>Ga0070670_100003851_pt1 | contig 12510 bp, 15 predicted proteins | sample KBSS63metaG_FD_64665 | JGI IMG/M metagenome (GOLD analysis project Ga0070670, IMG submission 64665) | Switchgrass rhizosphere microbial communities from Kellogg Biological Station, Michigan, USA - KBS S6-3 metaG | ecosystem: Host-associated > Plants > Roots > Rhizosphere > Soil ... | reverse complement strand
GCTGTGTTCGGAATCCGGTTCCAGGCCGATTTCGGCGGCGACGCTCTCCGGTCACTGGCGACCTCAAACACGCTCCGATCGATTGAGCAGGAATTGCGCAAGGACGTCAGCCTTTCCCGCGCCGCCGATTTGGCCGAACAGGCCGCACGAATCATGTTCGCCGATCTCGACGAATGGCGGCTCGTCAACCAGCAGCGCGACCTGTCGGTCGGCTAGTCATCCTCACCCCAGCGCCACCGCCAACCGCCACGCGTCGTGCGGGCGCAGATGATCATGAAACCGACGAAGAAGGGCGCCAGCGCGGCGATCAGCTGAGCCGGGCGATGCGAAAAGCGGAGGCACAACAATATGGTGACGACGATGAATCCGAGGGTGACCGCCCATCCCTGCCAGGCGATCGGAAGGCCTGACCCGAGGCCGTAGCGCTTAGGCGCGAACCATTCGGGACCGTCATCCATTCGACTTCTCCTTCGGCGGCCGCCCTCGCTTCCGCGCGACCGGCGCCCTGAGCTTCACCCCGCGCGCCGAGAGCGCTTCGCGAATGAGGCATTCGACCTGCGCATTGACGCTCCTGAGTTCGGCAGCCGCGCAGCGTTCAACCGCCGACCACAGTGCGGGGTCTACACGCAGCGGATAGGCCTTGCGCTCGGCGTCGGCCACGGCCGGGCCTCCTTACTGGTAGAGCGTGCCGGTGTTGACGACGGGCTGCGTGTCGCGCTCGCCGCACAGTACGACCATCAGGTTGGAGACCATCGCCGCACGGCGCTCGTCGTCGAGCTCGACGACGTTCTTTTCGGACAGGGCGTCCAACGCCATCTCGACCATGCCGACCGCGCCCTCGACCAAGGTCTTTCGCGCCGCGACCACCGCCTGGGCCTGCTGACGCCGAAGCATCGCACCAGCGATCTCCTGTGCATATGCCAGGTGCGTGAAGCCGCACTCGTCGACCGTGATTCCGGCGACCGCCAGCCGCGCGATCAGCTCGGTACGGAGTTCGGCGCCGACCTGGTCGTGATTGCCGCGGAGGGTGACCTCGAGATGCTCGAAATCGTCGTAGGGGTAACGCGAACCGATGGTCCGGATCGCAGCTTCGACCTGAACTCGCACAAACTGCTTGTAATCGTCGACGTCGAACAAGGCCTGCGCCGTATCGACCACGCGCCAGACGATCTGCGCCGCCATCTCGATCGGATTGCCACGCAAATCGTTGACCTTGATCTTCTCCGAGATGAAGTTGTTGGCGCGAACGGACAGCTTCTTCTTGGCGAGCCACGGCCACGTCCAGCGCAGGCCGGTAGCGCGGTCACTGCCCCGATATTCGCCGAACAGGGTGATCGCTGCAGCCTGGTTTGGCTGGAGCATGTAGAAGCCGGGCATCACGAGAATGAAGACAAGTGTCGCGGCGATCACGATAATCAGCCCCATCCCGCCAGTGTCATAGGAACCGAGCCGCTGAATGCCGAACACATCGGCAAGTATCGCGAGCAGCAGGACGATCAGCATCGCATAGCCGCTGGACGTCAACGCGGGCCGCTCGCTCGTTGCCGTCAGTGCAATGACTTTGTCGTTGACCACTTCTGCCTCCTTAAAAAACTGATATCACAATAATATGAAAAGTAGAGAGGGTCAACTGGCGCAGGCTGCGGGCGTTCGCTAAGGCCCCCGCATGACGAATATTCAGTGGCGTTTGGTGGTCCATGGCGGCGCGGGATCGGAGCGGATCGCGCACGACGATCCGGTGCATGAAGCGCAGGCGCGGTCGGGACTCGATGAGGCACTAAAGGCCGGATCCGACCTCCTCTCCGCCGGGGGGTCGGCGATCGACGCAGTCGAGGCGGCAGCCCGATCCCTCGAGGAAAATGCGTGCTTCAACGCCGGCCGCGGCAGCGTGCTCACCGAGCGGGGCGTCGTCGAACTCGACGCTGCCATCATGGACGGCCGCACTCGCCAAGCGGGAGCCGTATCGGGCATTCAGACCACTCGAGCACCGATCAGCCTTGCGCGGCGGCTAATGGAGCATGGACCGCATGTCTTTCTCGCCGGAGCTGCAGCGGACCGGTTCGCCGCCGCGGCGGGCTTGGAGCAGGTGCCCAACGACTTCTTCATCCTTCCCGAACGACGCCGCCAGCTTGAGGAAGCATTGGCAGCCGGAAGCGCAGCGGACCCGATCAAGTATGGCACGATCGGCGCCGTCGCCGTGGATGTATGCGGCAATGTCGCTTCGGCAACCTCCACGGGCGGCATCACCGCGAAGAGATGGGGCCGGGTCGGCGACTCGCCGCTGATAGGCGCCGGCACCTATGCCGACGATCGCGCCGGCGCGATCTCGGCGACCGGCTCCGGCGAATATTTCATCCGCGCGGTCGCCGCGCACGAGGTGGCAAGCCGAATACGGCTTGGCGGGGCGACCCTGCAGGAGGCGATCGACGGCGTCCTTGCGGATATCTCCGCACTCGGGGGCAGGGGCGGTCTCATCGGCGTAACACCGGACGGCGAAGCGGCCTGGGCCTTTACCACGCCGGCCATGTATCGCGGAATGGCTGACGCGACCGGCCGGAAGGTCGGAATCTATGCAGAGGAAGAGGCGCGATAGGGAAGCTCTCGCCGCATCCATTCGACTTCGGCGGCCACTCCCTCGCGCTCAGCCTCCAGGAACTCCGCGACGGCATTCCGGAAGCTTTGGTTCGGGATGAAGTGAGCACTCTTCGTGATTACCGGCTCATAGCCTCGGGCAACCTTGTGCTCGCCCTGCGCTCCAGCCTGTACCGACGAGAGGCCATGCCGGATTGCCCATTCGACCGCCTGATAATAGCAAAGCTCGAAGTGGAGGAACGGCACTTCCTCTGAACAACCCCAATAGCGACCGAAAAGAGCGTCAGTGCCGACGAAGTTCAGCGCCCCGGCGATCGGTCGCGAATTGCGGCAGGCCAGGAACAATAGGACGGCTTCACCCAGCCGCTCGCCGACAAGATCGAAAAACTCGCGCGTGAGATACGGCCGGCCCCACTTCCTGGATCCGGTATCCTGATAGAAGTCCCACATCGCATCCCACTCAGCGGGACCGATCTCAGCGCCTCGCAGGACGCGAGTCTCGACGCCGCGGAGCGCTTCTCGCCGTTCCTTCCGGATGGTCTTGCGCTTCGAATGGCGAAGCGAAGCCAAGAAATCGTCGAAGGTCGAATAGCCGCGGTTGAACCAGTGGTACTGGACGCCGTCCCTGATCAGCCAGCCCCGCCGCGCGCACTCGGCTACCCCTTCACCATCGAGAAAGGTGATGTGCGCCGACGAAATTTCGTTCTGGACGGTGACCGCTTCGATCGCCGTCAGCAGTTGCTGCGGCCGGCTTCCCAACAGGCGGGCGCCCGGTACCGGGGTGAAGGGGACCGCGACCTGCAGCTTCGGATAATAGTCGCCGCCAGCGTTCCCCCACGCTTCTGCCCAACCATGGTCGAAGACATATTCGCCCTGGCTATGGCTCTTGAGATAGGCCGGCGCGGCGGCGGCGAGGTGATCGGCGCCGTCCTCGACAAGGATTGGAGCGGGCGTCCAGCCGCTACCCGGGCCGACGCTCTTGGAATCCTCGAGAGCCGACAGGAAAGCGTGGCTCACGAAAGGATCGCCTTTGCCGAGTCGGTCCCAGGCCCGTGCATTGAGGCCCGCGACGCCCGAGGCGATCTTGGCAATGATCTCGGTTTCGCGGTCGGCCATACCCATGAGGTGGGTAGGCGCTACGAGATGAACTAGGCCTTCACCGCAACGATCGCGTCGACCTCGACAGCGACTCCGAGCGGTAGAACCGCCACTCCGACCGCACTGCGGGCATGGCGGCCGGCTTCCCCGAACACATCCTGCATCAGTTCGGACGCACCGTTCGCGACCTTCGGCTGGTCGGTGAAATGCGGCGCGCTGTTCACGAAGACGCCGAGCTTTACGACCCGGCCAACCCGGTCGAGCGAACCCAGTGCCGCCTTCATCTGCGCGAGCAGCATGACGCCACAACGACGGGCCGCGTCGATTCCGCCATTCAGATCGACATCGTCACCGAGGCGGCCAGTGATCAGGCTGCCGTCCTCGGCAAAACTGATCTGACCGGAGATATGGAGCAGCCCATCCTGCTCCACGGCGGGAACGTAGGCCGCGACAGGAGCTGCAGGCTGCGGAAGTGTAATGCCGAGTTCGGTGAGGCGCTGATCGATGCTCATGCATCGCTCCAAGCACTCGGCGGCGGCCGAATCAAGACTCGCGCTCGATGCTGAAGCCCGCCCAGCTCTGCGTGACCGGCATCAGCTCGACGATATTGATGTTGAGGTGCGGCGGCAGGGTCGCGAGCCACCAGAACAGGTCCGCGAGGTCGTCCGCCGTCATCGGGTTCATGCCGGAGTAGAGCTTTTCCGACGCCTGTTTGTCGCCGCCGGTCCGGACGATCGTGAACTCGGTCTCGGCCATTCCGGGCTCGATCGAGGTCACGCGGACTCCCGTGCCGGCGAGATCGCAGCGAAGATCGAGGGAGAATTGGCGGACGAAGGCCTTGGTGCCCGCGTACACGGCGCCGCCCCTATACGGATATGTCGCGGCGACCGAAGAAAGATTGATGATTTGGCCCTTGCGCGCGACCAGCTTCGGGAGGAGCGCCCGAGTTAGCGCGACGAGGCCCGTCACGTTGGTATCGATGACCTGCTCGATCCGCTCCCAATCCGTGTCGGGCAAAGGATCGGTAGGGGGCGCCAGTCCGGCATTGTTGAGCAGCAGGTCGATGTCGCCCCATGGCGCCTCCAGCCGCGCGATGCTCTCTATCGCCGCCTTGTCTCGCATGTCGATCTCGAGCGGCAGGAACGCATCTCCAAACTCCTCCTGAAGCAGCCTGAGCCGGTCAGCCCGGCGCCCGGTGCCGATGACGCGCCATCCGCCGGCCGCGAACTTGCGCACCGCCGCTTCGCCGAAACCTGCAGTCGCGCCGGTAATCAGGATGGTTTTCATGTCGTCCCCTCTTCGAGCTGGCGACGCGCCTCTACGAGGTCTTCCGGCTTCTCGCCAACCGCTCCGGCCACCGCGAGCAGGTCCGGCTCGTGCGCCTCGAGGAAGCGAAGCAGAGCGGCAAGAATCACGGGCTCGCCAGCCCTCTGTCTCAACTCGTCGGTCCCGATTCCGGTCAAGTCGATGAACCTTTGCGCCCGACGCGGGTCACCAAGCGTTGCCGCAAGTGCGGCGAGGGCGAGAATCACCGGATCATTGTGGTTCGCGGGCGGCACAGCTTAAGGGGGTTATCAAAGGTCGTGAGGATAATTTGGCGAAGATCCTGATCGTCGAGGACAATGCGCTGAACATCAAGCTGTTCTGCGACCTGCTGGCGGCGCACGGCCACCAGCCGGAAGCCGTGACGGACAGCCGCAACGCGCTCGACGCTGCGCGCCAATTCTCGCCCGACCTCGTGATTACCGACATCCAGCTGCCGCACGTCAGCGGGCTCGACCTTATCCGGATGATTCGCAAGGATGAGCAGCTCGCGTCGGTGCCGATCATGGCCGTCACGGCTTATTCGGCGAGCGGCGACGAGGAACGCATCCGCGCCGCCGGGGCGCAGGCCTATGTGTCGAAGCCGATTTCGGTGGTGAAGTTTGCCCAGACGGTAGACGAACTGCTGACCGCTCAAAGCGATCAGGACCCGACCGGCGAGTCGCCGGACAGCTGGGTCAATGAAGCGGAGGATGCGCCCGGCGACGGTGAGCCGGGCGGAGAAGAAGCGTAGCGGCGAACCGCCGCCACCGCTTACTTGATCTTGGCTTCCTTGAACTCGACGTGCTTGCGCGCGACGGGGTCGTACTTGCGGAAGCTCAGCTTCTCAGTCTGAGTGCGCGGATTCTTCTTGGTGACGTAGAAGAAACCCGTGTCGGCACTGCTGACGAGCTTGATCTTGACTGTTGCCGGCTTGGCCATTGGATCGGTCCCGATTGAAAAAAGAAAAGCGGCCGCGGCCGCCTCAAGTCGCGGGCTCCAATGACGAAGACGGCCGATTCTGTCAACCGAGCCACGGGTTTGTCTTGGAGCCGTAACGGCCCGTTAACGACTTTGGGCGACCCTCCGTTAAATCAGGAGGGACACGCATGGCTACGGATCCGCTCGCCAAGGTGAGGAACGAGATCGGGCTGCGCGTTGCCGAAATCCGCGATGCCGGACCCCGGCTTTCACCGCTCGACCTCTACGCCAGGATGGACGCCATCCGGCAGCTTGCCGCGGTAAATGGAATGATCGCTCTCGAGGGCCTCGCAAGGTGCTCGGCCCAGCTGGCCCTGCTTCCCGGCCACCGGGTCGCGATGCGATCGTGCCTGGAGCATGTCGAGGAAGCGCTGGACAGCGTGTCGGAAACCGATTGCACGAAGATTCTCGCCGCGCTCGCAATCCGCCTGCACTGACACCGTAGCCCCGTTCATGCATTAAGGCGTGCGATGCGCGCCTTTTCGCAGCTCCTCGACGATCTCGTCTACACGCGCTCCCGCAACACCAAGCTCAAGCTCATCGGCAATTACCTGAGACAGGTCCCGGACCCGGATCGTGGCCATGCTCTCGCCGCGCTCACCGGTACGCTCGACATCCCGCATGTAAAGCCCGCCGCGATCCGCGGCCTGGTCGAGGAGCGGATCGACCCGGTACTTTTCTACATGAGCCGGGACTATGTCGGCGACACCGCCGAGACGGTTTCGCTGCTATGGCCGAAGGGCAGTGGAGAGCCACCGGAGATCGACGACGCGACAATCAGCATTAGCGACGCGATCGATCGCCTGCGCTCAGCCTCCAAGCTGGATGCGCCGCGCGTGCTCGCCTCGATGCTCGATCATCTCGACGCATCCGGGCGCTTCGCCTTGCTCAAGCTCGCGCTGGGAGAGCTTCGGGTCGGGATCAACTCGCGGCTCGCGAAACAGGCGCTGGCCGATGCGTTCGGGCTGGATGTCGGAGCCGTCGAAGAGGTCTGGCACGGAATTCGTCCGCCGTTCACCGAATTGTTCGACTGGGCCGAAGGGCGGGCCGAGCAGCCGACAGTCCGCGACGTGCCGGTATTCCGCCCCTTCATGCTGGCCCATCCGCTTGAGCAAACGCGGGTTTCGCTCGAGGATTATGCCGCCGAGTGGAAGTGGGACGGAATTCGCGTCCAGCTCGTGCATGCTGGCGGCGAGACCCGGCTTTACAGCCGCACCGGAGATGACATTTCCGGCAGCTTCCCGGACGTCGCCGAGGCATTCGGCGAAAAGGGCGTGCTCGACGGCGAACTGCTGGTCCGCGGGTCAGATCAGGGTGTGGCCGACGTGCACGGCGGCGATGCAGCCAGCTTCAACGCACTTCAGCAGCGGCTCGGCCGCAAGAATGTCAGTCAGAAAATGCTCAGCGCCTATCCTGCCTTCGTCCGGCTCTACGATGTGTTGTTCGAGGGCGACAAAGACTTGCGCGAGTTGTCCTGGGAGGAGCGCAGGACCCGCCTCGAAGCTTTCGCGACCCGGCTCGATCCGGAGCGTTTTGACGTATCGCAACTGATAGAAGCGAAGAGTTTCGAGGTGCTGGAAGACCTGCGCCTGAACGCCCGAGGCGTCTCGATCGAGGGGATCATGCTCAAACGTCGCGACAGTCCCTATGTCGCGGGCCGCCGGACCGGCCTCTGGTACAAATGGAAGCGAGACCCACTGACCGCCGATTGCGTGCTGATGTACGCGCAGCGCGGCTCCGGCAAACGATCGAGCTATTACAGCGACTATACGTTCGGCTGCTGGACCGAGGAAGGAGAGCTACTGCCGGTCGGCAAGGCTTATTTCGGCTTCACAGACGAGGAGCTCAAATGGATCGATCGCTGGGTGCGAGGCCACACCGTGCAGCGTTTCGGCCCAGTGCGCGAGGTCGAGAAGGGCCTCGTCCTCGAAGTCGCCTTCGACTCGGTCCACAAGAGCACGCGGCACAAATCCGGTCTCGCCATGCGTTTTCCTCGAATCAGCCGCATCCGCACGGACAAGCCGGCGAACGAGGCGGACAGGCTCGCGACCTTGCTCTCAATGGTAACTTGAAGCCGGCATAAAGGCCGCTAAGCCTAGCGCCCTCTTCGGAGGGGGATATCAATGCTCAAAGCTCTTCTCGCCGGCACTGCGGCGCTGGCGATGACCGGCCAGGCCAATGCCGAAACCTTTGCAATTCAGGCCGGAAAGCTGATCGTGGACGCGGCGCAGCCGGCCCGTGGCAATTCGACAGTGATCGTCGAAAACGGGCGTATCTCCCGCATCGAATCCGGCTTCACTGCTCCCGCCGGAGCGACCGTCGTCGATGAGCGCAGCCGCACCGTCATGCCGGGCATGACGGACGTCCACGTGCACCTGACGATGAACAGCGGCGAGCCCTGGTACATGGGCTTCACCAAGAAATATTCGAACACTTACGCGACGACCGTCGGGCTCACCCATGCGCTCGACATGGCCCGCGCCGGCTTCACCACCGTACGCGATCTCGGGGGCGACACCAACGCTGTCACCGCCATGCGTGACGCCGTCGCCGAAGGGCGCTTCCCGGGTCCCCGCATTCAGGTGTCAGGCGCGCCGCTGTCGATGATCGGCGGTCACGGCGACTCCGCGACAGGATTGCCGCCGGAGCTAGCTGAAGCTGTCAACGAAGCGCATTTGAACCCGTCGGTGTGCACCGGGGTGGACGAATGCCAGAAAGTGGTGCGCGAGCTCGCGGCGGCTGGAGTCGACGTCATCAAGGTGATGGCGACAGGCGGTGTGCTCGACCCGGGCGCCATGGGTCTCGAACAGCATTTCACCGACGCCGAGCTAAAGGGCATCGTCGACATGGCGCATTCCCTGCACCTGAAGACGGCGGCGCATGCCCACGGAGCGCACGGCATTCTCGCGGCGACCAATGCAGGCATCGATTCCATCGAGCATGGCACCTTTCTCGACGAGGCCGGCGCGCGCGCGATGAAGGCGCACGGCACTTATTATTCGGCGACCTTGATGGCCTTCAGCGGGGTCCAGCGACTGATCGGCAGCGGCAAGCTCGCACCGGAATCGGAAGCGAAAGCCAAGATGACCTTCTCCGTCTGGGGCAAGGGGCTCAACCTCGCCTATCGCAACGGCGTGAAGATCGCGCTCGGCACAGACAGCGCCGTCGCTCCGCACAGCGAAGCTGGCAAGGAAGTCGAGCTGATGGTCTCCAAGGGCGGCATGACCCCCCGCGATGCGCTGATCGCCGCCACGAAGGGCGGGCCCGACCTGCTCGGCGTGGGCGGGGTGACCGGCACTCTCGATCCCGGTAAGTCCGCCGACCTGATTGCGGTCGACGGCGACCCCTTGGTCGATCCGACGGCAGTCCAGCGCGTCGGCTATGTCATGGTCGGAGGACTACCGATTCCCATGAAAGGACAATGATGCGTTCGTCGCTGCTCGTCCTCGCGCTCGCTCTCAGCGCTCCAGCCTACGCCCAGCAAGCGCCCGCCGGCGACGTGCCGCCCAAGGATGTCAAAGACGCGCCGAAAGAGGATAAGGACGTCATCAAGGCCAGCGTCGAGGAAGATGCACAGCCCGTACGCCGCGCCATCTCGCTGCGCGGCAAGACGCTCGCCTACACGGTAACGCCCGGCCATCTCACCGTCAGGAATGAGAAGGGAGAACCGATCGTCAGCATGTTCTATACGGCCTACACGATCCCGTCCGCGGGACGGCCGCGGCCTGTCACGTTCCTGTTCAACGGCGGCCCAGGCTCTTCGACCATGTGGCTGCATATGGGGTCGTTCGGTCCGATGAAGGTCGATGCATCGGTCCCTGAGACCATCTCCGGCCCGCCGTTCCGCTACGGCGCCAACCCGGATACGCTGCTCGACATTACCGACCTCGTCTTCATCGACGCACCGACGACCGGCCTGTCGCGCCTGCTCGGCAAGGCGGAGACCAAGGATGTCTTCGGTGTCGACAAGGATATCGACGTCTTTACGAAAACCATCCAGCGTTACCTCACCAAGTATCAGCGGTGGAACAGCCCGAAGTTCATCATCGGCGAAAGCTACGGCACCACGCGCGCCGCGGGCCTGTCGGACTCTCTCGCCAATGTAGGAGTCCAGCTCAACGGGATCGCCTTCGTTTCCACGGTCTTCAACTTCGCTGATTTCCAGGGCGACCAGTCGCTCATCAATTTCCTGCCCACCTACGCGGCGGACGCCTGGTACCATGGCAAGATCGCTGCCAAGCCGCCACTCGACGCCTTCATCCAGCAGGTGCGGGAGTTTGCGAGCGGTCCCTATGCGCTTGCGCTACAAAAGGGGAGCGCAATCAGTGCCGAGGAGAAGCTGTCGGTTGCGCGCCGGATGAGCGAGTTCACCGGGCTGTCGGCCGATTACATCGTCCGCGCCAATTTGCGCGTCGATCCGGGCCGTTTCAGGCGCGAGTTGCTGCGCGAGCGCCGGCAGATCATCGGCCGCATTGATTCACGTTATCTCGGAACGGAGGGCGACACCATTGGCGAAGCAGCCGATTACGACCCGCAGTCCAGTGCAATCACCGGCGCGTTCGTCGGAGCGCTCAACGATTATCTGATGCGCGATCTCGGCTACAGCACGCCACTCACCTATCGCCCGAACAATTATGCGGAAACGCAGGGCGGAAACTGGAGCTTCCAGCATCGCGGCCCCGACGGTCCCCAGCCCATCGCGGACACAAGCGCCGATCTGGCTGACGCCATGCGTCAGAACCCGCGGATGAAAATCCTGTCGGTCAACGGGCTCTATGACCTAGCCACACCGTTCGGAGGCGCGGACTATGAGTTTCAGCATATGGCATTGGAGCCCGCGATCGCGGGGAACATTCGCTACGTTTATTATGAAGCGGGTCACATGATGTACACGGATCCCGTCTCGGCGCGGCAGCTCAAGGCCGACCTCGCCGCCTTCTACGCAAGTGCGATGTAGACAAAATAAGAGGGCCGGCGGATCGCTCCACCGGCCCTCGACCTTTGGTACGGGTTAGTCCGTCTTCTGCTGCAGGTTCACCGCAGCATATTTGCCGCGGCGGTCCACCTCCAGCTCGAACTCGAGCCGGTCACCCTCGTTCAGAGTCGGGATGCCCGCGCGCTCGACCGCGGAGATGTGCACGAACGCATCGGGCTGGCCGTCATCGCGCTGAATGAAGCCGAAACCCTTCATCGCATTGAAGAATTTGACCGTGCCGCTAGCCTTCTCGCCGGTCAACTGGCGCTGCGGGCCGCCGGCACCGCCACCGCCACCGCCACCACCGCCGCCGCGTTCGACCGCCATCGGCTCGCCTTCGATCTGAAGGTTCGTGGCAGAAACCCGGCCGCCGCGATCAACGAGCGTGAACTCCAGCGGCTGGCCGTCGGCTAGGTCGGTAAGACCCGCCTGCTCGACTGCCGAAATATGGACGAAAACGTCCTCGCCGCCGTCGTCACGGACGATGAACCCGAAGCCTTTCTGCGGATTGAAGAATTTGACGACGCCCTTGCCCTCGCCGACGACCTGGGGCGGCATTCCGCCGCCGCCGCCGCCGCGGAAGCCGCCGCCGCCACCGCCGCCGAAGCCGCCGCCGCCGCCACGGAAGCCTCCGCCCCCGCCTCCGCCGCCGTAGCCGCCACCACCGCCGAAGCCGCCGCGATCTCCGAATCCACCGCGTCCGCCGCCGCCGAAGCCGCCGCGCTCCTGGTAACCGAATTCGCCGTGCTGCTGCTGCTCGTCGCCGAAGCTATCGCGCTTGTCGCGGCCGCGCCCGCCGCGGTCCCCTTTGCGCCCTCTATCGAAACCCATGAACCATCCGAACTTAGAAGCCCGCCTACCCCACAAACCAACGCGCTCGGGCCGAATGGCGCAACCGGTCATGGCGCGTAAGTCACTCACGCACCGTTCATGCCCTTACTAGAAAAATTGCGGCGTCTCTAGTGACTCAGTTTGGGACAGGCTGGCAACGCGGCTAAGAGGCGGATTAAAGCGCGTCAGACCCGACACGAGGAGTGATAATGGCGGTCCATCTGCATGAAGAAGATCTGCCGGCGAACGTAAGATTCGCCGATGGGCCGATCGCCGTCGACACGGAGGCAATGGGGCTAATCCCCGGTCGTGATCGGCTCTGCGTCGTCCAGCTTTCCGATGGCAAAGGTGACGAGCATCTCGTGCGCTTCAAGCGTGGGAGCGACTATGCCGCGCCAAATCTAAAGGCCCTGCTGGGCGATTCGAATCGTCTCAAGCTCTACCATTTCGCCCGTTTCGACATCGGCATCATGAGCGCGTATCTCGAGATCATGGCCGCGCCGGTCTATTGCACGCGGACAGCCTCGCGCCTCGTTCGCACCTATACCGACCGTCACGGCCTCAAGGATCTCATCAAGGAATTGCTGAATATCGACGTGTCAAAGCAGCAGCAGACCAGCGACTGGGGCGCCGACGAGCTCAGCGACGCCCAGCGCGACTATGCCGCCAGCGACGTCCGCTATCTTCATCAGCTCAAGGAGAAGCTCGACGAACGGCTTGCGCGGGAGGAC
>Ga0070670_100003845_pt1 | contig 12517 bp, 8 predicted proteins | sample KBSS63metaG_FD_64665 | JGI IMG/M metagenome (GOLD analysis project Ga0070670, IMG submission 64665) | Switchgrass rhizosphere microbial communities from Kellogg Biological Station, Michigan, USA - KBS S6-3 metaG | ecosystem: Host-associated > Plants > Roots > Rhizosphere > Soil ... | reverse complement strand
CATGGCGTTTCTGCGATTCGCCATTCACATCAGCCTTCATTGACTTGCCCTACCTCTCAACCTAAGATTTCAGCCCATATGATCGGTCAGACCATCTCGCACTACCGCATTGTTGAGAAACTCGGCGGCGGGGGGATGGGTGTCGTCTATAAGGCCGAGGACACAGAGCTTGGTCGATTCGTTGCCCTGAAGTTCCTACCCGACGCCCTAGCGAACGACGCGCAAGCGTTGGAGCGCTTCCGTCGCGAAGCCCGGGCCGCGTCGGCTCTCAATCATCCCAACATCTGCATTATCTATGAAATCGGAAAACATGACGGAAGGTCGTTCATCGCGATGGAATTTCTCGAAGGGACGACGCTGAGGAGCGCTATCGCCGGGCGTCCGCTAGCGACCGAGAAGATTCTTGATCTGTCCATAGAAATCACAGATGCCGTCGACGCAGCTCATGCCAAGGGAATCATCCATCGGGACATCAAACCTGCGAACATCTTTGTCACAAAGCGCGGGGTAGCGAAGGTCCTAGACTTTGGGTTGGCGAAGGTGGCGGCGGATTTACGCCAGTTGGAGGATAGCGGAGCAGCAGCACTACCTACAGTGAGTGAGGAACAATTGACGAGTCCAGGCGCGGCAATGGGGACAATTGCCTATATGTCCCCCGAGCAAGTTCGCGCCAGGGAACTCGATGTGCGTACAGACCTGTTCTCTTTGGGCGTGGTTCTCTATGAAATGGCAACTGGCGCATTGCCGTTCCGGGGGGAGAGTGCGGGCGCGATCTTCAATGCCATTCTGGAAGGCGAGCCTACGCCCGCTGTGCGGTTGAATCCCGATGTACCGGTCAAGCTGGAAGAGGTCATCAACAAATGCCTGGAGAAAGACCGCAACCTCCGCTACCAGCACGCTTCTGAAATCCGTACTGACCTGCGGCGTCTGAAGCGGGATACGGACTCAGCACAAAGGGCGACAGAGAGTGCGGCAGCCTCTCGCAGTGGATTGCCCTTTAAGATGGCTATTCGAGCCATGCTAGCCCTCGTGCTGCTTACGGTGGGCGGCTACCTCTACTTTCATCGCAAGCCGAAGCTCACCGATAGAGACACCATCGTTCTCTCCGAATTTGATAACACGACGGGCGATCCCGTATTCGACGGCACACTCCGACAGGGGCTCTCGGTGGAACTTGAGCAGTCGCCTTTCCTCAGTCTTGTTACGGATGAGCAAATCCAGCAGACTTTGGGGCTAATGGGGAAGAATAACGCAAAGCTCACGCCTGCGGTCGCGCGAGAGATTTGCCAACGAAGGGGGAGTACCGCGGTTCTCAACGGTGCAATCGCACAGATTGGCAGTCAATACCTTCTGACTGTAAAGGCAGTCGATTGTGCCAGCGGCGAAGTGCTGGCGAGCACCAACGCCCAAGCTACAGACAAGGATCACGTGCTGGGGGCCCTGGGAAACGCAAGCTCTGAAATCCGCCGCAGACTTGGCGAATCTCTCGCGTCACTGCAGAAGTACAACGCTCCATTAGATCAGGTAACTACATCCTCCCTTTCGGCATTGCAGGCTTACAGTCAGGCTACCAAGGCTCTGCTTGAGAAGGGAGGTACTGCGCCGATTCCATTCCTGAAGCGTGCCATCGAGCTTGATCCGAACTTCGCCGTCGCTTACACGATTCTGGGAGTCACCTACAATAATGTCGGCGAGCTTTCGCTGGCGACGGAAAACCTTCGCAAAGGATTTGAATTGCGCGAGCGGACCAGCGAAAGCGAGAGATACTCGATTTCCGGTCTCTACTACAGCCTCGTAACACAAGAAACGACCAAGGCAAATGAGGTGTATGAAGAATGGGCGCGCGCTTATCCAAGGGACTTTGTCCCGCAGGCGAATCTGGGTGCGAACTACTATTACCTGGGACAATTCGAGAAGGCGATTCAACTCCTGACCAATTCTTTGCGCCTGGATCCGGACGAGGGATTCTCATACGGCGTTCTGGGTGACGCGTATCGTAGTGCTGGCAAACTCGCCGAATCCAAAGAAGTCTATGAGCGTGCAATTGCCCACAAGCTGGAAGTCCCCGAAATCCACATCTCCCGTTACATGGTGGCCTTTCTCGAAGGAGATACAGGCGAAATGCAACAGCAAGTGGCGTGGGCAACCGGGAAGGCGGGTGGCGAGGACCAGCTGCTATCGATTCAGTCTGATTCCGAGGCTTATGCCGGCCACTTTGCGCGAGCACAGAGTCTGTCGCAATCTGCCTTCGATTCTGCTCAGAAAAACGGACTTCATGAGACAGCGGCATATTGGCGGCTCACCGCTGCTCTCCGCAACGTTGAGGTTGGAGAGTACGCCTCGGCGAAAAAAAATGTCGCATTAGCTTTGGGGATGGGGTCGAACACCACCCTGCAAAGTCTTGCGGCGATGACGCTGGCACTTGTAGGAGAAAGCAAGCGGTCCCAGGCAATCACAGACGACATTCGAAAGAAAGAGCCGTTAAATGAAATGCTCAACGGGTATTGGATGCCTCCGGTCCATGCCGTAGTCGAGCTGAATCGCGATCGAGTTCAAGAGGCTTTGGAACTACTAAAACCGTCCGCAGGTTACGAGTTTGGGCCATACACTCTGCCTTTGGTATACGTTCGAGGAGAAGCCTATCTGAAGGTAAGGAATGGAAAACAGGCAGCAGCCGAGTTTCAAAATATCATTGATCACCGCTCTGTGGTAGCGAACGATGTGCTTGGGGCGCTGGCGCACCTGCAACTGGGCCGCGCGTATGCCGTCTATGGCGACACCGCGAAGTCTAAGGCCGCCTATCAGGATTTTCTCACTCTCTGGAAAGACGCCGATCCCGACATCCCCATCCTGAAGCAAGCCAAGGCCGAGTACGCGAAGCTGCAATAAATCGATAAGCGACATAGAGATCTTTCATCAATTGATCTCCTGGGCCACCTCTGGTGTCAAATAAGTAGAATGCGATGGTCACAGTTGATCGATCCTGTGCAAGTCCTGACCTCCGTCAGCTGTGGTGACCCAAAGTGAGAATGCCTTTTAGCTGTTGGCAGCGCATAGTCATTACAGCGCTTATTGTTACGATATGCGCCATTGTGCCGCTGGCTTTGCGGCGTTCGAGTAATCAGCTTCCTGCAAGTACCATTATGATTCTGCAACAGGCAGATCGCTTTGAGCTTCTATCCCTGGATCCGAGACTTCCGGACCTTGCTGACGAATACGCCTTTCACGGTTATCGGGTCCTGGCCAGTGTGCCAATTTCCGACCCGCACAGGCGTCAGATGCTCGTATCCGCACTCCTGAAAGGTATGCGCGAAAATGCAGGTACCATAGCAGCGTGTTTCAACCCACGACATGGAATTCACGCCCTATACAAAGGCAAGCAGGCGGACCTGGTCATCTGTTTTCAATGTTTGCAGCTGCAATTGTTCGGCGACTCGTCCGGTGAGTTTCTGATTTCGGACTCCCCTCAAGGAGTTTTTCAAGCAAGCCTTAAAGCTGGCGCACTCGCTAGCGACCTGCCACCTAAACAGAATGAGCGATGTGGGGACTTGCGCCCCTTTGGCCGCTTTTCAGGTCTCGATAAGCGGTATAGAGGTTTGTCGCCGGCTGATACAAAATTCTGACCATGGCACACCAGGCACGTTTCTGCCAACTCGTCAGAAATTGCGGCAATGGCAGAGAGGTGAAAGAGGCAATCTAAGACAGCGGCAGAACCGTCCTCTTGTAGACCGTATTTGCCAACGTCGCCGTCGCAATGTACCAGGCGACCAACCCTGTTACAAAGATCTCCCACCCAGCAACGGGCGCTGGAACTTTCCCGAGAACCATGCCGTCCAACAAAACAAATGCCAGCAGAAGCAACCAGAATAGGACCGCGAGGAACTTTCCGACACCGTGTACCGCAATGCAAAAAGCGAATGTGAATAAAGTCCACATCAGGAAGAACCCAAGTTCCTCAGGATGACCCGCAGGAATACCCGTCCTCGGTTGCACATACAGCAGCAGAAAGATTGACCACCAAAAAGCCCCGTAGGACATGAAAGCCGATCCGCCGAAGATGCTTCCTTTGCGAAGGTCCACGATTCCTGCAATGAATTGCGCCGTGCCGCCGAAGCAGATTGCCAGAGCCAAGGTAGGTCCGGCGCTCCAGAACCCGACGTTATGAAGGCCTGTCGCCATCGTTGTCAACCCGAAACCCATCAGCCCTACTACGGCCGGGTTCGCCCACCACTCTTTGACGACACCACTTTCCGATAGCTCTGCCATCTTGGTGTTCTCCTTGATTGCTTCCTGATCTCGTCCACCCTGCAATTGTCGGGCCTGAGACCGGCCAATTAATCGAAGAAGCCTACAACAAAATCTCCCTCTTGGCTACAGAGTGCTAGCGACACAGAGTGCTAGCGACACAGAGTGCTAGCGACACAGAGTGCGAGAACACAGAATGCGAGAATGCACAGAATGCGAGAATGCCACGCACAGAATGCCACGCTAGAATGGCCAGACAATAAAGTCGGCGACGGCTCTACCCCTCGCGATGCGCTAATGTGTCGTATGACCAGTGATTTTAAGAATTCGGTCCTCCTGCTGACTTGGATGGTCGTAACAGGCTGCGTCCCAGGAGTTCTTGCCCAGAACAACCCGAGGACGAAGCCAGAGCTTGGCCCAAACGTGCTGATCTTGGAGCCGACTATGCCGCAGGTAGAGATGCAGCAGCAGATCGACAAGATCTACGCAGTCGAAAGACGAAACGAGTTCGGGTGCGAGCGACACGCCATTCTGCTCTTGCCGGGAGAGTATCACCTGGACGTGCCGGTGGGTTTCTACACGCAGGTATCAGGGCTTGGCGCTACACCAGATGCGGTTCACGTCGTCGGGAACGTACATGCCGACGCGAGCCACGAGAACAACAACGCAACAACAAGCTTCTGGCGCGCGGCTGAGGGATTTTCTATCACTCCGGCCGAAGGGACGATGCAGTGGGCCGTTTCCCAGGCTGTTCCATTTCGGCGGATGCACGTGCGTGGCAATTTGGTTCTTCACCAGCATCGCGGATGGGCCAGCGGCGGGTGGATGTCGGATTCCATGGTTGATGGCAATGTCGATTCCGGCAGTCAGCAGCAGTGGATCTCGCGTAATAGTGAATGGGGAACCTGGACCGGTTCAAATTGGAACATGGTTTTTGTGGGCATTCCGCATCCGCCACAAGGGGAGTGGCCAAATCCGCCGTACACGAAAGTGGATGCGACTCCTATTGTGCGCGAAAAGCCGTTCCTCGAGGTCAACGGACAAGGGAAATGGAGCGTTCACGTTCCGGCCCTTCGGAAGAACAGCGTTGGCGTTACCTGGCACGGCGGATCGACGCCCGGCCGATCGATCCCTCTAAACGACTTTTATATCGCCCGCTCCGACATTGACACGGCTGTGAGCATCAATGCGCAGTTGGCCCGCGGCAAGAACCTCCTGATCACGCCCGGAATCTACGATCTTTCGGAGCCCATTCGGGTCATGCGCCCCGACACGCTGGTTCTTGGGCTGGGGTTCGCCACTCTGCGCCCCACTCGGGGGACAGCTGCCATGACCACGGCAGATGCTGATGGGATTGAGATCTCCGGATTGCTGTTCGATGCCGGTGAGAAAAGTTCGCCGGTGTTGCTCGAAATTGGCCCGGAGCTATCTAAAGCAAGTCACGAGCGGGACCCGATCACCTTGCACGACGTATTTTTTCGAGTCGGAGGAGCGGGTGTAGGTCGCACGCGGGTAAATCTACGGATCAATAGTAATGATGTCATCCTCGACCACACCTGGATTTGGAGGGCGGACCACGGGGAACGTGTCGGCTGGAGCACTAACACCAGTGACAACGGACTCGTGGTGAACGGGAATGGCGTTACAGTTTATGGTTTGTTTGTCGAGCACCATCAGCAGTTCCAGGTGCTTTGGAACGGGAACGGCGGCCGAACTTATTTTTATCAATCCGAGATTCCTTACGATCCTCCCGATCAGGCAAGCTATTCCAGTGACCCAGGAATCAAGGGGTGGGCCTCTTACAAGGTGGCGGATTCTGTTACCAGCCACGAAGCGTGGGGACTCGGCATTTATAGCGTCTTCATTCAACCGAACGTCAATCTGAGCAGGGCGATCGAAGTACCTAAAAAACCTGGGGTACGCTTCCATCACATGATCACGGTTGCGTTGGGAAATCGCGGGGAAATCTCCAATGTCATTGACGATGAGGGCGGACCCACGGCAATTAGGCCACGGGTCACCCCGAAAGTAGGGGAGGCTCCATGAGGCGAAGAGCGGGTGACGATCTTTGAGGAGTTTGGGATGAAATGCGCGAACCCGCACGATGAGTAGTCGGAGTTCAAGAACGGAGAAGTAATTGTCTCAGCTTTGTGTTCGGGTTGGCCGACTTCGAAAATAGATCGTTAGTGCGATGATCCCGATGACGATTGCGACCGGAGCAAAGACATTGTCGCCTCGGTAGTTGTGAGAGTAAAGGCGCCCCGTGCCCATCGTTGACACACCGAAGAAGATCGCTGTAATTCCAACTAAACCATAAAACCCCCTACCAGTGGTTGTCTTCTCGAAAGGCGTGAATGGCAGATGTTTTCGGCTCATTCGTTTGTCTAAACTTTACCTCAGGCGTCCAGGCTCTTTTTCAAAGCATTCTGAGTGATATAGAGATCTATCGTCAACCCGAACGCAACGTTCATTTCAATTTTCGAAATCTGATTCCTCGTGACCGCTGCGAGAAAAACGTGAGACCAGAGACTTGATCGTCAGAACCCTGGAACACAATGGTGCCAAAATCGCCAGCTTGAAATTCATCCAATGCGACTGGATTCAGGCTCACTGCTGGTCGTGTCCCCATCCGCAACGATAGCTCTCCTTTGACAAGCGACAGGTTGTAGGTGGTGTCGAGTTCGTCGCTGCGATAATCTCCTGTGAACACCTTGAGGGTGGCTTCGTCCAGATGGATGTTGCGTACCCGGTAGCCCGAAAAGAAAACTTGGCTCTGGAGGGTCAGCGTCGCCGTCATGGTGCCATTTTCGCGTCTGAACACGATGGGATTCCCGACGAGATCCGAAAACTCATTCGTTTGCAAGCGCCTCAAGTTGGCCCCCCACGCCATCAGGCTCCCGTTGGCTGCGGTAAACGTGTAAATCATATGCTTCTGGTGATCGAGATAAGTACCCGCCAACTCTGCTGGGCTGAAAGAGGGCTCAGTATCTTTTCTGTCATCCACGGTAGCAGCTTCTGGCTTCAGTCGCGGTTCGAGGTAAAGATCGGATATTTTTCGCGCAAGGCCCTCTACATCGGCGCTGTCGACGTTGCAGAGAGTCACCACGCTGAATCGCTGGTCTGGAAAGCGCAGTATTTCGGTACGATACCCAAAGGTTCCACCGCTGTGTTCGACGATCCTCAAGCCGCGATACTCACTTAACCACAGTCCCATTCCATAGTTAATTTGTTTCCCGTTGTTCAATGTTCCAGGGGTCTCAAGCTCGCGTATCAAGGTTCCCTTACCGAGCTTTTTGGAGTAGAAGGCCCTATCCCAAAGCAGCAAATCATCCACATTGCTCATAAGGCCGCCGCTCCCGACGATGTCATAGGTAGTGGACCAGTCCGCCAGGAACTTGCCGTCCTTTCGAGAATCGTAGGCTGCCACGCGGTTTGGCACGATCCTGCCGTTGTCATCATAGAAAAATGTGTGCTTCATGCCGAGTGGCTGGAAGATATTTGCTGCCGTAAATTCCGCGAGGGATTTACCGGTTGCCCGCTTTACGACGACTCCCAGCAAAAAGTAATTTGAGTTGCTGTACACGAATTCTTCACCGGGAACGTTGTTCAATCCCTTTTGGCGAGCGATAAGCGTGAGGACATCCTCAGGTAATGAAAGCGCCGAGATGCTTTTTCCGGACAAGTCCGTCAGATCCAGGAAATCACGAAACCCGCTTGTGTGGTGAAGCATCTGCCGAAGCGTGACTCGTGCTCCGTAGTTGGGTAATTCTGGAATGTACGTGCGGACATCGTCGTCGAGAGAAAGAAATCCTTGTTCCGCGGCGAGAACAACACTGGCAGCGGTAAATTGCTTCGATACCGATGCCATATAAAAGACAGACTGTGACGTAAGCGGCACCTTCAATTCTAAGCTCGCTTCCCCGTACGATTTCTGGAAGATGAAAGCACCCTTGCGAATCACACCCACCGAGCAACCGGGGGATTGGGGTCGGCTATAGGCCGCGAAGAGTTCATCGATCTGCTTTGGAATCACTTTGTTTGATTCGGCGAAAGCAGGTGCGAGCAGAAGAAACGAAAACGCGAGCATAGTTCGCATGTTTAAGGAGTAGGATGCTGGCTTTGAATGCCAGAGTTCTTCACTTTATGAAATCAGGGTTGTCACTCATTGACCCATAAACGGGGGCCCCTCGGTTTTCTTGCCCATCGAAAAGTGGGTGCGCCAGAAACTTGCTGGGCACTTGGGGGTAGGTTTGATGCGACGGGTACGAATCTCACCTGCAAAGTTTGCATTTCAAAACATACAAAGCTCGGACGCTGCACATGGTGAAATCTCTTACGCTGCTCGAAACCGAGCCTATTCTACTCGGCTCAAAGTCGAAGTGAGCCGAGGACTGCGAAAGCTTTTGGGGCTTCAATGAGTGAGATGGAGATTTGTCGCCATTTTGGTAGGGATCTCAGCTATTCTCCACTCTTGTCAGAGAGGCGGAATATGAGGACGAGTTCTTCGTTGCTGTTGGCTTCGTGCGACTAGAGTGTAATGGCGACTTATTGCGAAGTGTGTATATGCCCCTCGGACGCCCGGAGCTTGCGACAGCGGTTGGGCATTCAGGATTGAAATCGCTACGTCGCGCTATGTTCCACGACGTTTGAAAATCGCGAGCGTGGGACTGTCTCCTATGCCGCGCCACTGCATCCAACCTGGCACACTAAATTATCAGGAGTAGAGCATGCTAAACGAAAATAAGGCTCTTAGCAGTTTCTCTGTCAACGACATTCAGAAGGCCAAAGATTTCTACGGGAAGACGCTCGGGCTCGAAGTTTCCGCTGGACCCGAGGGCACGCTGGTTCTGAGTAAGGCTAAGACACTGATCTATCCGAAACCGAACCATCAGCCCGCCACATTTACCGTGTTGAACTTTCCCGTGGACAACGTGGAAAAAGCGGTGGATGAGCTTAGTAAGCGTGGTGTGCGATTTGAAGTCTACAATGAGCCAAACTTGAAAACGGATACGCGAGGCATTGCCCGCGGGAACGGGCCAACAATAGCATGGTTCAAAGATCCGGCCGGGAACATTCTGTCGGTGCTGGAAGCGGCGTAGTACACGTAAAGGAGGTTTACTTCGCCCCGCCTGGCCAGCGGGGCTTCTGCTTCACTGGTTCCAGTCGTGTCCGGCTGTATGACAACGACTGCTGTGAACACAACTCCGGGCGCAGCCGGCGCCGCAACTCCTGCAATCCATCCAACTGCTCATAGAGCAACTCGGCCCGCCGGCGTACACCCGGGTGCTCGAGCTTGCCGAGCCATTCCTCGCGATGTCGAGGGGCGTAGACCTGGGTCCCCCCACAGGCGATGCCCCAGCCTCGATACAGGGCTTTGAGCCGATTCATTACCCGGTTCAGATCTTGGCTGATGGTCTGATAGCTACGCCCCAACTCGCGCAGCGTCCGTAGCCCATGTTCCCCGTGGTAGACCGGTCGTACCATCCCCGTGCGCAATAAGTCTGCCAGCTCGTGCGCATCGATCTTGTCGCTCTTGCTGCCTTCCTTTAATAAGGCATTGCGCCGCGGATTGCAGACCACCACCTGATGCACGTGTGGTTTCAGTAGGTCGTACAGCCAAGCTGCCCAGGTCCCTTCTTCCCAGGTCACATGCAGCTCGCCTCGCAGACCGCGAATGAACTGCAGAATACTGCTCCCTCAAAGCACAGTGCCATCATTCACCGCATTTTCCTACCTCTTCCTTCATTCCCGCGGTCGACACCCTACTTATGGGCCGTTCTCTCATAATGCATTAACCTGGGAACCAGGCTGGCACCCTGGATGAGTGATAAGGCGATTTTTCGCCAATTGACCAGTTTCCGAGTAGCCGACGGTCCGGGAGTTGATGGCGATAAGCGCGTTTCTCTTCAATAATCGCCCTAGCCAAGAAGCGATCCTGATGTGAGATTGACGAACAAGAAATAGATCCCCCGCTCGAAAGCGTGAGAAACAGTTTTGTCAGTCATGATTGATACGAAGGAATATACTAATCCCGCTTTGCCGGTATCCCTATGAATCGACGTGAATTCCTCCACACCACTGCCTTCGGGTTGGCTGCGGCGGCCCTAGCGCCGGCGCAAGAGTACGATCGCGACAAACGTCGACGAGTTGGTTTGATCGGTTGTGGATGGTATGGAAAATCGGATCTGTTCCGGTTGGTGCAGGTATCGCCGGTCGAGATCGTCTCTTTATGCGACGTCGATTCGCAGATGCTCTCGAACGCTGCCGACATGTCCGCCGCCCGGCAGCGTTCCAAGAAGAGTCCTCGCACCTACTCAGACTATCGAGAGATGCTTGCCGAGAAAGATCTGGACTTGGTGTTGATTGCACCGCCCGACCACTGGCATGCCCTGATCATGATTGAAGCCGCAAAGTCTGGCGTGGACGTCTGGGTTCAGAAACCGATTAGCCACGACGTTCTGGAAGGTAAGGCCATGCTGGCCGCTGCCCGCCAAAACAATCGCGTTGTCCAGGTTGGCCTGCAACGCCGTAGCACGCCTCACCTGGTCGAGGCAAAAGAGCGCCTCATTGACGAGGGTAAGCTCGGGAAGATTGCGCTTGTCGAGATCTACTGCTACTACCACATGCGCGCGACGGCAAATCCCCCGGATACCACGCCGCCGGCGAATCTGGATTACGATGCCTGGACTGGTCCTGCTCCAATGCGGCCTTATAACAGCTTGGTTCATCCCCGCGGCTGGCGCGCATTTATGGAGTATGGGAACGGCATTGTGGGTGACATGTGTGTCCACATGCTTGACATGACACGGTGGATGCTCGGATTGGGCTGGCCGACGACGATTGATTCCACCGGTGGAATCTTTGTCGATACGAAGAGCAAGGCCAACATTTCCGATACCCAGACAGCCACCTTCGATTTCCAGGATCTTCGAGTCGTGTGGCAGCACCGCAGTTGGGGCGAGGCCGCAGATCCGAATTATCCATGGGGCGCTACATTCTACGGCGACAGAGGAACGCTAAAGGTGAGCGTGATGGGATATGACTTTATTCCGGTCGGCGGCGGAGAGCCTGTTCATAAAGACGTTACCTACGAGTTGGAACAATACCCCGAAGATAAGACTGAAAAGGAACTCGAGAAACACGCCGCGCCCGCCATCCGGCACCATATGCAGAACTTTCTTGCCTCGATCGATGCGCGTAGCCATCCGGTCTCCGACATCGAGCAGGGCTACATTTCAACCGCGTCGTGCATCTTGGCGAACAACTCGATGAAACTGGGCCGAAGCCTGGCGTGGGATCCTGAGAAGCAGCTCGTGGTCGGAGATTCCGAGGCAAATGCACTGTTGCGCCAGGAATATCGAGCGCCTTATACGCATCCTGAAGCTTAGGACAGACTTGCGATCGCGGTTTGTGGCTTGCTCATTCCCTCTCAAATCTGAGATCAATGAACTCCCACCAGGCCCACTCCTGGCCGTCCTGTCTGCGATAAATAACGACTGTGTATTCGCCCAAGCTAGATCAGTGGTCAATCGCCAATGCAGTCATCGACCAGCTGATTGGTACCGAGATGTCGGCTTGTGTGAATCGATCTCAGGAATTCCTGGATCACGAAACCGGAAATCAACTGTCGAAACCGCATTCTAAGAGGGCGCCCCTCTGGAGTAGGTTGATGGTTCCGAGAATCACCTACGAAAGGAGCACCCTCGATGAGCGCTGAAATTCATAGCGGTATCCATTTAAATGGCCATACGTCGATCCAAAATGGAATACACCAACCACCGTCAGGTTTACGATACCTGCGCCTTTTGGCATTCTCTTCCATGCTTTGTCCAGGTCATCGAAGTTCTCACTATCCAGTGATGTATCGAGCCAAGCCCCACCTTTGTCAGGGCAACTGAGACATAATAGGTCGTTCCACTCAAAGCCAAATCGCAACGTAGCACGAACCTTGATCAGTTGCCCATCATACTGCTTTGGATTTCGTAGCAACTCGCAAAACTTCACTTCGGTCTGTGCTTGAATCGCATTATGCAGCAGCAGAAAAGCTACGGCTGTAATTAAGGCTTTCATCGGATGCAATGTTACCCTGACACGGACCAGTGGGGCATAAATGTTGCAATCAGATGGGATGAGAAGAGCCGGTCTCCGAACGGGATGCTGTACGCTCCCAAGTTATCGACGCGCTTGAAGCGCAAGAGATAAAGGAGACCGGCATGAAGAAGACTAGCACCACGACAGCAGAAGCGTTCAGAAAAATGCAGAAGCTAACCAT
>Ga0070670_100003844_pt1 | contig 12520 bp, 8 predicted proteins | sample KBSS63metaG_FD_64665 | JGI IMG/M metagenome (GOLD analysis project Ga0070670, IMG submission 64665) | Switchgrass rhizosphere microbial communities from Kellogg Biological Station, Michigan, USA - KBS S6-3 metaG | ecosystem: Host-associated > Plants > Roots > Rhizosphere > Soil ... | reverse complement strand
TGCCGGACCTCGCCTTCGTCGACATCGGGTTGCCCGACGTCGACGGCTACGCGATCGCACGCGAGGTCAGGACCCGACCCGGGATGAAGTCCGTCGTCCTGGTCGCGCTCACGGGTTACGGGCAACCCGACGACCAGGCGCAGGCGCTGTCCGCGGGCTTCGATCTGCACGTGACGAAGCCCATTGCCGCCGATCATCTCGACCGTGTGCTGAGCGAGTTCGCGGGGCGCGCGTGAGCTCCGTCGAGGCGTGCAGCCGCGCGTGACCGTCATCGCGGAAGCGCCCGAATCCACTATCATTGGACTTCGATGAACGCCTTGGGGTGATGCCGTGATCGTGAAGCAGATCTGGACGGCCAACAAATTCCGCAACTTCAACTACCTGATCGCATGCGCCGAGACGGGCGAAGCGCTTGCCGTCGATCCGCTCGATCACGTGAAGTGCCTGGAAGCGGCGAAGCACGAAGGATGGAAAATCACCCAGGTCCTCAATACGCACGAGCACCCCGATCACACGGGCGGCAACGATGCCGTCGTTCGTGCAACCGGCGCCGCGGTTCTCGCGCATCACAACGCGCGCGATTCGATTCCAGGGATGCAGCGCGGCCTCGCCGCCGGCGACATCGTCAAGGTCGGCAGTACCGTCGAGCTCGAAGTGCTCGACACGCCGGGACACACGATGGCGCATGTGTGCCTCCGCTCGCACACGGATCAGCCGGCGCTGTTCTGCGGCGACACGCTGTTCAACGCCGGCGCCGGCAACTGCCACAACGGCGGTCATCCGTCCGAGCTCTACAAGACATTCTCCCAGCAGCTCGAGCGGTTGCCGGCGTCGACCCTCATCTATCCCGGTCACGACTACATCGAGAACAACCTCAAGTTCACGCTCGACCGCGAACCGGATAATCGCGACGCGGCAGAGATGCTCGGTCGAGTCGCCGGCCACGATCCCGCCAAGGCTTTCGTCACCACGCTCGACATCGAGCGCACGGTCAACACGTTCTTCCGCCTCTCGAGCCCGACGGTGATCGCCAGGCTTCGCGAAGCGTTTCCCGATCTTCCGGACCAGCCCGACGAGCGCACGGTATTCCTGAAGCTGCGCGAGCTGCGCAACAAGTGGTGAGTGCCGGGCGTCGCGCCGAGGCTGACTGCCACAGAACTCTTTTGTGCCGTGACTGAAGGCCACGAGAAACCGCATCGCGAGACGCTCGCGGCGCAAGGCATGGGGCGCGTCGCAATGCCGTATCGCGACATCGTCCCGCCGATCCACACCGCGACGACCTACGAGCGCGGCGGCGACTTGAGCTACCCGGGCGGGCGCGTCTACTCGCGCGCCGACAACCCGACCTACGACGCGGCGGAGGCGCTGATCGCGTCGCTCGAGGGCGCGTCCGCCGCGATGCTGTTCGCGTCGGGGCAGGCGGCCGCGGCCGCGGTGTTCCAGTCGCTGGCCCCGGGCGATCGCGTGCTCGCGCCGCTGCGCATGTATTGGGCGCTGCGCAAGTGGCTGCTCGAGTTCGCGGCGCCGTGGGGACTGGAAGTCGAGCTCTACGACAACGGAGCGCCCGCCGATCTCGCGGCGAAGGCGCGCGCGCATCCACCGCGGTTGATCTGGATCGAGACACCCGCGAATCCCACGTGGGACGTCACCGACATTGCCGGCGCAGCCGCGATCGGACGGGAGGTGGGCGCAGTCGTGGCCGTCGATTCCACCGCGGCGACGCCGATGCTGACGCGTCCGCTCGAGCTCGGCGCCCACCTCGTCATGCACTCGGCAACGAAGTATCTCAACGGCCATTCGGACGTGATCGGCGGCGCACTTGCGACGGCGCGCGACGACGAGCTGTGGCAGCGGATTCGTTATGCGCGCGGCGGTGGCGGCGCCGTACTGGGACCGTTCGAGGCGTGGCTGCTGCTGCGCGGCATGCGCACGCTGCACTTGCGCGTCGCCGCCGCATGCGCGAACGCGCTCGCGATCGCACGACGCTTAAGCGTCCACCCGAAGGTGGCGCACGTGCTGTATCCGGGTCTGCCGACGCATCCGGGGCATGCCGTTGCCGCGACGCAGATGCGCGGCGGGTTCGGCGGCATGATGTCGTTGCGCGTCGCGGGCGGCGAGGGCGCGGCAATCGCCTTTGCCGCGAAGCTTCGCGTGTTCAAGCGCGCGACCTCGCTCGGCACCGTCGAAAGCTTGGCCGAGCATCGCGCTAGCGTCGAAGGACCCGGCACGCTGTGTCCCCCGGATCTCGTGCGGCTGTCGATCGGCATCGAGCACGTCGAAGACCTGATCGCCGACATCGAGCAAGCGCTCGGCTGATTCCGGTGTCGCTGCGACTGTTACCGGCGCGGCTCTCTACCCTCGCCGTGCATTCCCGCGCTCACGTCCGGCTACGCCGGCGGTTGCGGTGCGTTCAGTAGACGACGGCGTACTGCGTTCTGTCCCATCCTCCGCCGAGCGCCTTCGCGAAGTCGACGATCGAGAGGCGCGAGTCGCGCGCCGCGGCAATGCGCAGCGTTTCCGCATCGAGCAGCGTGCGCTGGGCATCGAGCACTTCGAGATAGGACGTGCGACCTGCGTCGTAGCGAAGCACGGCGACGGCCTCGGCCTGCTTCAGCTGGTCGCGGCGGGCAGTCTCGGCGGCGAGCACTTCGGCCGATGACCGGTTCGTCACGAGCGCGTCGTGCACTTCGCGAAAGGCGGTCTGCACCGTCTGCTGGTACGCGACGCTCACGGCATCGCGGCGGGCGGTCGCGGACTCGACTCCCGCTTCGATGTCCTTCAAGCTGAAGAGCGGCTGCACGAGTCCCAGGCCGAAGCGCCACAGCGCCGCTTGCGGCGTGAACAGGCTGGAAAGCGCGGCCGACTCCGTTCCATAAGCGCCGGTCAGGCTGAGGCTCGGAAAGTAATTCGCGCGCGCCTCCTGGATGCGCAGGTCCGACGCCGCAAGCTCGGACTCGGCGCGGCGGATGTCCGGCCGGCGCTCCAGCAATCCGGACGGGAGCCCGGAAGGCAGGGTCGGCACCGAGGTGGCCGCTTCGATCGATGCGCCGCGCGCGACGACGGGTTCGAACACTTCTCGCGGCGAGCGGCCGGTCAGCACAGCGATCGCCGACTCGAGGTTTTGAATCGACTGACGGGCGCGCGCGATGTCGGCGATCACCGCGGAAAGCTCCGCCTGCGCCTGAGAAAGGTCGTACTGGCCGATGATCCCGCCCTCGAACCGATCCGTCTGCAGCTGGACGGTGTCGGCGCGTGTCTTGCGCGTGTCTTCGAGCACCACCAGCAGCGCATCGGCGGCGCGCAGTTGGAAGTACGCGCGCGCGACGTCGGCCGCAACCGTGATGCGCACGGTCTGGTTGTAATACTGCGACGCGACGAGATCGTTGGCGGCGGCAAGCGCGCCGCTCCGGTACTTGCCCCACAGATCGAGCTCGTACGACATGTCGAGGCTCACGAGGTAGTCGTTCGACACGGGGATCGGAAAGCCCTGCGCGGCAGCCGAGCGCTGCGACGGGCGCGAGCGCGATCCACCTGCGCTCAAGTCGACCTTGGGGTAGAGATACGACTGGGCGAGCAGGACGTTCGCCCGCGCCGCTTCGATCCGCGTCAGCGCTGCCTTGAGGTCGAGGTTGTTTGCGAGCGCCTCCTCGATGAGCGCGGTGAGCACCGGATCGTTGAACGCGACCCACCACTTCTCGAGCAGCGCGTTCTGCTCGGCGGTGGCGGTAGCCGCGGGGAGGTCGAGCTCCGGCGGCTTCGGTTGCGTGACGGCGCAGCCCGCGAGCACCATCGCCAGCAGTGTCGCGGCGAGTGCTCCGGTGCGGCGATGCAGAGCGTTGGCGTCAATCATGTTCACCCTCATGACCGGGATGCGGCGGGTGGCCCGGAGTGGCGACCCTCGGCCGCTGGTGCAGCGCGTGCGCGTGGTCGATCTCCGCGTGCAATTCGTCCTTGCTTCGCGGCTCCGTGATCTTGCGATCGAAAATCAGGCGGAAGAACCACGGGACGAAGAAAATCGCCATGAACGTCGCCGCGACCATTCCGCCCATCACGCCCGTTCCGACGGACAACCGGGCGCCGGCGCCTGCGCCCGTCGAGATCGCGAGCGGCAGCACGCCGAGGATGAACGCGAGCGACGTCATCAGGATCGGGCGGAACCGAAGCCGCGCGGCCTCGATCGCTGCCGCCGACGTGGACAGCCCCTCCTCGTGGCGGCGGAGCGCAAATTCGACGATCAGGATCGCGTTCTTCGCCGCGAGGCCAAGCAGTGTCACGAGCCCGATCTGGAAGTAGACGTCGTTCGTCATGCCGCGCAGATGCACGGCAGCCAGCGCGCCGAACGTACCGAACGGCAGCGCGAGCAGCACGGAGAGCGGCAGCGACCACCGCTCGTATTGCGCCGACAGGATCAGGAACACCATGATCACGGCGAGAATCAGCGAGAAGCCCGACGCGCCGCCCGAGCGTTTCTCCTGGTACGACGTGCCGCCCCAGTCGAACGTGAAATCGGGCGGCAGCACCTCGGCCGCGATCTGCTCGACCTTGGCGATCGCCTGTCCCGAGCTGTATCCGGGCGCGGCCTGTCCCAGGATCTTGACGGCCGGCAGGTTGTTGAAGCGGTCGAGCGCGTCGGGTCCGGACGTATATCTGACCGTGGCGAGCGAAGACAACGGAATCATCTCGCCCTTCTGCGAGCGCACGTAGACTCCGCCGATGTCGTCGGGCCGCTTCCGATACTCCGGATCGGCGGACATCAGCACCTGCCAGGTCCGGCCGTACTTGTTGAAGTCGTTGACGTAATACGTGCCGAGCGTGCCGGCCAGCGCGTTGTACACGTCGTCGATCGGCACGCCCAGCGTCTTGGCCTTGTTGCGGTCCGTGTCGACATAGAGCTGCGGAACTGTCGCGCGCCACAGTGTCTGCGCCCCGGCCAGCTCCTTGTCGCTGTTCGCGCGTGCGAGAAACGCCTGCGTCACTTCGGCGAGCCGCTTTGAGCCGCCTTCGCCGCGATTCTGAACGTAGAACTCGAAGCCGCCCGTCGACCCGAGGCCGAAGATCGCCGGCGGGTTGAACGCGAGCACGAGCGCTTCCTTGATGCCCGCTGTCCGGCCGAACAGCTCGCCGACGAGCTGCGAGGCCTTGACCTTGCGCTTGTCCCACGGGACCTGCACGACGAAGAGCGTCGCCGCGCTGTTGCGGAAACCGCCCCCGATGAAATCGAAGCCGGTGAACGAGACGATGTCCTGGTTTGCCGGATTCGCGCGTATCTGCTCTTCGACCTGCTTCACGACCTTGTCGGTGCGCTCGAGCGACGCGCCGTCCGGCAGGAAGACGGCGGCAATGTAAAAGCCCTGGTCCTCGTCCGGGACTAGACTTCCCGGGGTCGTGTGCCAGAGCCATGCGGTAATGGCCACCATGCCGGCGAAGAGAGCAACCGCCACGAAGCCCCGGCGGATCATCCACAGAACGCCGTCGGAATAGCGATGCGTGACGCGCGCGAACCAGCCGTTGAACCAGCGGAAGAAGCGGCCCGGCGGCTTGTGGCCGCGTTTCAGCATCAGCACGCACAGCGCGGGCGACAGCGTCAGCGCGACGATGCCGGAGATGACCACTGCGATCGAGATGGTCACCGCGAACTGGCGATAGAGCTCGCCGGTGAGGCCGCCCAGGAAGGCTATCGGCACGAATACGGCGCACAGCGTCAGCACGATTGCGATGATCGGGCCGGTCACCTCGCGCATCGCCCGCACGGCGGCGTCGCGCGGTGGCAGATGGTTCTCGCGCATGTTGCGCTCGACGTTCTCGAGGACGACGATCGCGTCGTCGACGACGATGCCGATCGCGAGCACCATGCCGAAGAGCGTCAGCGTGTTGATCGAGTAGCCGAGCGCATAGAGGCCGGCGAACGTCCCGATCAGCGAAACCGGCACGGCGAGGAACGGAATCACCGCGGCGCGCCAGCTCTGCAGGAAGAGGAACACGACGAGGAACACGAGCAGCATCGCCTCGCCCAGCGTTTTCACGACCTCGGTGATCGAGACCTCGACGAAGCGAGTGGTGTCGTAGGGAATCGAGTAGGTGAGCCCCTCGGGAAACTTCTTCGCGAGCTCCGCGGTGCGGTTCTGGACCGTCTTCGCGACACTCAGCGCATTGGCGCCCGGAGACAGGAAGATCCCGACCAGCGTCGCTTCGTGACCGTTGTAGCGCCCGATGAAGTCGTAGTCCTTCGACCCCAGCTCCACGCGCGCGACATCGGAAAGGCGCACCGTCGAGCCGTCGGGGTTCGCACGAACGATGATCTGCCCGAACTCCTTCGGATCGGCGAGCCGGCCCCGCGTCGTGATCGTGTAAACGAGATCCTGCTTGCCGCCGGTAGGGGTTTGACCGACCTTCCCCGCCGCGAACTGCGCGTTCTGCTCGTTGATCGCGGCGGCGACGTCGGACGGCGTGAGCTTGAGCTGCGCCAACCGGTCGGGCAGCAGCCAGATCCGCATCGCGTAGTCCTTCGCGCCGAAGATCTGCACGTTCGTCGTGCCCGGCAGCCGCTTCAGCTCGTCCAGGACGTTGAGCGTCACGTAGTTCGAGATGAAGAGATCGTTGTACTTCTCGTCGGGCGAGTAGAACGCGAGCACCTGGAGGAACGACGACGAGCCGCGCTCGACCGATACGCCCTGCCGGCGCACTTCGAGCGGCAGCCGCGGCTCGACCTGCTTCACACGGTTGTTGACGTTGATGGTCGCATCGTCGACGTTGGTGCCGATCTCGAACGTCACCGCGATCTGGGTCACGCCCTGCGCGGTCGAGTGCGAGTTCATGTAGATCATGCCCTGCACGCCGTTGATCGCGTTCTCGAGGGGCGCGGCGACCGTCTGCTCCAGCACCTCGGCGGATGCGCCCGGATAGACCGCCTGGACGGTGACGACCGGCGGCGCGATCTCGGGGTATTGCGCGATCGGCAGCGAGCGCATGGCGGCAAGGCCCGCCAGCACGAAGAACACGGAGATGACCGCCGCGAAGATCGGGCGGTCGATGAAGAATCTCGAGAACATGAGTGTGCCCGCGTTCAGGACTTGGGCGCCGGCGCCGACTTCGCACCATCGCCGGCGCCACCCTTGGCACCATCGCCCGCGCCACCCTTGGCGGCTTCACCGGCGCCACCCTTGGCGCCTTCACCGCCGCCACCCTTCGCGCCGTCTTTCCCGGCCGGCGCTCCACCCGGCGCCCCGCCGAGGGCGATGGGACCACCGGGCTGAAGCTTCGCTATGCCGTCGACGATCACCGTGTCGCCGGCCTTGAGTCCCGATTCGACGACCCACAGGTTCGTGCCGTCGACCTCGACCCACTCGCCGAGGGTGACGGGACGGACCACGGCGATGTCCTTGCCGTCCTTGTCCTTGCCCGTCACGTAGACGAACTTGCCTTGCGGGCCGTCCTGCACCGCGACCTGAGGCACGGCGATCGCATTGTTGCGCACGGCGCCTTTCAGGATGACGCGGACGAACTGCCCCGGCTTGAGCGCGCCATCGGCGTTGGCGATCTCGGCACGCATCTCGTAAGTGCCGGTCGTCGGATTGACGCGCGTATCGCTGAAATTGATCTTGCCCCGGCGCGGAAACGTCGAGCCGTCCGAAAGCTTGATCGTGACGTCGTACGAGTTGTCCTTCGGCAGCGTGAGCTTGCCCGCCGCCACGGCGCGCTCGAGCCCAAGCCGATCGTTCTCGGACACGCTGAACGGCACCCACACCGGGTCCACCTGCCAGATGAGCGTCAGCAGCGTGTCGTTGGCAGTGACGAGGCTGCCTTCGGACTTGATGGATCGGCTCGTGAGGCCGGTGATGGGCGCAACGACGCGTGTGTAGCCGAGACTCAGGTTGACCTCCGCCGCTTTCGCCTCTGCGGACTTGAGCGCCGCGCGCGCGAGGTCGGCGTTGGACGCGGCGTCGTCGGCTTCCTTCTGCCCCACGGCGCGCTTTTCAGCGAGGGGCTTCAACCGCGCGAGCTCGCGGTCGGCTTGCGCGACCTGTGCGCGCACTCGTGCGACCTCGGCCTCGGCGGCGGCCGACTGGGCCTGCAGCGGCTTCGGATCGATGATGTAGAGCGGTTGGCCGGCCTTCACCCCTGCGCCTTCGGTGAAGAGCCGTTTCTCGAGGATGCCGGACACGCGCGCGCGCACCTCGACCTCCTTCGACCCCGCGGTCTGGCCGACGTACTCGTAGGTCGCGGGCAGCGTGCGCGGCTGCACGACCATCGTCGTCACTTGCGCGGGCGGAAAGCCGTGAAAGCCTCCCTGCTGCTGCTGGCCGCAGGCGGCGACGAGCGCGGCCGCCGCCAGGGCGACGAATGAGGGAAAACGGTGCGCGAGCGCGCGTGGAACGGACGGTGGGAACAAAGACATGGTGGGCTCCGTGGGACGGTCGGAAACTTCCCGACCGGCAGCGCGATGGCTGGCTTGACAGCGCCGGCCAGATTACATACATTCGCGTATGTTTGCAACCCTGTCGGTCGACAGGAGCGGGTGCGGGGCGTTGCAGGGTCCTGCGGTTTGGCCTGGATTGTCGCAAACAGGCGCAAGCTAAACCGGGGACTGTTACACCCCCGTCACTTGGATAACGATGGTGCGACGCACGAAAACCGAGGCCGAGGTCACCCGTCAGAAGTTGCTCGACGCGGCGGCCGAGGTGTTCCGCGAGCATGGCGTCGCGCATTCCACGCTTGCAGAGGTTGCGGCCGCCGCCGGCTTGACCCGCGGCGCCGTTTACTGGCACTTCCGCGACAAGGCCCATCTCTTCGACGCGCTGTGCGAGCGTGAACAGCTGCCGATGGAAGCGATGCTGGCAGGCGCGGGCGAGGTTCGGCAGAAGGATCCCCTGAGCGCACTGCGCACGCTCGCCGTCGACGGCCTCACGCGCCTTGCGACCAACGCGCGAACCCAGGCCGTGTTCGACGTCATCTTCCACAAGTGCGAGTTCGCCGCCGAGTTCGCCTCGGTCGCCGGCCGGCGCCACGCCACCGACCGGGGCTGCCTCGCGAACGTCGAACGGCTGCTGAAGCAGGCCGTCGACATGGGACAGCTTCCCACCAATACCGACACGGAGTTGGCGGCGCGCTGCCTCAATGCGTACATGGTCGGGGTCATGCACGAGTGGGTGCAACGGCCCGAGGCCTACGATCTTGCGCGGGCCGCCCCCGCGATGATCGACTGCGTGCTGGCCGGCCTGGTCGAGAAGCCGCCCGTGCACGGCCGCAGCAAACCGGCGCGGCCAGGGATCGCGGCGAGCCGCGCCGCCGACAAGCGCGACCCCTCGCGGGCGTTGCGGCGTCCGGCCCGCGGCTGACGCGCCTTTCAGGGCGCGCCGCGTGTTCACGCCGCGTGGCCGCCGCGGGGCATAATCGCGGTTTCCACTCGTGCGCTTGAGCTGATTCCATGAGCACTCTCGAAAAGATCGGCGTCGTCGGCGCCGGGACGATGGGCAACGGCATCGCGCAGGCGTGCGCGGTGTCGGGACTGGATGTCGTCATGGTCGATGTCTCGAACGAGGCGGTGGCGCGCGGGATCGCAACCGTAACCGGCAGCCTCGACCGGCTGCAGAAGAAAGAAAAAATCTCTGCCGCGGACAAGGAATCGGCGCTGAAGCGCATCAAGGGCACGACGCGCTATGACGATCTCGAGCCGTGCGATCTCGTGATCGAGGCTGCGACCGAGAACGAGGATCTCAAGGTCAGGATCCTGAAGCAGGTCGACGGCCTTGCGCGTCCGGACGTGATCATCGCCACGAACACGTCGTCGATTTCGATCACCCGTCTCGCGGCGGCGACGTCGCGTCCCCGCAAATTTCTGGGCATGCACTTCTTCAACCCCGTGCCCATGATGTCGCTCGTCGAGGTGATTCGCGGCCACCTGACCGACGATTCGACGATCGACGCTGTCGCGGCCTTCGCGAAGGCGCTCGGCAAGACGCCCATCATCGTGAGAAACAGCCCGGGCTTCGTCGTGAACCGAATCCTGTGCCCGATGCTGAACGAGGCGATCCTCGCGCTGCAGGAGGGACTCGCCAGCGCCGAGGACATCGACAACGGGATGAAGCTCGGCTGCAGCCATCCGATCGGCCCCCTCGCCCTCTGCGACATGGTCGGGCTCGACGTGCTGCTCGCGGTGATGGAGGTGTTCTACCGCGACTTCAACGACCCCAAGTACCGGCCCGCGCTGCTGCTGAAGGAGATGGTGGCGGCGGGGCATCTCGGCCGCAAATCGGGGCGCGGCTTCTACACGTACGCGTAGCGCGGACCGGACCGGGCCCGGGGCTTGCCGCCGGCGCGAGGTGTAATAGAATCCCGGCATCGCGAATCGCCCCGCACGAGGGCGCGCTCGAGGAGGAGTCGAGAAGGTGGCGGAAGCACCCGCATTGGACACGTTCCCGCGCCTTCTCCTGCACCACGCGAAGGTGCGCGGCAATCATCCCGCGACCCGCGAAAAGGACCTGGGTATCTGGCAGACCTGGAGCTGGTCGCAGGTCGCCGACGAAGTGCGCGCGATCGCGTGCGGGCTCGCGGCGCAGGGATTCCAGCGCGGGATGCACCTTGCGATCATCGGCGACAACCGGCCGCGCCTCTACTGGTCGATGCTCGCGGCCGAAGCGCTCGGGGGCGTTCCTGTGCCGATGTACCAGGACGCGCCGACCGCCGAGTTCGTCTATGTGCTGAACGACGCGGCGATCGTGTATGCGATCGCCGAAGACCAGGAGCAGGTCGACAAGCTGGTCGAGGCGATGCCGAGCGTGCCCACGCTGCGCCACGTCTATTACGATGACCCCCGCGGGTTGCGACACTACGAGGGTGTCCAGAGCTACGAGGAGCTGACGCGGCTTGGGCGCGAGCACGATCGCGCGCATCCCGGGTTCTACGACGGTCAGATCGCCGAGGGAAAGGCGGACGACGTGTCGGTGATGCTCTACACGTCCGGCACCACCGGCAGGCCGAAGGGCGTTCGGCAGACGCACGCGGCGTTCATAGCCGCCGCCAGGGGCGGGTGCGAGTTCGACCGGCTGACGTCGGCAGACAGCATCCTGTCATACCTGCCGATGGCGTGGGTCGGCGATCACCTGTTCTCGTTCGCTCAGTGGATGTACGCGGGCTTCACGATCAACTGTCCCGAGTCGGCCGACACGGTGATGACGGATCTGCGCGAGATCGGCCCCACGTACTATTTCGCGCCCCCGCGCGTGTTCGAGAACCTGCTGACGCAGGTGATGATTCGCATGGAGGACGCGAGCGCGGTGAAGCGCTGGCTGTTCCGTCGCTTCACCGCCGTTGCGCGCCGGTGCGGCTCCGAGATCCTCGACGGACATCCGGTGGGCATCGCCGACCGGCTTCTGTACGCTCTCGGAAACGTGCTGATCTACGGCCCGCTGCGCAACGTGCTCGGCATGAGCAACATCCGCATCGCGTACACGGCGGGCGCCGCGATCGGCCCGGACCTCTTCCGGTTCTACCGCTCGATCGGCATCAACCTCAAACAGCTGTACGGGCAGACGGAAACGTGCGCGTACGTCTGCCTGCAGCCCGATCGCGGCGTCAAGTTCGACACCGTCGGGTTGCCGGCGCCGGGCGTCGAGTTGCGGCTTGCCCCGAGCGGCGAGGTGCTCGTGCGAGGCCCGATGCTGCTCAAGGAGTATTACAAGCGCCCGGACGCGACGGCCGAGTCGATCGACGCGGAAGGCTACTTCCACACCGGCGACGCCGGCGTGATCGACAGCGCAGGACACCTGCGGATCATCGACCGCGCGAAGGACGTGGGACGCCTCGCGGGCGGCACGATATTCGCGCCGAACTACATCGAGAACAAGCTCAAGTTCTTCCCGCACATCAAGGAAGCCGTTGCGTTCGGCTCTGATCGCGACCGCGTGTGCGCGTTCGTCAACATCGACATGGGGTCCGTCGGCAACTGGGCCGAGCGCCGCGCGTTGCCCTATTCCGGCTACGCCGATCTCGCGGGCAAGCCGGAGGTCTACGGGTTGATCCGCGAGTGCGTCGAGCAGGTGAACGCCGAGCTCGCGTCCGAAGGCGATCTCGCCGCGTCGCAGATCCATCGCTTCCTGATCCTGCACAAGGAGCTCGATCCGGACGACGACGAGCTGACGCGCACGCGCAAGGTGCGCCGCTCCTTCGTGGCCGAGAAATACCGCGTCCTGATCGACGCGCTTTACTCCGATCGGACCGTCCAGCACGTCGAGACCGCCGTCAAGTTCGAGGACGGACGTTCCGGCACGGTCGCCGCGGATCTAGCAATTGCAGCGGCGAAGACGTTCCCGGCGCAGGCGCGGGCGGCGGCATGAGCGCGAGGGCCGCCGCTCGCAAGGGCGAGTCAGCCCCGAGGCTCCTGGCCCGAAGGATAGTTCCGGTGAGCCCGAAGGCCTTTCAGTGACGGGGCTGCGCCGGTGAGCGGAGAAGCGCGCAGCATCGGCGACGTCGTCCTCAAGCTCGATCACATTTCGCTCGCGTTCGGCGGCGTCACGGCGCTGAC
>Ga0070670_100003843_pt1 | contig 12520 bp, 11 predicted proteins | sample KBSS63metaG_FD_64665 | JGI IMG/M metagenome (GOLD analysis project Ga0070670, IMG submission 64665) | Switchgrass rhizosphere microbial communities from Kellogg Biological Station, Michigan, USA - KBS S6-3 metaG | ecosystem: Host-associated > Plants > Roots > Rhizosphere > Soil ... | reverse complement strand
GCCTCCGACGACGGAGGGACGAAAGGCGGTGGCGTCGACACGAGCTCCGCTGCGTCCTTCACGATCACGGTGCAGCCGGTCAACGACGCGCCGAGCTTCTCGCTCGGCGGTAGCCAGCTCGTGCTCTCCGCGCTCGGTACACAGAAGGTCTCCGGGTTCGTCTCGAAGATCATGTGCGGCCCTCCGAACGAGTCGAGCCAACGTGCGTCGCTCGTCGTGACGACGGACAAACCGGGTTTGTTCCAGGTTCCGCCGGCGATCTCGTCCGACGGGACTCTGACCTACACGCCGCGCCTCCTCGGCCTTGGCGTCGCGACGGTGAACGTGTACGCAGTCGACGACGGCGGGACCGCGAACGGAGGGGCGGACACGAGCCCTCAGCAGACGTTCACGATCACGATCGCCTGAGCGGTTCTGCCCCGCGGCTATGCGGGAAGGAGCTCGGCTGCGCTCAGGGCGGAGACGGCGCGCTCGCGAAGCTCGCTCGAGACCTGCGAGACGTCCGCGCCGAACGGCGCGAATGCGACGACGTTGAGCCACGCCGTCTTCTCGGTGACGGAGCCGACCTGCACGTAGATCGCGAGGCTCTCGCCCTGGGGCGAAGCGGCGGCCGCTTCCATGACCACGCGGCGCGCTTCCTCGAGGGAGGCGCTGAGCCGCACGGGGAGCTCGACCGTGACGAGTCGACGTGGGTCGTCGACGGAGCGGTTCACGATCGTCGTCGAGACCATGCGCGAGTTGGGGACGAAGATACGTCGGCCCTCGTCCGTCGTCAGCGCCGTGTAGCTGAGCGTGATGTCGTCGACGATCCCGGTGTGGTCGTCGACCGTCACCCGGTCGCCGAGCCGCACGGGCTGTGTGAAGGCGAGCATGACCCCCGACCCGAGGTTGCCGAGCGGCGTGGTCAGCGCGAGACCGGCGATGACTGCGAGGACGGCGCTCGAGGCGAGGAAGGCGCTTGCTACCTGCTGCGTCGCCGGGAACTTCGACAAGACGCTCCACAGCCCGATGAGCGCGACCAGGGCGATCGCAATCCGGAGCAAGAAGCTGAACGTCGTGCGCTTGCGTGCCGCGACGGCCGGGTCTCGCTCGGCGAGGCGCCTCTCGTAGCGATCGAACGCGTAGCGCAGCGCGAACCGGACGACGACGAGGACGGCGATCCAGATCGCTGCGGCGACGAGGGCTTCGGCGAGGTTCGAGTCCACGCCGGGATGTTCGGCGCGGACGGCGGCGAGCCTGCCTCAGCTGCCGCCGAGGACCTGGGCCTTCGCGGCGGCGTACTCCTCGTCCGTGAGCTTGCCGTTCGCATGGAGCTCGGCCAGGGACGCGAGCCGCGAAGAGACGTCCACAGCGGGAGCTGCGGGAGCCGGGGACTCACTCGGCGTGCGCCTCGACTCCCACCAGTCCGTCATCCGGGCGCGCGTGTCCGCGACCAGCGTCGAGCCTTCTGCGTCGGGGAATTCCGCGAGCGTCTGTCTCCTGGTCAATTCGATCCACGCGGCGCCGAGGGCTCCGAGCAGGATCACGACGAGGAGGCGGGAGAAGTCGAGGACCTCGGCCCTGAAGAGCATCAGCAGGACGACGACCGCGAGCACGACGTACGCCCACACCCGGTTCTGCAGCGCGGGTGCGAGCCCGCCGCGAGCGCTGATCGCGCGCCGCCCGGGGCCGGCGAGCCACGCGGCGACGACGAAGAGGATCCCGACGACGATCATCAGCCGGAACGAGCCGCGCATGAGGTCCGTGAGGATGTTCCAGGCGTTGTTCGCAGCCTGGCGGTCGTCTTCGCGCGCCACGAGTGAGTCGACCACGTAGTTCCGTGTGAAATTCGCGGCCAGCAGGCCGAGGATGCCGACGACGACGAGCACCCATCCGATCCCGCGAACGGCGCGCCGGCGGTCGCCGGAGAGCCAGACGGCGAGCGCGAACGCCACGAGCGTCAGCAGCGGGAGAACCCATGCGAGCGTCTTCAGGAGCTGGAACACGTTCTGGGCGGTGTCGAGCTCGTCCGCGCGCAGGATGACGATGCGACCGGCGTCCGCCGGGACCTTGTCGGCCACCTGTTGCCCGATCCCGATCCGGTCGGCCGCCTCCAAGATGATCGCCCGCATATTGAGAATCACCTCGCCGTTCGCCGTGGAGACGCGGACACCGCCGCCCTCGAGCACCTCGACGAGCGTCCGGTGCGTCTCCCGGAGTGTCACCTTGAAGAGCTGCTGGAACGCCGGCTGCTCGAGCGCGCGGTCGACGATCTGGTACGAGGCCTGGCGCAGACCGGCCGTCGCAGGGCCAGCCAGGCCCTGGTAGTCGCCGGGCAGCTGCTTCTCGACCTCGGCCTGTACGTCGACGTTCGCGAACAGCTCGTCGACAGCGCGGTTCGCGACGGCGCTGCGGATCGCCGGGTCGTCGAGGAGGGAGCTCGACGTGTCCGTGAAGACGCCGGTGTTGAGCGCCACGCGGTTGATCCAGATCGCGAACGACGAGAGGAGGAGCAGGAGGCCGGCGATCACGAGCACGACCCAGACGCCGGTCGCCCGCCGGCGGCTCTGCCGCCGGGTCGGCTCGGGAGGCTCGATGACGTCGCTCTGGGCGCTCACGTTTGCGCCGGAGCCTACCCCTCACCGAGTGCGAACGCCTCGTGGAGAACGCGGACCGCGCGCTCGACGTCGACGCGGGGGATGAGGCACGACACCTTGATCGGTGACGTCGAGATCAGACGGAGGTTGATGCCCTCGTCCGCGAGCGTCCGGAACATTCGCGACGCGACCCCAGGGTGCGAGCGCATGCCCGCCCCGACGAGCGAGACCTTTCCGAGATCCGTGATCTCGGCGGTCTCGAGCGAGCCGATTGCCGCCTCCGCGCGGGCGAGCGCGCGCCGCGTGGCGGCGACGTCGTCCTTCGGGACGGAGAACGAGAGTGCGGCGAGGCCGTGCGCCACGTTCTGGAGGATCGTGTCGACGTTGACGTGCTCCGTCGCGACGGCGTCGAAGATCGCCGCGGCGGTGCCGGGCTGGTCGGGGAGCCCGGTCACGTCGAAGACGACCTCGTCCTCGGAGTGCGTCACCGCCGAAACGACCGGTTGCTCGAGCTCCGCCCCGTCCTCGATCCAGGTTCCGGCCTCGGTCGAGAAGGTGGAGCGGGCGTGGATGCGGACGCCCTGGCCGCGCGCGAGCTCGACGGCGCGCAGCATGAGCACCTTGGCGCCCGACGAGGCCATCTCGAGCATCTCCTCGTACGAGACGCGCTCGAGCTTGCGCGCGTTCGGGACGATGCGGGGGTCGGCCGTGAAGACGCCGAGAACGTCCGAGTAGATCTCGCACGACGCGCCGAGCGCAGCGGCGAGCGCGACCGCGGTCGCATCCGTTCCGCCCCGTCCGAGTGTGGTCACGTCCATCGTGTCGCGCGAGAAACCCTGGTACCCGGCGACGAGGACGATCCAGCCGCGATCCAGGGCCTCGACGACGCGGACGGGCGTGATCTCCCGGATCTTCGCCTTCGTGTGGACGGGGTCGGTGATGATCCCCGCCTGCGACCCGGTGAACGAGACGGCCTCGTAGCCCAGGTCGTGAACCGCCATCGCGACGAGCGCACAGGCGATCCGCTCGCCGGTGGAGAGCAGCATGTCGAGCTCGCGCGGGTGTGGGTCCGGGGACACGTCGTGGGCGAGCGCGAGGAGCCCGTCGGTCGTATCTCCCATCGCCGACACGGTCGCGACGACGCGGGCGCCGCGCCCACGCGCCTCGACGAGTCGCGCGGCGACGTCCTTGATCTTCTCCGGGTCGGCGACCGACGAGCCGCCGAACTTCATGACGACGGTCTCGGTGGCCGGCTCAGCTCTCGCGCTCATCCACAGGATTGTGGCGAGCCGACTACGCGGATGTGCGGTTGGCCCCGGCGTGGCCGGGGCCAACCTTCAGAGATCGGCTACTTGCCTCTGCTCTCGTTGCTCCCGCCGCGGCATGCGTCGCCGGGATTGAACGCGTGCGGATCGATGAAGCCGTTCCTCACGTCCTGCCCGTACGACTGCGTTCGACCACCAGGGCCTTCTCCTTGCGTTCCCGTCGGGTCGTCGTTCTGACCCGAGAAGACGCAGATCGAATTGGCGTGTGCCGGGCCCTGTGTGTCCTTGCCGTTCCCGGTCACCTCTCCGGCGAACGCGGAACCGGCACTGACAGCCGCGAAGACACCCGCAGACAGCGCGGTGACGAGCAATGACTTCTTGCTCATTGTTCCCCCTCTCCCCTTGATGTTGACGCCAGAGCGGACCTTAGTACCACCGAAACGCATGGTCAAACGGAGGAGACGCCGCTCCTGGATCCGAGCAGTCGCCTCCGGGCTATCGTTGCCGCGTGCCTCGGAAAGTCATGATCGTCGGGCTGGACTGTGCCGAGCCGTCGCTCGTGCTCGAGCGCTGGCGGGACGAGCTGCCGACGATCTCAGGGCTCATGGAGCGCGGGGCGTACGGCCGCCTGACCTCCGTCATCCCGCCGATCACCGTTCCCGCCTGGTCTTGCATGATGTCCTCGAAGACACCGGGCGATCTCGGCGTCTACGGGTTTCGCAACCGCTCGGACCACACGTACGACGGCGCGTTCATCGCGATGTCGACGGCGATCAAGGAGCCGCGCCTGTGGGACTACGTGACGCGCGCCGGAGGGTCGTCGATCGTCCTGTCGGTGCCCGGGTGCTACCCGCCGAAGCCGTTGAACGGCGTGATGGTGGGGTGCTTCCTGACGCCCTCGATCGACTCGAAGTACACGTATCCGGCTGCACTCAAGGACGAGATCGAGGGCGTCGTCGGCGAATACCTCTTCGACACGAAGGACTTCCGGACGGACGACAAGGAGTACCTCCTGCGCCAGGTCTACGAGATGACCGATCGCCGGTTCGCTCTCGCGGAGCACCTGCTCGCGACGAAGCCGTGGTCGCTGTTCGCGATGGTCGAGATGGGCCCCGACCGCATGCACCACGGGTTCTGGAAGTACATGGATCCCGAACATCGCAAGCACGAGCCCGGCAACGCCTACGAGAACGCGATCCTCGACTACCACCGCCACGTCGACGGGCTGCTCGGGAAGCTGCTCGAGCATGCTGACGAGGACACGGTCGTGTTCGTGCTCTCGGACCACGGTGCAAAGAGGCTCGACGGCGGGATCCGCATCAACGAGTGGCTCCGCCGTGAGGGGCTCCTGACGACGCTCGCCGAGCCGAACGGCATCTCGTCGCTGCGTGACGTCGGCGTCGACTGGTCGAAGACGACGGCGTGGGGGGAGGGCGGCTACTACGCGCGCGTCTTCCTGAACGTGGCGGGTCGCGAGCCGGAGGGGACGATCGCGCCCGAGGACTACGAAGGCGTTCGCGACGACCTCGCCCGCCGGATCGCCGCCATCCCGGACGACGCGGGCGACCCGATTCCGACCGCCGTGTACAAGCCCGAGGAGCTCTACGGCGAGCCGAAGGGGGTCGCTCCGGACCTGATCGTCGTCTTCGGCGACCTCTACTGGCGGTCCGTCGGGACGATCGGCGGCGACGAGGGCGTGCAGACGCTCGAGAACGACACCGGCCCGGACGACGCGAATCACGCGCAGGACGGGCTCTACGTCGTCGCGGGGCCGGGCATCGAGGCAACCGGGCGCGCCGACGCGCACCTGCTGGACATCGCGCCGACGGTTCTCGAGATTCTCGAGATCGAGGCGCCCGCCGGCCTGCGCGGCCGCGCGCTCGGGCTCGTCCCGGACCGATAGCTCACGAGCCGGGTCGCCGTCTGGCGGCTGCCGCATGATCGGCATCGATGTCTTTCTTCGACCTGAGCAGTCTGGAGCTCGCGCTGGTCCTGTTCGCGGTCGTGCTCGGGTGCACGCTCCTCGGCAGCTTCGTCGGGCGCAAGCTGAGCAAGCATGCGGACTCGTTGCGCGAGCCGTTCGGCGTCCTCCAGGCTGCCCTCCTCGGCCTCGTCGCGTTGATCCTCGCCTTCGGCATGACGATGGCCGTCGGTCGCTATGACGCGCGGCGCACAGCGGTCGTCGACGATGCGAACGCGATCGGCACCACGTATCTCCGAGCACAGACGCTTCGGGAGCCGGTTCGTACCCGCTCGCTCGATCTGCTGACGCGCTATACGGACGACGTCATCGTGTATTCCAACGCCGTGCCGGGGACTCGTCCCTATCGCGATGCGATCGCGCGCTCCGAGGGGCGTCAGCGCGAGCTGTGGCGTCTCGGTGCGGAAGCGCTGGCAGGGTCGCCGAGGGACAGCGCCCCCCGGCTCTACATCGAGACGCTCAACGAGATGATCGACATGCAGACGGTGCGCCTCTCGGCACTCTCGAACCGCGTCCCCTCCGTCGTTCTCGTCGTCACGCTCGTGGGGGCGGCGGTCGGCCTCGGCTTGCTCGCCCTCTACCTCGCGATGGTCTCGCGGGGAGTGGTGACCGTCGTGCTCGCCGCCGTCTTCGTCTCCCTCCTGCTGTACATGACGTTCGACCTCGACCGGCCTGCGCGCGGCTTCGTCCAGGTACCGGACACGCCGCTCGTCTCTCTCCGTGCGTCCATGGCGCTCCCTCCGGCCGCGCCCGCACCTCACGGGCCGTAGGCCGGTTCTCCAGCAAGGACCGCTTCCTATCGCGTGGGCGTGGCCTCGGCCTTCCTGCTGTCCATCTCGCGGAACGTCCGGTTGAAGAAGCCGTATCCGACGACGACGGCCAGCGAGAGGCCCATCACGAGGAACGTCGCGGGGGCGCCGATCGCGGCGACGGCGAGCCCGCCGAGCAGGATCCCGAGCGGGATCGAGGCCCAGGCGCCGGCTCGAATCGCACCGAAGACGCGTCCGCGCAGAGCGGCCGGGACGATCTCCGTCTGCACCGTGAAGAGGAGGGGATTGATCGGGCCGGCGGCAAGCCCGGACAGCGCCAACGCCGCGAGCGCGACGGGCAGCGAGGGCTGGGCAGCGAGAGCGAGGTACCCGATCGGGACCCCCGAGAAGCACACGAGGAACGTCCTCCGGCGAGGCAGCCTGTGTCCGACCGCGCTGTATACGAGAGCGCCGGCGAGTGCGGCGCCGCCGAGGACGCCGACGAGCAGGCCGAAGTCGGCGGCACTGCCGTACTCCTCGCGTGCGAAGACGGCGAGCACGACCGGCAGCGGCGCCTCGATCAGGTTGCTGAGCACGACCATGGCGACGACGGCGCGCACGAGCGGCTGGCGCCAGATGAACCGAAGCCCGTCGGCGAGCTCGGCGAAGAAGCGGCCGCGGGGCTCGCCCGAGGCGTCACGGTGCGGGCGCGGTACGAGAAGCAGGACGAGCCCGGCCGAGACGAGGAAACTCGCGGCGTCCATCCAGAGCGCAGCCGTTGCGCCGAACCCCGCCACGAGGACGCCGCCGAGGGGCGCGCCGACGAGCTGCGCTCCTTGCTGGATGCCGGCGCGAATGCCGGACGCGCGCTCCATCCGGATGTCGGCGAGCTCGACGACGTCCGGGAAGAGGGCCGCGCGCGCTGTCGCTCCGGGGGCGTCGAGCAGGGCGCCAACGAAGACGAGCGCCATCAGCTGCCAGATCTCGATCCCGACCGTCGCGGCGAGCAGTGGGATCGCTGCGACTGCCGCCGAGCTCGCGAGGTCGGCGACGATGCTCGACGCGCGGAAGCCGAGGCGGTCCACGACGACACCGCCGAAGAAGGCCGCGAGCACGATCGGGAGGAAGTTGAAGAAGACGACGAGGGCCGTCAGCGTCGCGCTCCCCGTGGTCGTCAGCACGTACCAGGGGATCGCGATCTGGGCGACGGCGTTGCCGGCGAGCGAGATCGTGTCCGCGGCGTAGAGCGCGTACAGAGGGATCCGCCTGCGCACGGGCGGCACGCTACGCGTCGAGGCTTCCTGGATGACTCAGTCGAGCGGCCGAATGTCGGCCGCGACCGCCGAAGGGCGGTGCTTGTCGAGCGCGTGGAGGAACGCCAGCGTCGCCTCCTCCGCGGTCGCGAGGTCGCCGCCGAGCGCGTGCCGGGTGATCTCCTCGTGCGGAGAGTCCAGATCCGGCAACTCTCCGACCGAGCCTTCGATCGTGACCTCGAGCTCGAATCGCGTTCGGTGGACGGGACCCCACGGGCTCGTGCCCGTCGGGCACCACACGTCGAGGGTCCTCGTGCCGTCGTCCACGACGACCAACGCGCCCGCTCCGCTTCCGACCAGACGGATCACCTCCCCGTGGATGCGGCCCGTCGCCCGGCCCTCGGCCGCCGCGGCGACGAGCTCGGCGATGGTGTGTGTCGCGCCGAGAGGCGTGCGGTCGCGGAGGTCGATCCCACTCGCGACGAGCCAGTGAGCCGGCCACGACTCGAGCTCCATCGGAATCGCGTATCTGTCGCCGAACACGGGATCGGGGGCCGAGGCGTCGAGGCGCGCACGTCGCCTCTCCTGCTCGGCTCCGTGCTCGATGACGAGCAGGTCCCCCTCGCGCTCGAAGCGACCCTCGGAGACGAGCTCCGCAAGCTGGTCGATCCGATCGGCCACGCTACGAGAGACGAGCGGGGCGTCGTCGAAATCCCACTCGAGGATCGTCCCGCCCTCTGCCCACTCGCTCCCGAGCTCGATGACGCCGTAGCAGTGACTCGCGTAGTCGACGGGGAGCAGCACAGGCGGCAGTCCGATCGGCACCGGCGCGTCGACATCACGCAGCATGCGGTGTAGGTCGAGGGCGTCCGCAGGCCCGCCGAGCCTCGGGAAGGTGAGCACGGCGATGCTGTCCGGCTCGACCCGTTCCCAGAAGCGCCGGAGGTCTGACGGCAGGACGTACGGCTCGGCGGCGACCGTGACCTCGGCCAGCGGCGCGACATCGCCCGGCGCCTCGAGCCCGGCAAGCCCGGCCGCGCGCAGCGCCTCGTCGAGGCGATCGATCGCGGCGTCGATGTCGTGTGCCACCGTCACGTGTCCTCTGATGGTAGGAGCCTCCTGAGGCCGTCACTACAATCCGCCGCGCTGTGAACGTCGTCGTCTACGTCTCCGACGCGCTGCGGACGGACCATCTCGGCTGCTACGGCGCGCGCTACGTCAACACGCGGACCATCGACGAGCTCGCCGCGGGCGGCGTCCGCTACGCGCAGGCGATCTCCGCAGCGCCATGGACGGCTCCGTCGACGACCTCGATCGTGACGGGTGTCTACGCGCACCACCACGGCTACCTCCACTGGGACGCGACCCTCGACCCGTCGGTGGAGACGATCTTCCGCGCGTTCTCCGCTCACGGCTACGAGGTCGGGAGCTTCGTCTTCGATACGAACTACCTCTTCAAGGACCTGCCCGAGGCGAACGTCCTCGGCACGTCGGAGACCCTCGAGGGCGCGGTTGGGTTCCTGCGCGCGAACCGTGAGAAGCCCTTCCTCCTGTACGTCCACAACTGGGCGACGCACATGCCCTACGACATCGTCCACGCCGATCGCAAGAACTGGCTGGCCGCGAAGGAGGAGGTGATCGCGGGGATCCAGTCGGACTCGGCGTCGGCCCTCGAGGCGATGCGCGAGCGCTATCGCGCGGCGGTCGAGCGTCAGTCCGAGGTGCTGGTCGCCTCGTTTCTCGAGGAGCTCGAGTCCCTCGGTCTCCGCGAGTCGACGACCTTCGCGTTCCTCTCCGACCACGGCGAGTCATGGGGCGAGCGCTTCGCCGACAAGGCGGACGTGAAGGGCGTGTACCACATGCACGGCGCGACGCTCGGCGACGAGATCGTCCAGGTGCCGCTGATCCTCTCGGCGCCGGGCCGGCTCGAGCCGGCGGTCGTCGAGTCGCAGGTGCGCTCGGTCGACCTCGTGCCGACGCTCCTCGAGCTCGCCGGGCTGCCCGCCCGGGAGACGGACGGCGAGTCGCTCCTCGAGGTCGCCGGCGACCGCCCCGCCGTCATCGCGGGAACGGACATGGGGGCGCTGACGAAGCTCGCCGTGCGGGTTCCGCCGTGGAAGTTGATCCTCCACGTCGAGAGCGGCGAGGAAGAGGCATACCGGCTCGACACCGACCCGCGTGAGCTCGACAGCCGGCCTGCGGACATGCCGCCCGAGCTCCGCGACTTCGTCTTTCGCGAACTCGAGAGCGCCGATCGCCACGAGCTCACGGAGGAGGAAGAGGCCACCGTCGCGAAGCGGCTCTCCGACCTCGGATACCTCTAGTGACCCAGCTCGCGACCTTCTACGAGCGGATGTTCTTCATCCGCCGCTTCGAGGAGACGCTCCTCGACCTCTTCTCGCTCGGGAAGCTCGTAGGGACGACGCACACGTACATCGGGCAGGAGGCGAACGCGGTCGGCCTGATCCACCACCTCGACCCCGAGGTCGACACGATCTTCTCCAACCACCGCTGCCACGGGCACTACCTCGCGTTCACCGACGACGCGTTCGGCCTCCTCTGCGAGGTGATGGGGAAGGCGCCGGGCGTTTGCGGCGGCAAGGGCGGGAGCCAGCACCTGTGCAAGGGCAACTTCTACTCCAACGGCGTCCTCGGGAGCATCGTCCCGGTCGCGACCGGTATCGCTCTCGCTGAGAAGCGCAAGGGCACGGGAGCCGTGTCGACGGTCTTCCTCGGCGACGGCACGCTAGGCGAGGGCGTCACGTACGAGTCGCTCAACATCGCCTCGCTGTGGCAGCTCCCTGTGCTCTTCGTCGTCGAGAACAACCACTACGCGCAGTCGACGCCGGTTGCGCTGGAGCTCGCGGGGTCGATTGCGGCGCGCGGCGCGGCATTCGGCGTCGAGGTGGACGAGCTCGACACGACCGACGTCGAGCTGATCGACGTCGCCGCGGGGCGTGCCGTCGCGCGGATCCGCGAGACCGGCTCTCCCTACTTTCTCGTGCTCCACACGTACCGGTTCAGCCCGCACTCGAAGTCCGACGACCAGCGCGACCCGGCCGAGATCGAGGAGCGTCGCACGCGCGACCCGCTCGTCGTCGCGGGCGCGCGGCTCTCCGACGACGAGCGCTCGGCGATCGAGGAGCGCTGCGAGGAGCGGCTCGCCGAGACGGTCGAGGCCGCCGATGCGGCGCCGGCCGCGACTCCGGGAGTGGCGGCTTGAGCAGCGTCGCGTCGGGCAAGCGCGGCGTCCAGGCCCTCAACGAGTCGCTGCACGCGATCTTCGCGGAGCGCGACGACGTCGTCCTCTTCGGCGAGGACATCCTCGATCCGTACGGCGGCGCGTTCAAGGTCACGGCGGGCCTCTCCGACGCGTATCCGGACCGGGTCCTGACGACCCCGATCAGCGAGGCCTCGCTCTTCGGCGTCGCCGCGGGGATGGCACTGCGAGGACAGCGGCCGATCCTCGAGATTATGTTCGGCGACTTCGTCGCGCTCGGCCTGGACCAGGTCGTGAACGGGATCTCGAAGTTCCGCGAGATGTACGACGACCAGGTGACGGTGCCGCTCGTCGTGCGCGCGCCGATGGGGGCGCGGCGGGGCTACGGCCCGACGCACTCGCAGTCGCTCGAGAAGCTCCTCCTCGGCATCCCGAACATCGTCGTCGTCGCCGCGAGCGAGTGTCACGACGTCGGCGCGCTGCTCGCGGCCGCCGTCGAGGACGAGCGGCCCGTGTTCTTCATCGAGAACAAGCTGCTGTACGGGCGGACGATTCGCCGTCCCGAGGACGGCCACATCGGCGAGCTCGCAGTGCGCGAGTCGAGCGACGCGTATCCCACGCTGACGTTCTCCGCGACCGATTTCACCGAGGGCTCGGCGACGATCGTCACGTATGGCGGGATGCTCCCGCTCGTGCTCGACGCCGTGACGGAGCTCGTCCTCGAGCACGAGATCTTCTGCGAGGTGGTCGCGCTGTCCCAGCTCGTCCCGATGGAGCTCGACGCGGTGCTCGGATCCGTCGCCCGCACGGGTGCCCTCGTGACCGCGGAGGAAGGGACCCTGACGGGTGGGTTCGGCGCTGAGATCGCCGCCCGCATGCAGGAGGCGGCATGGAGTGACCTGCGCACGCCGGTTCAGCGGATCGCCGCGCGCGACGCGATCATCCCCTCCGCGCGGCCGCTCGAGGACGCGATGCTCCCGAGCGTCGAGGACGTCGTCGATGCGGTGATGTCGCTCGAGGGCGCCCGGTAGTGCTCGAGATCGTCCTCACGCGCGAGGACGCCAACACCGAGTACGCGCTCCTCGCGGAGTGGCTCGTCGAGGACCGCTCCGAGGTGTCGGCCGGGCAGCCGGTGTGCGTCGTCGAGACGACGAAGGCAACCGTCGAGGTCGAGGCGCCCGGGGACGGCACCATCGTCCAGCTCTACGGGGAGGAGGTCGAGGTCGAGCTCGGCAAGACGATCGCGTACGTCGCCGAGACCGCCGACGAGCTCGCATCGGTCGATGCGAGAGCCGAGGCGAAGCCCGCCCCGAAGCCGGCCGCCGGCGACCGCAAGGCCACGCGCAAGGCCGTCGAGCTCGCGGAGCTCCATGGCGTCGATCTCACCGAGATCGACAAGCGCGGGTTCATCACCGAGAAGGACGTCGAGCAGCTGCTCGCGGCGCGGAAGGCGGCGGCGACTCCAAGCGTCGGGCC
>Ga0070670_100003838_pt1 | contig 12526 bp, 9 predicted proteins | sample KBSS63metaG_FD_64665 | JGI IMG/M metagenome (GOLD analysis project Ga0070670, IMG submission 64665) | Switchgrass rhizosphere microbial communities from Kellogg Biological Station, Michigan, USA - KBS S6-3 metaG | ecosystem: Host-associated > Plants > Roots > Rhizosphere > Soil ... | reverse complement strand
CAGATTTTCTGCGCTGGCAGGCGGCGCTGGTGCGCGAGTGTGCGGGCGTGCGGCAGTTTGTGACGACGGACTACGGCGGCATGACGAGACACGACGTGAATGAGGAAGCGATTGCCGAGTCGCTGGATATTCCTGCGGACAACATCTATCACGGGACACAGGAGCACTACGACGGCGCGACCCAGGGATTCCAGGGGGATTTCACGCGATCTCTAAAGCATGGGAATTACCTGGTGACGGAGACGAATGCGCAATCAACAGACTGGTCGTCGGCATTCCAGTATCCGCCGTATGACGGGCAACTGCGGGAAGACGTGTACACGCATCTGTCGAACGGCGCGGATATGGTGGAGTACTGGCATTGGGCTTCGATCGCGGCGGGACAGGAGACGTACTGGAAGGGAATCCTGTCGCACGATCTGGAACCGAACCGGATGTATGCGGAGATGAGCAAGACAGCGCATGAGCTGGAGAAGATTGGTCCGCACCTGGCGGGGCTGAAGATCAAGAGCGATGTGGCGATTCTGTGGAGTCGCGATTCGGCGAATGCGATCGGCTTTATGCCGTTCACGTCGAATGCTTCGATGCCCTGGGAGCCCGGTCGTGCGACCGCGGGATACGACTCGCTGGTACACCAGATACATCGCGCGCTCTACGACTTGAACGTGAGCACAGATTTCGTGTTCCCGGAGACGAAGGATTTTTCGGCGTATAAGGTGCTGATTGTGCCGGCGCTGTATATCGCCGATGATGCGCTGCTGGAGCGGATTGCAGATTACGTAAAGGGCGGCGGGCATGTGGTGATGACGTTCAAGAGCGGATTTGCGAATGAAAACTCCGCAGTCCGATGGGTAAGAGCGCCAGGTCCTTTGCGCGAGGCCGCGGGGTTCAGCTACCAGGAATTCTCGAATCTGGAGAAGCCGCTGGCACTGAAGGGCGATCCGTATCAGACGGGTGCGGAAAACAAGGCGAGCCACTGGGCGGAGTTTCTGATACCGGAGCATGCGAAGGTGGTGGCGACCTACGATCATCCGTTCTTTGGGAAGTGGCCGGCGATTACTGAGAACCAGTTTGGCTCGGGGACGCTGTTGTATGAGGGTACGTATCTGTCAGACGCGCTGCAGAAGGCTGTGCTGAAACGCGCGCTGGAAGGAGCCGGCTTGACGGGACCTGATCAGCCGTTGGCGGCGAGTGTGCACGTGAGGCATGGAGTGAATCGGATGGGAAAGCGGATTCACTACTACTTCAACTACTCGGGTGCGGAGGTAAAGCCGGCGTATTCGCATGAAGCCGGAACGAATCTTCTGGACGGGAAGACTGTCTCGAAAAACGGGGTGCTGGCGATCGGGCCCTGGGATGTAGCGATCGTGGAGGAGAGGTAGGGGAGAAGGCGTTTCCGGGTTGCCTGAATTCTGCTTCTGATTCGCGAGACAGAGTAAAGACTGCCTATTCTACACCCCATCCAGGCCGTGCTCGGACCCGCGGAATTGCACCCTCTATCCGTATGAATCAATGAGGTTTGCAAGGCATCGTATCGTCATCGGCGATCTCAGCAAACGGACAACCTTCACTCGAGAGGCCGGCATCCCACGATGTCAGCCAGCGTTACGTACTCGAAAGATGTGCAGCGCGGCTCAGGAGCAAGTTGTATGGCAAACACACAAGGTGGGACAGGTTCGACCAGTGGAATGAAGAGCGACAAGGACCGCGATATGAATCAGCAGAGCGGCCAAGGGCAGCCCTCGCAACAGAGCGGCAAGAAGGACGATCAGAACCAGGGCAATCAGGGCAACCGTGGCGGGACAACGCAGTCGGGCAGCGGAAGCGGCTCGCAGCACTCCGGCAGCGGCGCCAGCAACCCGAATCCATCGAAGGGGAATACCGGGACGAGCGGCGGGCAGTATTCCGGCGGCTCGGGCGGAACGGGCGGCAGCGATCGCTGATTGCAACTGATGACGCCGTTCGATGACGGCCTCTCGAACTAACTGAAAAAGGCCCACGGCTCTCAAAAAGAGCGTGGGCCTTTGTGCGTCTGGAGCTGCTATTGGTGATGCAGGCATCACAGGCGGCGACGTGCTGATTGGCTATGATCAGTTCTTCCGGAGGATTCGCTTGACCGCCTTTTCCCATTCGATTCCCGATACCGATCTCAAAACCAAAAGCAACGTCATTCGCACGCGGCTGCATGGGGTGGAGCTGCTGTTCAATTCGCGCCTGAACAAAGGGACCGCGTTCAGCGAACAGGAACGCGATATGTTCGGGCTGCATGGATTGCTGCCACCGCACATCGGGACGCTTGAGGATCAGCGTGAACGACGGAAGCGGGTGCTCGATTCGCGCGACACGTGTTTTGGCAAGTACAGCAACATGCGCGACCTCGAAGACAACAATGAAACGCTGTTCTACTCGATGATCGAGCACTACACGGAAGAGTTGCTGCCGATCGTCTATACGCCGGCTGTGGGCGAGGGATGCCAGCGATTCTCGGAGATTTGGCGACGGCCGCGCGGGCTGTTTATCAGCTATCCGAATCGCGAGAGGATCGATCAGATTCTCTCCGACAAGCGCTATGACGAGGTGCGCTGCATCGTGGTGAGCGATGGAGAGCGCATTCTGGGGCTCGGCGACCAGGGCGCGGGCGGGATGGGAATTCCGATTGGGAAGATGGCGCTATACACGGCACTCGGTGGAATTCCGCCGGAGCATTGCCTGCCGGTGCTGCTGGATGCGGGGACGGACAACGAGAGTTTACTGAAAGATCCGATTTACATCGGATGGCAGCATCATCGCGTGCGCGGGCAGGAGTATGACGATTTCGTGGAGGCGTTTGTGACCGCAGTGGAGAAGCGGTGGCCGCACATTCTGCTGCAGTGGGAGGATTTTGCAGGCACGAATGCGGCGCGGCTGCTGGAGCGCTATCGCGACCGGCTGTGCACGTTTAACGACGATATCCAGGGAACGGCGGCCGTCACGACGGCTACGTTGCTGGCTGCGGTGCATGCGACAGGTGTGCCACTGTCGCAGCAGACGATTGCGATGTTTGGAGCGGGAGCAGCGGGGATCGGGATCATCAATCTGATGACGGAGGCGATGAAGGAAGACGGCTTAAGCGAAGAGCAGGGGCGGAGGCGGATTTATGCGTTTAACCGGTACGGGCTGCTGGTGGAAGGAGCACGAGGAATCAAGGAGAGTCAGCAACACCTCGTACGCAAGCGGTCGGATATTGATGGTTGGACGCTGGACGGTGGCGAGGATGTTTCCCTGCTCGACGTGATGCGCAACGCGAAGGTGACGGTGCTGGCGGGCGTGTCGGCGCAGGCTGGGGCGTTTACCGAGGATGTTGTTCGCGAGATGGCGGGGCACACGGAGCGCCCGATCATCTTTCCGCTGTCTAATCCAACGTCGAAGGCTGAAGCGGCTCCGGCGGATCTTCTGCGATGGACCAATGGACGGGCGCTGGTGGGCACGGGAAGTCCGTTTCCCCCGGTGGAGATCGGTGGGAAGGTAACGAGGGTTTCGCAGGTGAACAACTCGTTCATCTTTCCGGGGCTCGCGTTGGGGATTCTGGTTTCGCAGGCACGCCGGGTGACGGATGGGATGATCATGGCGGCTGCGAAAGCACTCGCTGGACTATCGCCGTCGCGCGCGGATAGCAGCGCACCGTTGCTGCCGGCGATCGGAGAGTCGCGCAGGGTAGCAATGGTGGTCTCAGAGGCCGTGGCGCGACAGTCAATCTCGGAAGGTGTTGCAGGCATTGAGAATGACGCGAGCTTATCGGAGCGGATCGGCGAGTATGCGTGGAATCCAGTGTATGTGCCTTACGAGCTGGTTGAGCTTTCGCGTTCCACTGACACACCTTAGCGACGGAAAGCGACCTGGATACAGCGCGTGCCCGGCCTTTGTTGGTAGTATGGTGGGCGCCAAGATAAACGTTTTACCAACGAGGGAAATATGAAGCACACAGCCTTGCGTGCCGGTGTTCCGGCAATTCTATTTTTAGGCTTTGCCTGCATGACGCAGTTGGGAGCGGCGCAGCCTCCGCAACACAAGCCGCACCCCACGGGACCGTGGATGAACACGAGCCTCTCGCCAGATGAGCGCGCCGACCTGGTGGTGAAAGAGATGACGCCGGACGAGAAGATCGCGCTGCTGCACGGCGTGGGGATGCCGACGGACGATCCGGTGACTCCGGAAAATGCGCCTTCCAATCGCGGAGTGGGCTATGCGGTAGGCGTGCCGCGGCTGGGCATTCCCGGTATCGATATGAGCGATGCGGCGTACGGCGTGCGATCGAGCGGCGTGAACGGACGCTACTCCACAGCTCTTCCCGCGAACGTGGCAGCGGCTTCGAGCTGGGACGTGGATGCGGCGTACGAGTACGGTGCATTGATCGGCCGTGAGCTTCGCGCGCAAGGCTTCAACATGACGCTGGGTGGAGGCGTGAACCTGACGCGCGACCCGCGCAACGGTCGCACTTTCGAGTATCTTGGCGAGGATCCGGTGCTGGCGGGAACGCTGGTGGCCCGGCTGATCCAGGGAACGCAATCGCAGAACGTGATTGGCGACATTAAGCACTACGCGTTGAACGACCAGGAGAGCGGCCGCAACGCAGTGGATATCACCATCAGCAAGCGTGCTGCGCGGGAGAGCGATCTGCTTGCCTTTGAAATTGGCGTGGAGAAGGGACAGCCAGGCGCAGTGATGTGTTCGTATAACCGCGTGAGTGGCGACTTTGCCTGCGAAAACCAATGGCTGTTGACGGACGTGCTGAAGAAGGCGTGGAAGTTTCCAGGGTTTGTCCTTTCAGACTGGGGTGGAACCCACAGCGCTGTGAAAGCGTCCGCTGCGGGACTGGATAACGAGCAGCCGGGCCGGTTCTTCTTCGAAAAGAAGTTCAAGGAGGCACTGGATGCGGGCAAGATTCCGCAGGCAGAACTCGACGATCATGTGCATCGCATTCTGCGCAGCATGTTTGCCGATGGCGTTATCGATCATCCCCGTCAACGGTCGGTGATCGATCCGTTTGTTGGATTTGAGACAGCGCGCAAGATCGAAGAGGGCGGGATTGTTCTGCTGAAGAATGAGAAGGCAGCGCTGCCTTTGAGCGCTGCGAAGCTGCGGACAATTGCCGTGATCGGATCGCACTCGGATGTGGGCATGATTTCCGGCGGCGGCTCGGCGCAGGTGGATCCGATCGGCGGCAACGCGATCAAGCCTGCAGGACAGGGCCCGACGCACTGGATGGAGGAAATCTGGTTCCCGACTTCGCCATTGAAGGCGATCCAGGCGCGGGCTCCGCGAGCGACGGTTAAGTACGACGCGGGCACCGATCCGGCTGCGGCTGCCGCAGCGGCGAAGGGCGCGGATGTTGCCATAGTGTTCGCATACCGCTGGGCGAGCGAAGGAATGGATCTGAAAGACCTGACGCTGCCGCATAACCAGGATGCGATTATCTCGGCTGTTGCGGAGGCAAATCCGCATACGATCGTGGTGCTGGAGACAGGCAACCCGGTCACGATGCCGTGGGTGGACAAGCCGGCGGCGATTCTGGAGGCATGGTTTGCAGGTAGCGATGGCGCCAGTGCGGTTGGGAATGTGCTTTTTGGAACAGTGAACCCGAGCGGGAAGCTGGTGAATACGTTCCCGAAGAGCGAGGCGGACCTGCCGCATCCGAAGATCACGATGCCTCCACCGGCGTCGTCGGGCTTTGATGGCGCGGCTACACCGGAGAAATGGGCAGCGGGATTGCCTCCTTTCCCGATGGCGTATGACGAGGGCGTGAAGGTCGGCTACAAGTGGTACGACGCGGAGAACAAGAAGCCGCTGTTCCCGTTTGGATTCGGGCTTTCGTATACGACCTATCGCTATTCGGGCTTGAAGGTGACGCCGGGCGAGAAGGTGACGGTGACGTTCACGGTTACCAACACCGGTTCGCGCGAAGGCGCAGAGATTGCCGAGGTCTATGCGGGATTGCCGGCCGCCGCGCAGGAACCACCGAAGCGACTGGTAGGCTTTACGCGCGTGAAACTGAATCCAGGAGAGAAGAAGAACGTGACGGTGGAGATTGAGCCGAAATATCTGTCGATCTTCGACGAGCAGAAAGATGACTGGTCACTGTTGCCGGGCGACTACTCGATTATGGTGGGTGGTTCGTCGGATAATCTGCCGCTGAAGGGAACGGTGAATCTGAAGTAGCTCATACCAATCGTGATTACTCCCAGGCCCGAAAACACGGACCTGGTGCACTCAACTTAGTGGCGGATCCGACATTCGGATTCGCCATTTTGTTTTAGTCAGGATTTTTCGAGGAGTTTGGGATTGGTTTTGTCGAATTTGAGGATGAGTTCGCCAAACAGGGTGTTGGCCCAGGCGAACCAGTCGCGGGTGAACTTTGCGGGGTTGTCCTTGTTGAAGCTCTCGTGCATGAAGCCGGTGCCGGCGTGCGTGCTCTTGAGCCATGCGAGGCATTGGCGCTGCTCGCTGTCGTCGTTGGTGGTGAGTGCACGGATGACGATGGCCATCGGCCAGATCATGTCCTGCCCGATGTGGGGGCCACCGATGCCCTCGGCTGCGGTGCCGCGGAAAAAGCAGGGATTGGCTTCGCTGAGAACGAAGCGGCGGGTAGCGAGATAGGTTGCGTCGTTCTCGGTGCAGGTTTCGAGATAAGGCATCCCGAGGAGACTGGGAACATTGGCGTCGTCCATGCAGAGGGCGTTCCCGAATCCATCGATCTCGTATGCCCAGATTTCGCCGGCGGCGGGGTGGCGCGTGTGGGCGTGGGCATCGAGGGCGGATTTGATTTCAACGCGCAGACGGCTGACCTGCGATGCGGCGGTACTGTCGTGCGCGATTTCGGTAAGCATCTCTTCGATTCGATCGAGAGTTCTCACGGCGAAAAAGTTGCCGGGAATATTGAGCGGGTAGATGCAGGAGTCGTCGGAAGGCCGAAAGCCGGAGTGAATAAGCCCGATGGGGCGGGCAAGGTTGCCGAAGCCGTCTTCACTGAGCGTGTCATAAGGCGTTTCCGCTTTGCGCTGGAAATGATACGGGCCGCGGGATGTCTTGCGCTGCTGGGCGGAGAACGTCTCAAGGATGGTGTGCATGGCGCGTGCCCATTCTTCTCCGAAAGGACTGGTGTCATGGGTGAGACGCCAATACTCGTGCGCAAGACGAACGGGGTAGCAGAGCGAGTCGACTTCCCATTTGCGTTCGCCTACACCGGGCTTCATATCGGTATGGTCGGTCTTGCTCCACTTGAGCGGCTCGTGTGTGGAGAGGTCGGGCATGAAGGCGTTGGCGTAGGGATCGGCGAGGATGCAGAGTGTCTGGCGGCGGATGACGCCTTCGATGAGGCGGGCGAGGTCTGGGTCTGAAGTGATGAAGGGCAGATAAGGCCAGACTTGCGCGGAAGAGTCACGCAACCACATTGCCGGGATGTCGCCGGTAACGACGATGGTGTCGGGGCCGGTTGGGCCGTTCTTAAACGTAACGGTCGTGTCGAGGGTGTTGGGCAGGCAGTTAGAGAAGAGCCAAGCGAGCTCGGGGTCGCGCATTTTTGCTGAGACCGATTCGATGGCGCCGTCCACGGCTTTGCTGCGGAAGCGGCGGGCGGAGGGTGCTGGCCGCTTGGAGCTGAAATTGGATTGTGCGAAAACGCCATTGGGGACGAGAGCGGAGGAAGCGATGAGGGCGGATGAGCCGCTGACAAATTGGCGGCGGGAGATGCCGAACCCAGAGGTCATTGATTGCTCGCTGTTCATAGTTGTAATAGGAAGTCTGAAAGGCTAACCGGTGACAATGGCACGCTGGATCTCGAAGATCTGCTTGAGACCGGCTCCGGCCAGGTCGATGAGTGCATCGAGTTCACGACGCGAGAAACTTCCCTTCTCCGCGGTGGCCTGGGTTTCGATGAGACCGCCGTCAGCCGTCATCACGACGTTCATATCGACTTCGGCCTGCGAATCCTCCTCGTAGCAGAGATCGAGAAGGGGCGTGCCGCCGAGGATGCCTACCGAGGTTGCGGCAACAAGCTGCTTCAAGGGCGACTGCTTTAGCGTTCCCGCTTTCACCAGAGCATTGAGGGCTATCGCGAGCGCCACGGCTGCGCCGGTGATGGCTGCGGTGCGCGTGCCGCCGTCTGCCTGGATCACGTCGCAGTCGAGGATGATGGTACGTTCGCCCAGTGCCTGCATATCGACCACCGAGCGAAGGCTTCGACCGATGAGGCGCTGAATTTCGTGGGTGCGGCCGCCAATCTTGCCGCGCTCGCTCTCGCGGGGCGTGCGTGTGACGGTGGAGCGAGGCAACATGGAGTACTCGGCGGTGACCCATCCGCGGCCGGAGTTGCGCAACCAGCCCGGCACTCCCTGCTCGATGGTGGCATTGGTCAGGACGCGTGTATTGCCAAGAGTGACGAGGACGGAGCCTTCCGCGGTCTGCACGAAATCTGGGATGAGAGAGAGGGGGCGGAGCTGATCGGGATTTCGATCTCCGGGACGGAAGAAGCGTGAAGGAGCAGGGCCGTTCATAGCGCGATTGTACGGGAACGGGCCGGGACGTCCTGGAAGCGCCATTTCGGGAAGGACCAAGATGGGAATTGCAGGACTGAGGTGGGCGAAGTGCTTTTGTTGCTTAGAGTTATTCGATCAGAGCGAGGCGATGCAATCCGATTCGGGAAAACCTGTGCTGGTTCGAAACGAGACAGAGCGAGCCTGAATTCGATTGCAAGTCATTCATTGGTTTTCATTTAGATCAACTGTCCTGATTTGGCACGCTACGTGTAATGAACAGGGGCAAAGGGTTGCGGTAATTTCCCAGACTGAATGGAAGGATCAAACGATGAACCTGCTTGAGCAGTTGCCGGAGTTGGGACAGGAAGAACAGACACGCGTGGACAAAGTGGTTGCAACGCTGAACGCGATCGGAAGCCATAGCGAGACGGTTGCCGAAATCGCGCACGATGCTCGCAACATGGTGACCGCATTAGAGCTTTATTGCGAACTGCTTCAGCAACCGGGAGTACTTGCGGAACCCTTCCTTCACTACGGCGGAGAGCTGCGGCTCGTGTCGGCCGCAAGCCGGCGCCTCGTCGAAAAGCTGATGGGAGGGCAGTCAGTCGATTCGAGCGAGGGTGCATCGGCGAGCGATCCGGCGATCCCCTCCACGAAGAGCCCTCGGCCGGCTCGATGGAAGAGCATTCCTGCCGAACCCATTAAGAATCTCGCCGAGGAGTTGTTGGCCAACCGCAATCTGCTGGCCTCGCTGGTGGGACCTACAGTTGCACTCACGGTGGACGTTCAGGGCGGAGCAATGCCGGTCCGGATGACATCGGAAGATCTCACGCGGATCCTCGTCAACCTGGCGAAGAACTCGTCGGAAGCGATGTCAGGAGTGGGCAGGATTCACATCTCTCTCAGGGAAAGCAGTGGTGAGCCGGACAACAGCCCGTGGGTAACGATCAATGTGGAAGACAACGGCCCGGGTTTGTCAGGCCCGATACTCGAGAAGATCTTCGAAGCGGAACCTGTGATCAGGACGGAAGACCCAATGATTGGGGGGTGGCCGATGGCCCATCGCGGACTGGGGCTTTCGATTACGCGCTCGATTGTGGTGGCTGGGGGGGGGATGATTCACGCCGCGAACCGCGATCCGGTGGGAGCCTGCTTCCAGATCGAACTGCCGGTTCGGGCCTGATCGTTCACAGACTAGCTTCTTGATAACTCTCCACTTCGAAACAATCGTGATCTGGCCCACATAGCCAGAGTGAACGAGGCGTCTATCATGCTACCGACGTTCTATTGCTCGCAGGAAATGGATATTCAACATCAGAGTACGACCGCTCTGTCAGGGCTTCATGTGCTGGTAGTCGATGAGGACGAAGCCTCACGATCAGCCTGTGTCGAGATCGCAAGGACGCTGGGGTACAAGGCGGAACATGTCTCCAAAATGGGACGAGTGCGATCAACTCTCGCCTTATTTCCCACCGACATTCTGCTCGTCGATATTTCATCTCGCGGCGACAGAAGTCTCGAAACAGTGGCGGAGGTTCACGCACTCTTTCCGCGCGTTTCGATCATTGCAATGGCTCCGGTCAATTCGGCAACAGCAGCACTGGCAGCCCTGCATTGCGGAGCGGTCGATTACCTCAATAAGCCGTTCACCCTGGACGAACTTGCTTCCTCGCTGGAACGAGCGGGCGTGAATCGCCATATCAATAGCGAAACTCAGAAGCTGCGCGAACGTTTGAAGCTTCAAGATGGGCTTGGCCGGATGATCGGGCGCTCTCCGCAAATGGAGAAGCTCTATCGCATCCTGGCCAAGGTGGCGCAATCCACGCATCCGGTGCTCATTCTTGGTGAGAGCGGCACCGGCAAGGAAATGGTGGCGCATACGATCCATGCGTTCGGTCCCAATGCGGCCAAGCCCTTCCTTCCTGTGGACTGCGGTTCTCTGGTGCCGACCCTGGTGGAGAGTGAACTCTTTGGCTATGTCAAAGGAGCATTTACGGGGGCTAATCACTCCAAGGAAGGGCTGCTTGTTTCTGCAGGTGGCGGTACGGTGTTCCTCGACGAGATTGGCGAACTCACGCTCGACCTGCAGGCGAAACTCTTGCGGGCACTGCAGGAGAAAGAGGTACGCCCGGTTGGTTCAACCCAGCGCATTCCAATCAAGGCGCGGATCGTGACCGCGACCAATCGGGATCTGTCCGCAATGGTGGAACGGGGCGCATTCCGCAAGGACTTGTACTACCGACTGAATGTAGTTAACCTTCGTCTCCCCGCTCTGCGGGATCGCAAGGACGACATTCCGCTGCTGGTAGCGCACTTTCTGAACAAGGTGCATCGTGAACACCCGGGAAAATTCAGCATCCATGACGCTGCCCTGCGCGTGATGATGCAATACGACTGGCCCGGCAATGTGCGTGAGCTTGAGAACGCCGTTGAATGCGGCGTGACAATGGCCTCCGGAGGCGAGGTGCAGATTGGGAATCTGCCCACGCAGTTGCAGAATCTGGCGCTGGCTCATCTGCATGAAAAGAAGACGTGCGTGCAAACAGACGGGGCTGCGCCAACGAAGCGTGTTGCTCCGCTGGCAGTGCAGGAGCGTCATGCGATCTTCGAAGCGTTACGCATAACCGATGGCGACAAATTGAAGGCCGCTGAGCTTCTGGGGATTGGAAAGACGACGCTCTACCGCAAGCTGAAGGAATATGAAGCGGACGATGCGCTTCGCACGAATTAAGCCTGACAGACACATAGGAAGAGAACTGAGGAGTTGCCATGACCATTCTGATTGTGAGTGGAATTGAAGGTGTGCGCAATTGTGCGGAGGTCGTTTCAAAGCAACTTGGAATGACAGTGGAGTTTGCAAGCGGCCGTCGCGAGGCGGTGGATGCCTTGCGCCATAGGGAATTTGCAGCGGTGGTCGTGGATGAGACGCTTGCTGAGTGCGATCCGGAGGCGGCGGAGGCCATCTGGGAACGCGCCGGACTGGCAATCCCGATGCAGATCAATTTCGCTCTGGCAGGGGCGGCACGCATTATCCGCGAGATCCGGGCGGCGCTGCAGCGCCGATTGAGAGAGCAGGCAGCAGCCCGTCGCGCGGCACGCGAGGACATTGATTCGGAATTGAAGAACACAGTCAGCGGACTGTTGTTGCAGTCGCAACTCGCGCTGGCCGAGCGCGGCCTTCCCATGCACATCGTGCAGAAGCTGCGTATGGTTGAGGATCTTGCGGGAAAGCTTCGATTGCAGTTGGCAGCGGTACCTCAACTCAAGCCCGGAGAGTGACAAAGATACCCCCTTCGCGCATGACAGAATGCGCAAGAGCCAGCGTAAAGGGTAAACACGTTTGCCTGGCGGGTGATGCCGTAAGCTGAATGACTATGAAGGATACGGCCGTTCTGCTGATCGACTGCCCGGACCGCAAAGGGCTGGTTGCCCGCGTGTCAGGCCTGCTCTACGAGCACGGAGCAAACATCCTGCATGCCGATCAGCATCAGGATCATGATCTCGGGAAGTTCTTCATGCGGGTGGAGTGGTCGCTGAATGCCGGCGGAAGCGGCGATGCGTCCAGTTCGTCATCCGGATTTGACCTGGTGAAGTTTAGCAAAGCCTTTACCCCGATCGCGGCGGAGCTCGGAATGCATTGGCAGATCGGTGTCATGAATCTTCCGACCAGGGTTGCGCTGTTCTGCTCGCAATACCTGCACTGCGTGGCCGATCTGCTGCACCGCTGGCAATCGCGGGAGCTACACTGCGAAATTCGCGTGATTGTGTCGAACCATCGCGAAGTGGAAAAGCTCGCGGCCTACCATGGGATTCCGTTCGAGCATGTGGCGGCGAGTGCTGCAATGCGGGCCGAGGCCGAGGGGCGGCAGCTTCGGATTCTTGAGCAATATGGGATTGAGCTTGTGGTGCTGGCGCGATACATGCAGATTCTGTCGCCTGATTTTGTGGCGAAATATCCAGCCGCAATCATCAATGTGCATCATTCGTTTCTGCCTGCATTCATCGGAGCAAAGCCC
>Ga0070670_100003836_pt1 | contig 12528 bp, 10 predicted proteins | sample KBSS63metaG_FD_64665 | JGI IMG/M metagenome (GOLD analysis project Ga0070670, IMG submission 64665) | Switchgrass rhizosphere microbial communities from Kellogg Biological Station, Michigan, USA - KBS S6-3 metaG | ecosystem: Host-associated > Plants > Roots > Rhizosphere > Soil ... | reverse complement strand
AAGGAGAGCCTGCGCCGGCTCCAGCTCGATCACGTCGACCTGTACCAGATCCACGGCTTCGACCCGGCGACGCCGATCGAGGAGACGGTGCGCGCGCTCGACACGATGGTCGAGCACGGCCACGTTCGCTACGTCGGCGTCTCCAACTGGGCGGCGTGGCAGATCATGAAGGCCGTCGGCATCGCCGAGCGGCTCGGCTTGGCGCGCTTCGAGAGCCTGCAGGCCTACTACACGATCGCCGGCCGCGACCTCGAGCGCGAGCTGGTGCCGATGCTGCAGAGCGAAGGCATCGGCCTGATGGTGTGGAGCCCGCTCGCCGGCGGCTTCCTGAGCGGCAAGTACGGCCGGGACCAGCAGGGCACTGCCGGCGATCGGCGGACCGCGTTCGACTTCCCGCCGGTCGACAAGGAGCGCGCCTTCGGCGTCATCGACGTGATGCGCGAGGTCGCGACCAAGCGCGGCGTCTCGGTGGCGCAGATCGCGCTTGCCTGGCTGCTGCATCAGCCGGCGGTGACGAGCGTGATCATCGGCGCCAAGAAGCCTGAGCAACTTGCGGACAACATCGGCGCGACCCGGGTCGAGCTGTCCACCGACGAGCTGGCGCGCCTGGGTGCGGTGAGCGCGCTGCCTTCCGAATACCCCGGCTGGATGTTCACGCGCCAGGGCGAGGTGCGCAGAAAGCAGCTCGCCGACGCCGAGCGCGCGCCGCGCGGCTGAGCCGCTGCGGCGGCGCCACGGCGATGATCTCGCCGCTGTCGCGTTTCAGGTAGCCGTTCGACTTGTGGTCGAGGCGCCAGCGCGTGCCGCGGCCGGAAACTCCCCTGAGGGACGACCGCCTGAGCCTGAGAACGCTTCGGCACAATCTCCCGACCCGCCTGGAAGGAGCACGATGGAACAACGCAAGGTCTGTGTCGTCACCGGCTCGTCGTCCGGCATCGGCGCGGCGACGGTCCGGCTCTATGCCGAGAACGGCTGGGACGTCGTCGTCAACTACTCGCGCGAACCTGCGCCGGCCGAAGCCGTCGCTGCCGAATGCCGCGAGCTCGGCGCGCAGGTTCTGGTGGTTCGCGCCGACATCAGCGTCGACGCCGACTGCCGACGCCTCGCCGCCGAGGTCGAGAGCCGGTTCGGCCGCGTCGACGTCCTCGTCAACAACGCCGGGACGACCAAGTTCGTCGCCGCGAAGGATCTCGACGGACTCGATGCCGACGACTTTCATCGCATCTACGGCATCAACGTCGTCGGTGCGTTCCAGATGGTCCGCGCGCTGCAGCCGATGCTCGCGCGCCAGGCCGGCGCCGGCATCGTCAACGTCTCCTCGATCGCCTCGCTGATGGGCATGGGCTCGTCGCTCGCCTACATGGCGAGCAAAGGCGCGCTCAACGCGCTGACCATCGGCCTGGCGCGCGCGCTCGGTCCCGCGATCCGAGTCAACGCGATCGCGCCGGGCCTGGTCGAGACGCCGTGGTTGCAGAAGGGGCATGGCGCCGAGCGCTATGCCCAGATGGTGCAGGGCTATCGCGAACGTGCCGCACTCGACGCCGTGATCACGCCCGCAGACGTCGCCGACGCGGCCTGGTTCCTCGGCGCGGTTGCGGCCAAGACCACGGGCGAGGTGCTGTTGCTCGACGCCGGGCTGCGCCTGACCCGCGGCTGAGCGCCCGTGCCGGATTTCGGCCGCGCGATGCTCGCGCACTTCCCGCTCGATCCGGGCGGCGTCTACCTCAATCACGGCACCGTCGGCGTCACGCCGCTGGCAGTGATGCGCGCCCGCGCCGCCGTGCTCGACGAGATCGAGCGCCATCCGGCGCGCTTCATGATCCGCGAGCTGATGAGCCTCGGCCTGACGCCTCCGCCCGAAGCGCCGCGCCTGCGCGCGGCCGCTGCGCAGGTCGCCGCGTTCCTCGGCGTCGACGCCTCCGGGCTGGTGTTCGTCGACAACGCGACCAGCGGCATCAACGCCGTGCTGCGCTCGTTTGCCTGGCAGCCGGGCGACGAGCTGCTGATCCACGACCTGGCGTACGGCGGCGTCGCCCGCGCCGCCGCGTTCATCGGCTGCGAGCGCGGCGTGACGATCTCGACCGTGTCGCTGCGGTTTCCGGCGCGCGATCCGGCCGAATTCGTTCGTGCCTTCGAAGGCGCGATCACGCCGCGCACACGGCTCGCGCTGCTCGATCACGTCGCCTCCGAGACGGCGCTGGTGATGCCGCTCGCCGAGATCGCGGCGGCATGTCGTGCGCGCGGCGTCGCGGTGCTCGTCGACGGTGCCCATGCGCCGGGCGCGCTCGAGGTCGACATCGGCGCGCTCGGCGTCGACTGGTATGCGGCGAACCTGCACAAGTGGGCGTTCGCGCCACGCAGTTGCGGCGTGCTCTGGGCCGCGCCCGAGCGTCGTGCCGGACTGCATCCTGTCGTGATCTCCTGGGGCGTGACCCAAGACGACTGGCTGCAGGAATTCGACTGGACCGGCACGCGCGATCCCTCGCCGTGGCTGGCGGCGCCGGCAGGTCTCGACTTCATGCGCGACGTGCTCGGCGTCGCGGCGATGCGCGAGCACAACCACCGCCTCGCCTGGCTGAGCGCCGAGCGCCTGGCAAGGCGCTGGCAGCAGCCGTGGACGACGCCGGAATCGATGGTCGGCTGCATGGTGAGCGTGCCCTTGCCAGCGCGCTTCGTTGCCGACGCCGAGACCGCGTCGCGCCTGCGCGATGCGCTGCTGTTCGAGCACGGCATCGAAGTGGCCGTGATCGCGCGCGCGGGTTCATTGTGGGCACGGCTCTCGCTGCAGGTCTACAACGACGAGAGTGACATCGAGCGCCTCGCCCAGGCCGTCGACGCGCTCGCCTAGCGCACGTCACCTCTTCGTTCTCTGCGCACGACATGCCTGCCGCTCCTGCCGCCGCCTCGCCCGTCGTTCGCCGTTTGGCGGCGGTCAGCCCCGAGCAGCTCGAGGCGCTCGCCGAGCTGCTGATCGACTGCGTCGACGGCGGTGCCTCGGTCAGCTTCATGCAGCCGCTGACGATGGCCCGGGCGCTCTCGTTCTGGCGCGGCATCGCCGCCGAGGTCGAGCGCGGCGAGCGCGTGCTGCTCGTCGCCGAGGACGGGCTGGGCCTCGTCGGCTCGGTGCAGGTCGTCCTGGCCCAGCCCGAGAACCAGCCCCATCGCGGCGACGTCTCGAAGATGCTGGTGCTTCGACGCGCGCGTCGCTGCGGGCTCGGAGCGGCGTTGATGAAGGCGGCGGCGGATGCGGCGCGCGAGCACGGCAAGTCGCTGCTCGTGCTCGACACCGCGAGCGCCGATGCCGAGCGGCTCTACGCCCGTCTCGGCTGGCAGCGCTGCGGCGTGATCCCGGGCTACGCCTTGCTGCCGCAGGGCGGTCTGTGCGACACGACCTACTTCTACCGTCGGCTCGACCAGTGAGTTGCGGCGTCGCTCCGACCGCTAAGCTTGCGCTCGGACATCGACAAGATCAGGAGACTCCGCCATGGCTCACCTTCCCGGCCTCGCCTTCGACCTCGGCGAGACGATCGCGATGCTGCGCGACTCGGTGCAGCAGTTCGCCGACGACGAGATCGCGCCGCGCGCCGCCGACATCGACCGCGACAACGTCTTCCCGGCCGACCTCTGGAAGAAGCTCGGCGCGCTCGGCCTGCACGGCATGACGGTGAAGGAGGAGTACGGCGGCAGCGACCTCGGCTACCTGGCGCACATCGTTGCGATGGAGGAGGTGTCGCGAGCGTCGGCGTCGGTCGGCCTCTCGTACGGAGCGCACTCGAACCTCGCCGTCAACCAGCTGCACCGCAACGGCAGCGACGCGCAGAAGAAGAAGTACCTGCCCAGGCTGGTCTCGGGCGAGCACGTCGGCGCGCTCGCCATGAGCGAGCCCAACGCGGGCTCCGACGTCGTCAGCATGAAGCTGCGCGCCGAGCTGAAAGGCGACCGCTATCTCCTCAACGGCGCCAAGATGTGGATCACCAACGGCGGCGACGCCGACACGATGATCGTCTACGCCAAGACCGACATCAACGCCGGCCCGAGCGGCATCACCGCGTTCATCATCGAGAAGGGATCGAAGGGCCTCTCGTTCGGCGCCAAGCTCGACAAGCTCGGCATGCGCGGCTCGAACACCTGGCCGGTGTTCTTCGAGGACTGCGAGGTGCCGGCCGAGAACGTCCTGGGCAAGGAAGGCGGCGGCGTCAAGGTGCTGATGAGCGGGCTCGACTACGAGCGCGCGGTGCTCTCGGGCGGGCCGCTCGGCATCATGGCCGCGTGCATGGACGCGGTCCTGCCGTTCGTCCACGAGCGCAAGCAGTTCGGCCAGTCGATCGGCGAGTTCCAGCTGATGCAGGGCAAGCTTGCCGACATGTACTCGACCTGGTCGGCGTCGCGCGCCTACGTCTACGCGGTCGGCCAGGCATGCGACCGCGGCGACCATTCGCGCACCCTCCGCAAGGACGCGGCTGGCGCGATCCTCTACTCGGCCGAGAAGGCGACCTGGATGGCGGGCGAGGCGATCCAGGCGCTCGGCGGCGTCGGCTACACCAACGAGTACCCGGTCGGGCGGCTGTGGCGCGACGCCAAGCTCTACGAGATCGGCGCCGGAACGAGCGAGATCCGGCGCATGCTCATCGGTCGCGAGCTCTACGCCGAGAGCATGTGACCGGCACGACGCTGGTCGCCAGCGCCGCCACCGCGGAGCGGTGGCTGACGACGACCAGCCCCTGGCCGGTGCGCGCCAGGCGCGCGTCGAGGCGAGCCACCACGACGCTCTCGCTGGCGGCGTCGAGTCCCTCGGTCGGTTCGTCGAGCAGCAGCCAGGGTGCGACGCCGAGGTAGGCGCGCGCCAGCGCGAGGCGGCGCCGCTCGCCGCCCGACAGGCGCGCGCCGTCCTCGCCGATCCAGCTGTCGAGGCCGAGCGGCAGGCAGCGCACGAACTCGTCGAGCATGGCGTCGTGAAGCGCTGTCCAGAGCGCCGCGTCGTCGCCGCCGCCGGCCAGCCGATCGGTCTCGCCGCACGCGAGCTCGAGGTTGTCCCGCACCGTACCCGAGACCAGCATGGCGTCCTGTGGCAGCCAGGCGAAGACGCGCCGGCGCTGCGCCGGCGCGAGGGTCGCGACGTCGACGCCGTCGAGCCAGGCGACGCGATGCGGCAGCTCACGCAGGGCGAGCAGGCCTTCGAGCAGGGTCGTCTTGCCGCTGCCCGATGGCCCGCTGACGGCGATGCGAGCGCCGCAAGGCGAGCGCATCGCCGGCGCCGCGCGCCTGTCCTCGTCGCCTGGCGGCGAGAGCGCCAGCGACGGCCGCGCGTTGGCTGCGGCAGGCGCGACTTCGGCGCCGCTGCGATGGCCAACGAGCCAGCCGCGCAGCCGCTCGCGAGCCGGTCGGGCAACGCCGTCCTGGGCGCGATCGCGCAGCCATGGCGCGACCGCGTCGACAGCCATTGCCGCGGCGAGCGCGGCCAGCGCCGCCAGCGGTGCGCCGGCCGAGGTCGCGCCAGCGAAGGCGAGCGCCGCAGCGAGGCCGACGACCGTCGCCTGCACTGCCTCGGCCGTGGCGCCCAGCACGGCGTGCCGACGTTGCGCAGCGACGAGCGCTTCGGCGGGACCGTCGGCGGCGCGCAGCGCCGCTTCTTCGACGCCGTAGCAGCGCAGCTCGGCCTGGGCCGCGGCGAGGAAAGCGAGCGATTCCTTGAGCGCGCCGGTGGCGGCACGCACCTCGGCCGCACTCTTTCGCATCCGCGTCGCGATCGCGCGGCTGGCGACGACGACGAAGGCGACGCAGAGGATCGTCGTCACCCCCGACAGCGCGCTCGCCAGAGCGACCAGCGCGAGTCCGGAGATGAGACCGCCGGTCGCGCCCCACGCCGCGCTCGCCCGCACCTGCGCGGCTTCGTTCGCCTGCACGTCGTCGACCAGCACGGCCAGCCCCTCGCCGGTCGTCAGCGCCAGCGCATCGCGCGAAGGGCGTGCGGCGACGGCGGCGTAGAGCGCGGGTCGCAGCTGCGCCGAGCTGCGCAGCGCGACGGCGTGGCCGACCAGTCGCTCGCCGTAGCGGGCGGCGGTGCGCGCGATCGCGAGCAGCCGGATCGCCGCGCTCGGCAGCAGGTAGTTGAACGCCTGCGCCGTGACGAGACCGGCCGCGCCGGCGGCCGCGGCGGCAGCGAGGAACCAGCCCGAGACGCCGAGCAGGGCGACCGATGCGATCGCGGCGACGGCGGCGCAGGCCGCCGCTTGCCGGTAGCGCCGGCGCTGAGGCTCGAGCAGCCGATCGATCTCGCGCTCGGCGATGCGGTCGCCGGCGTTGGGGCGGGACACGCTCGTCATTCGCGGTCCTCGTCGAGCCGGATGACGACATCGGCGATCGCCGCCAGGCGCTCGCTGTGGGTCGCGACGAGCGCGGTGCGGCCACGCAGCGCCTCGCGCAGCGTCGCGACCAGGGCGTCCTCGGACACGGCGTCGAGGTGCGCCGTCGGCTCGTCGAGCAGCCACAGGGGCGCCTGCTTGAGCACCGCGCGCGCGACCGCGAGGCGGCGACGCTCGCCGCCGGAGAGGCCGCCACCGCGCGCATCGAGGCGCGCATCGAGGCCGCCTTCGCGGCCGGCCAACAAGGCGTCGAGGCCGGCGGCGTGCAGTGCGGTGGTGATTCGCGCGTCGTCGGCGTCGGGCACGACGAGGCGCAGGTTGTCGCGCAGCGTTCCGGGAACGATCAGCGGCGTCTGCCCGACCCACGTGGCGAGAGCGGCGAGCCTGCGGCCGCTGGAGCCGTCGGTCGCGTCGGCGAGCGGCCCGCCGTCCGGGCCTTCGAGCCGCCAGCCGCCGGCCGTCACCGGCGCCAGACCAAGCAGGGCGCGCAGCACGCACGTCTTGCCGCTGCCGGAAGGGCCCACCAACGCGACGATGCGACCCGGCGCGACCTCGAAGCTCAGCCCGGCGACGATAGGCGCGTCGGCTCCGGCCCATTGGATCGTCAGCCCCTCGACGCGAAGGCGCGGCGGCGCGACCATCGCCGTGCTCGCCGCTGCGCCCTGCACGCGAGGTGCGATGGCGAGCATCGCACCTTCGTCTTCGCCCTTGCCGCAGACGAGCAGCCGCTCGCTCGCCGTCTGCGCCGCCTGCCGGTCGTGATACGCCGCGGCAAGACGCCGCAGCGGCAGGTAGAACTCGGGCGCGAGCGCGAGAACGAAGAAGGCGCGGAACAGGTCGAGCCGCTCGGGCACGGGCACGGGCAGCAGGCCGAGCAGCTGGAAGCCGGCGTAGACGGCGATCAGCGCGACGCACAGCGCGGCGAAGAACTCGAGCACCGCCGACGAGAGAAAGGCGAGCCGGAGGACGGCGAGCGTGCGCGTCGCGACGGCGTCGGCGGTAGCGGCCAGGCGCGCGGTCTCGCGCTGCTCGGCGGCGCAGGCGAGAACCACGGGCAAGGCGCGCAGGCGATCGGCGAACAGCCCCGACGACCGTGCCAGCGCGGCGAACTGGCGGCGCGACTCGCTAGCCGAAGCGCTGCCGACGAGGGTGATCAGGAGCGCGAACGGCAGCACCGTCGCGACCAGGATGACGGCGGCAATCGGGCTTGCGAGCGCCGCGGCGATCAGCACGAGCGCCGGCGCGAGCAAGGCTGCGCGTCGGGTCGGAACGAAGCGCGCCGAGTAGGCGTCGAGCGACTCGACCTCGTCGACGGCGAGGCCGAGGAAGGCGCCCGTGCTCGTCTCGGCCGGATCGTGTCCCGACGCAGCGGCCGGCGCTGCCGTCGTGTCGATCGCGCCGATCCCGCCGTGCAGCGCCCTCGCCACGACGGTACGGCGGGCGCGCGCCTTGACCGTCGCGGCCGCGGCCGCGCCGGCGCGGCCGAAGGCCCAGGCGCAGGCGCCACGGGCGCTGGCCGCGGCGAGCAGCAGCGCCAGCCAGGGCGTCGTCGCCGCGTCAGATGCCAGGGCCGCGACCGCACCCGCCAGACCCGCGGCGAAGGCGATCGCGGCCAGCGCGTCGAGCACGAGCGCCGTGGTCGCCGCGGCGACGCCGGTGACGCCGCGCACCCGCGCTGCCAGCGCGTCGCGCGCGGCACGGTCGATGGCGTCGACGCCCGAGTCGCGGCCGGGGACCGGCGCGGCCACGCCGCGGCTGTCGTCCGCCGACGTCACGGGCGCGACGATCGTCGAATTGCTTCCCATCGACCGTGAACCCGGTCAACATTCGCCCCGCCCGGCCCGCGCGAGACGCGCGGGCCGGCGCCGGCCCCCTTCAGAACCCGACAAAAGGCGAATCGCATGGACCCCGGAGTCGTCGATCTTTCCCGGCTGCAGTTCGCGCTGACGGCGCTGTACCACTTCCTGTTCGTGCCGCTGACGCTCGGGTTGTCGTTCATGCTGGTGATCATGGAGTCGGTCTACGTGATGACCGATCGTCCCATCTGGAAGGAGATCACGCGCTTCTGGGGCAAGCTGTTCGGCATCAATTTCGTCCTCGGGGTCGCCACCGGCCTGACGATGGAGTTCCAGTTCGGCACCAACTGGTCGTATTTCTCGCACTACGTGGGCGACATCTTCGGCGCGCCGCTGGCGATCGAGGGCCTGATGGCATTCTTCCTCGAGGCTACCTTCGTCGGCATCATGTTCTTCGCCTGGGAGCGGCTGTCGAAGGTCGGCCACCTCGCGGTGACTGTCCTGGTCGCCCTCGGCACCAATCTGTCGGCACTCTGGATCCTGATCGCCAACGGCTGGATGCAGAACCCGACCGGCGCGGCCTTCAACCCCGAGACGATGCGCATGGAGGTCACCGACTTCACCGCGGTCCTCTTCAACCCGATCGCGCAGGCGAAGTTCGTCCATACGGTCAGCGCCGGCTACGTGCTCGCCTCGGTCGTCGTGCTCGGGGTCTCGGCCTGGTACCTGCTGAACGGGCGCTTCAAGGCGCACGCGGCCCGCTCGATGACGGTGGCCTCCGCGTTCGGCCTGGCCTCCGCGCTGTCGGTGCTGGTGCTCGGTGACGAGAGCGGCTACACGCTGACCGACAACCAGCGGATGAAGCTCGCGGCGATCGAGGCCGAGTGGCACACCGAAAAGGCGCCGGCCGGCCTGGCCCTGTTCGGCATCCCCGATTTCGCGGCGAGGAAGACGCATCTCGAGGTCAAGGTGCCCTGGGTGCTCGGACTGATCGCCACGCGCAGCCTGCACGGTGAAGTGTTCGGAATCACCGAGCTCGTGCGCCGCGCCGAGGAGCGAATCGGCCACGGCATCGCCGCCTACGATGCGGTCGAACGCCTGAAGGCGGCGCCTGCCGACATCAAGGCGCGCGCCGATTTCGAGATCCACCGCAACGACCTCGGCTACGCGCTGCTCCTCAAGCGCATCGTCGACGACCCGCGCAAGGCAACGCCGGAGCAGATCGCCGCGACCGCCTGGGACACGGTGCCGAGCGTGCCGCTGATGTTCTGGAGCTTTCGCGTGATGGCGGGCATCGGCTTCCTGATGATCGCGCTGTTCGCGCTTGCCTTTGTGCTGTGCTCGCTGCGCCTGCACACCCGCACGCCCTGGTTCTGGAAGCTGTGCGTCGCCGCGATCCCGCTGCCCTGGATCGCCATCGAGCTCGGCTGGATCGTCGCCGAGATGGGACGCCAGCCATGGGCGATCGACGGCGTGCTGCCGACCTTTCTGGCGCCGTCGTCGCTCAGCCGGACGTCGCTATGGATCACGCTGGTCGGCTTCACCGCGCTCTACGGCGTGCTGGCCGTGATCGAGGTCCGCCTGATGCTCGCGGCGATCCGCCACGGGCCGATCGACCATCGCGACGAGCCTCAGCCCGCGCCCGGCAGCCTGCCGGCGACGCCGATGGCTGCCTGAGGCGCGCAAGGAAGCAGACCATGGAACTGTTCGATCTCCAGACCCTGCGCGTCATCTGGTGGCTCCTGCTCGGCGTGCTGCTGATCGGCTTCGCCCTCACCGACGGCTACGACCTCGGCGTCGGTGCGCTGCTGCCCTTCGTGGCCAAGAGCGACGTCGAGCGGCGCATGGTCATCAACAGCGTCGCTCCGCACTGGGAAGGGCACCAGGTCTGGTTCATCCTGGGCGGCGGGGCGATCTTCGCTGCCTGGCCGTTCGTCTATGCGGTGAGCTTCTCCGGTTTCTACCTGGCGATGTTCGTCGTCCTCGCCGCGCTCATCCTGCGCCCGGTCGGCTTCAAGTACCGCTCCAAGAAGGAAGACCCGGCCTGGCGCGCGCGCTGGGACTGGGCGCTCTTCATCGGCGGCTTCGTGCCGGCGCTGGTGTTCGGCGTCGCGGTCGGCAACGTCCTGCTCGGTATACCGTTTCGCCTCGACAGCGATCTGCGGGCCTGGTACGAAGGCAGCTTCGTCGGCCTGTTCCGGCCGTTCGCGCTCGTCTGCGGACTGCTCTCGGTGTCGATGCTCGTCACTCACGGCGCCGCGTGGCTGGCGGTGAAGGTCGAAGAGGGGCCGGTCCCGGAGCGGGCTCGACGCATCGGCAGCATCGCTGCGATCGCCGCGATCGCGCTGTTCGCGCTCGGCGGCGCGATGGTCGCTTTCGGCTCGATGGGCTATCGCGTCACCGGCGGCGATCCGTTCGGCCCCTCGAACCCGTTGCGCTCGACGACCGTGCCGCTCAGCGGCGGCTGGCTCGCCAACTACGCCGCGGCGCCGGCGACGCTGCTCGCGCCTCTGGCCGGATTCGCCGGCGCGTTGGTCGCGCTGATCGGCATCCGTGCGCGCCGCCGGTGGCTCGCCTTCGGCGGCTCCTCGCTGGCGACGATCGGCATCATCGCCACGGTCGGCGTGTCGATGTTCCCGTTCATCCTGCCGTCGAGCATCGACGCGCGCTCGAGCCTGACGGTGTGGAACTCGTCATCGAGCACAACCACGCTCGGCATCATGCTGTTCGTGACCGTCGTTCTCCTGCCGATCGTCCTCGTGTACACCGCATGGGCGCTCAACGTCATGCGCGGTACCGTGACGTCGCGCGAGATCGGCATCAACCCCGACCTCTATTGAAGCGAGAGCGAAAGGCCAGCCATGTGGTATTTCAGCTGGATCCTCGGCGTCGGCCTGGCTGTCGGCTTCGGCATTCTCAACGGCGTCTGGCACGAGTTCCACTTGCCCGCGGACGATCGTTGACGGCGAGCGCCACGTAGGGTGGCGGGTCGAAACGTCCTCTGTTTCGGGGACGACGGCGGCGGGTCTTCGGCCTAGCTTCGGGCTCCGAGTCGAAACCCGAGGTTCCTCGCCGAGCGCGGCCGGGTCGTCTACAAGTCGATCAGCGGCATACGCAGCATCGTTTCGGCGCTCGAGGCGGGCGACGGCGATCGCCTCGAGCGAGTCGCCAGCGACCCGGTGCAGCTGCAGCGCTGGATCGCCGGCCGCGACGTTCGCGTACACGTCGTCGGCGATCGCTGCTTCGCGACCGCGATCGACTCGCCGGCCGACGACTATCGCTACGGCTCACGCGAAGGGATCGACGCGACCCTGACCGCGATCGACATTTGCGGGCCGCTGCAAGAGCGCCTGGTCGCCCTGACGCGCCGGCTCGGGCTGCTGGTGTCGGGAATCGACCTGCGCATCACGGCCTCGGGCGAGTGGTACTGCTTCGAGGTCAATCCATCGCCCGGCTTCACGTTCTACGAGGACGCCGCCGGCCAGCCTATCGGCGACGCGATCGCCGACTTGTTCGGCTAGCGGGCGCCTCGCGAGGCGCTGCGTCGCTGCCGTTAAGCTCGCAGTCCGGACCACGACCAGAAGCCGAGAGACCATGGCCGCGTTGAAGTCGCGCATCGACACCCGCTCCGAAGAGTTCACGAGCAACGCCGCCGCGCTGCAGAAGCAGGTCGACGACCTGCGTGCCAAGGCGGCGGAGATCGCGCTCGGCGGCGATGCCAAGTCCCGCGAGCGCCATGCGGCGCGCGGCAAGCTGTTGCCGCGCGATCGCGTCGACGGCCTGCTTGATCCGGGAACGCCGTTTCTCGAGATCGGCCAGCTCGCGGCCTACGACATGTACGACGGCGAGGCGCCCGCCGCCGGAATGATCGCCGGCATCGGCCGGGTCCAGGGACAGGACTGCATGATCGTTGCCAACGACGCGACCGTGAAGGGCGGCACCTACTACCCCATGACCGTCAAGAAGCACCTGCGCGCGCAGGAGATTGCGCAGCAGAACCGGCTGCCGTGCATCTACCTGGTCGATTCGGGCGGTGCCTTTCTGCCGAGGCAGGACGACGTCTTCCCCGACCGCGAGCATTTCGGCCGGATCTTCTTCAACCAGGCCAACATGAGCGCGCAGGGAATCGCCCAGATCGCGGTCGTGATGGGCTCGTGCACCGCGGGCGGCGCCTACGTGCCGGCGATGAGCGACGAGACCGTGATCGTCAAGAACCAGGGAACGATCTTCCTCGGCGGGCCGCCGCTGGTGAAGGCGGCGATCGGTGAGGTCGTGAGCGCCGAGGAGCTCGGCGGCGGCGACGTCCACACGCGCCTGTCAGGCGTCGCCGACCATCTCGCCGACGACGACCGGCACGCGCTCGCGATCGC
>Ga0070670_100003830_pt1 | contig 12534 bp, 6 predicted proteins | sample KBSS63metaG_FD_64665 | JGI IMG/M metagenome (GOLD analysis project Ga0070670, IMG submission 64665) | Switchgrass rhizosphere microbial communities from Kellogg Biological Station, Michigan, USA - KBS S6-3 metaG | ecosystem: Host-associated > Plants > Roots > Rhizosphere > Soil ... | reverse complement strand
GGCCTCTACCGCACGGAAGCGGTGTTCCGCGAGACAGTCGATTACTCTTGTGAGAGGCTTAAGTTGCCCCTGGGGCTGGACCTGCGCGAAGTGTTGTTCCCCGCTGACGATGCGCGCGAGCAGGCCGCCGAGCGGCTCGAGCGGACTGCGCTGACGCAGCCGGCGCTTTTCATGATCGAATATGCTCTCGCGAAATTGTGGATGTCGTTAGGCATACAGCCTGCGGCGATGATAGGCCACAGCATCGGCGAGTACGTAGCGGCATGCCTTGCCGGCGTCATGTCGCTCGACGACGCACTCGATCTGGTGACCGAGCGCGGCCGCCTAATGGGGGAAATGCCGCCGGGTTCCATGCTGGCCATCTCTCTGAGCGAGGCACAAGTGCTTCCCTTGCTGAGCGAGCAACTGTCGCTAGCCAGCATAAACAGCGCGACTCTGTGTGTCGTATCTGGCCCGCAGATCGATATCGCTGCGCTGGAAGCGCGTTTGGTCGAAATGGGGCTCGCGCCCCGGCGGCTTCACACATCGCACGCCTTTCATTCCTCCATGATGGCCCCGATTCTGGAGCCGTTCACCAGGCGGGTGAGCCAAATCGCTCTGAATCCGCCGCAGTTGCCTTATATCTCCAACGTGACTGGGCAATGGATCACCGCCGAACAGGCGACCGACCCGGCCTATTACGCCACGCACTTGCGCGAGGCCGTGCAGTTCGCCAAAGGCCTGGAGCAGCTCTTTGCCGATCCGAACTGTGTTTTTCTCGAGGTCGGCCCCGGCCATACTCTGACCGCCCTGGCCAAGAGGCACCCGGCACACAAGGAGGAGCACGCGTTCGTCGCCTCCATGCGTCACCCCGACGAAACGGCGGTCGACGAAGCTGTGCTCGTGGAAGGCGTAGGACGGCTGTGGTTGGCAGGGGTACGCGCCGACTGGCAGGCGCTTCACGGTAAGCATCGTCGTCGCCGCGTAACTCTGCCTACCTATCCTTTTGAACAGATACGCTACTGGCTAGAGCCAGATAGGGCACCAGGTAAACGTGAACGGCTTGGCCGGAAGACCAAGTCGGCTGAATGGACATACGTGCCGTCATGGAAGCGCGCGCCAAGTCCTACGACCGGACCCAGCAAGCGTGGTGCGAATTGGCTCGTCTTTGCAGACGAGCATGGGCTGGCTTCGGAACTTGAGACGCATATGGCCAACGACGGCTCACGAGTGGTGAGCGTCGCTTTTGGCGAGCGCTTTGCGCGGAAGAGTCCGGGGAAGTACGTGTTGAATCCGACGACACGCGAAGACTATGACCGGCTTCTTGCAGAGTTAAAAACTGTTTCATTCACGCCGGAGTTTATTGCCCATCTATGGTCGGTTCGCCGTGATGAAGAGCTTCGGAAGGAAGGGGACTTCATTTCTGAGTGTCAGGATCGGGGATTTTTCAGTTTGATTCTTCTGGCACAGGCTCTGGATGCATGTGAACTAAATGGTCCCATAGGGCTAGCGGTGCTCACCAGTCACGTCCACGAAATCGACGGGAGTGAACGCATCTGCCCCGAAAATGCTATGGTGCTGGGCCCATGCAAGGTGATCGGGATGGAATATCCCCATATTCGCGCCCGCTCAATCGACTTGGCCGTGGATGGTGACCTGCGGTGGTTGGGCCAAACCGTGGCAAATGATCTCTGTGCACCGTGGACGGAGCCCGTAGTAGCTTATCGAGGGCGATACCGTTGGGTGCAGGCCTTCGAGCAGCTGCAGATACACGAGCATATGCCGTCTCCCACGCCGATGCGCAACTCGGGCGTGTACCTTATTGCCGGGGGGCTCGGCCTTATTGGGCTCGAAATAGCCGACCTTCTGGCGCGTACCGCTCGTGCGAGACTTGTGCTCCTGAGTCGCACCGGCTTGCCTAAACGCGAGTATTGGGCGCGCTGGCTCGCCGAGCACGATGAGGAGGATACAACCAACCGCATCATTCGGCGCTTGCTGGCGATCGAATCCTCGGGTGCCGAAGTGCTGGTGTGCAAGGGCGATGTAGCTGATGAAAAGCGGGTGCGCGAAGTTATCGCCAAGGCGGAGACCCAGTTCGGGCCGTTGTGCGGTGTCATTCATGCGGCAGGCGCCGAGGCGCGCTTGTTGCCAATCCGTTCTTTGCGACGTGCCGACTGCGAAATGCAATTCCGGGCCAGGCTACAGGGACTGCGGGTGTTAGAGCGAGTTCTGCGCGGCAAGCGTCTTGACTTCTGCCTTGTAAATTCGTCGCTGGCGTCGGTTATGGGCGTTATGGACTTCGCGAGCTACACGGCATCCCAGATCTTCATGGATGCATTTGTATATCAGCACAACAAGGAAAAGGGCGGCGCGCCGTGGAGAGTTATCAATTGGGATCATTGGATTCAAGCTTCCGGAGCCGAGAGCCCGTCACCTGCGATGCCCATGTACTACATGAGGCCTGGGGAAGCCACCGACGTTCTATCGCAGTTTTTGGCTTTAACCGATGTTACCCAAATCCTAGTGTCGACGGGGGATCTTCAAGGACGCATCGACCAGTGGATCAGTCGCGAGAAAACGGAGTCAGGTGAGATGCACCGAGCGGAGAACACCGCGACTTCGCATGCACATCCGCGCCCCGCGTTGTCAAGCCAGTACGAGGCACCACGCAATGACGCCGAGCGGCTGCTGGCCAACATCTGGGGCGAGATGCTCGGTATCGACCAGCTCGGGATCCACGACAACTTCTTCGATCTGGGCGGGGACTCCCTGCTCGCGGTGTCGTTATTCGCCCGGATCGAGCGCGAATTCGGTAAAAAACTGCCTTTGGCGACGCTGTTTCAATACCCGACGGTAGAACAACTGGGGTCTGCGCTGAACAACGGCAGTCATCATTTTTCAACGGACTGGGCTTCCCTCGTGCCGATTCAACCGAATGGATCAGGACCTCCGCTGTTCCTTGTTCATGGTGCCGGCGGCAACGTGCTTCTGTATCGAAGTCTTGCAGAACATCTCGCTCCGGATTATCCGCTGTACGGCCTGCAATCCCGAGGCCTCAATGGCAAAAGTGATCCATTGGCGACTATCGAGGAAATGGCGATCGAATACTTAAGGGAGATACGAACTATACAACGCAAGGGACCGTACTATCTCGGCGGCTATTGTATGGGCGGCACCGTCGCCTACGAAATGGCGCAAATCCTCAACCATGAAGGTGAAGCAGTGGCGCTGGTTGCCATGATGGATACTTACAATTTTAGTCTTACCTCGACAACCAGTTTTGCGAGTTTTCTTTTTCAGAAGCTCAGATTTCACTTGGGCAATTTCGCTCGGCTACATCCGCGGGAGATGGTCGACTATGTCATCGAAAAAATGCGTGTGGCGCGCGACGGCGAACTAGCTAATCTGATGTCGTCCATGCGCGGATCGAAGAAGGTCGAAGGAGTGAATTCTGCTGTTTCGGGAATTGAAGTTTCTGTTCAGGCGGTAAATGATTATGCCGCCGACCATTATTTACCAAAACCTTACCCTGGACGGCTCACGCTCTTCAAGCCGCAAATCAACTACAAGTTTTATTCGGACCGAAAGATGGGCTGGGGTGATATGGCCGTGCGTGGACTGGACATCGTGGAGCTTCCAATGTATCCCCACGCCATGCTCGTAGAACCCTTTGTGAGCCTTCTTGCGAAGGAGTTAAGAGCTCGCATGGGAGCTGTCGCAGGCGCCAACAATCTTTTGCATGGTGTGGTCGCAACCGAGTTAGCCGGATCGTCCTTCCTCCCACAAACGGCGAATTTCTGATTGTCATGAATCGGCCTACCCTACCGATCTATGGCTTGAAGCAGGGGGCCGCAGACTGCAGGAGAGCAAAGTTACAAACAGTAACGGCTGTTTAGGCGAAGACGGAAAATCGCGAGTTTCAGAGGCAAGCGCAAGCGGCGTACCAATCTTTGTAGTCTCCAGACTATCTCTCAAGCCGATCAAATTCACTCGGAACAAGGTTTATAGGTTGTCCTATTGTGGTTCGTAAGTGCAGCGACCGTGCACTGCAAGGACCTCCTCGCACGATCGCCACATCGATGCGGAGTATCTCAATTTGCGTGTACGAAAAGCTCGAGTTTTCCCATTTCCGATCTATCGCTTGTTGCGTTCGACACTTAAGGTCTGGACAGCAGTGATTTTGGATGATGAACCTATATCAACAAAATCACCCTAAAAATTTTTGGTGCTTCGTAGAGGAAGTACCGAAGGCCATTTGGCAAAGAGCGATCGCACAAGCAAAACCGCGCCTGGGTATTGCGCGTGAGACGGACGATATTGACAGTATATTGCAGCTTGTATTGGGGGAAGGCCAATTTGGTACAAACCATTGGCGCCTCAGCTCACTTAAACGTTTATACTACAACTTGAAGCCTATCCTCCCCAGACACTTGATTCGAATCATGCGCCAATTATACCATCCAATATCTAGAAATAGTTTTTCTCTGGGCTGGCCGATCGAAGAAAGGTATGTACTATTCTTATGGGAAATTGCCAGACAAATTATCATTCTGACTGGCCGCTCGTCTTTAGCAGTCAATCCTTTGTGGCCTGCTTCAAATCGTTTTGCGCTTGTTCTTACTCATGACATAGAAACAGGGTATGGCCAAAAATTTGTTCGTCGGGTGGCCGATCTGGAAGAGAATTTGGGCTTCCGTTCCTCTTTTAATTTTGTCCCAGAACGATATGTAATCGATCATTCCTTGGTAAACGAGTTGAAGGAGCGCGGATTTGAAGTTGGAATCCATGGCCTAAAACATGATGGAAAATTGTTTAGTTCGCGGGCTGAATTTGAGCGGCGCGCGAAACTGATCAACAAATATCTAAAGACGTTCGGTGCAGTTGGTTTTCGGGCGCCGTTCATGCATCGCCATCCAGAGTGGATGCAAATCTTAGATATTGAGTATGATCTTTCTTTCTTTGATACAGATCCCTACGAGCCGATTACTGGTGGAACTATGAACCCGTGGCCTTTTTTTATAGGACATTTTGTTGAACTACCCTACACCCTGGTCCAGGATTTCACATTGACATCCCTATTCGGCGAGACTTCACCAAGAATATGGCTTGAAAAAGTTGAGTTCATTGCAAAATACCATGCGATGGCTTTACTAAATTCACATCCGGATTACCTCGCTAAAAAAACAACCTGGGACGTGTATCACAACTTCCTGATTACGATGAAGGATCGGAAGGGGTATTGGCACGCGTTACCGCGAGAAATAGCAAGGTGGTGGCGAAGTCGTACAACCAACGATTCATTATCGCGAGATGACAGTGGTACGGCTACCGTCTCGCCAAAGAACGGTGATCTGGAATTCAGTGATAGCGCAACTTAATCTTGAACCTCACTGAAAGCAGTTTCGTTTTGCGCCTAAAAGGTCGTCATAAGGCCTGACGCGAAATAATAGACTATCCGGCGCCGGTACCTCTCACGGTAAAAGTCGTTTTACGTACCTAAGTTTACGTTTTCAGTACAATTGGGATATAGCAATATTGCTGAGGACTTGCTCAACACTGGTATAGGCCAAACCAGGCGAGCCGCTCCGCCATTCCGCGATAACAGTACAAAATTTGTAGTATGAGGACGGTATCTTGTCAGATCTTGAGTCCGAGTCGATCGAAATCATCCGTGAGGTAGCAGCTATTGCCGTTAAGCCGGTGATGCTCTACTCCATCGGCAAAGACTCATCGGTGATGCTGCGCCTCGCGCAAAAGGCGTTTTACCCCGGTCCGATCCCGTTTCCGCTGTTGCATATCGATACCGGATGGAAGTTTCGTGAGATGATCGCGTTCCGTGACCGTGCAGCGAGAGAAATCGGCTTTGAGCTGATCACGTATACAAATCCACGCGGTCAGGCTGAGGGAATCGGCCCGATTACCCACGGTTCCGCGTATCACACCGAAGTGATGAAAACCGAAGCACTGAAGCAGGCGCTCGATCTGCACGGCTTTGATGTGGCTTTCGGCGGCGCCCGACGCGACGAGGAAAAGTCGCGCGCTAAGGAACGGATCTTTTCATTTCGCGCGCCTGGGCACCGTTGGGACCCCAAACGCCAGCGCCCCGAGCTATGGAACCTCTACAATGCGCGCATCAATCCCGGAGAAACGATTCGGGTTTTTCCGCTTTCCAACTGGACGGAAGCCGACATCTGGGCGTACATTCGCGACGAAAAAATTTCTATCGTGCCGCTGTATTTCGCAGCCGAACGCCCGGTGGTCAGGCGCTATGAACAGTGGATCATGGTTGATGATGACCGGCTTCCGCTACAGCCTGACGAGAGGCCGGAAATGCGTATGGTGCGCTTCCGCACGCTTGGCTGTTATCCACTAACCGCCGGGATTGAAAGCACCGCGACGACTCTCGATGAGATCGTTGCGGAAATTCTCGGAGCGACAACGTCGGAGCGACAGGGACGCGTCATCGATCATGACGGTGTTGGCTCAATGGAACGTAAGAAGCAGGAAGGGTACTTTTGATGGATACGCTCCGGTTTATTACCTGCGGCAGTGTAGACGACGGCAAATCGACGTTGATCGGCCGCTTGCTTTACGAGTCCAAGTTAATCTTCGAGGATCAACTCGAGGCGCTCAAGGCGGACTCAAAGAAATTTGGCACCCAGGGTGATCGTTTAGATTTCGCCTTGCTGGTTGACGGATTGCAAGCGGAACGTGAGCAGAAAATCACCATCGACGTTGCCTATCGCTTCTTCGCCACCCCCAAGCGCCGCTTCATTGTCGCCGACACGCCGGGGCACGAGCAGTACACCCGGAACATGGCAACTGGCACGTCCACCGCTCAGGCCGCGGTTCTGTTGATCGACGCGCGTAAAGGAGTGCTGACCCAGACGCAACGCCATAGCCGTATTGTGTCAATGCTAGGCATTCGCCATGTGGCACTAGCCGTCAACAAAATGGATTTGGTAGGTTGGGCAGAACCTATCTTCGACGAGATTGAACTTGCCTACCGGCGATTCGCTCAGGATCTCGGTTTTGAGACGATCACAGCGATTCCATTATCCGCGCTTGAAGGTCATAACATCGTAGAGCCAGACCATACCACAATGGCCTGGTACGACGGGCCAAGTCTTTTAGAATGGCTAGAAACCATCTCGACCGAGGATCGGATAGTTGCCCAGCCGTTTGCCATGCCGGTGCAGTGGGTCAACCGTCCGAACCTTGACTTCCGTGGCTTCTCTGGGCGCATCGCTAGTGGCTCGGTCAAGCCCGGCGATAGAGTGCGTATTAGCCCGTCGGGTTCTTCCAGCCGTATAAAAGAAATCGCCGCCTGGAGTGGTCCCACGGCGAAAAGCATTGCCGGCCAGTCAGTCACTTTGCTCCTTGAGGACGAAATCGACGCCAGCCGGGGAGATGTCATCGCGACCGCTTCACACCCCGTCGAATCGGCTGACCAGTTCGAAGCGAATCTTTTGTGGATGAGCGATCATCCGGCGCTGCCGGGACGACCCTATGCCGCACTTATCCACCACAAGGCTGCAACCATCGCTATCACTCAGATCAAGTACCGTTTAGACGTCAATACCGGCGCGCATCTCGCGGCTACGACACTGGGCTTAAATGAAATTGCCACTGTCAATATTAGTTTTGATCGCGTGGTGCCGTTTGCGGCATATCGCGAGAACAAGCGGTTGGGCGCGTTTATTGTCATTGACAAGCTAACTAATGAGACCGTCGGGGCTGGTATAATTCATTTTGCGCTACGTCGGGCGGTAAACGTCCATTGGCAAGCGCTGGAGGTCACAAAAGGAGCGCGCGCCGAGATAAAACAGCAGCAGCCATGTTGCCTGTGGTTCACGGGGTTTTCGGGTTCAGGCAAGTCCACGATCGCCAATCTCTTGGAGAAGCGTTTGTATGCGAACGGCAAGCACACCTACGTCCTGGATGGCGATAACATTCGCCACGGGCTCAATCGGGATTTGGGATTCACTGAAGCCGACCGCGTAGAAAACATTCGCCGTGTCGGTGAAGTCGCGAAACTCTTGGTCGACGCGGGACTCATTGTGATCGTTGCCTTTATTTCGCCATTCCGAGCGGAGCGTCAATTAGTTCGCAAGCTGTTCGATACGGGCGAGTTCATCGAAGTCTTTGTGGACACCCCTCTAGCGGAATGTGAGCGCCGTGACGTGAAAGGACTGTATGCTAAGGCACGGCGCGGAGAACTGAAAAACTTCACAGGCATCGACAGCGCCTACGAGCCGCCTCAATTCTCCGAGATTCATTTAAAAACGGTCGGGGCTACGCCTGAAGTCTGCGTTGATCAGATTCTACATTGGTTGCATTTGTCAGATTCCGCTGTTTACACCAATGCTGGCGATAGTTTTTCTGTGGCTTACGTTTCATCGACCATCGGGACTTCCGCTAAGGCATGGTAACTCGTATTGATTTCTGACCGACCCTCCGGAGGGAAATTCTGCTTATTAATGTACGGGACTGTCGAACAAGCAAATTACGATTGTTGACCATAGTTACTTTGTGTTGTGTGATTTTGACCGGAAGTTTTTTTCTTGACGGTACCGCTGCACGGCTCAAAGATGTGATCCGGACACCCGCATTAACGAGAACTATGAAAACGATCACTACGTTCGGTAATTTAGGTGTCTTAGTCGCAGTCGTCGCATGTTTGTATGCGACCTCTCTCGATTCTGCCAGAAACCATCGACGACGGACTGCGATGCTTGCTGGTTTAGCACTGTTGATGACAGGAAGTTTCGTGTTGGTGTTGAAGCTATTGACAGCGCGTGGGAACGACGGAGAATTCTATTTTTTTTGGGCGTGGTATCCGCGCGCTATGATGTTTCCTTCCGGCCATGCCGCGATGGTCTGTGCAGTCTCAGTTGTTTTCGCCCATATGTACCGGCCACTTCGATGGCCATTGTTTGTTGTCGTTGTAGCGGTAGCAATTTCGCGAATCTACTTAAGTCATTTTTTTTCGGATGTAGTTGCCGGTCTTTTGTTAGGTCTGGTGTGCTCGTCTCTAATAGTGAGTACAACGGGACGAACTTTGTGGCGGAGCTGACCTACTCCGGTTGACCGAAGAGTTTGCTCGCTAAAACGGCCGCAGTGCCGACCAATCTTTCACCGGATTATCTCGCCCCTTAGCGGTTTTTAACTCAAAACGTCGGCTTTATTAGCGACGAATCCAAGAGCGCGGTGAAACTTACGATTCTCAATATCTTGCTGGACGCAAGGCTCTCGATTTTTACACTCGATTGATCAATGCAAGTGAGCTATTACCAACCAAACATCTGAAGAGACCGAATTCGAGGCGAGATCCGCGCGGTTTGCTTTAATTTAAGCGAACGAAGCGATATTTCCGTAATTCGACGAATCCGCCGTCGGTAACTCTTCTTATTTCGTCAGCCGTTATGTGTGGAGGATATCTATGGAACTGCGGCGGCAAACGGTACCCAGCACCAATGTGAAGCATAGAGAGCGGGAGTTGGAAAGAAAGATCCGGGATCGTTCTGCAAAGCTGGGCGTCATTGGGTTAGGATACGCGGGGCTGCATTTGGCGCTGGAAATGGCAGGCCACGGATTTCGGGTGACCGCAATTGATATCGACAGCAGTAAAGTTGAGGCGATAAATGCAGGCGTCTCGTATGTCATGGACGTAAAAAATGAACAATTATATTCTGCCGTAGCTGGTGGAAGCCTTAGAGCTACGCAGTCCTTGGCAGCCGTGGAAACGCTCGATGCGATCAGCATTTGTGTTCCTACGCCGCGCAGGATAACTAGAAGCGCCGATCTCTCCTACTTGCTAGCCGGTGTGGAAGCGGTTCACAACCATCTTACGCCGGGTAAGTTGATTATTATTGAAAGTACAATTTCGCCGGGAACCATGCGAGATATTATTTTGCCGATATTGCAGAAGTCGGGATATCAAGCCGGCAAGGATTTTTTTCTTGCATACTCTCCGAAGCGAGCGCGTCTTGTAAATAAGCCCTCCAAAAGGCGTGATAATCCGAAAGTTATTGGGGGGATGACCCCTCGTTGTGCTGCACTTGCCGGCCTTCTTTACCAACAAGTTGCCAAGCCCATTGTTCGAGTATCTTCGGTGGAGTGCGCGGAGATGGTCAAGTTTCTGGAAGCGGCCTTTTGGAGCGTTAATAGCGCGTTGGCGAACGAAATGGCGAGGCTGTGTCCAAAATTTGGCGTTGATGTGTGGGAAGCTATAGAAGCGGCAAAGTCTACACAGTTTACCTCCCTACCATTCTACCCGGGACCGGGGGCCGCGGCAGATCACATCATGGAGGAGCCATCTAATCTCAGCGGAGCAACTAGAGTAACTGGATCTAAGCCGCTCCTAGTGGAAGTAGCCGAAATGGTAAATAGCCAGCTGCCCGCAATAACATCCAGTCGGATCGTCGATGTTTTGAAGGAGGGTAATAAGAGCATCAATGGCTCTCGTATTCTTGCTCTCGGAATTGCTCAGACACGAAACACACATAAGATTCGAGAGTCGCCTTCTTTGGAAATTCTTAAGTCGCTCCATGCGAAGGGAGCAATTGTTTCTTACGCTGACCCGCACGTGTTTTCAATAGATTTAAATGGGACAACGTTAACGTCCATCGAAATTACCCCGAGTGTTCTTAGCGATACGGACTGTGTTTTGATTTTGACGGATCATTCGGCCTTCGATTACCGAGCCATTGTTGCAAACAGTCGGCTCGTCTTGGATTGTCGAAACGCCCTCCGAAGGCAGCGTGGCGATAACATAGTCGCTGTTTAGCGGGATGCCTGTTGGAAAACCATACTGACAAATGTTGCCGCAGACAAATTCTCGCTGCGTAGTACAGTAGTTGCTAGTAAGGTTCATTATGGTGCTTAAAATTCTATCTGTGGCTGGAGCAAGATCGAGTTTAATAAAGGTATCGGCGATTTGCGAAGCGATCAAAAAGATCAATAGCCGGTTCCAGGAAGAACAAGTTAAGCACCTGTTAGTTCAGGTGCAGGCAGATCCGGATCGCAATAGATCCGATCTGTTCAATGATCTAGAGCTTCCCAAGCCAGATATCTGTTTACAAATTAACTCGGCGTCGCATTCGATTGAGCTCGCCAAATCGATGGAGCTCCTTGAACCGATCTTTTTGACCGAGCGACCCCACATAGTGCTCACGTTCGGTAACAGTAACGATTCATTGGCCTGTGCACTGGTGACAAAGAAAATCTGGTGCGAAGGTGATCGTCAAGCAGAGCCCTTCATTCCAAAACTTGCGCATGGTGAAGCGGGACTGAGAACTTTCGACCGAACTCTGCCTGAAGAGATTAACGGCATTGTCACCGATTCCATTTCCGATTATCTCTTCACAAATGAAGAAAGCGCCAATCGTAATCTGGTGCGGCAGGGGGTTTCAAATGACCGGGTGTTTTTTGTTGGTAACGTGCTAATTGATACGCTGGTGCGCTGTCATTCCGAGGCACATCGGTCGACAATCTTGCAGGACTTGCAGTTAGCCAATGGAGCCGAAGTTAAACCGTATTCGATTCTGAGCCTTCAGAGACCTGCCGATGATAGCAGGGTTTTGTCGCAAATCCTCCAAGCCTTGCTCGATGTGTCGAAGCGCACACCGATCATTTTTCCCGCACATGCGGAGACGCTTAATCGGATTCAGAAAGAACGGTTGACGGATTATTTCGTGGATCATTTCATCCAAGATCCAGAGCCGTGGGATGAGCGCGTACGAATCCGGTTGATTCCACACCTTGGATATCTTGATTTCCTCCATCTGATGTCCAATGCGAAGGTTGTATTCACGGATTCGGGAGGAATCCAAGACGAAACGACTATGCTAGGGGTACCGTGCATCACGCTTTCTGATCGCACGAACAGACCAGTTACACTCGAGAGAGGGACTAACGTCTTAGTTGGGTGGCATCCGGAAAAGATTATTACTGAATTTAACCAAGCATATCGCAAAAATAAATCACAGCCGAAACGGTCTCCCCGCTACTGGGATGGAAATGCGGCGCAAAGAATTGTCAAAGTATTACTCGATGATTTTTATTCTCAGCGGTCGTTGGATCGCCGTGGATGGGGAATAGGCCCTGCGCCGGAAGAGCAAAGTGAAACTGTATTTGTGCACCGTCCACATAAAGGGGAGTCTTCACCGTCGCCGCGACGGCGGTGGCGATGACTCGGTCTCAAATCGTGGAAGATCATCAGGTGAACGGAACTAGATAAATAATTTCATCCGCGACTCATTTGAAATAAATGCACGCATCCGCAGCAATCTGGGTCCGCGCCAATTTATATGGGTATTGCTGTTGCGTTGGTAACATAGACATACTGTATGTGGGGTTGACTGGCCCTGCGAATGCACTCTCTAAAACGTTCGATGGAGCCGTTTTCGGGAGAAGCCGACAGAGCGAGGATCATAGCTGAGGCAGCCCGTTTCTCGCACCGACTACACTGAGGCAAAGTCGTTCAATACATTATCAGACGATATATTTAAGTCAGGATAAAGACCTCTAAATGATTCTCACCTAACCAGTATC
>Ga0070670_100003827_pt1 | contig 12539 bp, 10 predicted proteins | sample KBSS63metaG_FD_64665 | JGI IMG/M metagenome (GOLD analysis project Ga0070670, IMG submission 64665) | Switchgrass rhizosphere microbial communities from Kellogg Biological Station, Michigan, USA - KBS S6-3 metaG | ecosystem: Host-associated > Plants > Roots > Rhizosphere > Soil ... | reverse complement strand
CGCGACTTCGCTCGCGACGAGCAGCCAGCACACTGCTCATCGCGGGTGGGGCGCTGGTGCTTGTTGGTTCGGCGGCGTCGATCGCGCGTGCGGCGATCGCCCGTGATGCGGCACGGTCCCGCTGGGAGGAAATGGAAGCAGGAAGAGCCGTGACGGCCGCGCGCGCGCGAGTCGACGGCGCGGGCGGCTGGTCTACCGCACGCGGCACACCCGTCGCGCGGATCGTCATCCCGCGCCTCCGGCTCGACGAAGTCGTCGTAGAGGGCGTGAGCGACGACGACCTGCGTGCTGGCCCAGGTCACATGACTGGCAGCGCTCTACCTGGAGACTCCGGCAACGCCGTGATCTCGGCTCATCGAGACCGCCATTTCTATCCGCTTGGGCGGATCGTCGTCGGCGACACGATCATCACGGAGAGCGACCGGGGAACTGTAACGTGGACCGTCGCGAAGCTCCGGGTAGTCGACGCTGAGGCGGCGGCTCTGCACACGAGCACGACGCCGCTGCTGACGCTCACGACGTGCTGGCCTATTCGATATTTCGGTCCGGCGCCGGAGCGGCTGATCGTCGAAGCCACACGGATAGACGCCTCGAAGTAGCGGCGCCTGCGATGTGACTTGACGTAGGAGCACGCAGGGGAGATAACGACTCGGTCGTCGCGTTTGGCGCTGGTTGCGTCACTCGGGTTTTCCGGTCTCCTCGAATCCCACATCCCGTGCAGGCAGTCCGCTTCTCGCCTGTGGTGGCCGAAGCCATCGCGCAGAGCCGACCGATCGTCGCGCTCGAAAGCTCCGTCTTCGCGCAGGGGCTGCCCATTCCCGCCAACGCAGAAGCCGCTCGTCGAATGACGGCGGCTGTCGAGCGCGCCGGCGCGGTCCCCGCGATTTCGGCGGTCGCCGCAGGCGTCGCCACGTTCGGGCTCAGTGATGAGGTGATGGCCCGCTTCCTCGCGCGCGACGGCGTCATGAAGGTGAGTGCTCGCGACATCCCGGTCGCGATGCTCAACGGTCGAGACGGCGCGACGACCGTTGCTGGGACGCTGTCGTTGATGGCGCTGTCTCCCATCCGCGTGTTCGCCACGGGCGGTATTGGCGGCGTGCACCGCGAGGCACAGTTCGATGAGTCCGCCGATCTCGCCGAGCTCGCGCGCACTCCGGTCATCGTCGTGTGCGCGGGCGCGAAGTCGATCCTCGATCTGTCCGCGACTTCCGAGCGGCTCGAATCACTCGGGGTGCTCGTCGTCGGGTACAGGACGAAGGAGATGCCCGGATTCTTCTTCGCCGACACGGCAATTCCGCTCGGCACAACGGTCACCGAGCCGGACGAAATCGCGCGGCTGTTCGCGGTGCACCGATCACTCGGTCGATCACAGGCGATCGTGGTCATGCAGCCACCGCCACCGGAGCACGCGGTGCGCAAAGCGACGATCGAACGCGCACTGGACACGGCGCTGGAGGATGCGAAGAACCACGGCGTACGAGGTGGAGCGGTCACGCCTTATCTACTGACGGCGGTCGAGCGAGCAACCGAGGGGCGCACGCTGGCCGCGAACATCGCGCTTCTCGAGGCGAATGCCACCCTTGCGGGCGAGATCGCTGTCGCATGCGCGAGACTAGAAGCGGATTCGCCGCCACGACTCCCGCCGAGCGCCGAGGTTATGCACGGACAAAAAGGCTGAATCTGGGTGTGCCCGACCGGTCGCTCCGCGCGTCAACAGGCATGATGCAGCCATGTTGGCTGCGTGCCGTTCGGAAGTTGGGGGTGGCTGACGCAGCGGTGCGAGTTCTGCAAACTCGTTGCTGCTGGACAGGTCCGATTCGTCTGTTGCGGGGGTGTACATTTCCACCGTGACGAAGCGTTTTTTCGCTCGCGCCCGAGCGCTATACCAGGTGTTGAACTCCGGGCCGTGCGAGTAGTACAATAGGCATACACTCATGAGCTGGAGGTTAACCGAGATATGCCGACCCCATTTCTGAGTTCCGAAGAGTATGATGAGCGCGCCCATCAGCTGTACAACGAGGGGCAATACGACGAAGCGCTCGACGTACTTCGGGAGGGACTCGCGCTCTATCCCAACGCGGTAGAGCTGCACATCGGGGTTGGATACGCTCGACTTGCCCGCGACGAGTTCGCGTGGGCGCGGCGCAGCTTCGAGGAGGCCCTCATCCTCGACCCCGAGCACGAAGACGCGCTCGCCGGACTCGGTGAGACGCTGCTGAAATTCGGTCGCGCCGAAGCCGCCGTGAAAAGTTTCCGGCGCGTGCTCGAGCTCGGTTATCAGGACGACGTCGATCTGATGCTGCAGGTCGGTCGTGCGCTGTTCCGTGAAGGCATGATCGAAGAAGCGAAGGAGTTCTTCGACATCGCGGTCGAACAGGCGGCCGAATCCGCGGAGGCCGTCGCGCTGGTCGGCTATGCGCAGCATCGTCTCGGTGACGACAACGCCGCGATCTCGACGCTCCGACGCGCGCTGCAACTCGACAACGATCACGCCGAAGCACGCATCTACCTCGGCAACATCCTGTACGATCGCGGCGACTACGAGGCGGCGTTGTACCACCTCGATCGCACGTCGCCATCGGACCACTGGGACGAACTGGGGATCTGGCGACTCGTCGAGCTCAAGAAAACGATCTACCGCCTCAAGGACGACGATCCCGAGCTCAAGCCGTGGGAAGATCGGCTGAACGAGCTCGCTGGCGAACCGGACGACATCGATGAGATGCTGGCCGAGATCGAGCAGGCGGCCGCCGATCAGGCTGCGGAAGAGGCGAAGGGGCAGCTGGAGTTGTTCGGCGGTCTGCTGACCAGCCTCGCCGACCAGAAGATCGAGCCAGCACCTCGCGCCGAGCCGTCGCACGAAGTCCTGACGCGCGAAGGCAAGCCGTTTCGCGGGAGCTGGGATGACATCGTGCGCATGATGCGCGACTCGAACACGGCGTTCGTCGGCCGCTCGATGCAGGAGTTCATGGCGACCGAAGCACGGCGCGGCTACTCCCTCACCGGAGTCACGATCCCGACACGCGATGCGGAGAGCTTCATCCGCGGCAGCGCTGACGCGGGACTGTTGCGCATCGTCAAGTAAACCGCCCCGTAAGCCCGCAAGCCGCCCCAGACGTGACAACATCGCAACAGAGAGCCGCCCTCGCCGCGCTCGACCAGGCGAGGCCGGCAATCGGCCGCCTCGACCTCGCGCGCGACCCTGAAGACCTCGCCGCCGATATCATCGAGGGGTGGCAGGCCGCGGAGACGTCGATGCGCGCGCTCATCGGGTCGGCCTCGCTGTCCAGCCAACCGCTCATCCGGGAAGTCCGCCAGCGCGAGTTGCTGACGCTCGACCAGGCGCACGCGCTCGTCGAGTTCAGTGCGGCGCACGAGCGAGCGCAGCGCACCGACTACCGACCGTCCGCCGCCGACATCGGTGCAGCGCGGACGGGCTTCCAGCAACTCGAGGCGGCGCTGCGTCAGGAACGTGCTGCCCCGATGGCGCCCGCTGCCGCAGCAGCATCGGCGACGCCGGCGCCGGTAGCCGTCGCGCTCGACGCGCCTGCATTTCCGGGTGCCGGACGACGTCGCGGATTTCCACTGATCGCGCTCATCGGCCTGCTCGTGTTGTTAGGCGCCATCGGGTGGGGCATCTACTATTTCACGACGGCGCAATCGGGCGGTGCCCTGCAGCAGGGCATTGCGGCCTATTCGGCGAACAACAAGACGGCCGCGAGAAACGCGTTCGCGCAGGCGGTGAAGGACGATCCCAAGGACGCGACACCGCATGTCTATCTCGCGCGCATGGCGCGTGAGGAAGGTGACGCGACGAACGCCGTGCGCGAGCTGCAGACCGCCATTCAGCTCGACCCGCAGAACGAGACCGCACAGCGAGAGATGGGCAACCATCTGCTCGCGCAGGCGACGGCGCAGATCAACGGCGGCAACTTGCCCGGTGCGCTGCAATCACTCAATCTCGCGCGCAGCTTCTACGTGCGCGCGGTGCAGCTCAGCCCAAGCGACAAGCAAGCGCAGGGCTACCTTGGCTGTGTGCTCATGCGCCTCGGTCGCGTACAGGAGGCGAACAACTTCATGCAGCGCGCGGGCCCTGGTGCCTGGACGAGCTGCACTCCGCTTCCGACGCTTGCCCCGCAGGCGCCCGGCGCGCAAGCGCCGGTGCGGTGATCGAGCTCAGTCACGTCTCGAAGACGTACGCGCCGACGTTCGGACGCCCGTCCCGCGCAGTCGATGATGTTTCGCTGCGGGTCGGGGCCGGCGAGATAGTCGGCCTCGCCGGGCCGGAGGGTGCCGGGAAGAGCACGCTACTCGCGCTCGTCCTGGGTCACGAACGGCCCACCAGCGGCACGGTGCGCGTCGATGGTATCGAGCCGCGGCGCTTCGTCGAGCGCGAGGGCATTGGATATCTGCCGCAGCCGTTCGCGCTTCCGGGCGGTTGGCGAGTAACCGACGCGCTCGCGCGGCTCGCGGTCCTCGCGGGCGTACACGCGACGCAGACTCGCGCGCGTGTCGACGCGGTCGTCAAAGACCTCGGTCTCGAGGATGCGCGACGTCGCCGCCTGCGATCGCTGAGTCGTGACGCGCGCGTGCGCTTCGGCGTCGCCCAGGCAATTCTCGCCGACCGTCGCGTCATCGTGCTCGACGAGCCACTCGATGGGCTGAGTGACGACTCCCTCGACCGTCTTCGAGATCTGTTCATCACGCTGCGAGCGTTCGACCGAGCCATTCTGATCGCGTCGCGGGACGCGGCCGCGCTGCATCGCATCGCCGACCGTGTCACGCCCATCGATCGTGGCCGCGTGCGGCGTATCGGTGCCGCTCGTCCGACGACGCCGGTAGCCATCGAGGCTGTCTTTCATCTCGCCGTGCAGCACGGGGCCGAGCACGTGCTGGCCGTCTTTCCGACGGCGACCGCACTCGGCAAGGGCGTGTTCGCGGTGCGCGTGAGTGGACTCGCGGTGCTCAATCTCGGTTTGCGGGAGCTGCTCGAGCGCGGCGCGCTCATCGCGTCGCTCGCGCCGGCGAACGCGCGGGTCGAGCCTAACGCGTTGTCGCCGATGGCCGAGGCGGCGTCGTGAGAGCGCGCGTGTCGGCGTACGCCGGAGCGCAGCTCAGGGACTACCTCGTCGGTCGGGTGCCGCTGACGGCGGTTGCGACAGGACTCGCCGCGTGGGGGTACGTATACACGCACGGGCTGACGTGGTCTGCGTTCGATGCGACCGGCGGCATCGACGCCCGGGTGCAGTTGCAACAGGCGTTCGACTTCGTGCTCGCGTCCTTCGCATTCCTCGCCGCGGCGTTCGCTGCGCATGGACTGGTGGCAAAGCATCGGCGACGAGGCTACGACCGCGTGATCTTCTCGCGTCCGCTCAGCCCGATGCGCTACTACGCGCAAGGCTTCTTCATAGCCGGGCTCGGTGCGGTCGCGCTCGGGAGCATGGCGGCCGCGTTCTATGCGGCCGCGGTGTATCCGGTGTCCGTCATTGGCGTGGCTGGGTACGTCGCGCTGGGCTGGCTGAGTATCGGTGGACTCGCGTTCCTGCTGTCCACGCTCACGGTGTTTCACGCGCCGCTGCTGCTGGCGATCATCGCGGGCGATCTGGCGTTCGACCGCTACGTTTCGGGTCTCCGCGCGTCAGGCGGCGGAAGCCTGGCGCTCGACGTCGCTCAATACGTGCTGCCACCTGGGCACGTCGTCGCGTCATTGAGCGGATCGTTCGCACGCGGTGCGTCCACTGATCCACGCGCATTGGCGTGGCCAGTCGCGTTCGGCGCCATTTGTATCGTCGCTGCACTCCTGCTGCTTCGCCGGAGACCTTTCGGAACATGACTTCCCTCGCCTCTCGCGCCGTGTCCGTCGATCCCGCATCGGTCGAGCGGTTGGTGCTGCCTAACGGGCTCACGGTGCTGATGCGGCGGGACGATACAGCACCCGTTGTCGCCGTCGTCACGCACGTGAAGGCGGGATACTTCGACGAGACCGATGACGTCGTCGGCATCGCGCACGTGCTCGAGCACATGTTCTTCAAGGGCACGCCGACGCGCGGCGTCGGCGAGATCGCGAAGCAGACGAAAGCGAGCGGTGGGTACCTGAACGCGAGCACGATCTACGATCACACCGTCTACTACACGGTGCTGCCGTCCTCCGGGCTCGTCGCCGGTCTGGAGATCCAAGCTGACGCGTACGCGAACTCCGTAATCGATGCAGGCGAGCTCGCACGTGAGCTCGAGGTGATCATCCAGGAGGCGAAGCGCAAGTCGGACAACCCGGGCGCGGTCACTACCGAGACGCTGTTCGAGCTGCTGCATGATCGCCACCGAATGCGTCGCTGGCGCATTGGCCGTGAGGCAGGGCTTCGACGCCTGACGAGAGACGATCTCGTTCGCTTCTACCGGAACTTTTATCGGCCGTCGTCGACCATCCTGTCGATCGTCGGGGATATCGATGTTGCCGAGACGACGCGGCACGTCGAGCGACTGTACGGGGGGCTCGAAAATGCGCCCGTCCAACGCAATCCCGGACCCGACGAGAACAGCGCCGACCACTTCCGATACCGCGAGCTCGCCGGCGACATCGCACAAGCCGAGCTGGTATTCGGGTGGCGCACCCAGCCTACGATGCACGAGGACACGCCATTGCTCGATCTCGCCGCGGGCGTGCTCGGGTCGGGCCGCGCGTCGCGACTCTATCGTGCTGTTCGCGAACGGCAGCTTGCGGCGTCAGTGAGCGCGTACAACTACACGCCCACCGACCTTGGCGTGTTCGTCGTTCACGCCGACATGCCGGCGGCGTCCGCGGTTCCGGCCGCGGGTGCGATCTGGGACCAGGTCCGGGCGCTCCGCGAGGATGGCGTGCTGCCTCAGGAGCTGGTGCGGGCGCAGCGCATGTTCGAGTCGCGATGGCTGCGGCATCTCGAGAGCGTGGAAGGGCAGGCAACGCACCTCGCGGAATGGGAAGCGTTAGGCGACTGGCGGTTGGGCGACCAGTACTTCGAGCGCTCGACGACCGCGTCAACGCCGGACGTCACAGCTGTCGTGCAGCGATATCTGACGCCGGATCGCGCTGGGTGGGTGATGTACCGTCCGACGGCCACCGCTCCCATCGCTGACGATCCTGACGCCGCGCTCGCGCTGCTCACATCAGCCCCGGCGTCGCCGCTGCCGGTCACACCCGACGTGAGTGACACGTCCGCGCTGGCGTCTCCTCCAGGGCTGGCCCTCGAACGTGAACAGGCTGGCGTGCGCGTCTATCGTACGCCAAGCGGTATTCCCGTGCTGGTCAAGCGACGCCCGGGAGCACCGATCGTCCACATGGGCGTCTACGCGATCGGCGGCGCGGCCGTGGAGCCGCCATCGCTCGGTGGGCTGACCACGCTCCTCACGCGAACAGCCCTCAAGGGAACCGAGCGTCGCTCCGCGACCGCGATCGCCGAAGAGTCCGAACTGCTCGGAGCGGTAATGGGGACGAGCGCGACGACGGACGGCGTTGGCTGGACGATCTCCGTTCCAGCCCCCCGAGTCGGGCCGGCGATCGAGCTCCTCGCCGACATCGTGCAGCATCCGACGTACGCCGAGGAGGCCCTCGAGACAGAGCGTGCCGTGGCGCTCGCGAACGTCGCGCAGCAACGGGACGACATGTACCGGTATCCGGTTCGGCTCGCCATGCAGGCTGCGTACGGGACGCATCCGTACGCGCGGTCCGTGCTCGGGACGGAAGATACGTTAGGCGCGATCGACGCGCGCGCAGTCCGCGCGTGGCATCGTGACCGTGTGCTCCGCGCACCCACGGTGATCGCGATCGTCGCCGATCTCGATCCCGATGAGATTGCGGCTCAGGTGGCGGCCGCATTCTCGGAGCTTGCGTCGACGGAGCCGGAGCCAGTCACGCCCCCGCAGTGGCCTGTGGCCGCCGCGTCGCTCGCGGAATCGCGCGACAAGGCGCAGACAGCACTGGTGGTCGCGTTCGAAGCCCCTGCTCGGCTCGGAGAGGATCGTTTCGCGACCGGACTGATCGCGACGATTGCGAGCGGCCTTGGGGGCCGCTTCTTCGATGAGCTCCGCGACCGTCAGTCGCTGGCGTATACCGTTCAGGCGTACGCCAGCGAGCGGCGTCTCGCCGGAACGTTCATCTCGTACATCGCGACATCGCCGGATCGCGAAGAGGTCGCGCGGCGAGGGTTGCTGAACGAATTCGCGAAGCTCCGCGACACCGAGGTGACCGCGGAGGAGCTCGAGCGCGCCAAGACGTACACGATCGGTACCCGCGCGATCCGTCAGGAAAGCGGCGCCGCGGTACTCGCAGACATTATCGACGCGTGGCTGTACGGGTCAGGGCTCGGCGAGTTGGTCGATCAGGACGCGCGGGTGCGCGCGGTCACCGCGGCCGACGTCCGAGACGTGGCTCGTAAGTACCTCGTGGAGGAGCGTCACGTCGAAGGCATCGTGCGGGGGACGCCGAAGACGGTCTGACGGCTCGAGTGGTGGCTGTCATTCCGAGCGGAGCGCCGCAGGCGCGCAGTCGAGGAATCGCGGTCGTCCCGATAGAGGGCCGTCGATGGCGGACGGTCTCGATTCCTCGACTCACTTCGTTCGCTCGGAATGACAACCGATTCCTCGACTCGCTCCGCTCGCTCGGAATGACACCCCGCTCGGAATGACAGGGCTACAGTGGCGGCCTAACGATCTTGCCCAGGAACAGGACCGTTCCCGAGAGTCGCTCGCGGATCGCGAACACAAATGGCCGATCGATGCGAACCACCTGTGGCCCGCAGGTACAGGTCACCCGGATCTCGACGGACGTCACCGCCGCGGCCTCGGTGCCTTCCTCGTGCACGTCCACGAACGACTTCTGCTTCACGCGGCTGATGTAGAGCCGGTCGCCGGCCGCGCTGGACATGCGCGAGAAGTCGGCGCGCCCGCCCTCGAACGCCTGACGCATGCCTAACGCCTGCAGTGGGTCGTTGAGGAGCGCTTCCCACCGCAGCGAGAACTTCGGCATCTGCAGTTCGACGGACCGCGGCGACGTGCTGCCTACCATGGCCTGCCATGAGTCCGCGGTGAGTGATGACACCAGCTGGCTGACGGACGTGCCCTGCTTCGGCAGCAGGATCGTCATGGAGTATGCGCCGCCACCGTACGGAAGGTCGACGACCTGGGCGTCCGCCGTCTCCGCGACGCGCACGGTGTCGGTGCGGCGCATCATCGCGATCGGCGCGCTCGTGCCGCCGATGGTCGTGAACTGATCGGCCCGCGTGAGGCTCTTGTCGAAGCGGGTCGTCCACGAGCCGTTGAAGTAGATCGCGTTGATGAGGTACATGACGACGTCATCAGCGATCGGCCCGTCCAGGATCTTGGCGATCTTCCCGTTGGTGCTCTGGTCGACCCACGCGTTGATCGCGGGCACCGCGGAAGGCGCGGCGAAGTCGAGTCCCGACACCTTCGCATCGAAGAACCGGCGTGACTCGTCGAGGAACGTCTGCTCGAACGGAAAGCCTGCACGGTACCAGATGGAGTTCGCGATGCGGAAGTCGACCGTTCCGTCGAGACCGCGCAGCAGGTCGATCAGCGAACGATACGACGCGTTGATCTCCGCCACCGGCTGCGTGCCGAACGCCAGCGCGGTCCGCATCTCATCGAACGTCTGCCCGGCAGCGCCGTTCATCGTCATCCCGAGCGCCATGGACGCGCTGAGCGGGGACATGAAAATGTTCGAGTCCGCCCGCGTGCGGTCGAGCTCTCTGAGAAGACCAAAGCCGAACGCGTTGCTGCTCGCGATGATGGCCTGTTCGCCCGTCGTGAGCGTTCGCGGAAGTGCGGTGATGGGCTTGGCACGGCCCGAGGGCGCGTTAGGATCGCTGCAGGCGGCGACGACGACAGCAGCGAGAGCGAGCAAACCTCTCGAGCGCATGAGCTCTCCGGGAGTTGATCTGTCGGCCTAACCCAGGCGCGTTGCGGTGCGTCACACGAGTGACACTCGGGCTACTGGGGTGCCGTCTCCGCCATTGCGGCGACCGCCCGCTCGACCGTCGCCAGCGCTGGCCGGATGCGCCCGCCTGGCGCACGCAAACCCGTGACGACGTCGTAGTCGCCGGCACTCTCCACGACGATGCCCTTGATGAGCGCGTGACTCGTGGCCCACGACAACGTACCCCATAACGCGCGTGCCTGGCTCGACTCCCCGTGCGTCACCGGGAATCCTCCGGCCGAGAACACCCAGTGGTTTTTCGTCGAGCGTCGCATCCAGCGGTCGGCGACGTGAAGCCGGGCACTGAGCGAGCCGCCCCCATCGTACGATGGATAGAAGGAGAAGCCGACGACGTCGATTGGTGATGAAGCCGCGCTGGCCCAGGCATACAGCGAGCTATCCGCTCCGACGAACGCGGACGCCGCAACGCCGACGCGGACGCGATTGCTGACACGGTGCGCGTCGAGAGCGGCGAGCTGTAGATACTCCTGCCACCATGCGAGCGGGACGCGTCCCATCGCGCGCGCGCCTTCGGTGTAGGGATCGCGTGCGGGCAGGATGATGTCGGGCCGCAGTCGACGGACGATCCGATCGACCGCCGCGAGTCTCGCGCGCATGTGTGCAGCGGGAGATCGTCGGAACATCTCCTCTGCCTTGCTGTCGTAGCCGACGGAGACAATCAGCAACACGCTGTCGCGTCGCTGTTCCTCGACAGCGTGGGCGAGGGAATCCAGCGCGGCGAGGCGCGCGCCCGCGGGATCGATCACCACAGCGATGGCGCCAACGCGAACCGAGTCGACGAGCGCGAGATCGTTCCGGAGCGCGAGCGGCGGTGGCGCATCGTCGAGATAGGGAAAGACGCGGAGCCCGATCGTGAAGTCGCCGCGCGGTCGCTCCTGCAGCCGGTCCTGCGCGTACATCCCGTAACTGCGCACGGCGACCACCGCGCTCGGCAGCTCAGCGACGAACACCACCGCATATGCCATGGCGATCACCGCGAGCGTGCCTCGCACGGTCGCGCTGATACGCCATCGCGCCGGATAGGCCGGAGCCAGCAGCGGCAGCGGAACGGCGAACGGCGAGAAGAGGGCTGCACGACCGAGCATCAAGCCTAACGCGCTCGATTGCGCCGCGACGACCGCGAGTGACGCAGCGGACGGATCGCTGCCGCTGTACGCCTGGTAGCGCACGAATGCAGCGACGGCAACGATGACGTCGTAGGCCGCGATCGGAATACCGATGAACGGCGTCACGAGTCGTTTGCCGACGGCGTACAGCGCCTGCACCGCGAAGACGCCGAGCGTGAATGGCCAGACCCACGCGATGACATGAATCGCCCGGCCGTTCAGAATCGATGCCGATGTGACGACAACGAGCGCGGCGGGTGCGATGAGCAGCCCGGCGAGCGCCGTCACGCCACGAAAGAAGCGTGGTGCGCGACGCAGCTGCCCGATCTGTCCGGCGAGAAACACGTCCCACAGCATCACGAGAAGCGATGCCGCGTAGAACGCGTACGGCAGCACGTCTCTCAGACGCACGGCACGGTCCTTCGTGGCGACTCGCGCGTCACCCGCGCGCTCGCTTCTCGCATCGCACCTCGCGTGCCGTCACACGGCGCGTGAAGACATCCAGCGCTTTCTGCGAGTCATGGTCGGAGCGCGTCAGGATGTCGAGCAGCATGAGCTGTCGCGCGGGGAACGTGTGCGCCGACATGTGGCAATCATCGAGCAGCAGCACGGCACTCACCGCGTCGCCCGGATGCTTGCGCGCGATGGGAGCTCCGACGGCCGTGAATCCGGCGGCGCCAGCGCTCGCGATCAACAGCCCGCTGATCAACGCCGAGTCCCCGAGTTGCGAGGGCAGAGCACCGATGAAATCGGCGCTGAGGTGACTGAACATCGGCGGCACGCGGGTTCGAGCCTCCAGGGCGACGAATGCCGCTCGAGCAGCGGCACGGGTCAGGATACCCGCGCTCACAGACGAACACAAGGAACGGCGTCACACGCTGGCCGCGCGCCGACGCGCGCCGTTAGTTTGGGGACATGAACCGCGAGCGCCTGGTGACGCTACCGAACGCCGTATCGATGTCGCGCCTCGTGCTCGCCGCGGTATTCGTCGCTGCGCGCGACCCCATCGCGCGGTTCACGCTCGTCGCAGTCGCGTCCGGAACCGACTTCCTCGATGGCTGGCTGGCCCGCCGCCAGCATGCGACGAGTCGATCCGGGGCGCTGATCGACCCGATCGCCGATCGCGTGTTCGTGTTCACCGCGATGTGCGCGTTTCTGGTCGAAGGCGCGATCTCCACCGCGGCGTTCTTCACGCTGTTGTCACGCGACATCGCGACGCTGATCGGCTATTTCGTCGCGCGATCGGTGCCGTGGCTGCGCGCGGTCGAGTTTCGCGCGCGCTGGCTGGGCAAGCTCGTGACGGCGCTCCAATTGCTCACGCTCGTCGCCGTCCTCATCGCGACCCCCGCGGTGCCGATGCTCGTCATTGTGGTCGGTGCGGCGTCGGCCGCGTCGATTGCGGACTACACGCTCACGCTCTGGCGCGAGCGCACGACGTGAGGCGC
>Ga0070670_100003823_pt1 | contig 12543 bp, 11 predicted proteins | sample KBSS63metaG_FD_64665 | JGI IMG/M metagenome (GOLD analysis project Ga0070670, IMG submission 64665) | Switchgrass rhizosphere microbial communities from Kellogg Biological Station, Michigan, USA - KBS S6-3 metaG | ecosystem: Host-associated > Plants > Roots > Rhizosphere > Soil ... | reverse complement strand
GCAGGTCGACCGGCTCGAAGAGGACTGCGACCGCTTCAACGCGGATCTCCCCGAGCTCAAGAGCTTCGTGCTACCAGGTGGAAGCGAGGCCGCTGCACGGCTACATGTCGCTCGCACGATCTGCCGGCGCGCTGAGCGCGAAGCTCTCATTGCTGCGGACGCGGAGCGCGTCAACGCGCTCACCGTCGTCTACTTGAACCGACTCTCGGACCTCCTCTTCATCCTGGCTCGAGCCGCGAACGCGGCCGACCGGCACGAGGAACCGCTCTGGAGGCCTGGGAGCTCCTCCTAGCGTTCGGGGCGGCATTCGTCGCGGGATACCTGGGCTCGATGCTCGGACTCGTCCTGGGGACACTGCGGTTGCCGTTCATCGTCCTCGCGACCGGGAGCCCGCTGGCCGCGGCGGGGACGAATATCGCGATCTCGGCTGCGGCAGCCGGCGCGGGCGGGCTACGGCACGCGCGCGAGGGACGGGTCGACTGGCGCGTCGTCTCGTGGATCGCGTTCCCGTCCGTGGCCGGCGCCGTCCTCGGGGCGCTCGTGGCTGCCGACGTGTCCGAGTCGCTCCTCTACGGGCTCATCGCCGCAGTGCTTCTCTGGAGCGGCGCCGATCTTGCTCTTCGTCCGGTCGCGGCGCGACCGCGGGCCACGCTTCGACTCGGCCGTGGCGTCGGCTTGTCGTTCCTCATCGGCGGGCTCGGGGGCGCCGTCGGCGTGATCCTCGGGACGCTGCGGATGCCGACGCTCATCCGCGGCGTCGGCATGGACATCCGCCGAGCGGCCGGCACGAACCTCGTCGTCGGGTTCCTTCTCGGCGTCGCCGGCTTCGCGACCCACGCCGTCGAGCGGGGCGTCGACTGGGGAATTCTCGCCGCCGGTCTCGCGGGAGCGATACCGGGCGGCTGGCTCGGCGCGCGCGCGACGGGACGCCTGCAGGAGAACACGCTGAGACTCGCGCTCGGCGTCGTCCTCGTCGTCGTGGGGATCGCCTTCGGCGTGCAGGCGCTCGTCGGCTGAGCCGGATCAGGCGACGGCGGGCCAGCGCGCGCCGAGCCATTCGACCAGCTCGTCGGGAGGGCGCGGGCTCGCGACGTAGAACCCCTGCGCGTAGTCGCAGCCCCAGTCGGTGAGCACGCTCCATGCATTCCGCGTCTCGACGCCTTCCGCGACGACCTTCAGGCCGAGCGCGTGGCCGATCTCGATGATGCCGCGGACGAGCGCGGCGTCCGCAGCGCTCTTGCCGAGCCCGTGGACGAAGCCGACGTCGATCTTCAGCTCGTCGAGCGGCAGGACGCGCAGCGCCGCGAACGAGGCTGCCCGGCCGGCGTCGTCCAACGACAGCCGAACGCCGAGAGCCGCGAACCGTCCGAGGATCTCCTCGTCTACCGCGGCGCCGGCGCCAAGGCCCGACGGCACGACCTCGAGCGTCACCGCCTGCTTCGAAAGGTCGTACGAGTCGAGCATCGACGCGAGCCCGTCGGCGAACTGCGGATCGTCGAGCAGCCGATACGGGATGTTGATCGACACGCCGAGCTGGTGGCCTGCCTTCGCCCACTGCTCGGCCGAGCCCAGCGCGTCGGCGACGACGAGGAAGGTGAGCTCGCGGACGAGCGGCGTCCGCTCCACGTGCGGCACGAACTCGGCAGGCGGTACGAGGCCGCCGTCGGGCAGCACGCGCCGGATGAGAGCCTCGGCAGAGCACGGCGTCCCCGTCGCGAGGTCGATGATCGGCTGGTACACGACGAGGAGCTCGTTTCGCTCGAGTGCCGTCTCGACGTCGCGGACCACGCCTGCGTCGACGCCGCGCCTCAGCAGCACGTTCTCGTCGCTGGTGTCGCGCTTCGTCGCGTACATCTGGCCGTCCGCGCGTGAGAGGAGGTCTTGCGCCGTGTGGCCGTCGTCGGGGAACACGGCCCAGCCGATGCTCCCGTCGATCTCGACGATGGCGCCGTCGATCTTGAACGGCCTCCGCAGCGCATGCCGGAGCCGACCGACGAGCGCGCTCGCGCGCTCGTCTGCACCCGTCCCCATCGACAGCACGACGAACTCGTCGCCGCCGACACGCGCGACCGTGTCGGCTTCGCGGACGACGGACTCGAAGCGCCGTGCCAGCGTCTTCAGGACGAGATCACCTGCGCGATGCCCGCGTACGTCGTTCACGTCCTTGAAGCCGTCGAGATCGATGGCGATGAGGGTGAACGGCTCGCTCGAGCGGCGCGAGCGGCGGAACGCCTGCTCGATGCGGTCGTCGAGGAGGACGCGATTCGGCAGTCCGGTCAGCGGGTCGCGCAGTGACTCCGAATGCGCGCTTTCCACCCGCAGGTTGAGAAAAACGCCGGCCGCCGCGGCGAAGAACGCGCAGACGACAAGCGTGGCGATGATGTAGTCGGGCGTCTCGCGGAGGAGCGCGGTGGCGAAGCTGGCGACGAGCACGAGTGTCGCCAGGCACAAAGCCCACACGAACGTGCTTCGTAGTTGCCGCCGCCTTGATCCAGTTGCCACGTGCCGCCTTCTGCCCCGCCGTGGGGTCGCCGCAGGTACATCCGACTTTAGTCCGGGCAGCCCGACAATCGACCCCAGATCGAGGGACGGCGCTCCCCCGGTCGAGGGATCCGAATCCTGCTCCAGGCCAGCGATCGGCAGGAACGCGTCCCCCGTTCGTGAATCGAGTGGCGTGGACGTCGTCGCCGGCCTCGTCGGGCTGCTCGCGGGGCTCCTCGTGAGCCCGTTCGCGGACCGCCTCGCGACGAACGCGCCACTCCACGATCCGCTCCTCAAACGTGTCCCGCGGTCGCCGCGCCTGTGGCTCGTGGCGCTGGGGACGGCGCTCCTCGGGGGCGCCAGCGGCCTTGTCTTCGGCTTCACCCTCGAGGCTCTCGCCGCGGTGATCTTCTGCTGGGTACTCGTCGTCGTCACGCGCACCGACTTCGAGACGAGGCTGATCCCGGACAAGATCATCCTTCCCGGCGCCGTTGCCGTCCTTGCGCTGCGCACGATCGACGACCCGAGTCTCGAGTGGATCCTGTGCGCGCTCGGAGCCGGCATCATCCTCTTCCTCATCGTTCTGATCTATCCGCGCGGGCTCGGGATGGGGGACGTCAAGCTCTCCGCCTTCCTCGGAGCCGGTCTCGGGATTGCGGTGATCCCCGCGATGTTCGTCGGGTTCTTCGTCGCCTTCGTTCCCGCCGCGGTGCTGTTCGTGCAGCACGGCAAGGACGCGCGGAAGCAGGCGATCCCACTCGGCCCGTTCCTGGCGCTCGGCGGTGTGATCGCTCTGTTCTGGGGCGACGCGATCCTCGACTGGTACAAGGATCTCGGTCGCCAATAGTCTCGGACGGCACTCCAGCGCGGCGCGCGGACAGCCGATATCCAGCTCATGGACCGTGCCTCTGCGGCCGCACGTGCCGTGCGCCCGATCGACGTCGGGCTTCTCGCCGCTGCCGCGGCGGCCGCCGCCGACGCGATCGGTGACGGCGAAGATCCTGCGCGCTCGATCGAGGCAGCCGTCGACGCCTTCTACGACGCCGTTGCCGGCGTGATGCCGTCCGTCTTCGTCCTCGAGCACGGTCGTCTTTGGCTCGTCGCACAGCGCGGGTACGCCGTCGTCCCGGACGGGATCCCGGTCGACAGCGGAGTCACGGGTCGTGCAGTCCGGCTCGGCCGTTCGCAGCTCACGCCCGACGTCACTGTCGATCCGGACTACGTCGGCGCTCTGCCCGGCGTCGTCTCCGAGCTCGCAGTCCCGTTGCGCAGTGGGCGAACCATCGTCGGCGTCCTGAACATCGAGGCCGAACGAGCGTTGCCCGACCGAGCCGCCGAGGCGGTGCGCCCTCTCGCTCGAGTGCTTGCCCCCTTCGCGGAGGCCCTGCGAGCGACTCGCACGCTCGATCTTGCCGCGCTCGCCCGCCTGTTCGTGCACCTCGGCAGCCTCCGAGACCCGCGCGACATCGCGGCACTCGGTGCGGCATCTCTGCCCAAGGTGCTTCCGGTGCAGACGAGTCAGATCGTCGTCTGGGACGAGCTCGGCGAGGCTCGCGAGCTCGCCGTCTGGCACGCGGGCGAGGCGGCGCATGCGCCCCTCTCTGGAGTGCAGCTCGAGGCGGCGCGGACGCGGACGGACCGCAGCGTCGTCTGCGACGTCCTCGACCTCGACTCGTCCGCTCGACGGCCCGGAGCCGAGTCGATCGTCTGGCTGCCGCTCCGTGCAAATGCGGGCGACATCGGCGCTCTCGTCGGTATCACGCGGACGGCGGCGCGCGTGGAACCGAGCGTTCTCGACACGGCTGCCGTTCTCGCGGCTCACGTCGCCGCCTCGCTGGATGCGGCGTTCTCGCTCCAGCGCGAGCGTCTGAGCGCCGCGACGGATCCGCTCACGCGGATCCTGAATCGACGCGGCCTCGAGGAGCGGCTCGACCGCGCTCTCCTGGAAGCGCAGGAGCAGCGTCTTCCGCTGAGCCTCCTGGTCATCGATTGCGACGACTTCAAGGAGATCAACGACCGCGCCGGGCACGAGTTCGGCGACGCGCTCCTCCGCGAGGTCGCCGATGTCCTGGTCCGCGCGCTGCCCGAAGGCGCAGAGGCGGCTCGCATCGGCGGGGACGAGTTCGTCGTCATGCTCCCGCACGCGGGAGCGGATGCCGCCGAGGCGCTGGGCGGCCAGATTCGGACGCGTCTCGCTGACGGACTCACCGACGCGGGCTTCCCGCTTCGGATCTCTGCCGGCATCTCGACCTACCCGTTCGACGGCGCGAAGCCGAGTGCGCTCCTGCGCGCAGGCGACCAGGCGCTGTACGCGGCGAAGGCCGGAGGGAAGGATCGCGTCGCCTCGTTCCGCGAGCTGGCCGGCGCTGTTCCTGCGATCGCGTCTACCGAGGCGAAGGGCAGTCTCGAGACCGGTCGTCGGGGCCGGAGCGAGGGCTCGGGCGCCGTTCTCTCGGACGCGCTCACGGCTGCGAGGGCGCTCGAGGCGGAGGAGACGGTCGAGGGCGTCTTCAATCGCCTCTGCAAGTCCCTGGTCTTCGTCGTCGGCGCGACGGCGTGTTCCGCCTCCCGTGTCGTCGGCGACTACATCGTCGACGCCACCGAGCACGCACTCCGCGAGGTCTCCCTCGGGGACGAGGCCGCCTACCGGATCGCAGATTTCCCGCTCACCGCGGAGGTGCTGCGCACGGGCGAGTCGCGTTCGGTCTCGTTCGCCGACGGTGACGTCGATCCGGCCGAGGCGTTCATCCTTCGCGATCTCGGCATGAATGCGCTGCTGATGCTGCCGATCCGGGTCGCCGGCCGGAGCTGGGGGCTCGTCGAGCTGTACGAGATGCGGCTACGCCGCTTCGGCGCGGATGACATCGCAGTGGCGCAGTTCCTCGTCGCGCACGCGGAGCGATGCTTCCAGAGGGTCGAGCAGGCCGATCTGGAGAAGCCGCGTCCGCGCGTCTACGAGCTGCCGGCGGACTCGCCCAAGGCGTCCCGGCCGCGCACGAGGTAGGCGCACCGCCGGTCGTCTCCCGGGAGCGGCGAACGGGCGATCCGCGCGACGGCGTACTCGACTCCCTCGACGTCGAAGGCGTAGCCGCGCGTCAGCTCGACCGGCTCGACGTCGACGAGCCGGTAGCGCTCCCCCGGCATGAAGACGAGCTCGACGACAACAGGGTCGGAGCTGAGGCTCGGGGCCGAGGCCGCGCGCTCCTCGAGCTCGGTCTCCCGCTGCTCCAGCTCAGTCTCCCGTGCGTCGAGCGCACGCTCACGCCGCTCGACGGCCGCGCGCTTGAGCTCCACCGCGCCGAGCTCCTGGCGGCGACGAGCCAGGTCCTCCTCGGCTGCGGCCAGCGCGGACTCGCGGTCGGTGAGGCCCGTGAGAAAGTCGGTGAGCTCGGCCTCGCGTGCCTCGAGATCCGACGTGCCCAGCCGCAGCATCCGCTCGACGGACGCGCGAGAGTCGCGGAGCAGCTCCTCGCGCCGTTCGAGCTCGGCGATCGACTCACGGAGGCGCGCGGCGTGCTCGTCGAGCTCGGAGCGCCGCTGCGCGAGAAGCTCCTCGAGCCGTTTCTCCGCGCTCTGCCCCGGATTGAGGACGCGCCGAACCAGGCCGGCGCCGCGGGCTTCCTCGTTCTCGTTCTGGCCGGGGGTCGTCATGTCCGTCGTCGCGCTCCTGGGGACGCCGACGGATCGATCCTAAGCCGTCGAGTTCGGAGCGATCCGTCGGCCCGTCGCGACTTCGCCGACCCCGCGACGAGTCCTGCCGTCACTCGGCTGGGGAGGGTAAAGCCCGAGGCGATCGAAACCGATATGCGTCGTATGGACACGCAGGGGGCAAGACTTCTCGCAGCACGGATCCGTGCCGGTGTCGCCGTCGGCGCCAGAATCGAACTCGTCGAGACTCCCCGCGACGACTCGGGACTCTGCGCCGGCGACCGTGGTGTCGTCGACCAGATCGACGAGCAGGGCCGCGTGGTCGTGACGTGGGATCGCGGGTTCGCGACCGAGATCGATCCGGGCTCGACGCCGATTCTCACACTCGCAGCGTAGGCCGCGAGTCGGTCGGTCACGAGGGCGTGACGCGCCCCTCCCGTAGGCCGAAGTCGGCCGTGACGACGATCGTCGCGCTTCCCCCGAACTCCTTCGGCGCGTCCGGTGCGTAGAAAGCGCCGATGCCGGCGTCGCGCCACGTGGGGGAGAGGATGATCGCGCGGTGGGGCGGCGATTCGAGCCAGGCCTCGACGATCACGCCCGGTTCGACGGCCGTGCCCGCGCTCGCCAGGAGCGCCTCGCCGACCGACCACGTTCGCCATCCTCGATTCGTGTAGTGCCGACGAATGCGCTCGCTGAAGGCCGTGCCGTCGGCGGACTCGTGGCTGAAGAAGCCGAGCTCCAGCATCGCTTCGGAATGGCCGCGCGCGGCCGTCCGGAGGCTCGGTGACGGCCTGAGCGGCTTGAGCCCGGCATCCGCCCGGACGCGATTCAGCGCCTTGATGACCGCCGCCTCGAGGGAAGCGCGGCGCTCGACGTTCGCCGACTGGGCGGGCGCGGCGGTCGGAGCCGTCACGAGGACGGTCGCGAGCACGACGGCCAGTGCAGCGAGAGTTCGCATGCCTGGGAACGAAATCGGCCGTTCCCGCGTGCCAACCCTCCCTCAAACGGGGGTGATCGTTACGGCGCCTGGCGTGTCGAGCCCTGCGCGGGCTAGGGCTTGCCGCCGGACTTCTCGTTCACGGGCTTCGACTCGGTCGAGGCTGTGGTCGAGGCCCCGTTGCCGTTGCCCCCGCCGTTCGCGTTGCCCCCGCCGTTCCCGCCTCCCGACTGGGCCGCGTCCGTCGTCGCGTCCGACGTCTGATCGGAGCTCGCGGTGGTCGGCCGGTTCGACGAATTCGTCTTCGGCGCCGTCGACTTGGGCGTGTTCTGTCGCTTCGCGCCCGCGACGTGCTTGCCGGTGGCGGCCGTTGCCGGCTTCGTGCTCTTCTTCGGCCCGTTGGCCGCATTGACCTTCGGCGTCTTGTGGGTCGTGGCGCCGACGCTCCTCTTCACCTGCCCGGGGGCCGTCGCCTTTCCCCGTGCGACGCCGTTGCCCGGTACGAGGACTCCGCGCGGTGCGACCTGACCAAGGCGCGCCCCGGGCTTGGTCTCTGCCGGAGGGGTCTTCTGCTTGTCGTTCTTCGCGATCTCCGAAGCGCCGGTGACGGCTGCGCCCCCGGCGACGGTCACTGCGGCGACTGCAGCGGCCGCCTTGATTGCAACGCCACCCGCGAAGATTCCACCCGTACCCGCGCCCGCGCCTGACCCGACGCCCACGCCGGTGGCCACGGCGCCGGCTCCCGCAGCGACCGGAACGGTCGCGGCGCTCGCGGTTCCGGCGCCTTCGAGCCCCTTGAAGAGCGAGAGCGACAGTGGGATCGGGATGAGCATGAGCCCGCGCAGCGCGCTGCGATGACGCTTCTGGAGGCGAGCGAAGTGCGCGCAGTCCGGGCACTCGACCAGGTGGTCCTTGAGCCGTCGACGCTCCTTGCGACCGAGACGGTCGTCGACCGCCCTCGAGATCGCGAGCTGGGCGTCGGTGCACGTGAGCTGATGCTCGAGCTCCTCGGCCAGCGAGCGTCGCGCACGGAACAGAAGCGTCTCGAGCGCACTCGTCGTCACACCCAGGATCTCCGCGATCTCGGCATACGAGCGTCCCTCGAACTCGCGCAGGACGATCGCCTGGCGTTGCTGGGGCGGGATCTTCGAGAGCGCGGTGAGGAGCTCGCCGATGCTCGGCCCGTCGTCGTCCTCGGCCTCGTGCCCGGCGAGCCGCTCGTCGAGCTCGACGAGCCGCGGTCGCGCCTGTTCCTGGCGGAAGCGCTGCTTGATCGCGTTGCTCGCGATCGTGAGAAGCCAGTTCGCGGGCTTCCTGGGTCGGACGCCTTGCTCGAGCGAGCGGTAGGCGTTCAGGAACGTCGTCTGGGTGACGTCCTCCGCGTCGGCGTGATTACCCAGGACCGCGTACGCGTAGCGATAGACCTCGCCGCCGTGACGGCGGTACAAGTCGTCGACCTCGCGCGAGGCGAGGTGGCCGGTTTCCGTAACGGCCATCTCCTGAAACGTCGTTCCGCGGCGGCTCTCTCGCAACCCACCTCACGAATTCTTAACACTCCGCCTCGCAAGATCGCGGCTTCGCTCGCGTCTTCTTTCGTGTCCGAGGCACTTTGTCCACCGAAGCGAGACGAGACATGAAGCGAACACTTATCGTCGTAACAGCTCTCCTCAGCCTCAGCGTGTCGGCGGCCCTTGCGGCCCCGCCGGCCGAGAACGGCAAGCCCGCGAGCCCCGGTCAGAGCGCGAACGCACCGGGTCAGTCCGCGGACAAGAACGCCGCGAAGAAGTGCAAGGCGGAGCGCGGGACGACCGAGCAGAGCATCGCCGCCTTCAAGGAGAAGTACGGCACGAACAAGAACAAGGCGAACGCCTTCGGTAAGTGCGTCTCAGCCCAGGTGAAGAAGGCCGAGGAGCAGGAGGCGGCCGCCGAGGAGAACGCCGCGAAGAAGTGCAAGGCGGAGCGCGGGACGACCGAGCAGAGCATCGCCGCCTTCAAGGACAAGTACGGCACGAACGCCAACAAGGCGAACGCCTTCGGCAAGTGCGTGTCGAAGCTGGTGAACGGCTCGACGTCGTGAGCTGACTCCACAGATCCGCAACGGGGGCGGCGGCACCAGTTGCGGCGGTAGGGGGAAGAGACGAAGGAGGTCGAGAGGCCTCCTTCGTCTCTTCGTGTCGTCCGACGGGCGCCTACGCGGGCTGCAGCGGTTCCCAGCGCGGGAGCGTGAGCTTCAAGGTGGTCGGCCCGCCGGGCTGGCTCTGGAGCTCGAAGGTGCCGCCGACCATCTGAGCGCGTTCGCCGATTCCGACGAGGCCGAGGCGTCCGCGCTGCGCCGCCTTGGCGAGCGCCCGCTCGACCTCGAAGCCCATCCCGTCGTCGACGATCTGAAGCTCGATCGCACTCCTCCGAGCCCGCACGCGGACGGAGACGTGTGTCGCGCTCGAATGCTCGCGCACGTTCGCGAGCGCCTCCTGGATCGCGCGGAAGACGGTGATCCGCTGCGCGGACGAGAGGGATTCCGGGTCGCCGCGGATCTCGAGCTCGGCGCGGATGCCGCTGCGCTCCGCGAAGCCCTCGATCTCCCGATGGAGAATCTCGCCGAGAGGACGCGAGATGACGCTCTTGGTCTCGAGCGAGTGCGCGATCTCGCGCAGCTGCCGATCGAGCTCGACGAGGCGGGCCGACAGGTCGTCGAATCGGCCGTGGGCTTGCTCGCGGTAGTCCTGGAGGATGAAGGGATACACCTGCTGTTGCAGCAGCTGGACGTCCGCCGCGAGGGCGAGGACGTCCTGGATCGGGCCGTCGTGGAGGTCGAAGCCAAGGCGCATCAGGCGGCGCTCGGCCGAGGCGATGAGCGTTCGTTCGCGGCTTGCCGAGTGCTCGAGCAGCCGTTCACGCTCGATGATGGGGCTGAGTGCAGCCGCCGACTCGCTCAGGTACGCGTCCGCGACTGCCTGCTCGACCGATCCGAGCCGGCCGACGACCGCGGCGTACGCCTCACCGAAGCGAAGAACCGGCGCGGCACGAAGCTGCGATCCGCCGAGCAGCGAGAGACGGGAACGCCCGCGGAGCGTCGCCTTGGCCTCGGCTCGCACGCGCCGGCTCGGGCGTGGGTCAGTTCCGACCGAGACGATGCACTCGAGCCCGGTTACCGTTCGCGTCCACAGGGTGACGTCGGCGAGGACGTCGAGTCCGATCAGGAGACCGAGCTGGAGCTCGATGGCGACAAGTGGCGGGAGCTCGAGCAGCCGCGGGCTTCCTGCGACCTCGCGGAAGAGGACGTAGCGTGCCGCGGACAGCGGCAGCGCACACGCCTCCGCGATGGCTGCGCCTGCTCCCCGAACGTCAGCCTCGTCCAGCTCGAGTGCGGCGCCAAGCTCGACGATCGCCGTCGCGGCGTACCACACCGAGGCGAGCCCGTCGCCGACCTGGTCGTCTCCATAGCCCGCGTGGATGCGCCGAGCGTCGCTCAGGACGGACTCGAGGACGGGCCGGATCTCGTCGGTGCACCCCTCGAGGAAGTAGGCGTGGAGGCGTGCGAGACGCTCCTCGGGGCCGCGGTACGCGGGGCGCTCGGTGCCTGCGGGCAGGGGGCGGGGGAGGGGTAGTGGCCCTCCGGACCCGATGTGGCTGCCTGCCTCCGTCATCCCCGAGCTACGGCCTCATCTTCGTGGGTTCCCGCACAAATGCAACTGTCCTCCCCCGATGACAGTCCTTCCCATCGAATCTAGCTCCGCATCGGCGGTGCCGCCCCCGCAAGTCGGTCGGATAGGAGCCGCTCGACGTCTTCGAGGAGCTCCTCGGTCTCGTTCCAGCGGTCGAAGACGCGCACGCCGGACGGACTCTTCCCGCCGGTGTCCGCGGCGATGATGATCGGCACCTCCGGCCGACGGGCGCGGGTCGCGTTCGCAGTGCGGAACGCGTCCGCGACCGTGTCGGCCCCGTCGAGAACGGCGATGTCGACACTCGGCTCCATCACGGCTTCCGGCAGGCGCTCCGGGGTCGTCAGCTCCTCGACCTCGAAGTCGCGTCCTCCGAGGAGGAAGCGGGCGAGCCGTAGGAACCGAGGGTCGCTGCTCGCGACGAGGACGCGGGCACGCGGCTCGTCTTCGTCGCTTTCGAACGTCACGGTGCCCCGATCGGCTCGTGCGTCGGCTGCGCTGCGAGACGCCCATGCGACTCGGTCGCCGACCTCGAGCCCGCGCCGCCGGCACTCACCGGCCGGCAGTTCGACGACCTCGCGCGCGCCGCGGGACGACACCGTGCGCCATGGCCCGACCTCGTGCTCGATCTTGATCACGACCTGGTCGGCATCGAGGAAGACGGCGTCGATGGGGAAGCGCATGAACGCGGTGTGGATGCTCCAGCCGGGCCGAAGCACCATGCCCTCGCCCTGCCGGAGGTACTTGCGGCCGAGGAGGCCGCGCATTCGACGGTGCGCCCGATCGGCGACGATGACGCGTTCGCAGACGATCCGGCCGTCCTCTCGCCGAAGCGTCAGCGTCGCCATGGGTGCCTAGCTGAAGGCGTCCGCGATGCTGATGACCATCGGCGTCAAGATGACGATGAAGAGCGCGGGGAAGATGAAGAAGATGAGCGGGAAGAGCATCTTGATCGGCATCTTCTGTGCGCGCTCCTCGGCCATCGCGCGGCGTCGCTTGCGCATCTCGACGGAGAGGTTCCGCATCGTCGTCCCGATGGAGACGCCGAGCCGCTCGCCCTGCGTGATCGAGCGGACGAACATCCTCATGTTCGCGGCGTCGACACGGCGGCCGAGGCTCTCGATCGCCTGGCCGACGGAGAGTCCCATCCGCTGCTCTTGCAGCGTCAGCCGAAGCTCCTGTCCGAGCGGATCGGACATGCTGTCGGAAGCCACGCGCATGGACGCGAGAATTCCGAGTCCGGCTTCGATCGTCACCACGAGCAGGTCGATCATGTCGGGCATCTGCTTGTCGATGAGCTCCATGCGCTTGCGGCGCTTGAGCTCGATGTAGTAGACGGGTGCGAACCAGCCGCCGACGCCTGACGCCACGGCAAGCGCGACCGCGAAGATGATCGAGCCGCCCATCGCCGGGATGAGCCAGAGGATGACGAGCGCGAACGCGATGGCGCAGAGAACCTGGTAGCCGAGAACCTTTCGCGGCGTCGTGCCGTACATGCCCGCGGAAACGAGCTTCTCGCGGATCTTCTGCTCGCCGAAGCGATCCGACCGGCGCGCGACCCAGTCACCGATGCGTCCGGCGACGGAGTCGATCGGCCGCCGCGCGACGGACTCGGCGTCCGAGCCGCCCGTGGCCTCGGCAACGTAGCCGTAGGTCTGAATCTGGTCGAGCGTCGCCGTGGAGCCCTTCGCCTTCCCGAACGTCGAGACGAGGATCATGACCCCGGCGCCGAGGAGGAGCACGCCTGCGACTGCGATCAGCCCGATTCCCACGTCACACGTCCAGTTTCGAGATTTGCTTGATCCAGAGCGATCC
>Ga0070670_100003821_pt1 | contig 12548 bp, 10 predicted proteins | sample KBSS63metaG_FD_64665 | JGI IMG/M metagenome (GOLD analysis project Ga0070670, IMG submission 64665) | Switchgrass rhizosphere microbial communities from Kellogg Biological Station, Michigan, USA - KBS S6-3 metaG | ecosystem: Host-associated > Plants > Roots > Rhizosphere > Soil ... | reverse complement strand
GATCGCGACGTCCTGATCGGCGCCGACTATCGTCCGTTCTACGCCAAGGAGAAAGGCGCCGACCTTGGCGTTTCCACGTGGCCGCGCGATGCGTGGAAGAGGGGCGGCGGCACGGCCGGAAGCTGGATTTCCTACGATCCGGATCTCGATCTCATTTATTACGGCACCGCGAAGCCGGCGCCGGGCAATGCCGAGCAGCGCCCCGGAGACAACAAATTCACGTCCGGTCTTTTCGCACGCGCTGCCCGGAACGGTGAAGCCCGCTGGTTCTATCAGCTCACGCCGCACGACGAGTTCCACTACGACGCCGGCAACGAGAACATCCTGATCGACCTCGCGTTGCCCGGCGGTGTGCGCAAGACGCTCGTTCATCCCGACAGCAACGGCTACGTCTACGTGATGGATCGCACGACGGGAGAAGTGATCTCGGCGACGCCGTTCGTGCACGTCACGAGCTCGCGCGGAGTCGAGCTCGACACCGGCGTGCTGCGCTACACGCCCGACCGGCAGCAGCGAACGGGCATCGTCGTGCGTGACATCTGCCCAGCGTCCGCGGGCGGCAAGAACTGGCAGCCGTCGGCGTACTCGCCCAGGACGCGCCTCGTCTACATCCCGCATCAGAACCTCTGCCAGGACGAGGAAGCGATCCAGGTGAGCTACATCGCCGGCACGCCGTACATGGGCGCAATCGTGAAGATGATGCCGGGCCCGGGCGGGCATCGTGGCATTCTCACCGCATGGGATCCCGTCGCCGCGCGCGCGGCGTGGACGATCAGGGAAGATTTGCCCGTGTGGAGCGGCGCCCTCGCGACCGCCGGCGACGTCGTCTTCTACGGGACGATGGACGGCTGGTTCAAGGCGGTGGATGCGAAAGACGGCAAGGCGCTTTGGCAGTTCAAGACGGGCTCGGGAATCGTCGGCCAACCGATCGCGTATCGCGGCCCGGACGGCAAGCAATACGTCGCTGTGCTGTCGGGCGTCGGCGGGTGGGCGGGAGCGGTGGTCGCGCGCGATCTCGATGTGCGCGACGGCAGCGCAGCTCATGGATTCGCGAATGCGGTGCCAGACCTTCCGCTGCGCACGACGAAGGGGGGAATGCTGTATGTGTTCGCGCTCCCCTGATCGCGCGGCTGCCGCGCCGGCATTCGCGCTGGCCGCGATGCTGCTGCTAATGACGGCGTGCGAACGCGAGGAGAGGCGCTTCGAGCCGCCGTCGCCCGGCGCCCGTGTCAAGACCGAACAGCGCGCCTCGATGATCGCGTCCTACGAGCGCAATGCCTACGCCGTCGCGACGGGCAAGCGCCTTTGGACCTGGTACAACTGCAACGGTTGCCATGCCTACGGCGGCGGCGCGTCGGGGCCCGCGCTCATCGACGACGTGTGGATTTACGGCGGCGACGCGCTGTCGATCTACACGACCATCGCCGAGGGGCGCCCGAACGGAATGCCGGCGTACGGGGGCCGCGTGCCGGAAGATCAGCTGTGGCAGCTGACCGCGTATGTACGGTCGCTCGCCGGCTTTGCGACGCGGGATTCCGCTCCGAACCGTGACGATGCGCTGCTCACGCGGCCCCCCGAAGCGCTCGGCGACACGCGCAAACCCGAAACCGCGCATCCATCGGGAGCGACGGTGCAGCCATGAGCGAAGCGCTGCACGACGTCCAGGCACCGATGGGGCCGCAGGCGTCCGCGCTGTTCGACTTGTGGACGATCATGCTGATCGTGTGCGCGCTGGTGTTCGTGCTGGTGATGACCGCGCTCATCCTGGCGTTGTGGCGCGCGCGACGCGGCGGCCGTGGCGGCAGCCTCGCAACGCTTCCCGACATGGCGCGGCATCCGCGCCGCGACTCCGCGGTTCGGCGCGCCGTGGGCTGGGCGACTGCGGTGTCGACCGTGATGCTCGTCGGTCTCCTTTTCGCGAGCTTTCTGACCGATCGCGCAATCGCCCGGCTGCCGCTCGACGATGCAGTGCAGATCGAGCTCGTCGCGCACCAGTTCTGGTGGGAGGCGCGGTACGACGTCCACGATCCGAAGCTCGCCTTCTTCACGGCCAACGAACTGCACGTGCCCGTCGGTCGTCCGGTTTTGGTGACGCTGCGCGCCGACGACGTGATCCACAGCTTCTGGGTGCCGAGCCTTCACGGCAAGAAGGATTTGATTCCCGGTCGCGTGTCCACCTTCGCATTTCGCGCCGACAAGAGCGGCGTGTACCGCGGCCAGTGCGCCGAGTTCTGCGGTTATCAGCACGCGCACATGACGCTTTTCGTGTTCGCAGACGACCCGGCCGACTACGAGCGGTGGTCGGCGGCGCAGCGCGACCCCGCCGTCGAGCCGACGAATCCGGTCGAGCGCCGCGGGCGCGACCTCGTCGTCGGTACCACGTGTGGCTTGTGCCACGCGATCGGCGGCACCAACGCACAAGGGCGGCGCGCGCCCGACCTCACGCACATCGCGAGCCGCACGACGATCGGAGCCGGCACGGTCGCGAACAGCGAATCGAGTCTCGCCGACTGGGTCGCCGATCCGCAACGCCTGAAGCCGGGTGTCAACATGCCCCCGCACGATTACAACGCCGAGGACCTGGCCGCGATCGGCGCTTATCTTGCGTCGCTCAAATGACGACGCGCGATGATGCATTGCCCGCAACGGAGGTCGGCCGGGTCGACGACGGCGCGGCTCCCCGACGGAGCAGCCGGCCGAAGCTTCGCGACGGCACCGACGATCCGCGCGTCCTGAAGAGCCTCGAGGCAACCTGGACCGACGACCGCAAGCTGATCGCGTGGCTCTGCACGAACGACCACAAGACGATCGGGCGCCGCATCATCGTCACCGCGCTCGGCTTTTTCGCGGCGGCCGGCGTGATGGGCGGCCTGATGCGCCACCAGCTCGCCACGCCGAACAGCACGCTCGTCGGCCCCGATTTCTACAATCAGCTCTTCTCGATGCACGGCACGACGATGATGTTCCTGTTCGCCGTTCCCGTGATGCAGGGCTTCGCGCTCTACCTCGTGCCGCTGATGGTCGGCACGCGCAACACCGCGTTCCCGCGGATGTCCGCGTGCGCCTACTGGCTGTATCTCTTCGGCGGGTTGCTCCTTTTCGGCGCCTTTGCCACCAACACGGGCGCCGACGCCGGCTGGTTCTCCTACGTGCCGCTTTCCGGGCCGCAATACGGAATCGGCAAGCGCCCCGACTTCTGGAACATGCTCGTCACCTACAGCGAGGCGACGGGCCTGATGCTGGCGGTCGACATCGCGACGACCATCCTCAAGATGCGCGCTCCGGGAATGTCGCTGCGACGGATGCCGCTCTTCGCCTGGGCGTCGCTCGTGACGTCGATCATGATCATCTTCGCGATGCCCATGGTGATGCTGGGCGCGAACCTCGTCCAGTTCGACCGCATGGTTGGCACGCATTTCTTCAACCCCGCCGAAGGCGGCGATCCGCTGCTGTGGCAGCACATCTTCTGGTTCTTCGGCCATCCCGAGGTCTATTTCATCTTCGTGCCGGCCCTGGGCTTCATCTCGGCGATCATCCCGACGTTCGCCCGCCGACCGATGTTCGGCTACGACGCGGTCGTGCTATCGCTCATCGCGACCGGGTTCCTGTCGTTCGGGCTTTGGGTGCACCACATGTTCGCGACCAACGTCCCGGAGCTCGGAAAGAGCTTCTTCACGGCGATGAGCTTCATGATCGCCATTCCTACCGCGCTCCAGATCTTCTGCTGGATCGCGACGCTCTGGACGGGGCGAATCGTGATCCGCACGCCGCTGCTCTTCGTGCTGGGCTTCTTCTTCATCCTCATGATCGGCGGACTGACCGGCATCATGCTGGGCTCGGTGCCGCTCGACCTGCAGGTCCACGACACGTTCTTCGTCGTCGCGCATCTGCACTACGTGCTGATAGGCGGCGCGGTGTTCCCGATGTTCGCGGCCATCTACTACTGGTTTCCCAAGATCACGGGCCGCATGCTGAGTGAACGGCTCGGGCGCTGGCACTTCTGGCTGTTCTTCATCGGCATGAACACGACGTTCTTCCCGATGCACATTCTCGGGCTTCACGGCATGACGCGCCGCGTCTACACCTACGGGCCCGAAACCGGATGGTCGATGCTCAACATGACCGCGACGATCGGGCAGGTGATCAACGATCTCAGCATGTTTCTCTTCGTCCTCAATATCGGCTGGAACTTCTTCAGGGGCGAGCGCGCGGGCGACAATCCGTGGAGCGCGCCCACGCTCGAGTGGTCGGTATCGTCGCCGCCGCCACCGTACAACTTCGCGGCCCTTCCGGTGGTGTCCGCGCTTTACCCCCTGTGGGCGCCGAAGCGGCCGCCGACGCACGTGCGCGGACTGTCCGCGCAGATCCGGGAAGGTCTCGCGACCACGGTGCTCGATGCGAAGCCCGACGTGCGCTACGCGTATCCGTCGCCGACCATCTGGCCGTTCCTCGCGGCGGTCGGGGTCAGCATCTGGCTCGTCTGGTCGATCTGGTCCGTGCCGGGATTCGCTTGGGGGCTGATTGCGCCGACGATCGCGTTCATCGGCTGGTACTGGCCGAGCAAGCGCGAGGCGCTTGAAGAGCTCGAGTGGGAGAAGGAACCATGAGCGCCCTGGCACGTCCCGAACGCGAACTGCTCCGCGGGGCGGTCAAGCGGTGGGCAGTCCAATGAGCGCGAAGCACGAAGGTACCCGCGTCGGGACGCGCCGCGAGCTGATTCCGGCCAGCGTGCCCGCGGTTCGCCGCGGCGACGCACTCGACGTCGCCGAGCTGCCGAGCTACGCCTTCGCACATCGCAGCCTCATGTGGTGGGGCAACGCAGGGATGATGACGATCGAAGGGGTGGCGTTCGGCTTCATGATCGTCATCTACTTCTATCTCCGCAGCCTGTCGCCATCGTGGCCAGGCGTCGGCGCGCCCCCGGACCTTTTCTGGGGAACGCTCAATCTCGTCATCATCGTGGTCAGCGCGCTCCCCAACACGCTCTGCGGCAACGCCGCCGTCGACCGCGACACGCACAAGGTGCGGCTGTGGCTCACCGCATGCTGCATCCTGCAGCTCGCGCTATGCGTCGTGCGCGCGTTCGAGTTCACCGTGCTGAACGTGCGCTGGGACGAGGGGGCCTACGGCTCCGCGGTGTGGGTGCTGCTGGGCTTTCATACCTTCAACCTCGTGACCGACTTCGCGGACACGCTGGTGCTGACGGCCGTGATGTTCAAGGAGCCGATCGAGGGCAAGCGCTACGTCGACATCGCGGAGAACTCGGGATACTGGGACTTCATCGTCATCACCTGGCTGCCCATCTACGCGGTGCTGTACTGGGGCGCGCGGTTCTGACGTCGACGCGGACCGATGCGGATCTGGCTCGCACTGATTGTCGCGCCGCTGCTGGCGCTCGAGAGCCAGAGCATTGGGTTCGCCATGGTGCACTGGGCCTGCGACCACCAGACGATGGCGGCGGTGCACGCGCTGTACGCGGGGTGCGTTGTCGCTACGGTTGCCTTCGCGGCGCTCGCGTGGCGGCACGGCCGCGAGAGCGTCGGGGTCGCCGGATCCGAAGCGCGCCGGCGCCAGCGCTTTCTCTCCGGGCTTGCGACGGCATCGGCCGCCCTTTCCAGCCTGGTCATCGCGGCGATGTGGGTACCGACGTGGATGCTCTCCCCATGCATCGCATGATCGTCGCCGTTGCGCTTGCATTGCGGGTGCTGCCGGCAGCGGCCCATGGAGCGAATACGGCTGGGCACGAGCTTGGGGAGGATGTGCTCCAGGCTGCGCTCGGCGCGCTCCTCCTGGTCGTCGGGTATCTCTACGCGAAGGGCATCGCGGCGTTGTGGCGCAGCGCGGGCCGCGGACGGGGCGTACGGCGCGCGGAGGTCGCCTGCTTTGCGTTCGGATGGGCCGTGCTCGCGATCGCTCTGCTGCCGCCGCTCGACACGCTGACGCATAGATGCTTTGCGGTGCACATGATCCAGCACGAGCTGCTGATGGTCGCCGCGGCGCCGCTTCTGGTCCTTGGACGCCCGCTGGAAGCGTGGGCCTGGGCGCTGTCGGTGACCACACAGCGATCACTGCACCGCATGACGCGAGCGAAGCCTCTTCGCCACGCGTGGCGGTTGCTCACCGCGCCGCTCGGCGCCTGGACTTTTCATGCGCTGTCGGTATGGGTCTGGCACGTGCCCATGCTTTTTCGGCTGGCGCTCGAAAGCGTTCCGCTGCACATCCTGCAACACGGATGCTTTTTCGGATCTGCGCTCGCGTTCTGGTGGGCGGCGTTCGGAAAGGGCACTCGCACTCCCACCGCGACGTCGATCGCGTCCCTGTTCACGACGATGCTGCACACGAGCGCGCTGGGAGCGCTGCTGACGTTCGCGCCGAGCGTCTGGTACGCGACCGGACAAACCCCGCCTTTCGGCCTCACGCCACTCGAAGATCAGCAGCTCGGCGGGCTCGTGATGTGGGTACCGGGCGGGCTCGGTTACATGATCGCCGGGCTTGCGATCGTGGCACGGTGGCTCTCGCCCGCCGGGCACCGCGTCGGCGAAACGGCGTGAACGATTTGCGCGCGCGGCGCGATTGCGCCATTCGGCCGGCCTGATGCCGGGCGCGCCTTACGCCCGGATGTCCGGCATCGTGAAATCGAGCGCTCGGAGTTTGTCGAGCAGGTCATCGTGCTGCGACGAAGACAGGCCGGTGAAAGGCGGCCGCACGGTTTCCCAGCAGGGATCCTGCGCGTAGTGCGCGATGACTGCCTTCAGCGCGGGAATCATCGGGACCGACTGCAGCGCGCCGCGAACAGCGTCGGCGGCGGCCTGCAATTCTTCCGCTTTCGCCGTCTGCCAGTTCCGATAGACGGCGTCGATGCCGTGCGGGTTGACGTTGGCTCCCGCCGTGATGCACCCGACGCCGCCGGCGCGCAGGTTCTGCAGCAGAAACGTCTCGCTTCCGGCGAATACGGCGAAGCCGCGCTCCCGGAACGCATCGAGGAGCTGGCGGGTGTTGTTCCAGTCGTTCGAGGAGTCCTTGATGCCGGCGATCGTATCGGGGAACGCTGCAAGAAGACGTGCGATGAGGCCCACGGAAATCGGCACGCCGCTCACGTGCGGGATGTGGTACAGGTAGACCCGCAGGCGCGAGTCGCCGACACGCTGAACGATCTCGGAATAGCTGCGATACAGACCATCGTCCGAGACACCTTTGTAGTAGAAGGGCGGCAACATAAGGACGCCGGCGCAGCCCAGCTTCGCGGCGTGCGCGGTGAGCCGCACCGAGTCGGGCAACGCCGAGCAGCCGGTTCCCGGCATCAGGCGGCTGGGCGGCACGCCGCCGGCAATCAACGCTTCGAGAAGCTGCATGCGCTCTTCCACGGACAGCGAGTTCGCTTCGCTGTTCGTGCCGAAGACGGCGAGGCCGGCGCAACCGTGCGCGAGCAACCACTTGCAGTGGCGCAGGAAACGATCGGGGTCGGGCAAAAGATCCGCCGCGAACGGAGTCACGACCGGTGAGAGCACGCCAGTCATCGCAGTCACGTCGATCTCCCTGCAAGGTGAATTGGGGCTTTCCCCGGTTCGGCTCGGCCGTAAACGGATCCGGACATGATAGACGAGCTCCGCCGCACTCGGCAGTCCCACTGCTAAACTCACGTCGCAACGTCATCGCAAGGCGATGAGCCTCGCGCCGCCAACGCTACTTTCACCGCCGATCCGATGCCGCGAACCTTCGTCGACCTCTCGATCTACCTCGAAAACGATGTGAGGAGCGACCCGCCGGGGTTTGGCCCGAGCATCCAGTACTTCACGCACGAAGACACGTTCGACCAGATCGCGCCGTTCTTCCCGGGCCTCGCGAAGCAGGACCTGCCGGACGGCGAGGGCTGGGCGATCGAGAAGGTGAGCCTCATCACCCACAACGGCACGCACCTCGACGCTCCGTACCACTTCCACTCGACGATGGATGCGAAGAACGGCGGCAAGCGGCGCGCGATCGCCATAGACGAGGTGCCGCTCGAATGGTGCTTCCAACCGGGTGTCAAGCTCGACTTCCGCCATTTTTCCGACGGGTACGTCGTCACGCCGCAGGACGTCGAAGCGGAGCTCGCTCGCATCGGGCACGCGGTGCGCCCGTTGGAAATCGTCGTCGTGAACACGCGCGCCGGCTCGCGCTACGGCGAGAGCGACTATGTATCCGCGGGCTGCGGCATGGGTTACGAAGCGACCATGTACCTGCTGCAGCGCGGCGTGCGCCTGACGGGCACGGATGCATGGAGCTGGGATGCGCCGTTCGTGCACACGGCGCGGAAGTACGCCGAAACCCACGATGCGAGCCTCATCTGGGAAGGCCACAAGGCAGGCCGCGACATCGGCTACTGCCATCTCGAGAAGCTGCACAACCTGGAAGCGCTGCCGGCCAGCGGCTTCTTCATCAGCTGTTTTCCGCACAAGATTCGTGGCGCATCGGCCGGGTGGACGCGCGCGGTGGCGATCTTCGACGACGCGTTGATCGCCGAAGGCTGACGGCCGCAACCTGGCGGTCGCATGCCATCCGTGTGCGGCACCGTGATGCGCCGACCCCGCCGACGGCTTAGCTGTCTTCGCGCGTGGACGGAGTCGCTGCCTCGTCCTCCCAGTCTTCGTACGGTACCGGATGCGCGCGCAAGTAGGCTTTCACCGCCTCGCCAACCGTCGGATAGAACGAATCGGCGCCGAAGCGGGCGAACAGTCCGAACCGCTTGAGCTTGTCCTTGACGGGGTCCTTCATCTCGGCGAACGAGAGCTCGACGCCATCGTGGCGCAGGCTGTCGTCGAGCTCGGCCACGGTGTCCGCCGCCGTGACGTCGACACTCGTCACCGGCTCCGCCGCCACGACGACCCGGCGCACGGGCGTCGGCGAGGCCGCCACGGCCGCCCGCACGCGGTCGGCGAAGAACTCCGCATTCGCGAAGAACAGCGGCGCATCCCAGCGGAACAGGACGAGACCCGGAACGCGTCTCGCGTTCGGGTAGCGCGTGATGTCGTGGTAGCCCTTGATGTGATCGACGCGGCCGAGCACGGCGGAGTGCGGACGCCATCCGTCCCACAGGAACTCGATCACGGCGATGACCACCGCGATGCCGATGCCCGGTATGGCGCCGAAAAGCGCGACGCCGGCGAAGCAGACGATCGACAGCCAGAACTCCCAGCGCTGGATGCGGTAGAACCGCCGCAGGTCGCGAAATTCGAAGAGGCCGATGGCGGCCGCAATGACGACGGCCGCGAGCGCGGCATTGGGCAGGTACTGGAGCAGGTCGGGCGCCGCGAGCAGCAGCAGCGCGATCGCGACCGCTCCGACGACCCCCGTGAGCTGCGTCTTGGCACCTGCCGCTTCCGCGACGGGCGTGCGCGACGAGCTGCTGCTGACCGGGAAGCCCTGAAACAATCCCGCTGCCAGATTCGCGACGCCGAGCCCGACCATCTCCTGGTTGGGGTCGACCTTCGTGTTCGTCTTCGCCGCATACACGCGCGAGAGCACACTCGTGTCGGCAAATGAAACGAGCGCGACGGCGAGGCCGCCCACCAGGATCGATCCCAAGTCCTCGACGCCGATTCTCGGCAGCGCGAACGTGGGCAGTCCCTGCGGCAGCGTGCCGAGCACCGACACGTCCGCGCGCTCCGTGAGGTTGAATGCGGCCACCGCCACGGTCGCGCCGACGACGGCAATCAGAACGCCCGGTACCCGCGGCCAGCGCTGCAGCAGCAGGATCGTCGCCAAGGCGCCGCCGCCGACCAGAAGCGCCACTTCGTTGCTCTCGCCGGACAGCACGCCATCGATGAAGGCCCACGCTTCGCGCAGCGGGCCTTGCTCGTCGACGCTGAAACCGAAGAGCTTGGGCGCCTGGCTCAGGAGCACGGTGAGCGCGATCCCGTTCATGTAGCCGTAGCGGATCGGCTTCGACAAGAGCTCGGTGATGAAGCCGAGCTTCAGCAGTCCCGCCGCAATGCAGACGACGCCGGCCACGATCGCCATCGCGGCAGCGAGCGCAATCGCGCGTCCGGGGTCGCCGTCGGCGTTCGATAGCACGACGGCCAGGATGATGGGCGCAAGGGCCGAGTCCGGGCCGAGAACCAGGATGCGGCTCGGGCCGAACACGGCATAGGCGATCAGCGGAACGATGGTGGCGTAGAGGCCGTAGATGCCGCTCACGCCTGACGCCTCGGCGTACGCGATCCCTACCGGGACCAGCATCGTCGCCAGCGCGACCCCGGCGAGGATGTCGCGGCCGAGCCAGGCGCGCTCGTAGCTCCGCAGTGCGCGCAGGCCGGGAAGCCAGCGCTGCAGGAAGGATGGATCGTCGTTCGTCGAGGCCGGCGCCTTCACCACCCTTGTCCTTGCGGGTTCGAGGCAACTGCAATTCGATTATACGAGCGCGTGCGCCGCACTTGCGGTGCGGGCAGTTGCAGGGGCCGCGTGGGCCGTGCACACTGCGCACGGGGGCTTGTCACCAGGGAGATCAACATGAAGTTCAAACTCACCACCTGGATCTTCATCGCGATGCTCGTCGGGATTGGCGTCGGATGGATGTGCCACAACTTCCTGCCGACGCCCGAATCGGCGAAGACCGTCGCCGGCTACATCTCGCTCTTCACCGACGTGTTCCTGCGCCTGATCAAAATGATCATCGCACCGCTCGTATTCTCGACGCTGGTCGTCGGCATCGCGCACATGGGCGATACGACGTCGATCGGGCGGATCGGTCTCAAGACGATGGGCTGGTTCGTCACCGCCTCGCTCATGTCGCTCTTGCTCGGCCTCGTGCTGGTCAACATCCTGCGGCCCGGCGACTCGCTCAACCTGCCGCTGCCCGACGCGAGCGCGTCGACGAATCTCAAGACGGCTTCTCTCTCGCTCAAGGAGTTCGTGACGCACCTCGTTCCGAAGAGCGTGTTCGAGGCGATGGCGAACAACGAGATCCTGCAGATCGTCGTTTTCTCCGTCTTCTTCGGCGCGGCCGCTGCGTCGTTCGGCGACAAGGCCAGCGTGGTGATCGACTGGGTCGAGCAGGTCTCGCACGTGATGCTGAAGATCACCGGCTACGTGATGGCGCTCGCCCCGATCGCCGTGTTCGCCGCGATGGCGTCGATCGTCACGACGCAGGGGCTCGGCATCCTGTGGACGTACGGCAAGTTCATGGGCGAGTTCTATCTCGGCATCGTGATCCTGTGGGCACTGCTCGCCGTGGCGGGCTTCCTGTTCCTCGGTCCCCGCATCGCGCGACTTCTCGGACTGATCCGGGAGCCGATCCTGCTCGCCTTCAGCACGGCCAGCAGCGAGGCCGCGTACCCGAAGACCCTGGAGCAACTCGAGCGGTTCGGCGCGAGCAAGAAGATCACGAGCTTCGTGCTGCCGCTCGGCTACTCATTCAATCTGGACGGGTCGATGATGTATTGCACGTTCGCCGTGCTCTTCATCGCGCAGGCGTACTCGATTCACCTCGACGCGACCCAGCAGATCACGATGCTCCTGATCCTGATGGTGACGAGCAAGGGGATGGCAGGCGTGCCGCGCGCGTCGCTCGTCGTGATTGCGGCCACGCTGGCCACGTTCAACATTCCCGAAGCCGGGCTGTTGCTGATCATGGGCATCGACCAGTTCCTCGACATGGGCCGCTCGGCGACCAACGTGGTCGGCAACAGCATCGCCACCGCGGTCGTCGCGAAGTGGGAAGGCGAGCTCAAGCCCGAGCGCGAGGCGCAGGCGGAGCTCGATACCGACAGCGGCGTCGCGCCCGCGCGTGCCTGACGTCGCGCTCGATCGGTGGCGACCATGAAGGCGCCCAAGCGAGCGCTCGTGACGGCATGGATCGCCTGCTTCGTGGCGATTGCGGTCAGCGTGCCGCTGCGCGCCCAGGACGCGCTCGGCGTCATCCAGCTCGCCGGAACGCTAAAGAAGGTGAAGGATGCTAAAGCCGTGACCATCGGCTTTCGCGATGCGTCCGTCCCGTTCTCGTATGTCAGCGCCGCGCGCGCGCCGATCGGCTATTCGATCGACTTGTGCCTCGCGATCGTCGACGACATCCGCAGCGAGCTCGGCGACGACACGATCCAGGTGAAGTACCTGTCCGTGAATCCGCAGAACCGCATCAGCCTCGTCGCCGACGGCGCAGTCGACCTCGAATGCGGAACGACCACGCAGAATGCGGAGAGAAAAAAGCTCGTCTCCTTCTCGCCGATCACCTTCGTGAGCGGGACGAAGCTCCTAGCGAAACGCACGGCGAAATTCAAGTCGTACCGAGACCTCAAGGGCCGCACGGTCGTCGTCACGGAGGCGAGCACGAACGAAACGGCCGTCAAGTCGATCAGCACGAAAGAGAACCTCGGCATCAACGTGCTGGCCGTGCGTGACAATGCGCAGGCCTTCGAAGCGATGGACGCCGGCAAGGCCGATGCGTGGGCGGGCGACGACGTGATTCTCACCGCTGCGGCCATGGAGGCGAAGCGACCGCAGGATTACGTGGTGCTTGGCGACTTCCTGTCTTACGACCCATACGGGATCATGTACCGGAAGAACGACCCGGC
>Ga0070670_100003820_pt1 | contig 12549 bp, 7 predicted proteins | sample KBSS63metaG_FD_64665 | JGI IMG/M metagenome (GOLD analysis project Ga0070670, IMG submission 64665) | Switchgrass rhizosphere microbial communities from Kellogg Biological Station, Michigan, USA - KBS S6-3 metaG | ecosystem: Host-associated > Plants > Roots > Rhizosphere > Soil ... | reverse complement strand
GTATTGCAGAGAGCATCATGCTGTCCGCAGCAACTCCACGCTGAAAACTCGGCGCCTGAAGGGAGGTCAATTACCACCCAGGGTTCTTCACGACGAGAGATCGTGGACGGTCATACACTATCCCTACAAGAAACGGAGCATCAGGTCATCACGCATGGGAGTCGGATATTTTTTAAAGTCCGGATTCGTTCTTGCCAACCATCGGCTCCGAATTCTGTTTCTCGACATGCTCTGGAAGATCATTCATGTGGTATCGACAGGCATTCTGATCGCCGCGACAACGCTATGGTTGATACAGGACCTCGCAAAATACCAGTGGCAGGGACCGGAACTGACACCTTCCAAACCTATTCTGCTGGCCATGGCTTTCGCGGATTTGTGGACGAGATATTCCGGGACTCTCGCCTGGGCAGGCCTCGGCGTTGTCGTTGGTGCCGTTGCACTGTGGATTTTCTTTGAAGCTTTCTTCAGAGGGGGAGTTGCAAATTTCTGGATCTACGCCGGCACCCGCGTTGCATTTCTTTCAATCATTGGATCCTCGCTTGTGGTGCTCCTTGCATTGACCACACACGACGATCGGGCCGTTTCCGGGGGATGGTTCCAGGCAGGGATCGTTTCCCTCGTGATTCTTCTCGGAATCTGGTGGATCCTCAATGTTGCCGAAACGCTCATCCGTCGTGATGCGGTGGAACTTCTTGCAACCCACCTGGAGACTGTGTCCGGGGCTATGGCGTGGCTTCTCGGATTGCAGCTGCTTCTGTCGGTGGCGGCCCTTACCACGCTGGGTTTCAGCATCCGGATGATGTTTCATTCATCGAGCCCGGCACCTTTTCTCGCGGCTGCATTCCTGATGACGGCCGCATTGCTGATCTGGACCGTTGTGCATAGTTACCTGGTCGTCGTGCGCTATTCGACGATTGATATAATGAGGGGCAATGTCGTCGAATCTTGAAACCATTCTTGTTCTGGATTTTGGATCTCAATACACACAACTGATCGGACGGCGAATTCGTGAAGCGAGTGTCTATTCCGAAATCATTCCGTTCAATACCTCCCTGGACGCGATTCGCGCGCACCAGCCGCGAGGGATCATCCTTTCGGGCGGGCCAGATTCGGTTTATGAGGCCGGCGCTCCGGCTTGCGATCCGCGCGTGTTCGATCTCGGGATTCCTATCCTCGGCGTCTGCTACGGCATGCAGCTGATCGCAAAAGAACTCGGCGGCAAAGTGGAGCCGTCGACTCACCGGGAATACGGTTCGAGGGAAATCCGGTCGACGGGAACGTCGTGTCTGCTTGATGGAATGAAGCGTGTCTGGATGAGTCACGGGGATCTGATTCTGGAACCACCATCGGGATTCTCGGTCACGGCGCGAAGCAATACGGCAATGGCCGCGATGGAAAACCCGTCGCGTAGAATCTTCGGCATCCAATTCCACCCGGAAGTCACACATACGGACAACGGAACCGCGCTGTACCGCCGTTTCATTTTCGATATTTGCGGATGCAAAGGCTCGTGGACCATTGGATCCTTCATCGACCGCGCCATCGAACGCATTCGCGAACGCGTGGGCGACGGACGCGCGATTGTGGCAATCAGCGGCGGGGTCGACTCCACCGTCGCCGCAGCTTTAGTGCATCGTGCTATCGGCGATCATCTCACTGGAGTGTTTGTCGATAACGGGCTGCTCCGAAAGAACGAGTTCGAAAAGGTCCTCGCCATTCTTCAAAACAATCTTCACCTTAATGTGCGCGGTGTCGACGCTTCCGATCGTTTTCTCAACAAACTGGCGGGAGTGACCGAGCCCGAGAAGAAACGAAAGATCATCGGCGCGGAGTTCATCAGCGTTTTTGAAGAGGAAGCGGCGCGAAGCGAAGCGGTGGATTTTCTCGTCCAGGGAACGCTTTATCCGGATGTCATCGAATCGGTATCCGTCAAAGGGCCGTCACAGACCATCAAGTCGCATCACAATGTGGGTGGCTTGCCGGAACGCATGCGACTGAAGCTCGTTGAGCCCCTCCGCGAACTCTTCAAGGATGAAGTCCGGCGTGTGGGAATGGAGCTGGGCCTGCCGGAAGACATGGTGTGGCGGCAACCCTTTCCTGGACCGGGACTCGGCGTACGCATCATGGGTGAAATCACGCGGGAAGGAGTTCGTCTGTTGCAGGACGCCGACGAAATTCTCGTTGCCGAAATCAAAAAGGCAGGTCTGTACCGCGACATCTGGCAGTCCTTTTGTGTGCTGCTGCCGGTAAAGAGTGTTGGAGTGATGGGCGACAACCGAACCTACGATCACACGATTGCCGTGCGGGCCGTGCACAGTACGGATGGAATGACGGCCGATTGGGTCCGGCTGCCCTACGATGTTTTGAATTCCGTCTCGACTCGAATTGTCAACGAAGTGAAGGGCATCAACCGCGTCGTGTACGACATCACGTCTAAACCACCGGCAACTATTGAATGGGAGTAGACGTGTCGCAATTCGTTCATCTTCATCTGCATTCCGGATTCAGCCTGCTTGACGGCGCCTGCAGTCATGAGGCACTTGCGGAGAAGGCAAAGAAGTCCGGCATGCCCGCCATTGCCGTGACCGATCACGGGAATTTGTTTGGAGCGATGGGCTTCTATGACGCCGCAACGAAGGCCGGCGTGAAGCCCATCCTCGGCTGCGAGATGTATGTGGCCAGGACAAATCGGCTGGATCGCGATCCATCATCGGGCAGGCCAAACCACCTGATTCTTCTCTGTGAGAACGAAACCGGGTACAGGAATCTGGTCAAGCTGGTTTCCAAAAGTTACCTCGAAGGGTTCTATTACAAACCACGCATCGACAAGGATCTGCTCGCGGAACACAGCGAGGGCCTCATCGGCTTGTCCGCCTGTCTGAATGGGGAAGTATCCGCGAACGTTCTGGCTGGACGATTCGATGAGGCGCGCGCCGCCGCCGGACGGTTTCAGGACATCTTTGGCAAAGACCGGTTCTTTCTCGAAATTCACGACCACGGTCTCGATAAGCAGCGGAAGATCATTCCCGACATGCTGAAGATATCCGAGCAGACGGGAATCAAAACGACGGCATCCAATGACTGTCACTACATGGAACGCGACGATTGCCGCGCCCATGATGTTCTGCTGTGCATTCAAACCGGGAAGACCATCAACGAACTGAACCGGATGAAATTCTATACGGATCAGTTCTACGTCAAGACGCGACAGGAAATGGACGAAGTCTTCGGCGAAATTCCCTACGTGCTCGATCAGTCCGTTGAGATTGCCGCGCGTTGCAGTCTGAAACTCCAGAAGGTGGGAAATCCGTTTCCCGAATTTGCCGTTCCTCCGGGCTTTACGATTGATTCCTACTTTGCAAAAGTGGTGCAGGACGGGTACGAAGAACGGATGCAGTTCCTCAAGCCGCTGTCGGACAAAGGGCTGCTGAAAAGTCCGATTGCCCTGTACGAAGAGCGCATGAATCGGGAAGTAAAAATGATCCAGAACATGAAGTTCTCCGGATATTTCCTGATTGTATGGGATCTCATCCGATACGCGCGGGAATGCGGCATTCCTGTCGGCCCGGGCCGCGGTTCGGCGGCCGGAAGCCTGGCGTCGTACTGCATGCGCATCACGGACATTGATCCGCTTCAATACGGCCTTCTTTTCGAGCGCATGCTGAATCCCGAACGTGTTTCATTGCCCGATATCGACATTGACTTCTGCACCAATCGCCGGGGTGAAGTGATGGACTATGTCACACGGAAGTACGGCAGGGAAAACGTCGCACAGATCATTACCTTTGGGACGATGGCCGCGCGCGGCGTCCTGCGTGATGCCGGGCGAGGTATGGACATGCCTTATGCCGAGGTGGACCGGATCGCGAAGATGGTTCCCACCGAGCTTCACATTACGCTCGACAAGGCCATCAAGGACAATCCCGAACTCAAGAGCCTGGTGAACGCCGACCCTCGAGTTCGTGAATTGATGGACATCGCAAAGCGCCTCGAGGGCCTGGCGCGGCACGCGTCCACTCACGCGGCTGGCGTGGTGATCTCGCCGCAGCCGCTCACCGATATCGTTCCTCTGTACAAATCCAGCAAGGACGAGATCACGACGATGTACCCGATGACGGACATCGAGAAAATCGGCCTGCTGAAAATTGACTTCCTCGCACTGACCACGTTGACCATCATCGATGACACGCTGAAAATGTTGAAGCAGCAGGCCGGACTCGAGTTGGATATGGACAGCCTGTCTTTCGACGACGAAAAGACCTACGAGCTGTTCTCCGCTGGTCTCACCAATGGCGTGTTCCAGTTTGAAAGTTCGGGGATGAAAGACATCCTGCGTCGGTTCAAACCGTCGAGCCTGGAACACATCACCGCGCTTAACGCGCTGTATCGTCCTGGCCCCATCGGCGGAGGAATGATCGACGACTTCATCAGCCGCAAACACGGCAAGAAGAAAGTCGAGTATGAGTTGCCGGAACTGAAGGGAATCCTGGAGGAAACCTACGGCGTCATCGTCTACCAGGAACAGGTGATGCAGATTGCCAACCTTGTCGCCGGCTATTCACTCGGTGAAGCCGACTTGCTTCGACGCGCGATGGGTAAGAAGAAAGTCGAGGAAATGGCCGCACAGCGGGCGAAATTTGTCGCAGGTGCGCAGGAGAAGGGTTTCAAGGATGCAAAGAAGGTCACGCGGCTTTTTGACCTGATGGAGCAGTTCGCCGGTTATGGATTCAACAAATCGCATGCCGCCGCGTATGCCGTACTCGCCTATCGAACCGCATATCTGAAAGCACACTATCCGAATTACTTCCTGGCAGCGATTCTGACCAGTGAGCGCGGGAGTCAGGAGAAAATCGTCAAGTACATCAACGAATGCCGCGAGATGGGCATTGCGATCCTCCCTCCGGATGTGAACCACAGCGATGTGTACTTCACGCCAACCTCCACCGGGATTCGTTTTGGCCTGACGGCAATCAAGAATGTCGGAGAGAATGCCATTGGTTCGATCGTCGCCGGCAAGCCGTTCAAGTCTCTCTTTGACTTTTGCGAACGCGTTGATCTGCGGGCCGTCAATAAACGTGTCGTGGAAAGCCTGATCAAGTCCGGCGCATTCGACAGCGTCAACAGCGAACGTTCGCTGCTTTATAACAACGTCGATCGGGCCATGGATTGGGGACAACGCACCCAACGCGAAAGGGAAGTCGGACAAGGCGGTCTCTTCGGCATGATGATGTCCAATGCCTCGGTCGCCGGCGGAGATTCCGAACATCCGATGGACATTGCGGAGGCGTGGGCCGAATCGCTGAAGCTCAAGCACGAGAAGGAAACTCTTGGCTTCTACATCACCGGGCATCCCCTGCGAAAGTATGCCGATGAAGTGCGGGCATATGGGAATGCGACCACAGGCACGCTTTCGGAGAAACCATCCGGTTTCGAAGTGTCGATTGGCGGAATCGTTTCAGCTATACGGATCACGCGAACAAAAAAGGGCGATTCGATGGCCATCGTCCAGCTGGAAGACTGGGAAGGCATTGTCGAGGTCCTGATGTTTCCGGATACGTATTCGAAAGTGCATCGGCTGTTGGAGGCGGATGCGGCCATCATCGTTAAAGGCAAGCTCGATAACGATGAGTCGTCCATGAAGATCCTGGCGACGGACGTTCATCCCATGGAGCGGGCCAGAGAGATTCTGAGCCGAACCGTCACGATTCAAATCGATGCTGCGACTGCACCAGCGGATCTCGCCGAGCAGATGCAACCGATCATCGATCGTAAAAGAGGGTCCGCGGAAATCGTCTTCGCACTGAACTTCCGCGACCGATTTACGGCGTTCGTTCGGCCGAATCCCTATGTGAAAGTCCTGCCCGATCGTGAACTGATCGAATCCATCGAACGAATCTGTGGAACCAACACCGTCACGCTTCAGTGATGGTGTTTCGAGAGGGCCTCATCGCCGCGCTTAACGGCAGTCGCGGCAATGAATCCGGCCAGGATGATCAGATCGGACAAAAAGGGCGGAAGGACCGCAGGAATAAACGACATCACTGGAAAATTCCGAATATCAGTTTCCACATTCAAAAGTCGCGGTCCCAGGTCCCAGTCGCACCGGTCCCTGACGACTCTTGCCAGGTCCGCACCCCTGAGTTTTGCACCCCGCAAGAAGCTCCGCAACTCGCTGGCTAACTTCACCGCGTGGTGTCAGCAGAGTCGTCACGTACCTTTGCGGGAATTGTTCCCGTTGTTGAAGCTCAAGCTCCGTGGGTACTACAACTACTATGGGGTGGAGGGTAACAGCAACGGGTTGAAAGAATTCTTCGACGAGGCTATGGGGACTTTGTGGAAGTGGTTGAACCGGCGAAGTCAACGCCGCAGTTTTACGCGCCAAGGCTTCGACGATTTGCTGGAACACTTTCAGGTGCCACGCCCGCGGATCACAGCCAAGCCACGAGTTCCATACCGGCGGCCGGCGTTCTGTTCTTGATGCCCGACGCGGAAGCGAGTATTTCTGAAGAGCCCGGTGCGGGAAACCCGCACGCCGGGATCTGTGCGGGGGCGGTCTGGGCAACTAACCGTCCTACCGCGATGGCGGATAGCTACACTTTTGGGGAAGAGCTGCGTATGTTTCCTTTCAGCTGGCACGATGAGTTCGTCATCCCTTCGCCGGTAGTGGCGGACCTAAACGTATCTGAAGCAGTCAAGAGGCTGGCGGTGCACGAACAATTGTGTCAGCTTTAGGCTTGGCATTTTTCGGTTGGCATTCGGTTGGAATATCCTGGTTCCGATAGGGCACGGATCGGTTTGCGTATGTGCGTGAGTAAAGGCTGCCTAAGGCGATGAACCTGGCGCCGCGGGCTGGTATCTCTGCGGCTGTAACAAGAGCCTTGCCTTGTGCACGCGAAATACATTTTGCCTGCGGCGCGGGTTATCGACAGAATCGTTAGGCAGCCCCATGGTCGAAATTCGCCACGAAACGCAAAAGGATTTACCTGCAGTTCGGAAGTTAAATGAACAGGCCTTCCGCGGGAAAGCTGAGGCCAACCTTGTAGATCTTCTACGAGCAGCAGGGAAAGGTGTGGTTTCGCTCGTCGCATTGCATGACAGTTGCGTTATTGGGCACATTCTGTTTTCACCGATTACTGTAGCGAATGCTCCTGCGAACTTCCGAGGTGTCGGTTTGGCACCAATGAGCGTGTTGCCGGAATTTCAGAATCAGGGTATCGGCTCAAGACTCGTTCGCGCAGGTCTGGAAGCATGCAAACGCAAACGGTACGACGCAGTCGTCGTTTTGGGATATACCAACTACTATCCGCGTTTTGGGTTCTCACCGGCAAAGGATTACGGCTTAGATAATGAGTACAATGAGCTGGACTCCTTCATGGTACTGGAACTCAATGAAGGCGTTCTGAAGACAATCAGTGGCTTGGTAAAGTACGCACCTGAATTCAAGATAGCTGGGTGCTAATTGGCTAGAGAAGGCTGCCCCAACACGCCGTTGGTGCGGACCGGTGAAAGCGCGGCGCTCAACCGCAGGCCGTTAGCCCGATATGAAGGACGGCAGAGTATGTTGCCAACCGGTCTTTCCCCACTTCCCGGAACTGAAGCGCTCACCATGCGAACTAAACGGCTCGGCCTCTTTTCCATCACCAGAGAACATGCGCCAGCAATGTTTGAAGTTTTGAAAGATCCGGCTCTCTACGAGTACCTCTCTGGTTCCCCGCCAGTTGATGTGGCGGCGCTCACTCGCCAGTACGAATTCTGGGAAGGCCGCACGTCCCCAGACGGATCAGAACTTTGGTTGAACTGGGCAATACGGCTGGATGCTCGGCAGCAACTCATCGGACATCTCCAGGCGGGCGTGCTTCCTGACCGCGCCGACATGGCGTGGATCCTGGGAGCTCGATGGCAACAACACGGATACGCAACCGAGGCAGCCAACGCGGTGGTTGATGTGCTCCTGGGTCTCGGACTCCGTGAAATTCGCGCTTCGATCAATCCGAATCATGCTGCGAGCATCAGAGTTGCCGAGCGGCTCGGAATGCGGCGAACGAATGAGGTTTTCGATGGTGAGCTGATCTGGAAGCGGGTGTACAGCCTGCCCGCGGCTCCGAATGTGAAACGGGATAACAGCCTGTCGCACTCGAACAACTGAGCGCTTCCATCAGTTGCAATGGCGTAGTACGATGCCGCTACTTTCAATTCCGCTTGATGAATTCGAGGCGGCGCCACGTTTGCTAAGGGGGGAGATATGAGAAGTCGTCTTCTGACTGCGGGCCTGATCGCATCGCTTTTCTTCACGGTATTCACGGTGCAGACCTTCGCGCAATCCACAAATGCCACGCTTGGTGGAACCGTCTCCGACGAAAGCAAGGCGCTGATACCGGGCGTCATGGTAACGGCAACGAATACCGGTACCGGTATCGTATCGACCTCCATCACAAATGAAACGGGTGCCTACAACTTTCCATCTCTTCAAACGGGGAACTACAAGGTATCGGCTGAACTGACGGGAATGCAGGGGCAGACCTACAACGACGTGGTGCTAGGTGTCGCGCAACAGGTGCGTCTGAACTTTACTTTGAAAATCGCCCAGCAGAATCAGGCCGTCGATATAACCGCTGCCGCAGACACGTTGATCGCGACGACGTCATCGTCTGTCGGAACGGTCCTTCCCGAATACAAAATACGGGACCTGCCATTATCCACTCGGAATATTCTCGATCTGGTCAGTACCGCATCCGGAGCGCAGGGCAGCAATTTTGCCGGATCCAGGCTCACTCAGGTCAATACCACACGGGACGGCGTTCCGGTCAGCGATGGTCGCTACGACGTCGGCGCAGCGACGACGACATACGTCAGCCCGGACCTTGTGGACGAGTTGCGAGTTATTATCTCTCCTGCTGACGCGGAAATGGGACGGGGCTCCGGACAGATCCAGATGTCGACACGTTCCGGTACCAACCAGCTGCACGGCAGCCTGTTCTGGGTGAACCGAAACTCGGTCCTCAACGCCAACTCATGGAGCAACAATTTCGTTGGCGCGCCCAAGGACTATTACAACGGCAACCAGTTTGGCGGTCGCATCGGTGGGCCGATCATCAAGAACAAAACATTTTTCTTTTTCTTATATGACGGTCAGCGTTATCTCTCGAAGAGCAGCTTTACCGGAACGGTGCTGACGGATCAGGCACGGCTGGGGAATTTCCGCTACTTTCCGGGTGTGCAGAACGGCAATGCTCTGGCAACCGTCCCGACGGTTTCCCGCGACGGGACCCCGGTGCAGCCCGCGGCTGCAACGGGTCCGCTGACAACCTTCAGTGTCTTCGGCCGGGATGTGGGTGGAGTCTTCACGCCGTGGGATGTGAATCGCCCGGCCATGGATGCATCCGGTTGGATCACGACACTGCTCAGCCGTATGCCGTCGCCAAACGATTACACCGTCGGAGACGGCTTGAATACGGCGGGCTTCCGCTGGTTGCGCAGATCCAAGGGGCTGGATACGCCCAACGGCGATGGCAACGACACCAATCGGAACCAGTACAGTGTTCGACTCGACCATAACTTCAACGCCAAAAATAAACTTTCATTCAGTGGAACGTGGGAGCGTGACAAAGCTGAAACAGCCCAGGCAGGACTGACAAACTGGCCCGACGGGTACAACGGACTGGTGCAACGCGCTCCCCGAGTCATCACCGGTTCATTCGTTACGATTCTCACGTCGACAATCCTGAACGAATTCCGTGTCGGGAACCGAAAGTCGTGGAATTACAGCTGGTCGTCCATCTGGAGACCGGATTCTGTCGGCGACGAAGCGCGGGCCGTGCTTCCCATACACAACGGCAAGTCTTTCTATCCGGTGCAGTCGCTGATTCCGAACAACATTATTACCAGTGTTAGTGGTGCGGCGACACGCGGTCAGGAAAGTCCACTGACGAACTTCAGCGACACCTTAAGCTGGACGCGGGGACATCACGCCTTGAAGGTCGGATTTGAAGCCCGTTTCACGCATTCCCGTGGATTTAATGGCAGCGATAATCCGGACTTCTACACGATACCGATCGTCACCGTTGGCGCGGGCAGCACTGCGGTTACTGGAATAAACACAATCTCCGGTCTGACGGGCTCCAGTATCACCACTGCCCAAAACCTGCTGCTGGACTTGTCCGGCTCTGTTTCGGACGTCACGATATCCAACGGTTTCAATGTCGTGAATCCAACCGACACGTCGTTTTCCGCACAGGCGCGCGTGAAGGACTACCATCAGAACGAATGGGGCGCCTTCGTGAAAGACGACTGGAAAGTTCGCAAGGATTTGACCTTGAACATCGGACTTCGATACGACTTCTACGGCGTGCCGTACGAAGCACGCGGCATGAATGCATCTCCGGTTGGCGGCTCCGCGGGATTATTCGGGATTACGGGTACCAGCCTGGCAGACTTGTGGCAACCCGGACATTTTGCTGGTCAGGATACTCAGCTGGAACTGATCGGCAAACATTCACCGAATCCTGACAAACTTCTTTTTCCGAATGATTGGAATAACTTTGGTCCCGCGGTTGGATTCAGCTGGTCTGTCCCATGGTTCGGCGAGGACAAAACCGTCGTGCGCGCCGGGTATGGAATCAGCTATCAGGGCGCCGCATCATTCAATGCGGGTCTCAGTTTGTTCGTTGGGAACAACCCGGGACTGTCGACCCTTCCGTCCCTGACAACGATGGGGCTCGGGTCCCAATTCTTCAATTTCACTTCACCAAACCTTCCGGTTCCCGTACCGTTGCCCACTTCGGTAACGCCGCTGGCGGTGGAACCATACGGTGTCAAGGTGAACCCGGTGCAGGGTTTCTCCAACGACCGAGCGAATCCTTACATTCAGAACTTCAATTTCGAGATTCAGCGTGAGCTGGCCAAAAACCTGACGATGGAGGTCCGATATGTCGGAAGCAAGGGAACGCGCCTATATGGGGGAATTTCCATCAACGATGTGAACATCTATGAAAACGGAATCCTGGACGCGTTCAATACGACGCGTGCGGGCGGCAATGCGGCGCTATTCGATCAGATGCTGGCTGGACTGACTCTTAACCCGGGCACTAATGCTGCCCTTGGACAGGGTGTCGTCAACGGCACAACCCTGACGGGTTCAGCGGCGCTGCGCGGCAACAGCAACTTCAAAACGTTTCTGGCGAATGGAAATGTTGGCCAGTTTGCGAGCCTGCTGAATACTTCCGCAGTTGCCACGGGTAAAGCGGGAGGATTGGTGGCCAATGGAGGCCTGCCATCGAATTTCATCGCCGCAAATCCGCAATACGCACTGTCCATCATGGCAGCAAATCCGGGCAGTTCCACCTACCATTCCATGAATGTTCAGGTCACCAAGCGGCTTTCCCACGGATTCACGAACCAGTTCGCATATACCTGGAGCCGCAGTCTTGGAGAAAGCGGCGGCGATGGAGCAACCGAATATTGGGATCCGAGAAATCAACATCTGAACCACTCGCTGCTTCCGTTTCATCGGACTCACGATTTCCGGAGCAACGGGACGCTGGAACTGCCTTTTGGTCCCAACAAGAAATTTGTCAGCGATGGTCCTCATGTCCTGCAAAAGATTGTCGAGCGATGGCAGCTGGGCGGAATTTTCCGATGGAGCTCCGGCGCTCCGGTGACTATCACGGCAGCGTCCGCGGAAACAACCTGGTCTCCAATTCCCGTGACCGTCAACCTTGCGCGGACTCCCAATACGCCGATGATCCTCGGCGATTTTGCCAAGAGTATCGGCAAGATCACCAGTACCTCTACCGGCGGTTATTACTTCGCCGGTTTGACGCAGGTGGACGATCCATCGCGAGCCAACATCACGACGCTCCAGACATTGCAGGGATCTGTTTCAAACAAAGCCATACAGGATGCCAGTGGAAAAATCATCCTGGCGAATCCTGCTCCCGGTACGATTGGAACTCTCGGCCGCACATGGATCGAAGCTCCGACTCATGCGAATTTCGATGTGAACATTCTCAAGCGCATCAAAATTACCGAACGCACGGAGTTTGAAGTTCGTGTCGATGTCATCAATGTGATGAACAATCCAAGCTGGGTCTTTGCGGCAGGCGGTACGGATATCAACAGTGCAAGTTTCGGTAGGCTGACCGCAGCGGATCCGACGGGAGGCGTGAATCAGGCGGATAACACCGTTGCCAACCGTCGATTTACGTTCAACGCGAGGCTGAGTTTCTAGAAAATCAGTGACGGTCTTTGGAGAGCGCCACTTCGCCACGCTTCACAGCAACGGCGGCAATGATGCTTGTCAGAACGACCACACTCAGCAAAATCGCTGCAGCAGTCTCGAGCGCCTGGACAATGTTCGACATGAGAACCTCCGATTGGGATGATACTCGAATCCTGGAGGATTTTCGCGCGATCGATGCGGCTCGTGACACACACCTGTCCAAAATAGGAAGACCACCGACGCTTTCCCGCTCGAATACGGATTCGGCCATTTCCAGATGTTCACGTGCTCCTGGAAAACACCGCCGAATTTTCGCGAACAGCTGTTTC
>Ga0070670_100003815_pt1 | contig 12558 bp, 15 predicted proteins | sample KBSS63metaG_FD_64665 | JGI IMG/M metagenome (GOLD analysis project Ga0070670, IMG submission 64665) | Switchgrass rhizosphere microbial communities from Kellogg Biological Station, Michigan, USA - KBS S6-3 metaG | ecosystem: Host-associated > Plants > Roots > Rhizosphere > Soil ... | reverse complement strand
ATATCTCGATTGAAGGCTGCAAGCTGGAGTTCGTCGAGCGTCCCCGGCTGGACGAAACCGTCTGGATCAAGTTCGAGGGTTACGACGCGATCCAATCGACCGTTTGTTGGGTCGAGGGACACACTGTGGGCGTTGAATTCGAGAGGCCTATCTATCCATCCATTTTCGAGATGATGATCGAGCGCCTCACTTCCTGAACGGCCGGCGCCGCGGAACAACTCTAAACGATGAGCGTTGCAATAGTAAGCAGGCTTATTATATGTGCACGCATGGAAATCCTACCGTTTGAGATCGCCGAAACCGCTCACGCAATGCGGCGGTCGTTCGACCGTCGTGCTGCCTCTCTGGGGGTCACTCGCGCTCAATGGAAAGTGCTCTTCCGGTTGAGCCGGCAGCCGGGACTTAGGCAGGTCGAGCTCGCCGACAAGCTCGACGTGGAGCCGATCACCCTCAGCCGCATCATCGATCGTCTTGCCGAGGCGGGCCTCGTCGAGAGGACGCCGGATCCCGCGGACCGTCGCGCTTGGCGTCTTCAAGTCACCGACACGGCACAGCCGCTCATCGCGAAATTGCGAAAGCTGGCGGAAGGGCTGGTGGATGATGCGTTTAAGGGCCTCAGCGATCAGGAGCTCGAGACGATGCGCGATAACCTCATGCGCATTCGCGACAATTTGGCGGCGGCCGAGGGCTGCAGGAAAGCGGCTAATCAATGAATCAGGTCAAGTCAGAAAAGCTCGAGGGCACGCGGATTGAAGCTCCCGCGGACGCGTCGGCAGCGGTCGATGAGACGACGGTTGTCGAAAAGTCGCCTCGTTCCATCCGCCGCATTGGGATGATGCTGATCGTGCCGCTGCTCATCGTTGCCGGCATCCTCTATTATTTCTTCGCTGGAGTTGGGTCAGTTTCCACCGACAATGCCGCGGTGAAGCAGGACATCGTGTCAGTCAGCGCACAGGTGAACGGTCCGCTGATCGATGTACGCGTCAAGAATGGCGACCACGTCAAGCGCGGCGACCTGCTCTTCCGTATTGATCCGGACAGCTACCGGGTCGCTCTTGAGCAATCCGAGGCTCAGCTCGCGGCCGCGAAGCTTCAGACCACGCAGCTTCAGACGCAGGCCACGGGGACGGGAGCCGACATTACCGGCGCTCAGGCCAATCTCGGCATCAAGCAAAACGCACTGTCGCGTCAGGCGGCCTTGCTGAAGCGCGGCTTCACGACCCGCGCGGATTATGAGGATGCTCTCAACGAGGTTCGGACCGCGGAGACGGCTCTTGCGGACGCACGTGCCCGCGCCGCGAACGCGCATGCGGCTCTCGCGCCCGGAGAGCAGCCCTCTATCGCTCAGGCTCAGGCTGCCGTGGACAAAGCGCGGCTCGAACTGTCCCGGACGGAGGTTCGCGCGCCCATGGACGGCATCATTGCCAATGCGGACCGACTGCAGATTGGTCAGATGGCGGTGACTGGCGTCGGTATGCTCTCTCTGGTGCGCAGCTCGCAGGCTTGGGTCGAAGCGAATTTTAAGGAGAAGGACGTCGGCAAGATGGTCCCGGGCCAGCATGCTACGATCGAGATCGACGCCTACCCGAATCATAAGTTCGAAGGTCACGTGCAGAGCGTGGGCGCGGGAACGGGTAGCGAGTTCGCGATCCTTCCTGCGCAGAATGCCAACGGCAACTGGGTCAAGGTCACGCAGCGGGTGCCGGTTCGGGTGGCTTTCGACGGCAATCCCGGCAAGCCGTTGATCGCAGGACTGTCGTCCACTGTGACGGTCCACCTCGACGACAACTAGGGCAGGGTCTTTGGCCGAGACGCCAGCACATCTTGCAGCTCATCCGCTGCCGCCTGCTGAACGAATCATCGTCACGATCGGCGTGATGATGGCCGTGCTCCTGCAGGTGCTGGACACGACAATCGCCAACGTAGCGCTCCCGCACATGCAGGCGAGCCTCAGCGCCACGCAGGAGAGCATCAATTGGGTGCTCACCAGCTACATCGTCGCGTCGGCCATCGCCCTTCCAATAAGCGGCTGGCTTGCCGATCGCGTCGGTCGAAAGCGGTTGCTGCTAATAAGTGTGGTCGGCTTTACCGTCGCATCGCTGCTTTGTGCATCCGCCGTCGCCTTAACCGAGATGGTGTTCTTCAGGGCGCTCCAGGGCGTTAGCGGCGCTTTCATCGTTCCGCTCGCGCAGGCCACCCTGTTCGACATCAACCCGCGGGAAAAGCATGGGCAGGCCATGGCACTATTCGGCGGGGGCGTAATGATCGGGCCGATCCTTGGGCCTGTGCTCGGCGGATGGCTCACCGACAACTACAATTGGCGCTGGGTCTTCCTCGTGAACCTGCCGGTGGGCGTGATCTGCACGTTCGTGATGATGCGGTTCATGCCGAAGGCCGAAACAGTGAAGCGGAACTTCGACGTCTTCGGTTTCGCTCTCCTCGCGATTGCCTTGGGCGCGTTCCAAATGTTCCTCGATCGCGGCGAGCAGAAAGACTGGTTCGAAAGCTGGGAGATCATCATCGAGCTGGGGCTGGCGATGGCGGCGGCCTGGATGTTCGTCATTCAGATCGCGACGTCGAAGCATCCGCTCTTCGAGAGGTCGATGTTCAAGGACCGCAATTTCTCGACCGGCCTCTTATTCATGGCAGTTACGGGCATCCTGCTGCTCGCCGGCCTCGCGCTTCTGCCGCCGCTCCTACAGAACATGTACGGCTATTCGGTGCTCCAGTCAGGATTCCTGACGGCTCCTCGCGGCGTGGGCACCCTCATCTCGATGCTGATGGCCGGTCGGCTTGTCGGGAAGGTCGATTCACGGCTCCTCGTCGGCATTGGCGTTACGCTGATGGGCGTGTCGCTGTGGATGATGACCGGCTTTGCGATCGATCAGCCCTCACGACCGGTTATCGTCAGCGGCGTCGTCCAGGGGCTGGGACTCGGCCTGATCTTCGTGCCGCTGCAGAGCCTTGCGTTCGAAACACTTGCGCCGAGCATGCGGACGACTGCTGCGGCGCTCCTCAACCTTGCCCGGAATATTGGCGGCTCAGTCGGCATTTCCGTAGTTACAGCGCAGCTCGTGCGGATGACCCAGGTGGCTCACGCAGACATTGCGTCGCACGTCACCGAGCAGACGATCCCGACCGCCAACTCGACATTTTTGCAGACTATTGCGCCGCAAGGCGATGTCGCGCTGGCAGTCATCAATGCCGAGATCACCCGGCAAGCCGTGTTCATCGCCTATCTCGACGACTTCAAGCTTATGATGCTGGTGACGTTCGCCGTGCTCCCTCTTCTTCTGCTGATGAAGCGCGGCAAGCAGGTGGGCAGTGGCGGGCCACGGCAGCATGTCGCAATGGACTAAGGTCTTCCACCTCCGGAATTTTCCCCAGCCACAGGTCGATTAGTCGACCCACTAAAGGCATTCGTCGATGGCAAGGTCCTTCGCCGAAGCCGTCCCGGTTCGGCGTCGAAAGGCAAGTGCCTTCAGGGTCTTGCGAGTGCATTCCCCGCTTCGGCTTCTGCGGAAGTCGCTAAAGCGGGAGACGAGCAATGCTTTTGTCGAAAGCTTTCACGTTGCATGTGGTTGGAACTGCAGCGGGTCTGGCTCTTGCGGTCGCGGTGTCGGCGCCCGTTGCGGCCAAGGAAGTGACCGTTCGGCATCGCCTAATCGCCGAAGACCAGCTCACGGAGGTCGTTTCCTACGCCGACCTCGACCTGGCTTCTCCGGACGGGGTGAAGCGTCTTACCTATCGTGTCGGAAGTGCGGTGAAGCACGTGTGCTCTCCGCTCGATGGTCGCGACAATCTCACGGAATATGGCGCGTGCAAGTCGTTCGCCTGGAATGGCGCGCGGCCCCAGATGGATCTTGCGGTCGAGCGGGCACATCAGATTGCCCAGAACGGCGTATCGGCGATCGCGCCCGTCGCAATTCTGATCGCGGTTCCACAGGGGTAAGAGGCGCACTTCAGGCGTGGGTCGGATAGTCCGCGAGCGCTCGCTCAAGGTCGGCGATGAGGTCATCGGGATCTTCGAGCCCAATGTGCAGACGAACCAGCGGGCCGCCGTAATCGCGTTTCGCGGCGGTCCGCAGCTTGTCCACTTCGGCAGGTATGGCGAGGCTCTCGAACCCGCCCCAGCTGTAGCCGATACCAAAAAGCTGGAGCGCATCGACAAGCCTGTCGCGATCGGCCTTCTCGCCGCCCTTCAAGGCGAAAGTGAAAAGGCCGGAGGAACCCGCGAAGTCACGGGTCCAATATTCGTGGCCGGCGCAGCCCTCGAACGCTGGGTGCAGGATTTGACCAACTTGCGGCTGACCCTGGAGCCATTGCGCGACCTTGAGCGCGCCCTCTTGATGTTGCGTCAGCCTCACCCCGAGCGTCCTTAAGCCTCGAGCAACCAGGTAGGCGTCATCGGGGCTGACATATTGCCCAAAGCTGCGAGCGGTCCGCTCGAGCCGCTGCCGGTGCGATGGGGCGGCCGTAACCGAGCCCATCATCACGTCCGAGTGGCCCGAGATATATTTGGTGCAGGCGACGATCGAGAGGTCCACGCCTTTCTCGATCGCCTGGAAGAGGAACGGCGTCGCCCAGGTGTTGTCGAGCAGCGTCGTGATCCCCCGAGCTTTCGCGATGCTGCAGATACCGGGGACGTCCTGGACTTCGAAGGTGAGGGAGCCCGGACTTTCCATGAAGATTGCGCGGGTCTTCTCGCCGACGAGCCTTTCGAGCTCCTCGGGAACGGCAAGCGGGTCGTAATAGCGCGTCGAGATGCCGAGGCGCTTCAGCTCGCGGTCGCAGAACAGCCGCGTCGGCCCATACGCACTGTCGACCATTAGAAGCTCATCGCCAGGTCCGAGCACGCCTGCCAGCGCGATTGCCACAGCTGCCGATCCGGACGGGAAGAGCCGAGTCCCGACTGCTCCCGGTTCCAGTTCCGTCAGGGCCTCGGCCAGGGCCCACTGAGTCCAGGTTCCATTGCGGCCGTAGCTGAGCCTTCCGTCATGGGGAGGATATGCCGCGTCCGCGTCCGCGACGCTGTCGAACAGGATCGTCGATGTGCGCGACACGGGCACGTTGACCATGCCGCGCAGCCATTCCTTGCGTCGGCCCGCCTCGACGAGCTTTGTATCCGGACGCTTGGATCGGTCCTTGCTCATTGTGTGGAACCTAGCCCAAGGGCGTTGATCAGGGAAAGAAGACGGTGCCCTATCAAATTCCGGTTCGAGTGACCCCCCGCTCGGCGAGGCCCGGCATCGGCGGCTGGCGGGCAAGCACGGACGGCCGTGAGGAGCTGGAGGTGCGGGTAACCGAGGCGCCGTCGGATGGTGCGGCGAACGCTGCCGTAATCAGGCTGCTTGCCGTTGCACTCGGTCTTTCAAAGTCGCAACTGACGCTCGTTGCCGGCCATACCGGAAGGCACAAACGGATCGCCGTTCCGTTGGAGATTGTGGAAGTGCGGCGGTTGCTCGGCGGCGAAGAAGGAGGACGACCATGATCTTGAGGCGACGGCTTGGCCAATCCGGTCCTGAGGTCTCTGCAATCGGCCTCGGCTGCATGGGCATGTCCGAATTCTACGGGGCCGCCGACGACGATGAATCTGTCGCGACCATCCATCTCGCCATCGATCAGGGCCTGAACTTCCTAGATACCGCCGACATGTACGGCGTCGGCCGCAACGAAGAGCTGGTCGGCCGGGCCATCGCTGATCGCCGCGACCGAGTGTTCCTTGCCACCAAGTTCGCGAACGTCCGCGGAGAGAACGGCGAATTCCTCGGCGTCCGTGGCGATCCGGAATATGTCCGCTCCGCCTGCGAGGCGAGCCTTCGCCGGCTCAATGTCGAAGTGATCGATCTCTACTATCAGCATCGCGTCGACCCGAACGTGCCGATCGAAGATACGGTCGGCGAAATGGCTCGCCTCAAGGAGGAGGGGAAGATCCGCTTCCTTGGTCTCAGCGAAGCGGCACCCGCGACAATCCGCCGGGCGCATGCGACGCATCCGATCACCGCGCTTCAAACGGAATATTCGCTGTGGAGCCGCGACGTGGAGTCGGGGATCCTTCCGACGGTGCGCGAGCTCGGGATCGGCTTCGTCGCTTATTCGCCGCTTGGTCGCGGATTCCTGACCGGCGAGATCAAGTCACCGAACGACTTCCCCGAGGACGACTACCGCCGCTTTCACCCGCGCTTCACGGGCGAGAATTTCGAGCGGAACATCGAGCTGGTCCGGGAGATCGGCGAGATTGCGGACGAGAAGGGTTGCACGCCCGCTCAGCTCGCGCTCGCCTGGGTGCTCGCACGGGGCCAGGACATCGTCCCGATCCCCGGCACCAAGCGGCGCACGTACCTGCAGCAGAATATCGGAGCGTTGAGCGTGGCTTTGTCGGAGTCCGACCTCGAGCGGATCGACAAGATCATCCCGCCGGGCGCTGCTTCAGGTGATCGCTACCACGCGCAGGGAATGACGACCGTCAATCGCTAGCTCTACGGCGCGCGAATAACCTGTCCGCCCTTGATAACCAGGCGGACGCTGCGCACTGCGGATACGTCCTGCGTCGGATTGCCGTTAACGGCCACCAGATCGGCGAGAAGTCCCTGCCGGACGGCGCCTCGATCGGAGAGGTTGAAGATGCGTGCATTGCCGGAGGTCGCCGCGATCAGGACTTGATCGGAAGGCATTCCCGCGCGGCGCATCGCTTCCATCTCGAGCCAGTTGTCGCCATGCGTATAGACGCCGACGTCGCCGCCCATGCAGATCGGGACGCCCGCCTTCATCGCCAGCTGGAATGATCGGCGGTTCTCCTGCACGCTCTCGGGTGCGGGCTCCTGTCCGTCCCATTTTTCGAAATAGCGAGCGTAGGCCTCGGACGCTGCGAGGGTCGGGCAGAGCGCGATCTTCTTCTGTGCCATCAGTCGGAAGACCTCCGCCGTCCCGCCGTATCCGTGCTCGATTGTGTCGGTCCCTGCGCGGATTGCGCGCATCATGCCTTCCGCGGTCGTTGCGTGGACCGCCACCTGCCGCCCGGCATCGTGGGCCGCGGCCACGCCGGCATCCAACTCTGCCTGGGACAAGGTCACCCGCGTGGGTTCGTGGCTGCCCCAATGATAGTCCGCGTAGAATTTGATGAGCGTGGCACCCCCGGCGACCTGATCGCGGACGGCGCGCACCATCTCCTCGACGCCAGCGACCTCCTGAGCGCCCTGCGGAATGGCGAGGCCTGGCTCAAATCCCTTGGGCCCATAAGCGCCCCGCGCAACGATGGCCTTCGTCGCAACGATCAGCCGCGGACCGGGAACAATTCCCTGATCGATGGCCTGCTTGAGGCCCACGTCTGCGAAGCCTGCCCCTTCCGTCCCAAGGTCGCGTTCTGTCGTGAACCCCGCAGCCAGGGTCTTTTCCGCGTGGACCACGGCGCGCGCCGTTCGGACGGCCAAGGGCTCGTGCAGGACCTGATCGTCCCACAGAGTCTCGTTGTAAGGGTGCAGGAAGAGGTGCGAATGGCCCTCGATCATGCCCGGCATGAGGGTCGAGCCCGGCAAGTCGATGACGCGCGCACCGGCAGGTGCGGCGACATTCGGTCCGACGGCCGAGATCCGGTCGCCTTCAACGAGAACGGACCAGCCTTCATGCGGCCGGGGGTCCACGCCGTCGAAGACGCGCGCCGGCTTCAGAAGCAAAGTGTCGGCAAATGCAGGTGACGCGGTGCAAAGCAGTGCGGCGAAAAGCAGCTTTCTGATCATCGGCGGCTCAATACCCAGTCCGGCCCTTGCTGAAAACGACCGTGCAGCCAAGGACGCGAATGTTCCCAATGTTCGCAGTGACGCGCACGTGCGGGCGTCGCGGACTGGCAAGCTTGAGCGCGTTGGAGCGGGTGCGGGACCGGGACGACTGCGCCATCGTGCAGCCTAGGCCACAAAAGAGGCGCTGTAGGAAAGTCTAATGGCAGCTTTCGACCCAATCCGGACAAAAACGCTACTCTCTTCTTTCGAACCATTCCGGACTCAGGAGCCGCGTCGGCGAAGACGCGGCCCTGCTTCGCCGAAACCTAGTGCCCGGCAGCCAGCGGCGCGAAGTTGGCGTGGACCAGCTTCCACTGTCCGCTTTGCTTCGCATAGACCCGCGTCGACTTGGCGAGCGACGGCGCAACCTTGCCGTCCGGCGCGCGACGGAGCCCGGCGAAATTGTAGGTCAGGATGGCGGTGTCGCCGTAGACCTGCACGCGCGCGTTCTGCATGTCCGAATACATCGCCTTGTCATTGGGCGTGACCTCGCCCATTCGCGTTGACATCGCCTTGCCGACCAGAAGCGTCGGGAAGTCGCCGTTAAACTCGGTATAGTCGTCGGCCAGGGACAAGTTCTGCTGCGCCATCGGCTCGCCGGCAATCTCGGACGCCCACTGGGCACGCGCCAGCGCCATCACTTCGGCGGCGACCTGTGGATTTTCGGCGGCCTGAACCGGCGTGCCGATCATCAGCAACAGAGCGATCGTCCCGGCGGCTGCGCCGCGGGACCAGTTCTTCAAATTGTTCATGGAAAATACTCCGCTTGAAAGAACGCAGCGGGGGTGACGGTCCGACGGGACAATGATTAGCCCCTAGGGCCGCCGGCACGGATGCGGTCGGCCTATTCGGGACGGGAGTCAAATGCGGGGCGCGCCCGGTGAACCGGCGCGGCGCCAAGGCCCGAGGATGCGAAAAGCCGGCTTGGCTTCACCGCCTCTTCTATGCCTGTGGAGAAGGCGCGCCAGCCCGGTAGCGCGTTCGACACGTGTGAGCCTCGCGGCAAAAGCCGAGTGTCCGCTTTCCGCCCGAACCCGACTGTGTCGCTTATGCGAGGCCCATCACAGCACCCCAATCGGCCTCGCGTCGAATGTCTCGGAGCCCACGATCGTCGAGTTGTCGATCGAACACGACGCCGCATTGATCTCGGCCGCTCCACGCGACAGTTGCGAACAAGCCGGTCTCACCGAAGTTGATGAGCAGTCGCTCACCCGGAGCGGGCAGGTCCCGCCCTTGCAGTCTCGCTCCTCGTTCGGAGACATCGGGGACGAGGACTGAACTGGATCGATTGAAACCGAGGGCGGAGGCGGCGAGAACAACGGCTTGCCGCACGGAACGCCGTTCGCCGCCTGGAACGTCAACTCGTTTGCCAAACATTGGCATGACATCCTCCTGCACTCGACGGAAACGTATCCGTCATTTGCGAGAATGTCGGTCCTTGCTCTGGTCGCAATGCATTGGAATCGAGGGTTCCAAAACGGGACCCCCGGCTACTTCATCGTCCGCTTTCCACCATTGCGCAAATTAGCTTCGCGCTTGTTCACCATCTGAAGCGCAGGCAACATCGGTGGGTTGGCAATCTCGATCCTGTCCAGCCCGTCTGAGCTCCGCCTCCTGCGCCATTTTGCGATAGCGATCGGCCATATCTAAATGAATGTTTCGACTAGCGATTGAGGCGGTTTTGTCAGCCAGCTCCCGCTCAGTTCGCTCACGACTACGGAAATAATCTACCGACGATGCATCGTCCATCACGCCCTCCGGTCGCCCCCAGCTCCTTCGTCGGTCGGCAGCGGGACAGGTAGTCCGCACGCAACCGTCTGAACGGCTCGAAGTTGCTATAAACCAAGAATGATTTCAATAGCTTGCAGAGAAGACAGCTCGATGTCCGCGATCGACCCAAAGCAGACATTGGTTTCAACCGCGCAGCTAGGACCTACCGGGCTAGGTGCAAATATCGTGACTCGAAGTCGCCCGCCTTTGCGAGTTCCGTCCAATCATCGATCGTGATTTCCCGCTTGGTGCGCTTGATGAGGCCGTCGGCTTGAAGCTTCATCAAGGTACGATTGACGTGGACTGAGGTCAGGGCCACCGCATCTGCCAGCTGATCCTGAGTGATCGGGAGTGTGTAGCTGGTGAGCTTGCCCAACTCGGCAACTTCCAATCGCAGAGCGAACTCACATAGGAGATGTGCAATCCGGGTTCGGGCGTTGCGACGCCCAATGTTGAGCACCCATTCGCGGAAGATCGACCCCTCAACCAGCGTTTCGTACCACATGGACATGCCGACCGACGGACGAGTGAACGCGATTTCGCGCATAGCCTCCACCGGCAGCAATGCGATCCTCCCGTCAGAGAGCATCTGTACGTTATGATCCGCCACGCCGAGGAGGGAGTTTTGGAGGTCGACGATGTCTCCTTTGACGTGGATCGACAGAATCTGCCTTCCGCCACTGCCGGCAGCTTTATGGCGGTAGGCAAAGCCTGAGTTCAGGACGCAGCTGTGCTGCGGCTTGTCGCCCTCCCAAACGATGTATTGCCCGGCGGAAAGTACGCGCTCGGTAAATGGAAGCGCCAACAGTGCTTTCCGGTCGTCATCCGCTAGCGGATTCCATAGTTCGAGCTTGCGCACCATGAGTGCGAGTGGATGCGGATCGGCGTTGGACATTGGGACACTCCACGAGGCGGGAGCGCTGCCTTTGTCTCTCAGCCACCTGGATGCCACGATAGGAACCGGGTGATGAGTCCACCTTATACTGTTTCACCCGACCATCCTAATACAGGATAGGATTCATCGCCTATTTCCCGACTGTGCGGCATGGTCAGCCAGGACTGCGACGACGTGCATGGGTTTGATTGGCTTCATCAGTACCGGAGCATCGGGCCGCAGCAGGGTCAACTCGGGCGGAACCTCGGTGCCGGTATGGATCACATAGGGGACGCCTTTTTCCACCAGTCGCCTCGCGACCGACGTCACTTGGCTATCCGGCAACTCACAATCGAGAATTGCCGCGGACACGTGTTCGGTGTCGAGGACGTGATGGGCCTCCGCTACAGAGCCGACAGGCCCGACAACAATTCCCTCCATCTCTTCGACCGCAGCCGACAGATCAACGGAAAGATACACATTGTCCTCGACGATAAGGACCGCCCTGTCCGTGAGCATGTGCGCCTCCTCCTGAGCGGGAGCGCGATGTCTCTCAGCCGTCGGCAGGCTCCAAGAGGGCCGGCGATAGTGCAATAACGAGCCTAAAATGAGTTAGTTGCGCACCATAATCCAAGATAGCATCCTCACGATGCACTCTTATGTCTGCTTTCCACCCAAAACAGACATTAGCCAACGTCCCACGCTAATCCGCGATCAGGCTCATGCAGGTGAGGCCGGCTTCTGCTTTCTGAAGCTCGGAAACGTCCACTTCAATCACGTCGAAGCCCAGGTCGCACAGCTTTGAAGCCGTCTTCGGATTGCCAGCCGGAAATACGATGCGCTTGCCTGCTCGGACGACGTTGGCCGCATGCTCTTCGTCAGGGTCGACGGCGAGCGGCTGGACCCCGTTGAACTGGGCAGGATCGATGCAGGCCGGATTGTAGAGGAGGACCGGCGATCCGGATCCATCCGCACCGGCCAGAGTCGCGCCGGACTTGAGGTGGAGGCAATCCTTGAGCTCGGCCTGCACTACCTTGAAGCCGAAGCCGCCAACCGTCTCGCGCAGCGCTGAAATCCCCGCGATGTCGGTCCGCGTCGACAGTCCGACGTACAGCGTTCCGCCGATGCGGAGCACGTCGCCGCCATCGACGTAGCCAGCCGACAACCGATGAAGCTCGAAATGTCCGGCGACACCCGAAGCGGTAGATTCCGTCTCCGCCGCCCTCGACGGAGCGCCGGGGCGTAGAATGACGGCATGACCGTTGAGCAGAAGTGCGGTGTCTTCGACGAATGTTCCGTCGGGATGGTCCGGAAGATCGGGCAACCGGACAATCGCGAGACCGGCCTGTCGGAGAGCATTTTCGTACGCGACGTGCTGCACGGCGGCCTTTGCTGCATCGATCGGCACGCGGTCCAGATGCGTCAGCTCGCAGTCGGATAGTCTCGGGCTCACGGCCCTGGTGAAGGCTTTCGGCATCGCTTTAGCCTAGAATCGAAAAGGGCGGCCCGGAAGCTCCGGACCGCCCTTCGCGTGACGCTCGATCGAACTGATTAGCGCTTCGAGAACTGGAAGCTGCGGCGTGCCTTGGCGCGGCCGTACTTCTTGCGCTCGACGACGCGCGGGTCGCGGGTCAGGAAGCCTGCCTGCTTGACCGTCGTGCGAAGCGCCGGCTCGAAGCGGCTCAGGGCCTGCGCGATGCCGTGCTTGACTGCACCGGCCTGACCCGAAAGTCCGCCACCCTTGACGGTGACGACGACGTCATACTGACCGTTACGGTCTGCGACGTCGAACGGCTGGTTGATGACAAGGCGCAGCGTCGGACGAGCGAAATAGACCGACTGATCGCGGCCGTTGACCTCGATCTTGCCCGAGCCCGGCTTCAGCCAGACGCGAGCAACGGCGTCCTTGCGGCGGCCGGTCGCATAGGCACGGCCATATTTGTCGAGCTGCTGCTCGCGAAGCGGGGTTTCGGCCTGGATATTGACCGGCGCCGGGGCCGGGGCCTCGACGGTTGCTTCGGTTGCGGCTTCGGCGGCCGAGGTCTCGGCGACCGGAGCGACGGTCTCGGCTTCCTGCTGGCTGGTCAGCGCGCCGAGATCGGAAAGGGACTTTTTATCGGCCATCTTATGCGCCCACCT
>Ga0070670_100003811_pt1 | contig 12563 bp, 12 predicted proteins | sample KBSS63metaG_FD_64665 | JGI IMG/M metagenome (GOLD analysis project Ga0070670, IMG submission 64665) | Switchgrass rhizosphere microbial communities from Kellogg Biological Station, Michigan, USA - KBS S6-3 metaG | ecosystem: Host-associated > Plants > Roots > Rhizosphere > Soil ... | reverse complement strand
CTGGAAATAGGTGAACTGGGAGACTTCCATGCCGTCGCACCAGCACTCCCAGCCGAGGCCCCAGGCGCCGAGCGTTGGGCTTTCCCAATCGTCCTCGACAAAGCGGATATCGTGGATCTTGGGATCGATGCCGATGGCATAGAGCGATTTCAGATAAAGCGCCTGCAGGTCGTCGGGCGACGGTTTGAGGATCACTTGGAGCTGGTAGTAGTGCTGCAGACGATTGGGGTTCTCGCCGTAGCGGCCGTCCTTGGGCCGGCGCGAGGGCTGCACGTAGGCCGCGTTCCACGGCTTCGGCCCGAGCGCGCGCAGCGTCGTCGCCGGATGGAAGGTGCCGGCGCCGACTTCCATGTCGTAGGGCTGCAGGATGACGCAGCCGAAATCCGCCCAGTAGCGCTGCAACGCCAGAATGAGCCCCTGAAACGAGCGCTCGGGGCGCATGTGCGGCGGCAAGTCCTCGCTCATGGGATGTTGTTGGTGGAACGCCTGCGTGCGGTCAAGTCCGCTTTGGCACGGTCGGCACTAGCTCGGCCGGTATTCGCCCGACTGCGGATCGCGCTTGAGGGTCGGCAGCGCCCCGCGGTCGATCGGGTCGGCGGGGTTGCCGCGGACAGTGTCGAGCTCGGCGTTCACGCGCTGCACTTCCTTGACGGCCCAGCGCAGCAGCACTGCGCCTCCGATCAGTCCGAACGCCAAGGCCAGTACCGGCGGCATTTCTCCCTCCGTCAGAGCCCGTAACGCGCCCACAACGCGCGCGCCTCGAGCGCCGAGATCACGTCCTCGGCAAGACCGGCGCCAATGAAGTCGCGGTGCTCGATGCCGCCGACACGCCGTCCGAACAACCGGCGCTCGGGAGCGATCAGCGGCGTGACCACCTTGTCGCCGAAACGCGCGCGGAGCGTGCTTCGCACCTCGCCGATCGAGTCGACCAAGCCGAGTTCGAGCCCGCGCCGCCCGGTCCAGTATGCGCCGGAGAACAAGTCATTTTCCGGGCCGGCAAGCTTGTCGCCGCGGCGCGATTTCACCAGCGCGATGAAGTCCTCGTGGATTTCCCCCTGCAGCTTCTTCAGCCGCTCGACCTCGTCCGCCTTCTCCGGCAGGAAAGGGTCGAGCATCGCCTTGTTCTCGCCCGAAGTGTAGAGCCGGCGCTCGATGCCGAGCTTGGCGATCAACTTGTCGAAGCCGAAGGAGCCGCCGACCACGCCGATCGACCCGACGATCGAATGCTGATCGGCAATGATCTCGTCGGCCGCGCAGGCGATCATGTAGCCGCCCGAGGCGGCAACGTCCTCCACGAACGCGATGACCCGGCGCTGCTTCTCCTCCGCCAGTTCGCGGATGCGGCGGAAGATCAAATGCGACTGCACCGGCGATCCGCCCGGGGAGTTGATGACGAGCGCCACCGCGGCCGCATTGCGCACGGCGAACAGGCGGTCGAGGGTGCGCGCGACACTGCCGATGGTGAGACCGGGCCGCAGCGGCGTCGACAGGCCGATGATGCCGGAGAGCTTGGCCACCGGCACCACGCCACGATCGCCGCGGAAGCGCTCGGGAATGAAACCGCGAACCACCGCAAGCGCGCGGATACCGGCCTCTCTGACTTTTTCGCCGGTCCAGGGCTCGCTCATGAAATGCACATAGGCAGTCGCCGGCGGGCCCTCAAGTAACCGTTTGTTAACCTGGCGGAAAGCTTCGCGCGCGTACAGTAACCGCCTGGGCCATGGACGGGAATGCTTAGGCGATGAAAATCTACATGCTGTTGATGCTGGTCGGCGCCATCGTCGGCATTTCCTACATTCCAATCCCACGGCAAGCGAAGCAGACAACAACGGTGCCGCCTGATTCGGCGACCGCCTGATCGTGTCGGTAGCGCGCCGCGGCCTGCTCCCGCACCGACTCGGATTTTCCGCGCGTCGACGCAGCCTTCTCCTTGAACAGAATTGATGGCCCCGCGGCTTGATGAAGCGCGCGAGTGCGCCTCACTCCCGGGCCAGGGGCAGCGCGGCGCCTTCGCGCAGGATGGCTTCCGCTTCGACGCTCGGCTTGCCGCCCGCATCCGTGAGCACTAGGCCCGGCAGCAGCGCGAGCGGCGCACGGCTTCCCTTGACCGCGCGTGCCAACACGCGGATCGCGGCCGCGCCGGGCTTCGGGTGCACCGGCAGAAACGTGACCGCGCCGAAGCCAGCCGCCAATGCCCCGAGCAGCATGTCGAGGCCGTCGGCGCGCCAAATGAGCGTCACGACGCCTGAAGGGCGCAGGAGCCGCACCGCGGTGCGCACCCACTGGCCGAGCATTTCCGGCGAAGCCACGTGCGCCAGGCGGCGGCCGCGGTCGGGCGAAGGCTTTTGCGCCGGCGCCGCATTGAACGGCGGGTTCATCAGCACCCGGTGCGCCGTGCCCGACCGGAGCCCCGCCGCAGCGAAAGCGGCGGCCGGAGCGGCAACGTCGAGGCAGAGCGCTCGCACCCGCTCGGCGAGGTCGTTGCGCGCGGCATTCTCGCGCGCAAGCGCCGCGAGCGCCGGCTCGATCTCGACCAGCGTCACGGTGACACCGGCGACCCGGCGCGCGAGCGCGAGACCTGCGGCACCCACGCCGGCACCGAGATCGACCGCGTGCTCGCCGGCGCGGGCGCCGGTTGCCGCCGCAAGCAGGATGGCGTCGTGCCCGACGCGATGGCCGCGCAATGGCTGAGTGAGTTTCAGCGTTCCGCCGAGGACCGCATCTTCGCTGACCCCGGCCCGCTCAGTGGCCATCGCCATTGAGCTCATGGGCGAGGCCGGCGTCGGTGAGCAGCCGTCGCGCAGCACCGAGCTGATCTTCCCCGACCAGAATACGGCGCGGGATGATGCCGATCGAACCTTCCAGCACGCTCATGTTCCGATCGACCACGACATGCGCGATGTGCGCGGCGCCGAGCAGCGCCTCGATCGCAGAGATCAGCACGGCATCGTTGGTGCGAATGAGCTCGCGCACGGTCAGCGCCCCCGCCGTTCCTCGCCCGGCGCGCGCAGCGCCAGATAGGCGATCAGCTTGAATTCCCGGCGGCCGCGCGTGACGGTATCGAGGATCAGGCCGCAGGCGATCGAGAGAAAGGCCAGCACCATCAGGCCGGTCGACAGCACCGCCGTCGGCAGCCGCGGCACCAGCCCTTCCTGCACGTAGGTGATGAAGATCGGGATGGCGAGGCCGACCGATACGATGGCGAGCGCCAGTCCGAATGCCCCGAACAGCGACAGCGGCCGCGCCGCGCGGTAGAGCTTGAACACCGTCCAGAGAATGCGGAAGCCGTCGTTCCAGGTCGACAGCTTCGAAGCCGAGCCGCTCGGCCGCGAGTAGTAGGGCGTCGCCATCTCGCCCACCGGCAATTCGAGCTCGAGCGCGTGGACGGTGAGCTCGGTCTCGATTTCGAAGCCACCGGAGAGGACAGGGAAGGATTTCACGAAGCGCCGCGAGAACACCCGATAGCCGGAAAGGATATCGGTGAAGGCGCGGCCGAACATGTGGGTCACAAAGCCGGTCAGAAGCCAGTTGCCGGCCCGATGACCCGGGCGATAGGCCGCCTGGTCCTGGTCGATGCGGGTGGCCACCACCATGTCGAGGCGTTCGTCGATCAGCTTGGCAACCATGCCCGGCGCACTCGACGCATCGTAAGTCGCATCGCCATCGACCAACACGTAGACGTCCGCCTCGACGTCGTTGAACATCCGCCGGACCACGTGGCCTTTGCCTTGATAGGCCTCGCGGCGGACCACGGCGCCGGCCTGCCGCGCCGCTTCGACCGTGCGGTCGGTGGAATTGTTGTCGTAGACGTAGATCGCGGCGTCCGGCAGCGCCGCGCGGAAATCGGCAACGACTTTGGCGACGGCGCGTTCCTCGTTGTAGCACGGCACCAGGATCGCCGTCTGAAATTGGCTTGCAGCCATGCTCCCGGCATGCGGCTCGTTGCTTGACATTCCCCCTCTCCACCGCCACGTCGGGGCAGGCGTGCCTGGTGGTCTAGCATAGCGTTTCTATCCTCCCGCGTCCGCTGCGGAGAAATTCAAGTGGCTGTCGTCGTCCCCTTTGCGAGCCCAGGTGGACCCTCGATCGATCCGCTGCTCGATCTGGTCGCGGCCGACATGGAGCGCGTCAACAGCGTCATTTTGGCGCGCACCGGCTCCGAAGTGGCGATGATTCCGGAGGTCGCCAACCATCTGATCAATTCCGGCGGCAAGCGCTTGCGGCCGATGCTCACCCTGGCGCTGGCGCGGCTCACCGGCTATTCCGGCGACGGTCACATCAAGCTCGCGGCGGCGGTCGAGTTCATGCACACCGCCACGCTGCTCCATGACGACGTGGTCGACGAAAGCGAGCTCCGGCGCGGGCGGCTCGCGGCGCGCATGCTGTGGGGCAACGAGGCGAGCGTCCTGGTCGGCGATTTCCTGCTCGGCCAGGCCTTCAAGATGATGGTCGAGGTCGGCAACCTCAAAGCGCTCGAAATCCTCTCCGCCGCCGCCGCTGTCATCGCCGAAGGCGAGGTCATGCAGCTCGCCGCCGCCAAGAACACGGCGACGACCGAGGACGAGTACATCGCGGTGATCCGCTCCAAGACTGCCGAGCTGTTCGCCGCCGCCTGCGAGGTCGGCCCGGCGATTTGCGTGCGGTCGCGGGACGAGCAGGCCGCCTGCCGGTCGTTCGGCATGAACCTCGGGATCACCTTCCAGCTCGTCGACGACGCGCTCGACTACGGCGGCACCGCGCAGAAGCTCGGCAAGAACATCGGCGACGATTTCCGCGAAGGAAAGATCACACTGCCGGTGGTGCTCGCGTTCCGCCGCGGCAGCCATGCGGAGCGCGAGTTCTGGCGCCGCACGCTCGAGCGCGGCGAGGCGACCGACGCCGACCTTGAGCACGCCATCGGCCTCATGACCAAGCATCGTGCGCTTGAGGACACGATTGGGCGCGCCCACCATTACGGCGCCATCGCCCGCGACGCGCTTGCGCTCTTTCCCGACTCGCCGATGAAGTCGGCGCTGGCCGAGAGCGTCGATTTCTGTGTCGCCCGCACGCACTAAACCTCGCCTGCCTTTCGTTGATGCGCGGCCGCGGCTGACCCTATGTCCGGCCCTTTGCAAACGAGCGTGCCGCACGATCATGTGATTTTCGGAATCGAGACTTCGGGGGCGCGCCCCACGAGCGCGGGTTATAATCCCCGCGCCGTGAGCCGATCATTTGATGACCATTTCAACCTCGGACAAAGCGATGCAATTGAACCTACCCGTCGTCACGAGGCGCTTGCGCGTCCTGGCCGCCCTTGGCGTTCTGATCGCCGGAAATCTCGCTGGGGCGCCCGCACGCGCACAGCAAAGCGATGACCCGGCGCAGAACTTCATGATGCAGCAAGAGATCGGCCGCCGTTTCCACATCGACCCTGCCGATCTGCCGGCGCCGAAGATCGGGCCGATCGTCACCAATCGGTCGCTGAAAGTGCCGTACGCCGGACAGGTCCCACAGGTGCCCCCTGGCTTCACCGCAACTGCGTTTGTCACGGGTCTGGTCAATCCGAGGCGCCTGCTCGTTCTGCCCAACGGCGACGTGCTCGTTGCCGAGCAAAGCGCCGGCTACCTGACACTGTTGCGCGACGACGGCAGCGGTCGTGCCGGATGGATCGAGCGCCATGTCGAGGACCTCAACAGGCCCTACGGCCTCGTTTGGCGAGACGGCTCCGTCCTAGTCGCCGACCAGGACGGCATCTGGAGCGTGCCGCACATACTCGGGGCGCTCCGGGCGGGACGCTCCGAGGTCAAGCGCGTCGATCAGGTGCCGCCGAACGAACGCAAGCCGGTTCCCGGCGCATACGGCGCCACCATGATCACCAAAAAGGGTGTGTTCGGCATCGCCCAGGGGCATCAGAACCGCCCGCTGGCGATCGATCCGGCGAACGGCGCTTTGTTCGTGGGCGTCGGCTCGTCCGGCAACCTCGGGGTCGAGCCCGAGCCCAAGGCCACGATCCAGCGCTTCGATGCGGACGGGTCCAACCAGATGACGTTCGCTTCCGGCACGCGCAATCCGACCGCACTCGCATTCGAGCCCCATAGCGGCGGACTCTACGCACTGGTGCAGGAACGCGACGGGCTCGGCGACCACTTGCCGTCCGACTATTTCACGCACGTACAGGATGGAGGCTTCTACGGCTGGCCCTATGCCTATATCGGCAAGCACCCGCAGGCCGGTTTCGCCAGCCTTGCACCTGAGAAAGTGAACGCGACGATCACTCCCGATCTGTTGTTCGAGGCGCATTCGTCGGCGATGGATCTGGTGTTCTACGAGGGCGAACAATTCCCGCCGGAATACAGGGGCAGCGCCTTCGTTGCGCTCAAGGGGTCCTGGAATCGCTCGCAGCCCACCGGCTACAAGGTGGTGCGCGTGCCGTTCAAGGACGGCCGGCCGGAGAACTACTACGAGAACTTCGTCACCGGCTTCTGGATATCAGGCGAGCAGCGCGCTGAAGTCTGGGGACGCCCGGCTGCGCTTGCCATCGCCAAGGACGGATCGCTGCTCATCGCCGACGATACCGGCGGCACGATCTGGCGCATCGCCTATACCGGCAAGAGCCCGGATGCTGCAGCGCCAGCGCAAAAGGACGGCAATCGCTAGAATGCTGATGTTAGGATCGGCGCCCTAGCCGAGTATGCACGCCTGCACCCACCATTGTGGGTATTTGGCGTGCAGCACTTTGGCTGCGTCTTGCGTCCCCGCTGCCGAGGCAAAAAGCGCGAAGCAGGTCGCTCCCGAGCCCGACATGCGCGCAAGGCTGCAGCCGGGAAGCGCGCGTAGCGCGGCGAGCACGTCAGCGATCACCGGCGCCAGCGTGATGGCGGGAGCTTCAAGATCATTCGCTTGCGTGGCGAGGAGCCGCAGAAGCGCGTCGCAGTCCTTGAGCTGGACGACCGCCTCGGCGTCGAGGGCGGCAGGAGGACTGGCCGGCGCGGTCCAGTGCGCAAACACCGCCTTGGTGGTCAGCGCGACGCCGGGATTGACCAGCACCGCCGGCAGCGCTGGCAGCGAAAGCGGCTCCGACAGGACCTCGCCGATGCCGCGCATGATGCGCGGACGCGGATCGAGGCAAACGGGGACATCGGCGCCCGTGGCGCGCGCAGCCGAGAAGAGCGCCGGATGGTCGGCGGGAAGTCCGTTGGCCTTGGCGAGCAGGCGGAGCGCCGCCGCGGCATCGGCCGAGCCGCCGCCGATTCCGGCGGCAACCGGTAGGGTCTTGTCGAGGTGAAATGCGCCCAACCCGACGCTGGGCTCGCGCGCGGCCAGCGTCTTTGCCGCCTTGAGCACGAGATTGTCGGCACCCTCGCCGGCCTGCGCGGCGTTCGGCCCGCGCACTGTCAGTGAAAGCTCGCCGCCGCCGACGAAGCTCAGCCGGTCGCCGAAGTCGGCGAATGCCACCAGGCTCTCGAGATCGTGGTAGCCGTCGGGGCGCCGGCCCAGCACCCGCAGCGTCAAATTGACCTTGGCCGGCGCGCTATCGACCAGCAGGGCGGGCAAGGAAGATTACCCGCCGTTGCCGACCTTCTTGGCCTTGGCGGCATCGGCCGCCGAAGACGTGTCGTCGGGCAACCCGGATTTGAGCTTTTCCTCAATCTTCGGCAGGTCGTCCTTGTCGGGGTTGAGGTCCTTGGCATGCGACCATTGGAAACGCGCTTCCAAGACGCGGCCGACGCGCCAATAGGCATCGCCCAAATGGTCGTTGATGGTCGGGTCCTCGGGCTTCAATTCGACCGCGCGCTCGAGGTTCTTGACCGCCTCCGCGTAGTTGGCCGTGCGGTAATAGGCCCAGCCAAGCGAATCGACGATGTAGCCGTCGTCCGGCCGCTGCTCGACCGCGCGGCGGATCATGTTCATGCCCTCGTCCATGTGGACGCCCTGGTCGACCCAGGAATAGCCGAGATAATTGAGCACCAGAGGCTGGTCGGGATAAAGCTCAAGCGCCTTCTTCAGGTCGGCTTCCGCGTTCGGCCATTGCTTCGAGCGCTCGTAACAAATGCCGCGGAAGTAGAACATCACCCAGTTGGACTTCTCCGGCTTCGGCACATTGGCGATCGCCTTGCCGTAGGCATCGGCGCATTCGGCGAATTCCTTGCGCCCGCGCAGGATGTTGCCGAAGGCAAGGATCGCTTCGGTGTCCTTCGGATGCTCGCTGATCAGGTGTTCAAGCCGCTTCTTCGCCTCGTCGGTGCGCTCGAGCTGATCGAGGTCGGAGGCGACCTGGATGTCGGCATTGCGTCGCAATGGCGACGGCGGAATGCGGTCGTAGACTTTGATCGCGAGGTCGGGCTTCTTCAGCGATTCGTAGAGGTCGGCCAGCGACAGCAGCGCCATTGCGTGCGTCGGCTCAAGATAGAGCGCGAGCTGCAGATAAATCAGCGCCAGATCCTCGCCGCCGCGGCGCCCGATCGACGCGCCGAGCCCGTAAAGGGCTTCCGCGGCGCCGGCCTGCGACGAATCGACGAGCGGCGGCAGCTTGTCGCCCGCATTCAGCTCCTTCATCTCGGCGATGATGAGCGGATGATCGGGGACCGCCTTGTTGAAGTCCTGATAGATTTTCAGCGCGTCATTCTTGCCGCCGTTGCGCGACAGGAAGCGCCCGTAAGCCTGCACGGTGCGCAGCGCGGTCGGGTCAGCCTTGTAGGCGCGCTCGTAGCGCTTGGCGGCGTCCTTCTTGTTGTTGGCGAGATCGAGGATGAGGCCGCCATGCAGATCCTTGAAGATCGCATACCAATCCGGACCACTGAGGTGGTCGAGGGCATCGATCGCGCCGCGCGAGTCGCCCGCGCCGGAGAGCGCCCATGCGGAAAGCAGTGTCGCCGTCAGGTCGGTCACCGGACCGCGTACCGACTGCGAAAAATTCTGCTTGGCGATCGCATACTGCTTCTGCTTGAGCGCCCGCACGCCAACGACCAGCCGCGCGATGCGGTCATTGCGGTCGACCTGGATCAGCCGGTCGGCAAGCTTGCCGGCTTCGTCGATATCGCCGTCGGTGACGACCGAGAGAAAAGTGCGGCCAAGGAGGTCGGCATTGCGCGGATCGGCCTTGAGCACATTGAGGTAATAGGCGGCCGCTGTCGCCGAGTCGCGCTCGGTGCCGGCATGCCGCGCGGCCAGATAGCTCCCCGCGATGGTCGCGTGCATGAGTTCCTGCGGTGTCGGCGGCTGCGCGGCGAGCGCCGATGGCAGCCCGAAAGCGACGACAGCGCCAACAATGGCGATGTGTCGAGACAACAGCGGATGAGTCACGCGATCTCCCTTAGGCGTTTGGGAATTGGCGGCCGAAGGCCGTTCGGCGCGAGAATGGACTTTTTGCCGAACCCCCGCAAGAATGCAACGTCGATATGCCGCTCCCGCGCGCACCGGTAACCCGGAATTCCGCTTGTGCGGCCCACGCAGCCCGCGCCGAAAACGCAGGAAACGGCCCTTTTCCTTCGGCTGCGCTAAGTCTCCCTAACCTGAAACGGCGGCGAAATAGCGGCGATGTCGCGCCGAACTGCTCGGGTCACGGGCGGCCGCTGGAGCGCCGCGACCCGTTATGCACACGGCAAATCAGAGCAGGCCACGCGCCGGCCCTGCCTCGCCCACCCCCGAACGCAAGGGCGCGAACACGCGGAGCCTCTGGCAACCGGGACATAGCGCGCAACCCCGAAAACAGACCCCACTATGGGCAACCCGCCAGCCGTGATAGTAGGACGGCGTGAGAATGCGAGCCACCATCAGTCGGTTCTTGGCATGGGTCGCTGTGGCGGGGCTCCTGCTGGCTCCGATGGCGCGACCGGCGATGGCGACCGACACACCGATCGCGATGGAAGCTGTCCCGCCGGCGAGCGATTCCGCCACTGCGGATGCGATGGACCAAATGCCCTGCTGTCCAGGCAAGGCATCGCTGCCTGACTGCAGCAAGGATTGTCCCTTGATGGCGCTGTGCGTCACTGCGCCTCTCCATTTTGCATCACAAATCAGCTTGCCTGTTCCACTCGCCGTTGCGAGCATCATGTTGCCGGGCGCGTTCCCGGAACTTGCGAGCGTCTCCGACGCTCCGCCGCGAAGACCTCCCAAAGTCTAGGTTCGACTCCGTCAGTTCCATCTGGCGGTCACTCCACCTGATTTTTGCTCGGCCGAAGCACCTGGCGGTTCCCGCTGTGGTGGACACCGGCCGTAGAGTCGAACCTCGGAGAATCCAACGATGACTCGTTTTGTACGGGCAACGGCGGCCATCGCGCTGCTTTGGTCTGCCCTCGCATCCCCGCTGCACGCTGGTGTGCAGGACTATGAATTCCAGCTCGTTCAGAGCGAAGCCAAGAAGGGCAACGGCACTGTCGTTTCCGTTCGCCTGGTCGACAAACGGAACGGCAAGGCGGTGCCCGACGCGGTGATTTCCGCAAAGCGCATCGACATGGCACCGGACGGCATGGCCGAAATGGCCGGCAAGATCGAGCAAGTGCCGTCGACCGAGCCCGGCTTCTACCGCTTCAAGACAAACCTGTCGATGGAGGGGCGCTGGCAGCTCTCGCTCGCCGCCAAAGTGCAAGGCGAGGTTGGGACCGTGGAGAGCAGGCTGGTGCTCAAGGTCGTACCGTGAGGCGCCTTGCTTGGTCGCTCCTAATCCTCGCCGCCGTCGTTGCGGCGGGGGTTGGCGGATATCGCATCGGTCGGCAGGGTCGTCCTGTTCCATCGACGCCGGCGACGGCCGCTCAGCATGCGAGTGCGAGCGGACCGGTGATTTACTACCAGGACCCGGACGGCAAGCCATTTTATTCCGCCGAAGCAAAGTCGACACCTGACGGGCGCGTTTATCGCGCGGTTCGCGCCAGCGAAGACATCAGTTTCGACGAGACGAGCGACGCGGAGCCAGGAGCGGCGAGCGCAGCCGGCGACCGTAAGATTCTCTACTACCGCAATCCAATGGGCCTTCCCGACATCTCCAGGGTGCCGAAGAAGGACCCGATGGGGATGGATTACATTCCCGTCTATGAGGGCGACGATGAGAGCGGGGCGACCGTCAAGCTTTCACCCGGAAAGCTGCAGCGTATAGGCGTCAAGACCGAGCCGGCGGCGCGGCGCGTGATCGCCGAACCGGTGCGAGCGCCGGGAACGATCCAGCTCGATGAACGCCGCATTGCCGTGATCTCGTTGCGGGCGGAATCGTTCATCGACTCGGTTGAAGACGTCACCAGCGGAAGCGAGGTGCACAAGGGACAGCCCCTGTTCCGGTTTTACAGTCCGGCCATCGCGGCAGCAGGTGCACAATATCTTTCCAGCCCCAGCGGCCCCGGCGCCGCCCAGCGCATGTTGAACTACGCTGTACCGCAAGAGCTTCTGACTGAAATCGAGAACACCCGGAAGGTTCCGATTTCGATGACCTGGAGGGCACCCCACGACGGAATTGTGTTGGAGCGAAATGTCGTCGAGGGCATGCGCGCCATGCCGGGCGACGTGCTGTTTCGCATCGCGGATCATTCCGTCATCTGGGCGCTTGTCGACGTGGCTGAGCGTGACCTGGCCCCAGTCCGTGAAGGCCAGCCGGTGACGGTCCGCGTGCGCAGCTATCCGGACCGGACCTTCCCCGGCACGGTGGCGCTGGTCTACCCCCACCTCAATCCGGCGACCCGCACGGTGCGCGTGCGCGTCGAGCTTGCTAATCCGGATATGCTGCTCAAGCCGGACATGTATGCCGAGGCCGAAATCGAGACCGGCGCCGGCGACGCCGAGCTGGCGGTCCCCGACAGTGCGGTCATCGACAGTGGCGACCGCCAGATCGTGCTGGTCGACCTGGGCGAGGGACGCTTTGAACCCCGCGCGGTTCAACTCGGGCGGCGCGGCACCGGCTATGTGGAAATCCGCAACGGACTGAAGGACGGCGACAGCGTTGTCACCTCGGCCAATTTCCTGATCGATGCCGAAAGCAACCTAAAATCCGCGCTGCAATCGCTGACCAACGGAGCGACGCAATGATCAATAGGATCATCGCGGCCTCCGCCCGCAATGTGATGCTGATCCTGATCGGTGCCGCCTTTGCGGTGATCGCCGGACTTTACGCCGTCCTTCATACGCCGATCGATGCTCTGCCCGATCTCTCCGACACGCAGGTGATCGTCTATACGGATTATCCGGGGCAGGCACCGCAGGTGGTCGAGGATCAGGTCACCTACCCACTCGCGTCGGCCATGCTCACAGCGCCGAAGTCGCGGGTCGTGCGCGGTTTCTCCTACTTCGGCGTCTCCTTCGTTTACGTCATCTTCGAGGACGGGACCGACATCTACTGGGCGCGCTCGCGCGTGCTCGAATATTTGAATGCCGCGGCGCGCGGCCTGCCCAGCGGCGTGACGCCTAGCCTCGGCCCTGACGCTACCGGGGTCGGCTGGGTCTATGAGTACGTCCTGCTGGCCAAGAACAAATCGCTCGCCGAGTTGCGCTCGCTGCAAGACTGGTCGATCCGCTACGGCCTTTCGCAAGCCGAGGGCGTGGCGGAGATCGTCTCCGTCGGCGGTTTCGTCAAACAGTACAACGTTGTCGTCAACCCGCAG
>Ga0070670_100003810_pt1 | contig 12565 bp, 11 predicted proteins | sample KBSS63metaG_FD_64665 | JGI IMG/M metagenome (GOLD analysis project Ga0070670, IMG submission 64665) | Switchgrass rhizosphere microbial communities from Kellogg Biological Station, Michigan, USA - KBS S6-3 metaG | ecosystem: Host-associated > Plants > Roots > Rhizosphere > Soil ... | reverse complement strand
AACCCATGCTCTCACTCAACGCATCTGGTGGCCGGCTGGTCGATCGGATCCGCCGGCTGCTCGGAGAATCGCCGATGAAGGAACGTCGCTCGACAATGTGGGCGATCGCGGCGGCACTGGCTGTCGTGATGGCAATCCTGGTGACTCCGGCCCTGACGGTCGCCGATGCGAGTGAGCCGGTGACGTCAGTGCAATCGGACAGTGGGCAGCCGAATCCGCCGCAAGTGCCGCAGCCGACGCCTGCCGTGCGCGACCGCAAGACGGCGAAGGATGCCGGCGGGGCGGACTACGTCAGGGAGACGCAGGCGGCGCTTGAAATACTTGCCCGCGAGACGCAGGGCGTCGCGGTCTTCCCCGAGCAATCGCAGCCGCAGCCTACGCCCCAACCTCAGGCGCAGCCCACTCCGCAGCCTCAGGCTCAGCCTGCGCCGAGGCCTCAGGCTCAGCCCAGGCCTCAGCCACCGCCCGTGCCACCGACGCCTTCGGCCGCTCTGCCACCGGCACCGCCGAGTCCTGCGCCCCTGGCGCCCGCGCCTCCATTACCTCCGAACCCACAGGTCGCGTTACCAGCGCTTCCGGCGCCTCCCGCGCCACCGGCTACACCAATCGAGTCGCTCGGCCTGGATCCGGACTCGATCCACGAGTTGATCAAGAGCGCCACGCAACAGATCGCTGAAAGCTTCGAGGAGTTGCGCCGCGCCACCGAGGAGGTCGGCCTTGAGGAGGAAGCGATTCGTCAGGCGCAGGCCGAGATAGCGAAGATGCGGATCGAGTCGCTCGCTGCCAGGACGCAGTTCGAAGTCATGCAGAAGACGCTGTCGGAGTTCTCAGCAAAGAGCGCGGCGTCGCAGTTGGACAGTCGAGAAATGCAAAAGCTGCTCGACGAGCTCAGCGCGGAACTCGCGAAGCTACGCGCTCGCTGACGCTCGCGCGAACTCCCTATTGCCAAATACCAACTCCCAATGACCAACTCCCAATCGTTCAGGGTTGGAAGTTGGAAGTTGGAAGTTGGGAATTGGCAGTTGGGAATTGGCAGTTGACGATCTACTTAGCCTGAATGTGGATTCCGCACTCGAGCTTCTGGCCCTGCCAGCGGCCCGAGCGCGGGTTCTCCGGATCGAACGGCAGCGCCGTGCACGGCTCGCAGCCGATGCTCGTGTAGCCCAGTTCGTAGAGCGGCAGCAGCGGAATGTCGTGTGCCTTCGCGTACGCCCACACGTCGCGCGCGGTCCAGCCAGCGATCGGAGCGACCCGGGAAATCGTCCTTCCGGGGAGATTGAACGGCTCCACTTCTTTCAGGTTCGCGCGTGACGGCGACTGATCGCGACGTAGCGCCGTAAACCACGTGTCGTAGCCTTCCAGCGCCGAGAACAGCGGCTCCACCTTGTGACGTTTGCAGCACGCCTCGGTGCTCTCGGCCTGCCACAGTCCGACGCTCGGCGTCTGCGCCCGAAGGTTGATCAGATTCAGCCCCCACCGCTCCGACAGTTCGTCGCGATACGCCAGCGTCTGTGCGAAGTGGTGGAAGGTGTCGAGGAAGAGCACCGGGACGTCGGGACGCACCTCGCGCAGCATGTGCGTGAGCACCACGCACTCGGCCTGAAAGCTCGACGTGATGCAGGGTGTTTCTGCCGAGGAGAGCGATCGTTGTATTACGTCTCGCGCGTCGCTCATCGATAATTCCCAATTCCCAAACTCACGTGAGCATCTCCTCGAGTGCCTTGCGCACAGCTTCGGCGGCTTCCTCGTCCGACGCCGCGTGCCGGGCGATGTGAGCCAGGCGTTGTGCGAATGTGAGCGGCGCCCCTTGCGCTTCAACCGCACCGCGAAGCGGATCGGTGATCATGCCGGCGCCGCACGTGAACTGCGTCGCGGGATCGATCAGGATGAAGCTGCCCGTACCGCGATTCTCGGCGTAGCGATCGAACACGATCGGCCTTGCCGTTGATATCTGGACGTTGCCGATCTGATTCAGGACCAGCGCGTGATTGACTTCGGCGGTTACCGTGCGGGTGCCGTGCTTCAGCAGATAGACGCGACCAGGATCCAGCGGCCGCTCGTCCATCCACACCAGTTCTGCCTCGAACCGCTGTCCGACGAATGCCGGTTCGACGGTCAGCACATCACCGCGACTGATGTCGATCTCATCGTCCAGCGTGAGCGTCACCGACATCGGCGCGAACGCCATGGCCAGGTCGCCGTCGTAGGTGACGATGCGCTTGATGCGAGCGCTGCGGCCGGAAGGCCAGGCGGTAATGCGTTCGCCGGTCCTGACGCTGCCCGACACAATCTGGCCCGCGTATCCGCGGAACTCGTGGTCCGGGCGAAGCACCATCTGCACCGGGAAACGGAACGGCGCCGCCGGCAGGTTGCGATGTACCTGCACGGTTTCGAGGTACTCGAGCAGTGGAGGACCGTCGAAGTACGGCGTGCGCTCGCTGAGCGTGATGACGTTGTCGCCCTCGAGCGCGCTCATCGGGATGGCGTGCACCGACGCACCAGTGAGGAACTCGCTGAAGTCGTCCAGGATCTTCTCGTAGACCTCGCGATCGAAGTCAACGAGGTCCATCTTGTTGATGGCGAGCACGAAGCTGGTGATGCCGAGGAGCCGCGCGATTCGCGCATGCCGCTTGGACTGGGTGCGGACGCCGTTGCGCGCGTCGATGAGCAGAATGGCGACGTCAGCGGTGGACGCGCCCGTCGCCATGTTCCGCGTGTACTGCTCATGACCGGGCGTGTCCGCGAGGATGAACTTGCGACGCGCGGTCGCGAAATAGCGATACGCCACGTCGATCGTGATGCCCTGTTCGCGCTCCGCGCGCAGGCCATCGGTGAACAGCGAGAAGTCGATCGGCCCGGCGTTGCGATTCTTCGATGCCTTGGCCACCGACGCAACCTGGTCTTCATAGACCGACTGCGAGTCGTGGAGCAGCCGCCCAATCAGCGTGCTCTTTCCGTCGTCGACGCTACCGGCAGTGCAGATTCTGAGGAGGCTGGATTCCATGCTCCGGGTTCCGGGTTCCGGCATCAAAAATAGCCTTCCCGCTTCTTCAACTCCATCGAGCCATCCTGATCGTGATCGATGATGCGAAGCTGACGCTCTGATTGGCGCGTCGCAATCAGCTCCTCGATGATCTTTGGCACGGTGTCGGCGTCGGACTTGATCGCGCCCGTGCAGGGCGAGCAGCCGAGCGAGCGCATGCGGCACTTCACGACCTGTGGCTTCTCGCCGGGCATCGTCACGACGAACGGTTGCTCCTGGACGATGAGCGATGCGCCGCGGACGATGACCTCGCGCTCCCGGGCGAAGTAGAGCGGAACGATCGGGATGTTCTCGGCGTGGATGTAATTCCACACGTCGATCTCGGTCCAGTTGGAGAGCGGGAACACGCGGATGCTTTCACCCGGCCGCAGTTTCGCGTTCAGCAGCGTCCAGAGCTCGGGACGCTGGCGCTTCGGATCCCATTGTCCGTTCGGATCGCGCACGGAGAAGATGCGCTCCTTGGCACGCGAGCGCTCTTCGTCGCGCCGAGCGCCGCCGATGGCCGCGTCGAAGTTCCCGGCCGTCAGCGCGTCGAGCAGCGATTTCGTCTTCAGAAGCCCGCAGCAGCGCTGCGTGCCCACCTTGAAGGGCTGCGTGCCGTCCGCGATCGCTTCCTCGTTCGTGTGGACGATCAACCGCGCGCCGACGGCACGAGCCATCTCGTCGCGGAACTCGATCATCTCGCGGAACTTGTACGTGGTATCGACGTGCAGCAGCGGAAATGGAATCGGACCCGGATAGAACGCCTTCTGGGCCAGCCGCAGCAGGACCGACGAGTCCTTGCCGATGGAGTAGAGCATCACAGGTCGCTCGAACTCGGCGACGACCTCGCGGAAGATATGAATGCTCTCGGCCTCCAGCGCCCGGAGATGATCCAGGCGAGAGGCAGTGATGGTCGAGTCAGGAGTCAGGGCCACTGTCGACATGTTTCCTAAGACGTGCAATAAAAAAGCCCGGGTTCGTGTCCCCGGGCTTCGATCGCGTTAGCGTGTCTGGGTGTCTTTGCTATTCACCCGATTGCCAGATCGTCACCTTGGGGACCTTTACAGGTCCTGCTACAACAGCAGTGGACACAAAGGCGACAGATTCGGACGGACATCGAACTAGATTCTACCTGCCAGCCGCCCCGAACGCAAAAAGGAGTAGCTTAAGGCCATGAAACGCCTGCTATACGCCGTCATCGCCCTGTCAGGTTTGCTAGCTGTGCCGCTCGCCGCACACCATTCGTTTGCAGCGGAGTTCGACGCCAGCAAGGCCGTCCGCGTCACCGGGACGCTGTCCAAGGTGGAGTGGACCAATCCCCACATTTACTTCTATTTGGATGCCAAGGACGAGCAGGGGAACGTGGTCAAGTGGACCTGCGAATCGGGCGCCCCAGGCGCGTTGAGCCGCCGCGGGTTCAAACGCGGCGACCTCAAGCTCGGCGACACAATCGTGGTCGACGGGTATCGCGCGAAGAACGGTTCCAACCTGATGGATGCCCGTCGCGTGACGCTGGCCGATGGTCGCATCGTGTCGGGGGCTTCCGCCGGAGACGGAGGTCCGCAATGACCGGAACCCGCTGCGCCGGCCTGGTCTCGATCGCCGTTCTGGTGGCGCTCGCTCTCACCGGGGTGGCCGCACGTGCGCAACTGCAGGTCCCCGACTTCAAATCAAACCAGCCAACGCCGCGCATGGCAAATGGCCATCCCGACTTCAGCGGTTACTGGAAGGGGACGACGGATACCAAGCCCGGCGGCAATATCGGTAAAGACTTGCCTGGATGGAAGCTGCCGCTGACGCCTGCGGGTGAGGCGGCCCTCAAGCACAACCTCACAGCGACGATCGATCCCGAAAGCCTCTGCATCATCGGTGGAATCCCGCGACACAACGCCAGCGGTCTTCCGTTCGAAGTCCTCCAGGGCAACAACAAGATCGCGTTCCTCTACTGGTACAGCTACTTCCGTTTGATCCCGATCGATCCGAACCGCAAACACTCAGACGACCCCGATCCGTCGTTCTTCGGAGAAGAGCTGGGTAAATGGGAGGGCGACACGCTCGTGATCGATTCGATCGGCTTCAAAGAGGAGAAGGTCTGGATCGACGAGAACGCCAACCCGCACAGCGACGCGCTGCATGTCGTCGAACGATGGACGCGGCCTGATGCCGACCACATTCACGTTGAGACCTTGATCGAGGACGCGAAGTTCTACACGCGACCGTTCACGTACTCGCGAACGTGGGTGCTCGGAAAGCCTGACGAGGAAATTCAGGAATACGCGTGCAGCGAGAACAACGTCGATGCGGCCCATCTCGGTTTTGGACCGGGTCCGATCCGTCCCGATGGCACGCGCGGTTACGTCGATCCTGCGCCGCTGCCGCCGCCTCTTCCTCGCGTGCCAGCGAAGTAGGTTGGTAGTGGGAAGTCAAATTCATTTGACGGCGATTCCGACGCTACGCTACAAGTGTTGCCAATGAAGCCCACGGCCCCGCGCCTCTGTTGTTGCTGTTGTTGTCGCTGCAACACACGTGTCTCCGGTGACACACGCGCGGTGGAGGGCCTCACGATGACGCCCTGAGTTCCTGATTTTTCATTCAGACTCGGCCACCGATCGAAGGCCCGGAGGTTCACGCTTCCGGGCCTTTTTCTTTGTACGGCCAGGCCCCGAAGCATGGCGATCTCTCGGACACGACAAAGGTACCCACATGTTTCGGAAGTTGTTCTCGATAGTCCTGCTTCTGTTTGTGTCGGCTGCGCTGCAGGCGCAGCAGGCGAATAACGCGATCCTCGTCGGCGTCATCAGCGACAGCACCGGCGCATTTCTTCCAGGCGCGACCGTCACCGCCACTCATGTGGCGACGAATACCTCGGTCGACATCCTCACTGACGAGCGCGGACAGTACCGCACGCCTCCATTGCGGATAGGCGACTACGAGGTCACCGTCCGGCTCGACGGCTTTCGCACATTCGTGCGCCGGGGCGTCGTGCTCAACATCGGCGACGTTCGCAACGTCGACGCCACGCTCGACATCGGAGCGATTGCCGAGACCGTGACGGTCGACGCGACGCCACCTCCCCTCAACACGTCGGACTCGACCGTCGGCACGGTCATCACCAACGAACAGATCGCGGCCCTCCCACTCAATGGACGCGACTATCTGCAATTGGCATCGCTGTCATCGGGCACCGGGCCGGCCAGCAGCCAGGGTGTGGTCGTTGGCGGGCAATCGGGAACCGCCGTCGCCTTCCTGCTCGACGGGCACGACAACAACAGCCAGCAGATCACCACTGGTCACTCCGGACAAAAGGAAATCATCAAGCCGTCAGTGGACGCGATTCAGGAGTTCAAGGTCGTCACCAACAGCTACTCAGCGGAATACGGCCGCTCCTCGTCAGGTGTGGTCAGCGTCTCGCTCAAGTCGGGAACGAACAGCCTGAATGGCAGCCTCTACGAGTTCTTTCGCGACGATTCGCTCAACGCGACCAACTACTTCGCAACCACGAAACCTGCCGACACGCGGCATCAGTTCGGCGGCGCCGTTGGCTTTCCAGTTATTCGAAACAAGACCTTCTTCTTCGGCGATGCCGAAACCGGTCGCATCCGTCGCGAGACGACGACGCTCTCGACGCTGCCGTCGGCGACGGCGCGAGCAGGTCAGTTCTCGCGGACGATCATCGACCCGCTGACGAAGTTGCCGTTCCCGGGGAACCAGATCCCGGCGTCGCGTGTCGATGCTGTGGCGGCGCGCATCCTCGGCTACGTGCCTCTGCCCCAGACGGGCGCTGCCACGAACAACTTCACCTACAACAGCCCGTCCGATCAGGACCAGCAGACGTGGGACGTTCGCATCGACCACGTGTTCAGCCCGAAGCACAACGCCTATGTCCGCGTGAGCTCTCAGCGCCTCGAGAACAAGCCGAACTCGCCACTCCCGCCGGATGCCAGCGGCAACTACGTGGTCTCAGGCGCGAGCGACATCTCCGACAACAAGAGCATCGTCGTTGTCCACAACGCGGTCTGGTCGCGCAGCGTCATCGGGTCGATCCGCGTGGGATACAACCGCATCGACTGGGACGAGATCGTGCCGCCACAGGATCTGCGCGGGGTCGGCATCCCCGGTGTCGACTCCAGTAACCCGGGATTCTCACAGATCGCGATCACCGGGTACCGGACGCTGGGAGTGTCGAACGTGCCCAACGCCGACGATTCGAAGAATCTTCAGGTGTCAGGTGACATATCGCTGACGAAGGGGACGCACACGATCAAGACAGGGATCCAGCACTATCAGCTCGGGATCGACTTCCTCAGCTCGCAGCGCAGCAGCGGCATCTTCAACTTCAACGGCCAGTACACGGGTGATCCGTTCGCGGATTACCTGCTTGGATACGGCTCGTCGGCGAGCCTCTCGAAGTACGCGAAGTTGAACTTCCGCACGCCCTATACCCACTTCTTCGCGCAGGACGACTGGCGAACGAGCGAGCGGCTCACGCTCAACCTTGGCCTGCGCTACGAGCTGAATTATCCGTCGGTCGATCAGAACGACGCGATCGCGAATTTCGATCTGGATACCGATCCGCTGAACCCGCGCATCGTGCTTGCCGGCTCGGAGGGTGACGATCGCGCCGCGCGCGCGCTGGTTGCTACCAACTACCGGCAGTTCGCCCCGCGTGCCGGCTTCGCGTATCTCCTGCCCGGCGACAAGACGGTCATTCGAGGCGGAGCCGGCATCTTCTACGGAAACATGATCACGGTCGGCGGCATGTCGTCGCTCGAGATCAATCCGCCGAATCACGTCCGCATCGCGCAGACAACAGACCGGACCATTCCATCGATCTTCTTGAGTCAGGGTTTTGCCGCCGACGCGTTGTCGGTTGCGAACGCGCGCGACGTCAACCTGGTGTCATGGGACCGCAGCGACAAGCAGCCGACGGCGTACCAGTGGAACGTGAACGCACAGCGCGAGCTGCCCGGTCAGGTGGTTGTCGAGGTCGGCTACTACTCCAACCGTCTGGTCAACAACTGGCGATCGATCGACGGCAACCCGGCGCCTCCGGGTCCGGGAAACCTCAATCGCCGGCGTCTCTACCAGACGACCGCCGTGCCGCCGACGGGCGACGTCATTACGCTCGCCAACGTCACGCGCATTCAGAAGGACGGCTGGAGCCAGTACCACGGGCTCCAGACGAAGTTCGAGAAACGCTATTCGAAGGGCATCTCGCTGCTTGCGGCCTACACGTGGTCGAAGACTCGCGGCCTCGAAGGCGGCTACCAGGACTACACGAACATCGACGCCGAAGTGGGGCCCACGTCCACCGATCGCCCGCACCACTTCGTTGGAAGCGGCATCTACGAGCTGCCGTTCGGTCACAACCGATCGATTGGCGGTGATTGGGATGGTCTGACGAACGCGTTGCTTGGCGGGTGGAGCGTCAGTCCCATCCTCACGGCGACCTCGGGAGCGCCTCTCAACCTGACTGTCAACGGGAACCCGTCGAACTCGAGCGGCACGGATCGGCCGAATGTGGTGGGCGAGTGGCGGCTGGATGATCCGACGGCCGATCAGTGGTTCAACACCAGCGCATTCGTGGCGAATGCGCCGTTCACATACGGCAATGCGCCGAAAAACCTGATTCGCGGGCCAGGCTACTTCAATCTCGACATCTCGATTCAGAAGGCGTTCCGCGTGTCTGAGAGCGTACGCGCGGACATCAGGCTCGAGTCGTTCAACGTCACCAATGCCGTCAATCTCGGCAACCCCAATACCACTGTCGGCGACGTCAACTTCGGGCGCATCTCGTCTGCTGGCGCAGCGAGACAGAGCCAGGTTGCCGTGAAGCTGCTGTTCTGAACCCTATGGTCCACGGTCCACAGTCCTCAGTCCACGGTTTACTTATGACAAACCACAGGTTGCGAAGTGGCGCGATCGCCATAGCCGTGATGGCGGTGGGAGCAAGCACCGCAATCGCACAGGGAGCACAGGCATGGCGCGAGCGAACGGTTGTGCCAATTGCGTCCGTCGAGTGGACGGGTGCGCGGCTCGCAGACGGTCAGCCAGACGTGCAGGGCCACTGGTCCAACACGATCGGCAACCACAACAGCTTCACTCGTCCGCAAGGGGGCGACGATGGTGCCCCGGGGGGAGGGGCGAGGGAGCGGGGCCAGGCCAATCGCGCTCCGAGCCGGGTGAGTGATCCACCAGACGGTCAGGTCCCATATCAGCCCTGGGCGCGAGCCAGACAACAGGAGTTCGGTTCTCATCTGGACGATCCGACGCGTCCTGAGTACGTCGAGCCGCTCGCACGGTGCGCGCCCGCAGGTCCAACCAAGTCGTTCATGTGGCACGGCTACGAGATCCGCCAGTATCCGGGCTATGTGCTGTTCCTCTTCGATTCTGGTACGCGGATCATCCACCTTGATGCCAAGCCGCATCTTGCGGAGAACGTCAAGCTGTGGAACGGCGACTCGCGCGGCCACTGGGAAGGCAACACGCTCGTCGTCGACGTCACCAACAACAACTCGAAGTCGCGGTTCGCGCGCACAGGTGAGTTCGTCAGCGAGCACGCGACCATTCAGGAGCGTTACATCTTCGACAGCGCGGGTGAGCGCTTCATCTATCAAGCGGTCTACACCGATCCGACCGTGCTGACGCGGCCGTTCACGGTGACGATTCCCAACCGCCGTATCACCGACAAGACGCCGCAGGACGGCTGGAACAACATCACGTTCCCCGCCATCCACTCCGGCACCGAATTCATCATCGAAGCCTACGAACGCACGTGCGTCGAGAACAACGGCGAGCACGGCGGCGTAGCTGTCGAGTCGAAGTAGAGGAGAACCCGATAGCCATGACACGCACAACTGCTTTACTCGGCGCTGTTCTCACGTGGGCGCTCGTCGTAACGGTGCCGGCAGCCGCGCATCATTCGTTTGCCGCGGAGTTCGACGCGAACAAGCCCGTTGAATTGAAGGGGGTCGTCACCAGGCTTCAGTGGACCAACCCGCATGGGTGGATCTACGTGGACGTCAAGGACGCCAGCGGCGTCGTCACGAACTGGGCGATCGAGTTCGGTGCGCCGTACAGCCTGCTGGAGAAGGGACTGCGCAAGAGTGACTTCCCGGTGGGCTCCGAGGTCGTCGTGAAAGGATTCCGCGCCAAGACCGGCAAGGCAGTGGCCAACGCGCGGAGCGTGACGCTGCCAGACGGACGCAACTTCTACGCATCGGGGGGAGACAGCCCAGGCGCACCGGTGGAAGTGAGCGCGCGATGAGGCTGCCAGCGCTGCTCTTGTTGTTGGCTGCCTCGTCTCTGCTTACAGCGCCCGGCGCGTGGGCGCAGCAGACACAGCCGTCGATCCCTCGTAGTGCCGACGGCAAGCCTGACTTCTCCGGAATCTGGCAGACGCTGAGCGCCGCCGAGTACGACCTGGAGCCGCACTCGACCCGGAAAGACGCACCTCCCGGACCGGGCATTGTCGAAGGGCAGGTCATCCCCTATCGCCCGGAGGCGTCGCAACAGCGCAAGAAGAATTTCGACGCGCGTGCGACCAACGACCCGCGCACGAAGTGCTTCACCCTCGGCACCCCGCGCGGCATCTACTCGCCCGAGCCGTTTCAGATCTTTCAGCGCGCACGCGACCTGACGCTGGTCTTCCAGTTCGGGCACTCGGTGCGCACGATTCACACCAACGAGACTCGCCATCCCAAAGGCCCGATTGGATTCTGGCTTGGTGACTCGCGCGCTCGATGGGAGGGGGACACGCTCGTCGTCGATGTCGTGGACTTCAACGGAGAGACCTGGCTCGATCGCGCCGGGAACTTCCACAGCGACCAACTGCACGTCGTCGAGCGCTGGTCCTTCCTCGACGCCAACACGATTCAGTACACCGCGACGCTCGATGACCCGACGGTGTACACGCGGCCCTGGAGCCTGAGCGTGATACTGCACCGGCACCGCGAACCCGACTTTCAGCTGATCGAGAACTACTGCTACACGCTCGACTACGACAAGTTCTACCCCGTGCCCTCCGAGCAATAGGGCTGACGAATATGTATCGAATCAGGAGAACGTCAATGAAGACAGCAAGTGTCATGGTGGTGTTGGCTGCCCTCGTCACGTTGGGCGCCACGGTGCAGGCGCAGCAGGCGGCGCAGGGCGAATCGTCGTCGCGCCCGGCCTCCACCGCGAAGATCCTCAAGCGTGCGGAGATCGATGCGCTGCTCGCGCAGCCGGCGAACGTGCTCGTCATCGACGTGCGGCGTCCCGATGAGATTGCGTCGATCGGCGGTTTCCCGGTTTATCTGAACGTGCAAGCCGGTGATCTCGAGAAGCGGCTCCCGTCGATTCCGAAGGACCGCCTGATCATCACCGTTTCGAATCACGCGTCGCGCGCCGGACGTGCGGCGGACCTTTTGCAGAAGAACGGCTTCAACGTGGCCGGTGCCGCCGGCGCTCAAAACTACGAAGCCGAGGGAGGCGCGCTCCTGAAGATTGCGCCGCCATCGCGAAGCACGGCCTCGGCCGAGCCACGCAAGCAGTAACGGATTCGGCGCGGTGGCGAAGCGGCAACGCGGTGGTCTGCAAAACCACCATCCGAGGGTTCGAGTCCCTCCCGCGCCTCCAGTGGGGAAATCGATGATCACCGAGGTTCAGGTCGATGAGGGGAGCGTCACTGGTCGCGGGTGGCACGCGTTGTTCGAGGAGCGATACGGCGCTGGATCGGCCGAGCGGCTCATCTCGATGCTCGAGCAGCCGTGCGTGACGTTTGCGCGCATCGCCGGCGAGTTCGGTGTCACCCGTGAATGCGTCCGACTGTGGCATCAGCGCCTGTTGCCGGACGCGCCACGTGGGCACCAGCGACAGCAGTTGTGCCGCGAGCATCAGATGAAGCGGCGATTGCTCGAGGACGCGCTGTTCCTCAGGTTCTATCGCCGCATCCGATCGTCGGTGCCGCACCAGCGCGTCACCCTGATCCCGTCACGCGACGGGTTTCGCAAGCGCACGGTGCGTATCGATGGCCGTACGATCGCGCTCAGGCGGGCGCGCCGGAACAGTGCGTGGCGCGGCTCGAACAACGGGACTGTCTATACCCTGACGAGCATTCCGGCCGGCGCGGATCTCTTGTATTACGAGCTCTCGTCTGAGGACTACCTGCTTGTTCCACGAGAGGCTCTGCCCGTTGGAATCGTCACGTACGTCGACACGGACGCATCAACGTATCAGCGTTTCAAGAACACCTTGGCAGCGCTTTCGCGACCGTCTAGCCTTCAGGTCGAATGGGCTCGGCGGGGGTGATTCGAGAGCGAGCGAGCTCCTCGTTGCGTTTGACCTGGGGCAATTGCACCGAGAAGAACCGATAGAGAAGCCACGAGTCGAGCAGGCCCACTGCCACGAGCACGAGATATGCGAGATTGCTCTGCACGAGGCTGAGGTCCTTGAGCAGCGTCGACAGGCCGAAGCCGACGATCCACGCATCGAAGCTCATACACAAGCGACGGAAGGTTTCCGGGCGGATTCGCTGGATGATGTAGGCGCCGATCGGTA
>Ga0070670_100003809_pt1 | contig 12566 bp, 9 predicted proteins | sample KBSS63metaG_FD_64665 | JGI IMG/M metagenome (GOLD analysis project Ga0070670, IMG submission 64665) | Switchgrass rhizosphere microbial communities from Kellogg Biological Station, Michigan, USA - KBS S6-3 metaG | ecosystem: Host-associated > Plants > Roots > Rhizosphere > Soil ... | reverse complement strand
TACCTCAACGTCGCGCGCGTGCTGAACCTGTCGGAGTGGAAGGTCATCACGCGGATCCTCTTCCCCGCCGTGCTGCCCTACATGCTGACCGGCGTTCGCCTCTCGGTCGGCACCGCCTGGCTCGTGATCGTCGCCGCCGAGATGCTGACCGGCGGCGTCGGCATCGGCTTCTGGGTGTGGGACGAGTGGAACAACCTCAACGTCAAGCACATCCTGATCGCGATCGGGGTGATCGGCATCGTCGGCCTCGTCCTCGAGTGGACGCTGATCGCGATCGCCCGGCGCTTCAGCTACGACGACGCCTGACCGGAGACATCCCATGAAAAGCTTCATCGAAGTGCAGAACGTCGAGATGGTCTTCTCGACCCGCAAGGGCCGCTTCCATGCCCTGCGCGAAATCGATCTGAAGGTCGAGCGCGGCGAGTTCGTGACCCTGATCGGCCACTCGGGCTGCGGCAAGTCGACGCTGCTCAACCTCATCGCCGGGTTGACGCGGCCGACGAGCGGCGTCCTCCTCTGCGACAACCGCGAGATCGCCGCGCCGGGCCCCGAGCGCGCCGTCGTGTTCCAGAACCACTCGCTGCTGCCGTGGTTGACGTGCTATGAGAACGTCCACCTCGCCGTCGAGCGCGTCTTCGCCGCGACCGAGAAGCACGAGCAGCTGCGCGCGCGCACTCAGGCGGCGCTCGAGCTCGTCAACATGGGGCACGCCGCCGCCAAGCGGCCGCACGAGATCTCGGGCGGCATGAAGCAGCGCGTCGGCATCGCCCGCGCCTTGGCGATGGAGCCGAAGGTTCTTCTCCTCGACGAGCCGTTCGGCGCCCTCGACGCGCTGACACGCGCGCACCTGCAGGACGAGCTGCTGAAGATCGTCGCGCGCACGAAAAGCACCGTCGTGATGGTGACGCATGACGTCGACGAGGCGGTGCTGCTCTCGGACCGCATCGTCATGATGACCAACGGCCCGGCGGCGACGATCGGCGAGATCCTGCGCGTCGACCTCGAGCGGCCGCGCGACCGCGTCGGCCTGGTCGAGGACAGCCGCTACACGCACTTCAGGAAGGCCGTGCTCGACTTCCTCTACACGCGCCATGGCCACGTCGAACGCGTCGCCGCCTGAGCCTGCCTCGCCCGCATGAAGACCTTCATCCGCGCCAGCGAAGTCTGGGTGCCGAGCACCGACCGGACGATGCTCGAATGGGGCGGTGGCCTGTACCGCGACGCACCGCGCTTTGCGGCGATCAGCAAGACGCTCTGCTTCGGCCGCGGCGAGGGCCTGCCTGGCCAGGCCTGGGAGCAGCAACGGCCGATCGTGTTGAAGGTCTTCGAAGGCTCGTACTTCCGTCGCACCGCGGCCGCGCACGCCGAAGGCATCACCTGTGGCATCGCCGTGCCGATCTTCGCCGGCGACTTCCTCACCGCCGTGCTCGTGATCTTCTGCGGCGACGACGAGTTGCACGCCGGTGCGATCGAGCTCTGGGGCAATGTGCCGAGCGAGTCGGCCGACATGGCGCTTGACGACGGCTACTACGGAACGACCGCCGACACCTTCGAGTTCATGTCGAGGCGGACGACGTTCCGGCGCGGCACCGGCCTGCCTGGAATGGCCTGGGAGTCGGGACTACCGGTCGTCATCGAGGACCTTGGCAAGTCGGCGCGATTCCTGCGCGCCGACAGCGCCGTCAAGGTCGGCATCAACCGCGGCTTCGCCGTGCCGTGCCCGGTGCCCGGCGACGCGACCTACGTGCTCGCCTTCTTGTCGGCGCTCGGCACGCCGATCGCGCGCCGCTTCGAGGTCTGGAAGCCCGACGCGAAGCGTGAGCACCTGCACCTCGAAGGCGGCTTTTGCGAGCAGGGCGGTCGCATCGTGCCGGCGCCGAGCCACCTCGGCCTCGGCCGGGGGCAGGGAACGATCGGCCAGGTGCTCGTGACCGGCGTCCCGGGGCTCAGCGACGCCGCCGGCGCCGAGCCGAACGGCTGGGGCGCCGCGGCGGCCGAGCTCGGACTGACGTCGCTTCTCGTGATGCCGATCGTCGAGCGTGGCCGGCTCGTCGCTGCCGCGGCGTGGTACTTCTGAGCGCGCGCCGCACCGTCATGCGCCCACTGTTCGCACCCTCAGCCCATCAGCACCTGCATGCTGCGCTCGTAGCGGTCGGTGAGCTGCTCGAACAGCGCCAGGAGGGCATCGCTCGCGGCGTCGAGCGAGCGGGCGCCGCTCGCCTGGCCGACCTGGCGCGCCGTCGCGGTGACCTCCTTCCAGATCCGCTCAGCGTCGTCGAGCAAGGCGCGGATCTCGCCGGTGCAGAGCGGGATCGCGCGCAAGTGGGCGAGCGACTGCTCGAAGGTCTCGGCGGTGCGCGCCAGCTCGGCGCGCGCGGCGCGGGCGGCGTCGCCTTCCAGGACCAGACCGAGCAGCGCCTCCTTCGCATAGCGCTGCGACAGCATGCGCTGGCGCCCCGAGACGTTGATGACGTGCAGCGTCGTCACCAGGCCGGCGGTCTCGAGGCCGCGGGTCAGCCTTTCCGCCTCCAGCAGCAGTCGCTCGGCGGCTGCGTCGAGCGCGGCCAGGCCGCCGGCGGCGAGCGCGGGCGCGGCGAGCGCTTGCACCTCGGCCCACGCCGTGGAGACGGCCTCGAGCAGGTCGCCGAAGGTCGGCTTCGACACGCTCTTCGCGAGCGCGGCGATGCTGGCGTCGATCTGCCGCGTCGCGTCGTCGACCTGGTCGGCGTGCGCGGTGCCGCCGCGGTCGAGGACGCGCAGTGCGCATGCCTTGACCAGTCGCTGCGAGAGCATGCGCAGCTTGCCGGCGCGGTTGACGGCGTCGGCGTAGTGCGCTGCCGCGATCACCTGGCGCGAGACCTGGCCGACGCGCTGGTTGCTGTGCATCGAGGCGGCGCGCAGCACAGCGAAGGCTTCCTCCTCCGAGACCTGGCGCGCCCGCATCAGGATTCCCTTGGCGCGATCGACCAGCTTTCTTTCGTCGAAGCGCCGCGTCACTTCGACCAGCTCGGCGCGGACGCGGCGCTCTTGCTCGAAGCGCGAGCGGGCGACCTGGAGGACGGCGCGCAGCCGCTCGGCCGAGTAGCCGTTGACGACGTAGGAGTGGATGCCGGCGGCCAGCGCCCGCTCGATCTTCGCTGCCTCCGGGTCGTGGGTGAAGACGACGACCGGGCAGGGCGAGGTCTCGGCCAGCAGCGCGAACGCGGCGAACAGCGTTTCGTCGGGCGAGACCTCGTGGCAGACGATCACGTCGGGCGAGGTCCGCACCGCCTCGCGCACCAGATCGCCGCGCGGCGTCGCACCGAGAACGCGAACACCGGCGGCCGCCAGGTCGGCGGCGAGGTCGACGTCGGCGGGCGGCGAACCCTCGACGACCAGCGCGCTGGTCATCTCGGGTCGCGCCGCCGACCCGGTGCGGTGCGCTCCATGCGGGCTGCGATGCAAGGAGCGCACCACCACCCGCGCCGCTCGGCCCCAGAACCCTCAGGACGCCTGTAATGAAGAAGATGAATCTCGTGATGGTCGGCAACGGCATGGCCGGCGTGCGCACGCTCGAAGAGCTGCTGAAGATCGCCCCCGACCTCTACGACATCACCGTGTTCGGCGCCGAGCCGCACCCGAACTACAACCGCATCCTGCTCTCGCCGGTGCTCGCCGGAGAGCAAACGCTCGCCGACATCGTCCTCAACCCGGTCGAGTGGTACGCCGAGCAAGGCATCACACTGCACCTCGGCAAGAAGGTGGTCGATGTCCAGCGGCGCCGCCGGATCGCCGTCGCGGACGACGGCACCGAGGCGGCGTACGACCGGCTCCTGATCGCGACTGGCTCGAACCCCTTCGTTCCGCCGCTGCCGGGCAAGGAGCTCGACGGCGTGATCGCCTATCGCGACATCGCCGACACCAACACGATGATCGAGACGGCGAAGACCCACAAGCACGCGGTCGTGATTGGCGGCGGCCTGCTCGGCCTCGAGGCGGCCAACGGGCTGATGCTGCGCGGCATGTCGGTCACCGTCGTTCACCTCATGCCGTGGTTGATGGAGCGCCAGCTCGACGAGGTCGCGGGCGGAATGCTGCAGAAGTCGCTCGAGTCGCGTGGCCTGAAGTTCCGGATCGGCGCGCAGACCGAGGCGCTTCTCGGCGATGCCGGCAGGCGCGTCAAGGCGGTGCGCTTCAAGGACGGCAGCGAGGAGCCGGCCGACCTCGTCGTCATGGCCGCCGGCATCCGCCCGAACACGGCGCTGGCCGAGAAGATCGGCCTCTACTGCAACCGCGGCGTCGTCGTCAACGACACGATGCAGACGATCACCGACGGCCGCATCTACGCGGTCGGCGAGTGCGCCGCGCACCGCGGCATCGCCTACGGCCTGGTCGCGCCGCTGTTCGAGCAGGCCAAGGTGTGCGCGACGCACCTCGGCGAGTTCGGCATCGGCCGCTACCTCGGCTCGCAGACGTCGACCAAGCTCAAGGTCACCGGCATCGATCTGTTCTCGGCCGGCGATTTCAGCGGCGGCGGCGACACCGAGGAGATCGTCCTCAGCGACCCGTACAACAGTGTCTACAAGAAGCTCGTCGTCAAGGGCGACAAGCTGATCGGCGCCTGCCTCTACGGTGACACCGCCGATGGCTCGTGGTACTTCGACATGGTGCGCGACGGCAAGGACATCGCCTCGATCCGCGACAGCCTGATGTTCGGACAGCAGCATCTCGGCGACACCGGCCACGCCGGCAACAGCCGCGCTTCGACGATGGCCGACTCGGCCGAGGTCTGCGGCTGCAACGGTGTCAAGAAGGGAACGATCGTCAAGGCGATCCGTGACCAGGGCCTGTTCACCCTCGACGAGGTTCGCAAGCGCACCAAGGCGAGCGGCTCGTGCGGATCGTGCACCGGGCTGGTCGAGCAGATCCTGATGGCGACGGCGGGCGCCGGCTACACCGCGGCGCCCAAGCTCAAGCCGGTCTGTGGCTGCACCGATGCCAACCACCAGCAGGTGCGCGATGCGATCAAGGAGCAGCACTTGCTGACGATCGCGAGCGTCTACGAGCAGCTCGCCTGGCGCACGCCGAACGGCTGCGCGAGCTGCCGGCCGGCGATCAACTACTACCTGATCAGCACCTGGCCGCACGAGGCGCTCGACGATCCGCAATCGCGCTTCATCAACGAGCGCGCCCACGCCAATATCCAGAAGAACGGCACCTTCTCGGTCGTGCCGCGCATGTGGGCGGGCGAGACCAACTCGTCGGAGCTGCGCCGCATCGCCGACGTTGTCGACAAGTACAGGATCCCGACGGTGAAGGTGACCGGCGGGCAGCGCATCGACCTGCTCGGCGTGAAGAAGGAGGACCTGCAGGCGGTCTGGCACGACCTCGGCATGCCGTCGGGCCACGCCTACGGCAAGACACTGCGCACGGTCAAGACCTGCGTCGGCAGCGAGTGGTGCCGCTTCGGCACCCAGGACTCGACGACGATGGGCAAGGAGCTGGAGCGCGCGCTCTGGCGGATGTATGCGCCGCACAAGGTCAAGCTCGCGGTGAGCGGCTGCCCGCGCAACTGCGCCGAGAGCGGCATCAAGGACGTCGGTGTGATCGGCGTCGACTCCGGCTGGGAGATCTACGTCGCCGGCAACGGCGGCATCAAGACGGACGTGGCCCAGTTCTTCTGCAAGGTGAAGACGCACGCGGAGGTGCTGGAGTACTCAGCCGCGTTCCTGCAGCTCTACCGCGAGGAAGGCTGGTATCTCGAGCGCACTGTGCACTACGTCGGTCGCGTCGGCCTCGATCACGTCAAGGCGAAGGTCGTCGAAGACGGCGCGAACCGGGTCCGTCTGGCCGAGCGGCTGCGCTTCGCGCTCGACGGCCTGCCCGATCCCTGGTTCGAGCATGACAAGGCGCACGTCGACGTGCGCCAGTTCGAGCCGATCGCAGTGTGAGGAAAGAGCGATGAGCAATTGGAAGACGATCTGCCGCGTCGACGACATCCCCAGGCTCGGCGCGCGCAAGGTGACGCGACAAAGCGGCGGCGACATCGCCGTCTTCCGCACCGCCGACGACAAGGTGTTCGCGCTGCTCGACAAGTGTCCGCACAAGGGCGGGCCGCTCTCGCAAGGCATCGTCTTCGGCGACAGCGTCGCCTGTCCGTTGCACAACTGGACGATCGGCCTCGTCGACGGCTGCGCCGCTTCGCCCGACGTCGGCTGCGCGCAGCGCTTCTCGGTGAAGGTGGAGGACGGCGCCGTCGCGCTCGACATGGCCGAGCTGGCCCAGCCGCTGCCTGCCGCGGCGTGAAGGCGTCGCCGCGACGTGGCTGAGACGCGCTCGACCTGCCCGTACTGCGGCGTCGGCTGCGGCGTGATCGTCGAGACGTCGGCCGGCGCCGTCAGCGGGGTGCGCGGCGATCCCGACCACCCCGCCAACTTCGGGCGCCTGTGCAGCAAGGGCAGCACGCTGCACCTGACGGCGACCCGCGCGGTGACGATGCAGACGCGCCTGCTGCGGCCGCAGCTGCGCAGCGCACGCGGCGCGCCGCCGCAGCCGATCGGCTGGGACGCGGCGCTCGACCTCGCCGCCGACCGCTTCGCCGCGACGATCGCGGCGCACGGCCCCGACGCCGTTGCGTTCTACATCTCCGGCCAGCTCCTGACCGAGGACTACTACGTCTTCAACAAGCTCGCCAAGGGCCTGGTCGGCACCAACAACGTCGACACCAACTCGCGCCTGTGCATGTCGAGCGCGGTCGCCGGCTACAAGGCGACGCTCGGCGCCGACGCGCCGCCGTGCTGCTACGACGACCTCGCCCACGCCGCGACGCTGTTCATCGCCGGCTCGAACACCGCGCTCGCGCACCCCATCCTGTTCCGCCGCATCGAGGATGCGAAGAAGGCGAACCCGGCGCTGAAGATCGTCGTCGTCGATCCGCGCCGCACCGAGACCGCGGCCGCCGCCGACCTGCACCTGCAGATCCAGCCCGGCACCGACGTCGCTCTGCTGCACGGCATGCTGCACGTGATGCTGTGGGAAGGCTGGCTCGACGCCGCCTACATCGCCGCGCACACCAGCGGTTTCGAGGCGCTGAAGGCGCGCGTGCGCGACTTCGCGCCGAAGGACGTCGCCCGTCTGTGCGGCATTGCCGAAGCCGATCTCCTCCAGGCGGCGCGCTGGTTCGCCAGCGTTGACGCGGCGGTCGGATCGCGCAGGCCGACGCTCTCGCTGTACTGCCAGGGCCTCAACCAGAGCACGAGCGGCACCGCGAAGAACGCGGCACTGATCAACCTGCACCTCGCGACGGGGCAGATCGGCAAGCCCGGCGCCGGCCCGTTCTCGCTGACCGGCCAGCCGAACGCGATGGGCGGGCGCGAGGTCGGCGGCATGGCCAACCTGCTGTCGGCGCATCGCGACCTGGGCAATGCCGAGCACCGCGCCGAGGTCGCGCGCCTGTGGGGCGTCGACGACGTGCCGCAGGCGCCGGGCAAGACGGCGGTCGAGCTGTTCGACGCGGTCGCCGACGGCGAGATCAAGGCGCTCTGGATCGCCTGCACGAACCCGGCGCAGTCGATGCCCGACCAGGCGACGGTCCGGCGCGCCCTCGAGCGCGCGGAGTTCGTCGTCGTCCAGGAAGCGTTCGCGACGACCGCGACCTGCGCCTACGCAGACCTGCTGCTGCCGGCGACGACCTGGGGCGAGAAGGACGGCACCGTCACCAACAGCGAGCGCCGCATCAGCCGCGTCCGCGCGGCGGTCGCGGCGCCCGGCGAAGCGCGCGACGACTGGCGGGTCGCGACCGAATTCGCGCAGCGCCTCGAGCAGCGCCTCGGTCGCGGACCCGCGCGCGGCGCGCCGTCGCTGTTCGCCTACGAGACGGTCGAGTCGATATGGAACGAGCACCGCGAGACGACGCGTGGCCGCGACCTCGACATCACCGGCCTCGACTACACGCAGCTCGACGTGGCGCCGGCCCAATGGCCCTGGCCCGAGGGGGCCCGCCAGGGCACCGAGCGCCTCTACGTCGACGGCCGCTTCCCGACCGCCGACGGCCGGGCGCGCTTCGTCGATGCGCCCTACGCGGCGCCGGCCGAGGCGCGCGATGCCCGCTTCGCGTTCGCGCTCAACACCGGGCGCCTGCGCGACCAGTGGCACGGCATGAGCCGGACCGGCTCGATCGGGCGCCTGTTCGGTCACTCGCCCGAGCCGGTCGTCGAGATGAACGGCGAGGACATGGCACGCCTGTGCCTTGTCGATGGAGATCTCGTCGCCGTCACGTCGCGACGCGGCGCGATCGTCCTTCCGGCGCAGAAGAGCGCGGCGCAGGCGCCGGCACAGGTCTTCATCGCCATGCACTGGGGCGAGGAGTTCGTCTCGGGGCGCGGCAGCGGCGACGGCAAGGATCCTCGCGGAGGCGGCGCGCTTCTCGCCGGCGTCAACGCGTTGACCCAGCCTGCGTTCTGCGCGCAGTCGAAGCAGCCCGAGCTCAAGCATGCCGCGGTCAAGGTCGTTCGCGCCGAGCTGCCTGCGCGCGTCCTGGCGCTCGCCTGGCTCAGCGACGAGCGGGCCCTCGCCGTGCGCGAGGCGTTGCGCCCGCTGATGGCCGACTTCGCGTTCGCGAGCTGCGTGCCGTTCGGCCGCAAGCGCACCGGCGTGCTGTTCCGCGCCGCGGCCGCGGCGCCCGTCGCGCCCGGCGTGCTCGCCGCGATCGAGGCGCTGCTCGGCCTCGACGGCAACTCCCCCGGCGCGCGCCTGCACTATGCCGACGCGAGGCGCGGCCAGCACCGCACTGTCCGCCTGTCGGGCAGCGCCGAGTCGATGCGGCTGGAGGGCTTCCTGCTCGCCGGCGACATCGCCGCCGAGGCGTGGATCCGGCCGTTGCTGCAGGAGGAGCTCCCGGCCGCAGCGTACGGGCGCTCGCTGCTCATTGCCGGGCGATATGCACCCGTGGCCCTGGCATCGCGAGGGCGCCAGGTCTGCACCTGCCTCGACGTCAGCGAGCGCGAGATCGTCGCTGCCCTCGCTCGCGCCGACGGCGCTGCAGGTACGAGCGACGCGTTGTTGCGGCTGGTCCAAGCCGAGCTGAAGTGCGGCACCCAGTGCGGCTCGTGCCTGCCGGAAGTGCGTCGCCTCGTCCGCAACGCGGCGCCAGGCACGGTGGCGCCGCAAGAGCTTCCCGCCACAGCGATCCCATGAGCCGCGAACGTACCGTCCCTGTTATCCATCTGGTCGGCGCCGGTCCCGGCGACCCGGAGCTGCTGACCGTGAAGGCCATCCGTGCCATCCGCCAGGCCACCGTGCTGCTCGTGGACGACCTCGTCGGCCCCGGCGTGCTTCGCTACGCACGCCACTCGGCGCGCATCGTCGAGGTCGGCAAGCGCGGCGGCTGCGCGAGCACGCCGCAGGCCTTCATCGAGCGCCTGATGGCGGCCGAGGCAGCGCGCGGCGAGCGCGTGGTTCGTCTCAAGGGCGGCGATCCGTTCGTGTTTGGGCGCGGCGGCGAGGAAGTGGCGCACCTTCGTGCGCTCGGCTTCGAGGTCGAGGTCGTGAACGGCATCACCGCCGGGCTCGCGGCGGCAACGTCAATCGGCGTGCCGCTGACCCATCGCGACCACGCCCATGGCGTCCTATTCATCACCGGCCACGCGCGCAGCGATTCGCGCGCGGCCGCGATCGACTGGCCGAGCATCGCCGCCGCCGCAGCCGGTGGCATCACCGTCGTCGTCTACATGGGCATCGCGACCACCGAGGCGCTGCAGGCCGGGCTCGCGAGCCGCCTCGCCGGCGCGACGCCGATCGCGATCGTCCAGAACGCCAGCCTGCCCGGGCAACGGCACGCGATCTGTCGCCTCGACACGCTCGCGGCGGTCGTCGCGGAAAAGCGCTTCTGCGCGCCGGCGATCATCGTCGTCGGCGATGTCGTGCGCGCCGCCGCCGCGCTCGCCACGCCCGCCGAGTGGACCGACCCGGCGCCGGCGCACGCGGCCTGAGCGGCTCGCGGCGACCCGACGGCCGCGGTCGCGCTAAGCTCCGGCGCTCCTGACTTGCGGGGCGGGGCCTCGCACCAATCGCGACTGCCATGGCGTTCGAGCTGAATTCAGACACAACCGTCTTCGTCGTCGGCGCCGGCATCATGGGCGCCGGCATCGCCCAGGTGGCGGCGCAGGCCGGCCACCCGGTGCGGCTCTTCGACACGCGCGACGGCGCCGCGTCGGCCGCCTGCGCGAAGCTGGCCGCGACCCTCGACGGCCTCGCCGTCAAAGGCAAGCTCGACGGCGCGGAGGCGAAGGCCATCGCCGCGCGGATCAGCGCGGCAGCGCGACTCGACGACGCGGCCGGCTGCGCCCTGGTCGTCGAGGCCATCGTCGAGAACGCCGATGCCAAGCGCGCGCTCTTTCGCGACCTCGAGGCCATCGTCGGTGCCGACGGAGTGCTCGCGTCGAACACCTCCTCGATCTCGATCACCGCGCTCGCCAACGGGCTGAAGCGGCCCGGCAGGCTGGTCGGCATGCACTTCTTCAACCCGGTGGCGCTGATGAAGCTGGTCGAGGTGGTCTCGGGGCTGCAGACCGATGTCGGTATCGCGGCCGCGATCTTCGAGTTGAGCAAGCGTTGGGGCAAGACGCCGGTCCATGCGCGCTCGACGCCGGGCTTCATCGTCAATCGCATCGCCCGCCCGTACTACGCGGAGGCGCTCTCGCTCCTGCGCGAGCGGTTCGCCGAGCCGGCGACGATCGACGCCTGCCTGCGCGGGGCAGGCTTTCGCATGGGTCCCTGCGAGCTGATGGACCTGATCGGCCACGACACCAACTTTGCAGTCACGCACTCGGTATACGACGCCAACTTCGGCGACAAGCGCTACGTGCCCTCCGCCGTCCAGCGCGACATGGTCGACGGCGGCCTGCTCGGGCGCAAGTCGGGCCGCGGATTCTTCGCCTACGGCGCGGCTGGCGCGGCGACGCCCGCGGCGGCGACGGCGAATTTCATTGCCCCGCCGATCCCGCCCGGCGCGATCGTCTCGCTGCACGGCCGCGGCGTCGCCGTCGACCGCTGGGCTGCGCGGCTCGAGGAGGCCGACATCCGCTTCGAGGCCGACCCGTCCAGCCGCTGGAACGGCCTGCAGACCGACGCCGGCGAGCTTCGCCTCGGCGACGGCCGCGCGGCGATGCAGGTCGCCGCGGACTCCGGCGTTCGCGATCTCGCCGTCTTCGACCTGGCGATCGCTCCCGCCGGGGGCGAGCCCGGCACGTCGCTCGCGCTGACGTTCGCAGCTACCGCCTCGGCCGAGTGGCGCGAGCACGCCCAGGAGTGGCTGCGCATCGCCGGCTGGCAACCGCGGGTCGTCGGCGACGCTCCCGGCCTGGTCGTCGCGCGCACCGTCGCCATGCTGATCAACGAAGGCGCCGACGCCGTCCAGCAAGGCGTCTGCACGCCGGAAGGCGCGGACCTGGCGATGAAGCTGGGCGTCAATCACCCGGCCGGGCCGTTCGAGTTCCTCGCCCGCTGGGATGCGCTTGCCGTCGCGACGCTGCTCGGGCATCTGGACTCGCACTACCGCGGCGAGCGCTATCGGGTCAGCCCCTGGCTGCGCGAGCGCGCCTGGCTCGCGCGGCTCGGTCCGTCCGCCGCGTAAGACAGCTTCCCGCGCCGGCGTCGGTCGATGGCGCGACCGGCCTTCCGAGACTCCGTCAGGCGCTCCGGATGCCCACAATCCGGGGTCGCGCCGCACCATTCAATTGGCGCGCTCAGGAGACCCTAATGAAAGCCAACAGAACCCACGCCGCCGTCCTTTCCGTCCTGGCCGCCGCGACGTTGCTCGTCGCTTGCGAAAAGAAGACGACGACGACCGAAACGCCCGCCGGCACCACCTCGACCACCTCGACGACTTCGTCCATGAGCCCGTCCACTACCGCGTCGAACGCCACGGCGGCGACGGCGAGCGCGATGACCAAGGCCGGCGACGCCACCGTCGATGCCGCCATCACCGGCAAGGTCAAGGCCCAGTTCCTGGCCGACGCCGACGTGAAGGGCCTGTCGATCGACGTCGACACCAAGGACGGCGTCGTCACCTTGAACGGCTCGGCCGACAAGGCCGGCAACGTCGACAAGGCGGTGTCGATCGCCAAGGCCACCGACGGCGTGAAGTCGGTCGAGAACAAGCTGACCGTCAAGCCGTGACGTTCGTTCGCTGCGGCGAGACCTCCGGGTCTCGTCGGCGGCGTCGCGGACCGCCGGCCTGACCCGCGCCGAACCGTTCAGCCGAGCCCGAGCAGGCGCATCGCGTTCTGCTTGAGGATCAGCGGCTTGACCTCGTCCTTGAAGCCGGCTTCCTCGAAGTCCTTCAGCCAGCGGTCGGGCGTGATCAGCGGGAAGTCGCTGCCGAACAGGATTCTGTCCTTGAGCAGCGTGTTCGCGTACTGGACGAGCTGCGGCGGGAAGTACTTCGGGCTCCAGCCCGACAGGTCGATCCAGATGTTGGGCTTGTGCATGGCGAGCGAGATCGCCTCGTCCTGCCACGGCCACGACGGATGGGCGACGATGATCTGCATGTCGGGGAAGGCGATCGCGACGTCCTCGAGCAGCATCGG
>Ga0070670_100003808_pt1 | contig 12566 bp, 11 predicted proteins | sample KBSS63metaG_FD_64665 | JGI IMG/M metagenome (GOLD analysis project Ga0070670, IMG submission 64665) | Switchgrass rhizosphere microbial communities from Kellogg Biological Station, Michigan, USA - KBS S6-3 metaG | ecosystem: Host-associated > Plants > Roots > Rhizosphere > Soil ... | reverse complement strand
CAGCCTGGGCGGTCGCCGGCATCGACACCCGGCCGACCGAGATGCTGCGCGCGACGCGCAGCAGCGAAGCCGACGTCGCCCTCGTCGCACCGAGCGAGGGTGAAGAGACGCACGCCGACTACCGCGCCCTCGGCCTGACGCTGCAGCGCCATCCGCTCGCCTTGCTGCGCGCGCAGCTCGCCGCCTTTCGCATCGAACCGGCAGCGCGCCTGCGCACCTTCCCGAACGGCCGGCTGGCTCGCGCCAGCGGCCTGGTGACGCACCGGCAGCGGCCCGAGACGGCCAAGGGCACGGTCTTCGTCACGCTCGAGGACGAGACCGGCGCGGTCAACGTCATCGTCTGGCCGCGCGTCGCCGAGGCGCAGCGGAAGCCGCTCCTTGGCGCGACGCTCCTCACCGTCTACGGCCAGTGGCAGCGCCAGGGCGAAGGCGACGAAGCCGTGATGCATCTCGTCGCCGCGCGGATGATCGACCACACGCCGCTGTTGCAGGGCCTGGTCACGCGCAGTCGCGACTTCCGCTAGCGCCAGCGAGCCGGCGGCGGCGACCCCGGGCGCCGAATCGCTGTCCCGGCTCCGGCAAAATAATCGCATGGCCGCGCAGCTGATCACCGCCGAGCTCAAGAGCTGGATCGTCGCCCAGGCGACCGCCGGCCATCCGCCCGACATCGTCCTCGACGCGATGAAGGCGAGCGGCTGGGACGAGGACATCGCCATCGACGCGCTCGAGACGACGATGCGCGAGCACCTCGCCGGCACCCCGGGCGCGGTGATCGCCAGCACGCCGGCGCTGCCGGTGCCGGGCAGCCACATCGCCGCCGGAACGCCGTATGTCCGTGCCGTCGATCGCGAGGTCAAGGTCGTGATGGCGCTCAAGCTGCCGCGCGTCGTCGTCTTTGCCGACCTCGTCAGCGACGACGAATGCGCCGAGCTGATCGCTCTCGCGCGCGCGCGCCTGGCGCGGTCGGAGACGGTCGAGACCGCGACCGGCAGCAACGCCGTCAACCCGGCGCGCACCAGCGACGGCATGTTCTTCCTGCCGGCCGAATTTCCGGTCTGCGCCCGGATCGAGCAACGCATCGCGGCGCTGCTCGACTGGCCGGTCGAGAACGGCGAGGGCCTGCAGATCCTGCGCTACGGCCCCGGCACCCAGTACCAGCCGCACTACGACTTCTTCGATCCGACCGAGCCGGGAACGGCGAGCATCCTCCAGCGCGGCGGCCAGCGCGTCGCCTCGATCGTCTGCTACCTGAACACGCCCGAGGCCGGCGGCGCGACGATCTTTCCCGACGCCGGGCTCGAGGTCGCGCCGGTGCGCGGCAACGCCGTCTTCTTCAGCTACGACCGGCCGCACCCGATGACGCGCACCCTGCACGGCGGCGCCGAGGTCAGCGCCGGCGAGAAGTGGGTGGCGACGAAGTGGATGCGCGAGAGCCGCTTCGAGTAAGCCCGCGCGTGGCCTGAGCCGCTCAGGCGTGCGCGCCGTGGGCGAAGCCGAACGGCCGGCTGCGCTCGATACGCCGGTTCTTGCGCTCTTCCCACGTCTGCGGCCCCTCGAGCTGCCAGCGCTCGACGCTCGCGGCCAGCTCGTTGCGGGTCACGCGACGAAAGGCTCTCGTGGCCGACTCGCTGCGCCAGGCAGCGAAGCGCAGTCGCCAGGAAAGGGCCGCGATGGGCGCGGCAACCCAGTAGACACAGCGTCGCTCGTTCCAGAACGAGTGGCGCTCGAAGTTGACGCGGCCGGCGAAGCCGGTGTGCGGCTCGAACACGGCGTAGCCGCGATCGTCCGCGAGCTCGACCACGCTCCGGGCGATGTCGCCCGGCGTATCGCCGAGTCCGCGATAGACGAAGTAGACGCGGCGGATGCTGTCGGCCGGCAATCGGTCGACCTCGACCTCGTCTCGGTAGACGACGATGTCGTTGTGGTGCCAGAGGGTTCGCCAGGTCGTCGTCTTCATGCCGCTCTCGCCGATCGTCTGTCGCAGGGTGTGCGTCGAGGATAGTCGCCGCCCCCGCTTTGGTCTGTGACGATCGGCAAGCGTCGTTACGCGCGGCGCGGCGCTCCGTCGTCGGCGAGGTTGTCGATGACGACCGGCTCGATCGCGTCGGCCGGAACGAAGCCGAACAGGCGGCCGTAGAACCAGAGCTCGGCCTCGAACGCGCGCCGGATCGTCGCGGCGCGGCGAAAGCCGTGCTGCTCGCCTTCGAACAGGAGGTAGGCGACCGGCAAGCCCTTGGCGCGAACGGCCCGATACATCGTCTCGGCCTGGCTCGGCGGCACCGCCTTGTCCTCGGCGCCCTGGAGCAGGATGAGCGCGCTCGTCATCCGCTCCGGAAAATGGATCGGCGATCGTTCGCGGTAGACGTCGGCAGCGGCGGGCCACGGGCCGATCAGCGAGTCGAGATAGCGCGACTCGAACTTGTGCGTCTCGCGCGCCAGCGCCTCCAGATCGCTGACGCCGAAGTAGCTCGCGCCTGCGTGGAACAGGTCGCGGAAGGTGAGCGCGGCGAGCGTCGTGTAGCCGCCGGCGCTGCCGCCGCGGATCGCGAGCCGCCGGCCGTCGACGTCGCCGCGCGCCACCAGGAAGCGCGCCGCGGCGACGACGTCGTCGACGTCGACGATGCCCCAGCGACCGGCCAGGCGCTCGCGATAGGCGCGGCCGTAGCCGGTCGAGCCACCGTAGTTGACGTCGACGACCGCGAAGCCGCGGCTGGTCCAGAACTGGCGCGCCAGCGCCAGCGCGGGGTTGGTCGCGCCGGTCGGGCCGCCATGGGTCGCGACCAGCAGCGGCGGCAGCGCGCCGGCCGGCCCGGTGAAGTGCCGATTGCGCGGCGGGTAGTAGAAGGCATGCGCGGCCTCGCCGCCGCTGCCGTCGAACCTGATCGTCTCGGCGACCGAGATGTCGCCCGGGTCGAGCGCGATCTCGCTGGCGCGCCGCAAGGTGCGCCAGGAGCCGCTCGCGAGGTCGAGGCGGACGATCGCCTCGACCTCGGTTTCGGATGCGGCGATGCAGGCGACGAAGCCGTCGCCGACGCGCAGGTTCCTGATCGTGCAGAACGGCGTCGCCAGCTCGCTGAAGGCGTCGCCGCGCACGTCGATCCTCGCCAGGTGTGAGCGGCAATCGCGATCGAAGACGCAGACGATGCTGCCGTCGGCGGCGAAGCCGTACATCGCCTGGCCGAAGACCCAATGCGGCTCGCCGAACTCGGCGTCTTGGCGATGGATCGCCTCGATTCGCCCCGAGCGCTCGCGGTAGAGGTTCCACCAGCCGCTGCGATCGGAGACGAAGTGCAGCTCGCCGGCAGGCGACCAGCGGGGCTCGTTGACCGATTCGTGCGGACCGCCAGCGATGCGTCGCGCCTCGCCGATCGTGCCGTCGCCGTCGAGCGCGGCGACCCAGAGCTCGCTGCCCTGCCATGGCATGCGCGGATGGTCCCAGCTAAGCCAGGCCAGGTGCGCGCCGTCGTTCGAGAGCCGCGGGCTCGAGAAGAAGTCGTGGCCGGCGGCGAGGACCGTCTCGGCGCCAGTCGCCAGCTCGATCGCGACCAGCGTGTTGACCGCCTCGCCGGCGCCGCCGTGGTCTTCGCGGACCGCGATCAGGCGGTCGCGCACGCCGTCGACGACGAGGTCGGCGAAGCGGCGCGCGCCGGGCGCGGTGACAGGCTCGGGCAGGGAGTCGCGGCGCGCCCGGTAGACGCGCTGGTCGGCGTCATGGCAGAAGAACAGCTCGCCGTCGGCAGCGACGGTGAACGCGCCGCCGCCGTATTCGTGAACGCGCGTGCGGGCGTCGAACGGCGCGGGGTTGCGGTCGACGGCGCGGCCTTCGCGATCGCTCTCGACGACGACATTGCGGCCGCCTTCGCCGGCGCGGCTTTCGCTCCAGCACACAAGCTCGCCGACGACCGCGACCTGGCCGAAGCGGATCGCCGCCGCCGCGAGCAGCTCGGCGCCGAGCGGCGACGGCCAGCTGCCGAACGGCGCCTCGCGCTTGCCTTCGTCCCGTGCCGGCGCGTTCACGGGGCGCTCAGTACAGCACGACCGAGCGGATCGACTCGCCGCTCTTCATCAGCTCGAAGCCGCGGTTGATGTCGTCGAGCTTCAGGCGATGCGTGATCAGGTCGTCGATCGCGATCTTGCCGTCCATGTACCAGTCGACGATCCTCGGCACGTCGCTCCTGCCGCGTGCGCCGCCGAACGCCGAGCCGAGCCAGCGGCGGCCGGTGACGAGCTGGAACGGCCGGGTCGAGATCTCGGCGCCCGCCGGCGCGACGCCGATGATGACCGACTGGCCCCACCCCTTGTGGCAGCACTCGAGCGCCTGGCGCATCGTCGTCGTGTTGCCGATGCACTCGAAGCTGTAGTCGGCGCCGCCGTCGGTGAGCTGGACGATGGCGTCGACGACGTTGCCCACGTCCTTCGGATTGACGAAGTCGGTCATCCCGAACTTGCGTGCCATCGCCTCGCGCCCGGGATTGAGGTCGACGCCGATGATCTTGTTCGCGCCGACCAGCTTGGCGCCCTGGATGACGTTGAGGCCGATGCCGCCCAGGCCGAAGACGACGACGTTGGCGCCGGCTTCGACCTTGGCCGTGAACAGCACCGCGCCGATGCCGGTGGTGACGCCGCAGCCGATGTAGCAGACGGTGTCGAACGGCGCGTCCTTGCGGATCTTGGCCAGCGCGATCTCTGGGACGACGATGTAGTTCGAGAACGTCGACGTTCCCATGTAGTGCAAGAGCGGCTTGCCGGCGAGCGAGAAGCGGCTGGTGCCGTCGGGCATCAGGCCCTTGCCTTGCGTGGCGCGGATCTGCTGGCAGAGGTTGGTCTTCCTCGACAGGCAGAACTTGCACTGCCGGCATTCGGGCGTGTAGAGCGGGATGACGTGATCGTCCTTGGCCAGCGTCGTCACCCCTGGGCCGACGTCGACGACGACACCCGCGCCCTCGTGGCCCAGGATCGCCGGGAACAGCCCTTCCGGGTCGTCGCCCGAGAGCGTGAACCAGTCGGTGTGGCAGATGCCGGTCGCCTTGACCTCGACCAGCACCTCGCCGGCGCGCGGGCCCTCGAGGTCGACGCTCTCGATCGTCAGCGGCGCGCCTGCTTTCCAGGCGACAGCGGCTCGGGTCTTCATCTCGAATCCTCCAGGCGGTGATAGTCCGGAACGGTCAGCGTCGTCTGCTCGTCGTGCCGGGCGGCCGAGTTGATCAGCGCTGCCGCCTTTTCGGCGATCATGATCGTTGCCGCGTTGGTGTTGCCGCTGACGATGCTCGGCATGATCGAGGCGTCGACGACACGGAGCGCGTCGGTGCCGCGCACGCGCAGCTCGTCGTCGACGACGTCGAGGAGTCCGGTGCCCATGCGGCAGGTGCCGACCGGGTGATAGATCGTGTCGGCGTGGCCGCGGACGAAGCGCTCGATCTCCTCGTCGCTTCGTGCCGCCGCCGACGCCGCGAGCTCGCGTGCGCCGTGGCCGGCGAGCGCCGGCTGCTCGAGGATGTGGCGCATCGCCTTGAAGCCGCGCACCAGCCGGTCGACGTCGTCGCGCTCGGCGAGGAACGCCGGATCGATGCGCGGCGCGGCGAACGGATCGGCGCTCGCCAGCTCGACCTGGCCGCGGCTCTTCGGCCGCAGCAGGCAGACGTGGCACGAGTAGCCGTGGCCGAAGACGGTTTTCCTGCCATGGTCGAGCAGCTTGGCGACGACGAAGTGCAGCTGCAGGTCGGGCCGCGGCTCCTCGGGCCGGCTGCGCAGGAACGCGCCGCCCTCGGCATAGTTCGTGGTCAGCGGGCCGCGTCGATGACGGCGCCATTCGAACACCGCCTTGCGCATCGCCAGCGCGCCCGCGAACGAGAGCCCGAACAGGTCCTTCAGGTGCGGCGCGTCGAGCACTGCGACGACGTCGATGTGATCGTGCAGATGACGGCCGACGCCAGCCAGGTCGACCCGCGTCACGATGCCGTGGCGTTGCAGCTGCTCGCCCGGGCCGATGCCCGACAGCATCAGGATCTGGGGTGACTGCAGCGCGCCCGCGCAGACGATGACCTCGCGCCGGGCGCGAACCGTCTGCACCTCGCCGTCGATGGTCGCCTCGACCGCGACCGCCTTGCGCCCGTCGAGCACGATCCGCTGGGTGTGCGCGCCGGTGACGACGGCGAGGTTGGGCCGGTCAAGGTTCGGCTTGAGGTAGGCCTTGGCGGCGCTGCAGCGCTCGCCGTTCTTCTGCATTACCTGGTACAGGCCGGCGCCTTCCTGTCGCGCGCCGTTGAAGTCACGGTTGGCAGCGAGCCCCGCCTGCACGGCGGCTTCGACGAACACCGGGCCGAAGCGATGCGGGCTCGGCAGGTCCATCACGTTGAGTGGCCCGCCGATGCCGTGGAAATCGTCGCCGCCGCGCTCGTTGTTCTCGGCGCGCTTGAAGTACGGCAGAACGTCGGCCCAGCCCCAGCCGATGTTGCCTTCCGCGGCCCAGCCGTCGTAGTCGTCGGGCTGGCCGCGAACGTAGATCATGGCGTTGATCGAGCTCGAGCCGCCGAGCACCTTGCCGCGAGGCTGATAGCCGCGGCGCCCGTTCAGGCCGGGCTGCGGCACGGTCTCGAACGCCCAGTTGGCGCCGCCGGTCTTGGCGAGCAGCGGAAAGCCCGCCGGGCAACGGATCAGGACGCTCTTGTCGATCGGCCCCGCCTCGAGCAGGCAGACGCGAACGAACGGGTTCTCGCTCAGCCGTGCCGCCAGCACGCAGCCGGCTGACCCGCCGCCGACGACGACGTAGTCGAACTCGCCCATGCGGCCGATCATCGTTCGACCCCCAGCGCCGAAGCGGCGGCTGCAGCGAGAACCGATCCGACGGCTCGGGCGAGCGGGGTGCGCATCGGGCGATTGTGCCGTCGCCTTCGCAGCGCCCGGGCAACGCGCGAACCGCTACAGCAGCTGCTCCGGAACGAACCAGCCGAGCAGCATGTTGTGCACGCGAAGCCAGAAGGTCGACTCGGGCTCGACCCCGAGGACGACCTCCTTGTCGTCCTCGACGGTCAGCCACTCGAGGCCGCCGGTCTTGGGATTGAGGCGCAGCCGGTAGGCGCTGTCGAGCTTGCTGATGTTGATGACGCGCAGCAGCTCCTTGGCCAGCGCCGGGCTCTCGATGAACATGCCGAATTCGGTGTTCGTGCTGGCCGAGCGCGGGTCGAGATTCATCGAGCCGATGAAGATCGTCTTGCGGTCGATCACCGCCGTCTTGGCGTGGAGCCTGCCGAGCGAGGTGCCGAACATGCCGAGTCGCTTGGTCTGCTGGGTGCGGGTCGGGCTCAGCTCGTAGAGGTCGACGCCGGCCGCGAGCATTCGCGTCCGATAGCGCGAATAGCCGGTATGAACCAGCGGCTCGTCGGTCGCGGCGAGCGAGTTGGTGATCACCGTCACCTTGACCTTGTCCTTCTCGAGATTGCGGAACGACTCCATCCCCATCTCGCCCGGGATCATGTAGGGCGACGTCAGGACCAGGTCGCTCCTGGCCTGCCAGACCTGCATCATCACGTCGTTGGTGACGCTCATCTCGTAGGCGACCTTGGGCGACATCGCCAGCAGCTTTTCAGGCGGATCGGCGAAGGCGCGGGCGATTCCCCATTCGAGGCCGATCTGGCCGGAGTCGAGCTCCTCGACCAGCGGGCCGTAGCCGAGCAGGTCGGTCGCGGGCGGGTCGATCGGCGGCGAAGGCGGCAGGCTGGCCATCAGCGCGTCGAATGCCTGGGCGTGCGCCTGCTTGTCGCCGATCGGCTCGCCGACCGCCTCGATCGGGAAGACGACTTCGCTGTTCCAGTAGCGGTCGAAGATCGCCGACATCGACTGCACCACCGCGCCCATCACGAATGCGTCCATGTCGACGAAGTTGGCGTCCATCGCGCGCAGGAAATATTCGTCGGCGATGTTGCGTCCGCCGGCCACCGCCATCACGCCGTCGGCGATGAAGAGCTTGTTGTGCATGCGGTGGTTGAGCCGGCCGAAGTCGAAGATCGACGCGGTGTAGCGGGCGCCAACCCCGCCGGACCGGTGGCAGCAGAACGGATTGAAGAGGCGAACCTCGATGTTCGGGAACGACGCCAGGCCGCGCAGCAGCGGATCCGAGTGGGTCGTGTAGAGGTCGTCGACGAGCAGCCGGACGCGAACACCGAGAGCGCTCGCGTCGCGCAACGCCTTCATCAGCAGCCGCCCGGTCGGGTCGTTCTCGAGCACGTAGTACTGGACGTCGAGCGAGCGGGTCGCGCGCTGCGCCAGCTGGATCCGCGTGTCGAGGGAATAGGCGCCGAGCGGCAGCAGGCGAACGCCGGTCTGCTCGGGCGAGGGGATCGAGCTGACCGCGATCTTCACCAGCGGACTCTCGGGATCCGGCGCGAGCGCGCTCGAATCGGTCTTGCCGACGTTGGTCGGCAGCGTGCCGCACCCGGCGAGCAAAACCCCGGCCAGGCCGAGGACGATCGTCGCGGCGCGGCCGGCGAGCGTGCGCGCGGCGCGGCGCGCATCCGCCGCGACCGGCCGTCCGTACTGCGCGATGGCGGCACCTTTCTCGTAAGATGAAGAGTGCTGCAGCAGTGACCGACCGGGGCCCGTCATGAAGAAAGTTCTCGCGCTCATCGTGCTGGTGCTTACCTGGACCACATCCTCATACGCAGCACTCGACGTCGGAGATGCAGCGCCAAACTTTACAGCGACCGCCGCCCTCGGCGGCAAGCAGTTCAAGTTCACGCTCGCCGATTCGCTCGCCAAGGGGCCGGTGGTGCTCTACTTCTTCCCGGCGGCGTTCTCGGTCGGCTGCTCGATCGAGGCGCACGAGTTCGCCGAGGCGATCACCAAATACGAAGCGCTCGGCGCGACCGTGATCGGCGTCTCGTCGGACGACATCGAGACGCTCGGCAAGTTCTCGGTCCAGGCCTGCCAGGGCAAGTTCCCGGTCGCCTCCGACAACACCCAGAGCGTGATGAAGTCGTACGACGCGGTGATGGCGCTCAAGCCCGACTACGCCAACCGCGTCTCTTACGTGATCGCCCCCAACGGCAAGGTCATCTACAACTACCAGAGCCTGAACCCGAGCCGGCACGTCGAGAAGACGCTGGCGGCGCTCAAGGACTGGTCGCAGTCGAAGAAGTAGCGACGATCGCGGCGCCGACAGGCCCGGGGTGCGAGTCAGCGGCCGGCGACGGTGACGCGCCAGACGACGTTGCCGACGTCGTCGGCGACCAGCAGCGCGCCGCTCTTGTCGATCGCGACGCCGACCGGCCGTCCCTTGGCCGCGCCGTCAGGGGTGAGGAAACCGGTCAGCACGTCGATCGGCGGCGCTGACGGCTTGCCGTTGGCGAACGGCACGAAGATGACCTTGTAGCCGCTCGGCGGATTGCGGTTCCACGAGCCGTGCTGGCCGACGAACATGCCATTGGTGAACGGCGCCGGCAGGGTGGAACCCGCCGACGACACCAGGCCGAGCGAGGCCGTGTGCGGGCCGAGCGCGTAGTCGGGCGCGACCGCCTTGGCGACCAGGTCCGGACGAGCCGGCTGCGGTCGTTCGTCGACGTGCTGCCCATAGTAGCTGTACGGCCAGCCGTAGAACGCGTCCTCGCGCACGGACGTGAGGTAGTCGGGGACGAGATCGCTGCCGAGCTCGTCGCGTTCGTTGGCGACGGTCCAGAGCGTGCCGTCGCTGCCCCACGCCATGCCGTTGGGATTGCGCAGGCCGCTGGCGAAGACGCGGCTCGCGCCGCTCTTGCGATCGATCTCCCAGATCGCGGCGCGCCCCTCCTCGGCGGCCATGCCGTTCTCGGCGACGTTGCTGTTCGAGCCGACGGTCGCGTAGAGCTTGGCGCCATCGCTGCTGGCGATCACGTTCTTGGTCCAGTGGTGGTTGATCGGCCCGGCCGGCAGCGGCGTCACGATCGTTCCGGCGGCATCGATGCGGCTCGCGCCGACGACATACGGGTAGCGAACGACCGCGTCCGAATTGGCGACGTAGAAGTCGTTACCGACCAGCGTCATGCCGAACGGCGAATGCAGGCGCTCGAGGAAGACGTCGCGCGACTCGGCCGTGCCGTCGCCATTGACGCCGCGCAGGAGCGTGATCCGGTCGGCGCTCGGCGTGCCGGCGCCGGCGCGCTTCATCAGCTGCTTCATCACCCAGCCTTTGATCCCCTTGCCGTCCTCGGGCTTGGGCGGTGCATTGGTCTCGGCGACGAGGACGTCGCCGTTGGGCAGCACCGCGAGCCAGCGCGGATGGTCGAGGCCGCTCGCGTAGGCGGTGACCGCGAGGCCGGCGGCGGCGACCGGCTTGTCGCCCGCCGCCCAGCCTTCCGCCGGGGCGACCTTCACCGTCGGAATCAGCGTCTTGTGCGGCGCTGGCAGAGTCGGCTGGGGGCCGATGCCGGCACTGACCGGCAGCTTGGCGACGTCGCCGCAGGCGGCGACCGTGGCGGTGACGACGAAGAGCGAGAGAACGAGAGAAGAGCGAGGCGGGCGCATGACGAATGTCGACGAGTCAAGCTGCCCAATGTCGCCCGCGCCCGAGCGCCCACCTGTAGGCTGCGGCCGCATCGCGGCGTCAGGAACCCGCGAAGCTTTCGCCGGGCGTTGCTACCGCGCCAACAGTGCACGATTTCAACGGTTCGGACAGCCGTCGGCGTACCCGGAGTGCACTGCCCCTGTCACACTGGCCCGGCTCAGGGAGATCGTCAATGCCCAGGAAGATTTCGGCCCGCCTCGTCCGGCCGCTCAAGCTGTACGCCACCGGTCATGCCGCCTTGCTGGTCGGCGCCTGGACGATGAGCGCCACCGGGTCGGTGCTGCCGATGGCGCTCGCCGCATCGGCGTGCCTCATGCTCACCGTTCCGCTGGTGCGGCACTTTTTGACACCGGCAGACGCCCGCGACTGAATCCGACGCCGGTAGACGCCTGCGACTGACCCCGTCGGCGTTTTTGTCCGCGCTGTAGGAGTGCGCCGACGTCGACCGCGCCGCCGAGACGACCCGCTCAGGCGGTCGCTTCCGCTTTGCTGCGGGCACCCACTACTCCATGCTTCGGGCTCCGTTCAACCCGTACCAGGAGTGACGCAACATGAACAGCAACGGCCCCATGCTCACCGGTCTCTTTCGCGATCGCGACAGCGCCGAGCGCGCCTACCAGTCGATCTCGGACCGCGGCTACAACCGTGATGACGTCAACCTCGTCATGTCCGACGACACCCGCAAGCGCCACTTCTCCGGCACCACGGCCGGCAAGGAAACCGAGCTCGGCACCAAGGCCGCCGAAGGCGCCGGCATCGGCGGCGCGATCGGCGGCAGCCTCGGCGCCATCGCCGCCGCGATCGCCGCAGTCGGCACGACCATCGCCTTGCCCGGCCTCGGTCTCGTCATCGCCGGCCCGCTGGCGGCGGCGATCGCCGGTGCAGGTGCCGGTGCGGCCACCGGCGGCATCGTCGGCGCGCTGATCGGCTGGGGCATCCCGGAAGAGCGCGTCAAGGAGTACGACAAGGGCATCCGCGAAGGCGGCATCCTGATGGCCGTGCGCCCGCGCAACGACGAGGACGCGAGCTACTTCGAGAATTCGTGGAAGTCGAACCGCGGCGAGCACGTCTACCGCTGATCCGCGCTTGCTCGAGCCAACGCCGCCCCTGCGCAAGCAGCGGCGGCGTTGCCGCGTTCAGCGCGGGTTGATCTCGAGCAGCTCGACCTCGAAGCGCAGCGTCGCGTTCGGCGGAACAGCGCTGCCGGCACCGCGCGTGCCGTACGCCAGCTCGGGCGGGCAGACGAGCTCGGCCTTGCCGCCGACCTTCATCTTCTGCACCCCTTCGGTCCAGCACTTGATGACCCGGCCAAGCGGAAACGTCGCCGGCGAATTGCGCTTGTACGAGCTGTCGAACTCGGTGCCGTCGACGAGCGTGCCGCGATAGTGGACCTTGACCGTGTCGGCCGCGGTCGGGCTGGCACCCGTGCCTTCGCGCAGCGACTTGTAGACCAGGCCAGGCGACGCGGCGACCGAACTCGCCGGCTGAGCGCTGGCACCGGAGTGCCATGCAAGCGCCACGAGGGTGGTGGAAATCGCGAGGATAGTGCGAGAAAATGGGTTCGTCATGGCCCGATTCTGGCCTAGCCTGGAGAAGTCGAGATGAGCAAGACTTGGCTCGCCGCGCTCGCGCTCTGCGTCGGCGCCGTCATGGCCCAGCCGACAACGCCGACGACGCGCTTGCGCGGGACGATCGAGAAGATCGACCCGACCACGCTAGTCCTCAAGGAGCGCAACGGCGAAACCATGACTCTCGCTCTCGCCGACAACGTCACCGTCAGCGAGGTGCTGCCGATCGACGCGACGGCGATCCAGTCCGGCAGCTTCGTCGGCATCGCGTCGCTGCCCGCCGCCGACGGCACGCTCGCCGCGCTCGAGGTGCTGGTGTTCCCCGAGAGCGCGCGCGGCACCGCCGAGGGCCATTCGGCCTGGGACCTCCAGCCGGGCTCGCAGATGACCAACGCCACTGTCGCGACGATCGCCCCCGGCGCCAAAGGTCGGACGATGACACTGCGCTACAAGGACGGCGAGAA
>Ga0070670_100003806_pt1 | contig 12574 bp, 14 predicted proteins | sample KBSS63metaG_FD_64665 | JGI IMG/M metagenome (GOLD analysis project Ga0070670, IMG submission 64665) | Switchgrass rhizosphere microbial communities from Kellogg Biological Station, Michigan, USA - KBS S6-3 metaG | ecosystem: Host-associated > Plants > Roots > Rhizosphere > Soil ... | reverse complement strand
AGGACTACGGCTGGCCCGACGTCTCGTACGGCCGGCAGTACGACGCCCGGCAGACCGACGGCCGCAAGAACGTCAAGGTGGGCACCGGTAATACGTCGATGAAGGGCGTCGAGGAACCGATCTACTACTGGGTGCCGTCGATCGGACCTTCGGGCATGGCCTTCTACACCGGCGACCAGTTTCCCGAGTGGAAAGGCAACCTCTTCATTGGCGCGATGCCCGGGCAGCATCTCGTGCGTCTCGTTCTGAAGGACAATCGCGTAGTCGCGGAGGAGAAGCTGCTCGTCGATCGCAAGCAGCGGATCCGCGAGGTGCGGCAGGGGCCGGACGGGAACCTCTACATCTTCATGGGCACCGACCTGGTTCGGCTGACGCCGAAGAAGTAGCGCCGGGCCCTGACGGGGGCGGCGTGGGCGCGGTGGACATCAAGTCGGCACGGCACTACCGCTGGGGCGCGGCCAGCGACGGCTGGCATCTGCTCGACGGCGCGGATCTGAGCGTCATTCAGGAGCGCGTGCCGCCGGGAAACCAGGAGCGCCGTCACCGGCACGCCCGCGCGCGGCAGTTCTTCTACATCCTCACCGGCCGGGCGACGCTCGAGATCGACGGGCACGAGGTGGAGGTCTCGGCCGGGCAGGGGATCGAAGTGCCGCCCGGCACGCCGCACCAGTTCTTCAACCGTTCGGCCGCCGACGTGGAAATGCTGGTTGTCTCGTCGCCGCGGTCGCACGGCGATCGCCAGGACCTGTAATGGAACCGGCCTTTCGCGTCTGCGTCACCGGCGCCACGGGTTTCGTGGCCTCGTGGCTCGTGCGCGAGCTGCTCGAACGCGGTGTGGCGGTGCGGGGGACGGTGCGGCGCGTGGCCGCGGCCGACCATCTGCGAGCTTTGCCCGGAGCGGCGGAGCGCCTGGAGCTGGTCGAAGCGGATCTCACCGCGCCGGACTCGTTCGCGCCGGCGGTGCGCGGCTGTACCGCCGTCTTCCACACCGCCAGTCCGTACGTCATTCAGGTGGACGATCCGCAGCGGGAGCTGGTGGACCCGGCGGTGAACGGCACGCTTGGCGTGCTGCGGGCGTGCGCCGCCGCTTCCGAGGTGCTGCGCGTGGTGCTGACGTCGTCGATGGCGGCGGTCACCGACGAGCCCGACGCGAGCCGCGTCCTCACCGAAGCCGACTGGAACGAGAAGTCGACGCTCCTGCGCAATCCCTACTACCTGTCGAAGACCATGGCCGAGCGAGCGGCGTGGACATTCGTGGAGCGCGAGCGCCCGGGTTTCGACCTGGTGGCGTTGAACCCGTTCATGATCATGGGGCCGTCGCTGGCGCCCGGGCTCAACGTGTCCAACAAGATCATCGCGGACCTGGTGAACGGCGTGTATCCCGGCATCCTCAGCCTGACCTGGGGAATCGTGGACGTACGCGACGTGGCGCACGCACACGTGCGCGCGGCAGAAGTGCCGGCGGCGCGTGGGCGCTATCTACTGGTGCAGGAACCGGCGGTGAGCATGCGCACGGTGGTCGGCTGGCTGCGCGAGGCCGGCTACGGCGACGGCACCAAGCTCCCATCGCGGGCAATGGACAACGCGCTGGGCAATCTGCTCGTGCGGCTCAACTCCTACGTGCAGCCGGCGGGCGTGGGCAGCTACCTCCGCACGCACATCGGCCGCGTGCCGCGCTACGACACCACCAGAGTGCGGCAGGAGCTGGGGATCACGCTGCGGCCGACGCGCGAAACGGTGCTGGACACCGCGCGCGACCTGGAGCGCCAGGGGCACATCGCACGGCGTCCGGGCTCGTCGACGGGCCGGCGAGAGAGCCGCTGATATACTTTTCGCCCTATGAATAATCGACTGATTCTGCTCACGGTCCTCGCGGTGGCCCTGGCTGGCGGCACCTACGTGCGCGCCCAGTTCGGCGACAAGCCGGCCAAGCTCGACGTCGTGAAGCTGAAAGAGGATCTCTTCGTCATCCACAACGACTACGTCCCGGGGAACACCACGGTGATGGTGACCAACGAGGGGCTGATCCTCGTGGACGACAAGTTCGAGATCGATCACGCGAGCATCCTGGCCGAGGTCAAGAAGATCAGCAGCCAGCCGGTGAAGTACGTGATCAACACCCACCATCACGGCGACCACAGCGGTGGCAACGCCAAGCTGCAGGCGCTGGGAGCGCAGGTCGTCAGCTCCTGGCAGGCACGGCAGCAAATGGTGGACGGCAAGCAGCCGGGTCTGTCGAATATCACGATCGACAACAAAGCCAGCCTCTATCTGGGCGGCAAGCGCGTGGATCTCTTCTACTTCGGCCGCGGCCACACCAACGGCGACATCGTGGCGCTCTTTCCGGCGCAGCGTGTGCTGGCGTCGGGCGACCTGTTCACCATCGGCGACACCACGCCCGAGCTCGTGGACTATCCGGGCGGCGGCAGCGCAAAACAGTGGCCACAGACGATTGAAGGCGTCCTGAGCCTCGACTTCGATCAGGTCGTGCCCGGCCATGGCACCGTCGGCACCAAGGCCGACATGCGGAAGTTCCACGACACGGCCGTGCGGCTGCGCACGCGCGTGCACGACATGATCGTCGAGAAGAAATCGAAGGACGAGATTGGCAAGATGCTGACGGCGGAGTTCCACTACGCCGACTTCCACCTCGGCATGTCGCTCGACGGGTTGCTCGTTGAGCTTCGGTAGCTCTCTCGCGTTCCACCACATCGCGCTGTCCGTCACCGACATGGACCGCGCGACGTGGTTCTACAGCGAGGTGCTCGGCCTCGAGAAGATCGCGCGGCCGCCGTTCGACTTCGGCGGCGCGTGGTATCAGCTCGGCGATCACACTCTGCACCTCATCGTCCATCCGCCCACGCGCACGCTACGGCACTCGATGGAGATCGGCCCGCGCGAGGGGCACCTGGCGCTGCGCGTGCGCGACCGCCAGGAGGTGATCGATCGCCTGCGCAAACACAACGTCGAGATTTTGGACCTGCCCGACAACCTCACGCCGTGGGCGCAGGTGTACTGCTGCGACCCCGACGGCAACATCATCGAATTCAACGTCGAACGCCCAGACGTCCGCTCGTAGTTGCGGGTCTTCAGACCCGCCTCAGCATTCTTCGATGGTCTATCTGCTGGCGCTGCTGTCGGCCGTTGCCTACGGCGCCGCCGATTTCACCGGCGGCTTCGCGTCGCGCCGCGCGGCGATGTTCAGCGTCGTCACCATCTCGCAACTGGCGGGACTTCTCAGCCTGCTGCCCGTGCTGCCGCTGCTCGGGCCGGCGTCGCCGCATCAGGCCGATTTGGCGTGGGGCGCGGCGGCCGGCCTCGCCGGCGGCTTCGGGATCGGGCTGCTGTACCGCGCCCTCGCGATCGGGACTATGGGCGTGGTGTCGCCGACGACCTCCGTGTGTGCCGTCGTCATCCCGGTGCTGGTCGGCTTTCTGCGCGGCGAGCCGCTGCCGGCGCTCGTGACCGCCGGCATCGCCCTCGCCGTGGTGGCCATCGTGCTGCTTGGGCAGGAGAGCGCGCATCCCGATCATCCGGCGCCGCGGCCGCCGCAGTACGGGCTGCCGTCCGGCATGTGGCACGCGCTCGCGTCGGGCGTGGCCATCGGGTTCTTCTTCCTGCTGCTGGCGAATGCGCGCGCGGAGGCGGGGCTGTGGCCGCTGGTCGCCGCCAGGGTGGCCGGCATTCCGTGCTTTGCCGCCATCGTCGTCGTCACTGGCGCGTCGTTCCGGCTGCCCCGCGGCCTCGCGTGGCTGGTCATCGGCGGCGGCGTGCTGGACATGCTCGCCAACGTCCTGTATCTGCTGGCCACGCGATACGGCAGCCTCGCCGTGGCGGTGACCCTCGTGTCGCTCTATCCCGCCAGCACCGTGCTGCTTGCGCGCGTGGTGCTTCGCGAACGTTTGAGCCGGCTGCAAGTGATCGGAATCGTGGGGGCGCTCGTGGCGGTGGTCTTGATCGTACGAGGTGGATAGTTCGTCGTACGGCTTTTATACTCTTGCCCATCAGATGTAACGAGCGCGGGAGCTTTGCAAGCCAATGCTAGTCAGCCTGTCATAACGGAGGCGCACACTTTGGCATTCTGGACCGTTGCCGTTGCCGCGCTGGTTCTGGCCACCGCGGGTGCACGGCAGCCAGCTGAATCATTGCAAGGCGTGACCGGCATTTCGCCGGAGGCCACTCCGTTCGCGAGAAGACTTCGGTTTGACGAAGCGCGCGAGACTGTTCTCGGCGCTCTGAAGGAGGCGGACGCGGGTGTTCGCCTCGGGGCCGTGCGGTCTCTGGGCGTCTTCGGGGCGCCAGCCGCTCCTTACGTCCAGGTGCTTCGGGGACTGAGCGACACCGATCCAGACGCCGAGGTTCGGGCTGGGGCCTGGTCGGCGATTGAGGCTATTCGACGTGAAGGGCGTTGACTTATCACGTCGCGATGGAGTCGCAGACGGGCGGCTGATCTGCACGACCGTTGGGCAGACAAACCAGTGGAGATGAGATGACACTGTACGCGCCGGTTCAGTGGTTCTATGCCGTGATGGTATCGGTGGTGTTCGGTGCGAGTGTGTACGAGGCATTGGTCGTGCACCCCGCGTGGAGCCGGAAGCCCTCCGAATCCTTTCGCGGATTCGTGGGCACGCCGGTCAGTCGGATGGATTTGCCGAGGTTCTGGGTGCCCGTGGCGCCGCTGTACGCACTGAGTGGACTCGGCACGCTGGGGCTCGCGCTTTTGGCCCGAAGCCAGGGGGAGGCCATCATCGTGTCGGCGGTTTGCGCCGTCGCGGTGGTTGCGTGGACCTTGCTGTACTTTCGGCCGACGATCGAGCGGTTTCTTACTGACGGCGGCGGGAGCACTCCGCCGGAACGCTTGGAGGTCGAGGCGCGCCGTTGGATCGGGCTGAACTGGGTCCGAGTCGGCCTGATCGCGATCTCTTGGTGGGGAGCCCTCAGCACCTTGGCGAGACACGGATGAACAAGGCCTCGATACGGTGACCGGGATGAGACGACACCTCGTGAGTCTGGCAGTGACCATCTTCATCGTCACCGCGGCGTCCTCCGCGTCCGCGCATCACAGCCATCCGTTCTTCTACGATCAGTGCAAGAGCATCACGCTCGAGGGGCGAGTCGAAAGCGTCGTCTTCAAAGACCCGCACAGCATAATCGTGCTCAAAACGGATGACGGCACGGCGTACACCGTCGATTGGGCCGGGCTGAGGGGACTGACGCGAGACGGCGTCCTCGACTCCGCGAAAGAAGCGCTGGTCTTTGGCGCTCGCGTCGTGGTCACCGGCAATCCCTTGAGAGATCTGGCCGAGATACAGGTGCACTTCTCGGACATCAAGAGCGTGAACCCGAACACCGTCGATCCCAGATCGATACGCGGTGTCGGCAACCCTTTCAGCTGGGCGCTATCCCCAACCCCTCGGACCCCTCCCAACTGCGACAGTAAGTAGCATCCTTCGGCGTGATGCGACCCGAAACGACGATCTACCTGCTTCGTCACGCGCATGCGGAGTGGAGCGAGGACGACGGTCGTCCGCTGTCGAACGATGGCATGAAGGCCGCCCATGTGGTGGCGGAGCGACTGGCAGCACGACCGATTGTGGCGGTATATACCAGCCCGTCCAGGCGGTCGGTTGAGACAGTCGAGCCGTTGGCGCGTTGCCTTGGCCTTCGCCCGGAGGTCGTGCCAGACCTGCGAGAGCGCGAGCTTCCGGCGGTACCGATTGAAGAATTCGAGGCGGCGATTCGTGAGGCGTGGACCTCTCCTGACGAGGCCCCCCGTGGCGGCGAGTCGAACGTGCGGGCCCAGAGCCGCGGGCTCGCCGTGGTGCGAACCCTCGCGGAGCGTCACGTCGGGTCCCATGTCGTCGTCGCCACCCACGGCAATCTCCTGACCCTCATCCTGAATGCGCTGGACGCGACGTTCGGGTACGAGTTCTGGCGACGGCTCTCGTTTCCGGACATTTACCAACTGACGTTCGTCGGCGCAGAATCCCGGCGAGCCGAGCGACTGTGGGACGCTGACTGACCGGCCAGCGCAGTACTATCGGTGCGTGGCACAGATAAAGGTATACGGGCTGCGCGAACATCTGGAGCCGGTGAAGCAGCGGCTCTCCGACGCGATCCACTCGTGTGTCGTCGACGCGCTGCAATTTCCACCGGATAAGCGGGCGCACCGGTTCTTCCATATGGACGCAGGCGACTTCTATTACCCGGCCTCCGCGTCAGAGAAGTACACGATCATCGAGATCAGCATGTTCGAGGGGCGATCCATCGAGACGAAGAAGCAGCTGATTCGGCTCCTCTTCGATCGCGCCTGCCAGCAGGCCGATCGCAAGCCGAACGAGGTCGAGGTGACCATCACCGAGACGCCGAAACACAACTGGGGCTTTCGGGGCAGTCCAGGCGACGAAGTCAGTCTCCCGTACCAGGTGGATGTCTAAGTAGACGAGGGTTTGTGCAGAAGACGGTACTGCTCGGCGTAGCCCTTGTGGCAATCCTCGCCCAGAGCGCGGGCGCACAAACGGCGTCCATCAAGGACGTCGCGTGGCTTCAATGCTTCCCCCAGCGCGTCGGCTACCGGAGCACGGGGCCCGGACAGATGCTGGCCTGGGTCGAGGGAACCTCGAGCGGCCGTACGCGACGCATCGAGTCGCATACCGAACCGTGAACTGCGTCGCGCCCTAGGTGCGCCCGCCTGGAGCGGAGCCTCGCTAGCGTATAGTCTGGCGCTATGGACAAGCTCCTGAGCGCCTTCATCGCGGTGGCGCTTTCGACGGCGGTGGTCGCCGGCCACCATTCGTTCGCCGCCGAATACGACGCCAGTAACCAGATCACGCTCGTCGGCACCATTACCAAGGTCGAGTGGACCAACCCGCACACCTGGTTCTTCATCGACGTGAAGGATCCGCAGGGGCAGGTGGTGAACTGGGCAATCGAGGGTGGTGCGCCGACCGTGCTCTACCGCGAAGGGTGGAAGCCGACCTCGCTCAAGGCCGGCGACCAGGTCACCGTCACCATCGCGCTGGCAAAGGACAAGAGCAAGAAGCAAGGGAACGCCTACCAGTTCAAGCTGCCGGACGGCCGCTGTGTGTTCGCCGGGTCGTCCGGTCCCAGCGGCGGCGCCACCGACAACTGTACGCCTGGGAGGCGTTGAGATGCGTCGAGTCATCGGCCTGGTGACGCTCACGCTGATCGCGACGGGGCCGCTTGGCGTGGCGGCCCAGTGGCAGGGGTACCCGACGCCCCGCATTCCGCGCACCGCGGACGGAAAGGTGAATCTCGCCGCGCCGGCACCGAAGACGGCCGACGGCCACCCGGACCTGAACGGCATCTGGCTGGCCGCTCGGGCGGTGTTCGACCTGCGCCAGACGCTCAAGCCCGGTGACACGATCCCGCTCACGCCCGAGGGCAAGGCGATCTTCGACCAGCGGCAGGCGACGCTCTCCAAAGACGACCCGAGTGCGCGCTGCCTGCCGACGGGACTACCGGTGCGGGCGCTGCTGCGCACGCCGTTCAAGATTGTGCAGGGGCCCGGCACCACCGCGATTCTCTACGAATCGGGCACGCGCTTCCGGCAGGTGCTGACCGACGGCCGGCCGCTGCCGGCGGAGATCGACTGGCCGGCGTGGCAGGGCTTTTCGATCGGCCGCTGGGAGCGGGACACATTCGTGATCACGACCGGCGGCTTCAACGGAAAGGCGTGGCTGGATCAGGCGGGCCACCCGGAGAGCGACGCGATGACGATCACCGAGCGCTTCCGCCGCAAGGACTTCGGCCACATGGACATGGAGATGGTCATCGACGACCGCAAGATGTACACACGGCCGTGGTCCATCTACGCTGAGTTCATCCTCCAGACCGATACCGAACTGCTGGAGTTCATTTGCGAGGAGAACGAGCGCGACTCGTCGGCGATCGTTACGCGCCCCTAGGCGGATCGCTGCTTCCTGATGCGGCGGCCGGCGCGAACCTCGTTGACGACGTCGACAAACAGGGGCACCAGATCGCACCCCGGCTCGCGCCGATAGGCGAGCGCAATCTCACAGTCGATGCTCGACAGCTGCGGGGCGAGCGGTTTCAGGACAACGCCTTTCGGCGGGTCGGCATCGAGGCCGGCGGGAACCAGGGATACTCCCAATCCCGCCGCCACGAGCCCGTACGCCGACTGCAGATTCTCGACCTCATGCCTGACGTGCAGGTTGAAGCCCGCCGTTCGACACGCGCCGGCGATGGCGTCGAAGAATCCAGGCGCCATGGATCGGGAAAACAGGATGACCGGCTCGCCGGCCAGTGAGGTCAGCGGCACGCGCGCGCGCGCGGCCAGCAGGTGCGCCCGCGGCACCGCCAGCACGATCGGCGTGTGCAGCACGGTGTCGAATCGCAGCTCCGCATGACCCGTCGGCGGCGTCACGAAGCCGGCGTGCAGCCGCTCTTCCATCAGCGCCTGCAGCTGTTCCGCGGTGCTCATGTTCCTGATCACGACCCGCACTTGTGGGTGGCGTTGCGCGAACAGCCGCATGATCTCGACGAAGTACTCCGCGTTGGCGGGGCCCGCGACGCCGATGACGAGCTGGCCCGCCTCGCCTTGCCGGAGCCGTTCGCCGACACGCCCCGCGTGATTTGCCTGCGCGAGGACCAGCCGTGCATCCTGTACGAACAGCTCGCCGGCCGCGGTGAGTTGTACCTGTCGCCGGCTGCGATCGAACAGCTTCACGCCCAGCTCATCTTCCAGTTGACGAATCTGCTGGCTGAGGGGCGGCTGCCGCATGTTCAAGCGCACGGCGGCACGGCCGAAGTGCAGTGTGTCGGCGACCGCGACCACGTAGCGAAGGTGCCGGAGTTCCATGAAGGGTACCCGTCGAGCTAGTTTGCGTTCGATATCGAGCTGATCTCACAGCCACTCAGTTTCGATATACCTCTTATTGTTCACTATCTGCGCGGGTCTTTGAGCCGGCGGGTCGAACCTGTGAACTTCTGCGGAGGCAGCGAATGAAAGGTGTATTGCGAGCGACGCTGGTCGTGGCGTCTCTGTTGGCGTCGTCGTCGGCGGTATTTGCTCAAGCATCAATCGCCGGTGTCGTGAAGGACACCTCGGGGGCCGTGCTGCCCGGCGTCACGGTGGAAGCCGCCAGCCCGGCGCTGATCGAAAAGGTCCGTTCGGCCGTGACGGATGCCAACGGTCAATATCGAATCGAAGATCTCAGACCGGGCACCTACGCGGTGACGTTCAAGCTCGCCGGGTTCAGCGCCGTGCAGCGGCCCGGCATCGAGCTCACCGGCACGTTTGCCGCGAAGATCGACGCCGAAATGAAGGTCGGCGCGCTCGAGGAAACGATCACCGTGACGGGCGAAACGCCGATTGTCGACGTCGTGAACGCGCGGCAGCAGTCGACCGTGTCGAACGAGACGATCAACGCGATTCCCACGGCCCGGCTGTATCACAGCCTGGTCACGCTGGTGCCGGGCGTGTCGGTCTCGGGCACGCAGGATGTGGGCGGATTCGCCGGCCCCACCACCGTCACGTTCAGCATGCGCGGTGGGCCACAGAACGAGGGGCGGCTCACCGTCGACGGGCTGTCGCTTGGCGCGTCGCTCAACGGCACGGGCGTGTCGTACACAGTGGCCGATGTCGGCAACGCCCAGGAAATCGTGTTCACGACCGCCGGGCAGCTCGGGGAATCCGAGGTGGGCGGCCCCTCGATGAACCTGGTACCCCGCCAGGGCGGCAACCGCTTTTCGGGGACCCTCTTCGCCAACGGCGCGAACGACAAGCTTCAGGGCAGCAACTTCACCGACGAGATCAAGGCCAGCGGTCTGCGCGCGCCCCAGGAACTGCTCAAGATCTGGGACGTGAACGGCGCGGTCGGCGGCCCCATCAAGCACGATCGGCTCTGGTTCTTCACCGCCACCCGCTACCAGGGCAACCGCAAGACGGCGCCGAACTTCATCAACGGCAACGCGAACGACGTCACGAAGTGGACCTACGTGCCGACGACCGAACAGGGACGCGATGCCGGCACCTGGAAGAACACGAACGTCCGCCTGACGTTGCAGGCCTCTCAGCGCAACAAGTTCAACTTCTTCTGGGACGAGCAGCGGGTGTGCACGCAGTGTCTGAGCTCCAGTGCGTCGGTCACCGTGGCGCCCGAGGCGCACTACAACAACCACGCGTCGCCGCGCGTGCAGCAGGTGACGTGGGCGTCGCCGTGGACCAATCGGTTGCTGTTGGAGGGCGGGCTCGGGACCAACTTGATCGACGGCTACGGCACGCGGCCGAACGTGGCGAACTACGCCAACCTGATTCCGGTCATCGAAGCATGCTCATTCGGATGCGCCGCCAACGGCGGCATCCCGAGCTTGGCCTATCGCTCGACGGCGGCGTCTCCATTCATCGGAGCGTATGAGGCGGACAGTGATGTGTACAGCTGGCGCGCATCGGCCTCGCTGGTCTCGGGGCGCAACACCGGCAAGGTCGGCTACGTCGGCCAGCAGATCGTCAACCACTTCGCGCGCGTGCAGATGAACGACCAGTGGCTCAGCTATGGCTTCCAGAACGGCCAGCCCAACACGTTCATTCAGTTTGCCGGCCCCGCGATGCAGAACACGCACGTGCAGACGCACGCGCTCTATGTTCAGGATTCCTGGACCGCCGGCCGGCTGACGCTCTCGGGCGCGGTTCGTTACGACCATTCGGCGGGCTTCTTTCCGGAGCAGACCGTCGGCCCGAATCCATGGGTGCGGACGGCGGTGGTCATTCCAGCGGCGCAGGGGACGCGCTACAACGACCTTACGCCGCGCGGCGCCGTGGTGTACGACGTCTTCGGCACCGGCAAGACCGCGCTGAAGTTCAACTTCGGCAAATATCTGGCCGCGGCCGACGGCAGCTCGATCACCGGCGGTCTCACCAATCCGCTCGCGAACTTCCAGACCAACAGCAGTCCGAACGGTCTGGCGGCCACGTCGGGGCGCACGTGGAACGATCTCAATACCAACTTCGTCGTGGACTGCCTGGTCGACGGCGTCATCCCGATCACCGCGGTGAACAACTCGGCGACGGGCGGCGACATCTGCGGCGCGGGGAATCCGAACTTCGGCAATTTCAACGCTCCGACCACTACCTACGACCCTGCCATCTTGAGCGGATGGGGCACGCGGCCGTACGACTGGAACTTCGGCTGGCAGGTGCAACAGCAGGTCCTGCCACGCGTGTCGGTCGACGTCGGCTATTTCCGCCGCATCTTCGGCAACTTCTCAGCCACCGACAACCGGGCGCAGAACCTGTTCGCCCAGACCGCGCTGCTGAGCGCACCGTCTGATGGCCGCTTGCCGGACGGCGGGGGGCAGGCGCTTCCCAATCCGATCTACAACGTCGATCCGTCGCAGTTCGGCCGCACCGACAATCTCGTGAATCTTGCGAGCAATCTCGGCCTGCATCAGATGCAGCATTGGAACGGCGTGGAGGTGAACGTATCCGCGCGTGTTCGTAACGGGCTGACCCTGCAGGGTGGGACGAGCACCGGCCGCACGTCCAGCGACACGTGCGAGGTGCGCGCAGCCCTCCCCGAGACGGCTCCGACGAATCCGTACTGTCACGTGGACAACCCGTTCCTGACCCAGGTGAAAGGGCTGGCGTCCTACGTCATTCCGAAGATCGACGTTTCGGTGAGCACGGCGTTCCAGAGCATCCCCGGGGCGAATCTCAATGCGAATTACACCTTTCCTGGAGCGGCCCTGGGGCGGCGTTCGGGCGGCCGGCCACCGGGGTCACGACGGTCAACCTGGTCGCTCCGGGCACGCTGCAGGGGGACCGGATCAACCAGATCGATCTGCGGGCGGGCAAGATTGTGAGATTTCACGGGTTCCGGACGCAGTTCAGCGTCGATCTCTACAACGCGCTGAACGCCAACCCGACGCAGACCTACCAGCAGACCTTCATCGTTCCAGCCCCCTCAACGGGTAGTTCAAGCTGGCTGGCTCCGCAGGGTATCCTACCGGCGCGATTTGCGAAGTTTACGGCGCAGTTCGATTTCTAGCGAGGCTCCGCAATTCGAGATATCGCCGCTCCGCCTCGCTAGAAGCAGTAATTTGATTGCCCGCCCTCCGGGCGGGCGGCTCGTGACGGAGGAATTTCGATGAAGCTGCTCAGCATCGCCGTTGCCCTGTTCCTGCTGGCCGCTGCCGCAGCTCCGGCGGCCGCGCAGGAGTCGCGCAAGTTCAACCCGCCGCACACGCCGTGGGGCGAGCCCGATCTGCAGGGGACGTATTCGAACCGCACCATCACGCCGTTCGAGCGACCGGCGAACGTCAACGGCCGTGAGTTCTTCACCAAAGAGGAAGTGGCCGGGCTCGAGTCGCGCGCGCAGCAGCAGAGCGGCGACGAGGGGCGCACCAAGGGCAGCCGTCAGGACGTCGAGCGCGCCTACAACGACTTCTGGTGGGACCGCGGCACCAAGGTCACGTCGCCGCGCACCTCGCTGGTGGTCGAGCCGGCGGACGGCAAAGTGCCAGCACAAACCGAGGCCGCCAAGGCACGAGCGGCGGACGAAGGGAAGCGGCCCGCGTTCCGCGGCGCCGGTGC
>Ga0070670_100003805_pt1 | contig 12575 bp, 6 predicted proteins | sample KBSS63metaG_FD_64665 | JGI IMG/M metagenome (GOLD analysis project Ga0070670, IMG submission 64665) | Switchgrass rhizosphere microbial communities from Kellogg Biological Station, Michigan, USA - KBS S6-3 metaG | ecosystem: Host-associated > Plants > Roots > Rhizosphere > Soil ... | reverse complement strand
TCGCACAGCATGTACCACGTGCAGAAGCTCTGCCGCCATGCGCTGTGGCTTCGCGGGGGACGCGTCGAGCGTTATGGGCCTGCAATGGACGTCACGCAGGCCTATCTTGCCTTCCACGAGGAAAAATCGGCGAAGGCCAAGGAGCCTATTGCCTCCGCGGTCGCTGCCTCCGCGGGCGTATACGCGCTGCAGTCGCTCGAGCTCGCGCCCGGCGACACCCTGGCGCAGGGCGCGGCCCTCACGGTGCGCGGCGACGTCTATTCCCCGGACGGACGCGCCCCCGTGGTTCTCGTCGGCATCGTGCGCGCCGACGGCACGCCTGTGTATGGCGTGGCAACCGACATGGAAGGCGTCAGGCCGAGGCGAGTGGCGGAAGACCGCTTCGAATTCGCGCTCGAGCTTCCCGGGCTTCCGCTGTTGCCCGGCAAGTACTTCGTGCGCGCGCACGCGATGGACCCGGAAGGCGTGCGCCTGTTCGACCATGTCGAGCGGCCGCTCGTGATCACCGGGCAATCGCGCGAGATGGGATTCGTCCGATTGCCGCATCGCTGGCACGACGAGAAGTGAACCGCATGACGAACGAACCCCACGTCGTGCGCATCGAGCCGGGGACGCGGTTCCCGGATGCCGTCGCGCGCGCGATGGCGATGGGCAGCGGCGATGTCGTCGTGCTCGACGCGCGCGCGCAACCAGTGCAGGGCTGGCTCGAAAAGATGATCCGTTGCGCCGCCTCCGATCCGCGGATTGGAACGGTCGCGGCGTGGCCGCACTCCGGCGCCGATCCCGTGCGCGCCGAGCGGGCGGTCGAGCTCGCGGCCGTGCCGCTGTATCCCGACGTCGCTGCCGGCGACGCGTGCCTCTATGTCCGCCGGCAGGCGCTGAACGACGTGGGCTCGTTCGCATCGTCGGAGGAGCTTTGCCGGCGCGCGAGCGAGGCGGGCTATCGCAACGTCCTGTGCGACGACGCCTGCATCGCCGGCTGCCCCGATGGCGTGCTCGACGCCGCATCGCTGGCGCCCCTGCGAGCGATGGTGCGGTCCCAGCTCGCGGTGCTCGGCGCCGAAGACAGGCCGGGCGTGCTGCACGTCGTGCACCCGCGCGGCGGCGGAACCGAAAAGTACATCCAGGAGCTGATCGCGGCCACGCGCAGCGACTATCGCCATTACTTTCTGCGCATCCACCCGGACCGCTGGCGGCTCGCCGAAACCGAGGGGGCCGAACCCGCCACGTACGAGTGGCCGCGCGACGAAGCTTTCGAAAGCGGTGCGTGGTTGCGCTCGATCTGCGCATGGCTGCGCATCGGCGTGGCGCATGTCCACAGCCTGGTTGGCAGCGGCGACGATTTCGTGCGCGTGCTGGAGCGCTCCTCGGTGCCGTATTGTTATTCGGTGCACGACATGTACCTGCCGTGCCCGACCGTGTACCTCATCAACAGCGAGGGCGTGTACTGCAACGCTACGACCGACCCCGCGGTTTGCACGCGATGCCTGTCGAAGTTCCCAGGGCTCGAAGGCACCGACATCGTGGCCTGGCGTTCGCGTTACGCGCGCTTTCTCGGCAAGGCAAAGAGGGTGTACGCCCCGTCGCGCTGGGCCGCGGAAACGATTGCGAAGTACTATCCCGCCGCCTCCGTGACCGTCGCGCCGCCGCGGATCGAGCCCGCCGCAGCCGGCGCGCGCGAGATCGCCGGCGCGTTCTCGCTGCCGGACGACGGCCGTCGCAACGTCGGTGTGCTGGGTGCGATCGGACCGGAAAAAGGGGCGCGGCTCGTCGAAGCGATGGTGGCGAGAATTCGCGAGCGAGGCCTTCCGCTGCGCATCGTCGTCGTCGGTTACACCGACGTCGAAAGCCGCCATCAGTCGACCGATCGAGTGCTGACGGTCCACGGCGCCTACGGACGCGACGAGATCGCAGCACTCCTCGACCACTACGGAATCGCGATCCTCGCGTTCCCCACGATCTGGCCGGAGACCTTCAGCTACACGCTGAGCGAAGGATGGCAAGCCGGCCGGCCGGCGCTCGTGCCGCCACGCGGCGCGTTGCGGGAGCGAGTCCTCGCCACGGGTGCCGGATGGCTCATGGAAGGTTTCCCCGAAATCGACGCGATGCTCGACCAGATGATGGCGTTGACCGCGCCTTCGAACCGGGCGGAGGTCGACGCGAAGTCGCGTCTCGCGCGAGCCGTGTCCGCGACGTGCGACGAGCCCGCGGCGCATCTGTATCGCGACCTTTCGATCGTGTCGCACGACGCGGCGCGTGAGGTTCCGCGCTATCCGATCTACGAGGCCGCGTGCCGGGCAATGGGCGTCGAGCCGCTGCCGCAGCCGGTGAAGCACAGGCGCTAAGCCCATGGGAATGCTGACTCGCCTCTTCGGCACGCCCGACCGCGTTGGCGAGGATGCGCTCGCGCCGCCGCCGTTCTCGTTGACATCGGTCGCCCGATCGAATCCCGGCCTCGCCTCGCATTACCTGTGGTCGACCAACGCCGTTCCGCCCGTTGCGGCGCAGCCGTTATACCTGCACCTCGGATGCGGCGAGCAGGTGCTCGAAGGCTTCGTGAATCTCGACTTCATCCCGCACGACGGGCGCGTTTTCGCCTGGAACCTGCTCGACCTGTGGCCCGAGGACTGGGTCGACGTGGCGCAGGGCGTCTTCGCGGAAGACACGCTCGAGCATTTCTTCCATGGCGAGCAGGCCTATATCCTCTGCAATGCCAACCGCGTCCTCGCCCCCGGCGGGGTGGCGCGAATGCTGATGCCGAGCTTCGACCGGCTCGTCGAGTACGGCGCGAGCTACAAGCCGGCTGCGGATGAATTGCTGCACCAGCACTTCGGCGTCGAAACGGGCGCCGATGCGGTCAACATGGGGCTACGCTTCTCGGGCCATCGCTGGCTGCACAGCGCGGAAAGCCTCGGGCGGATCGCGGCGATGTGCGGCTTCGAGCTCCTGCCTACGGCGTGCGCCGATTCGACCGTCGACAAGTTCAAGGGCATCAACCTGCGCGACGAGGCCAACTCGCTTTCGTTCGCCAACGACCTGCGAAAGACCGGGGCGATCGTCCGCACACTGCTCGAACCGCAGACGGTCGCCCGGGCAAGCCTGGTCGAGGATGTGGGCGAGGGCATCCGGCTGTTCGTCGCCACCGACGGGCGCCCGCGCGTCGAGTACGCAATGCCGGCGGCGATCTCCTGCCAGTCGGTCGCGTGCCTCAATATCCGTTCGTCCAACCTTTCGTCGTTTCGCGAGCACAACCTGAAGTCGCTCGTGATCGACGATGCGCGACGCGACAACCCGTGGCATTTCGACGAGACGCTCAAATCGCGGCCGTGCATGAATCTCGTCACGCAGAACCAGCTGCGCCTCGTCGTGGGCGACGCCGCGGAAATGTCGCGGCTCTCGTTCTCGCCGGCTGCGGGCGTGGGCGAGTACTTCACCGTCGGCTGCGCGGAAGTCTTCGCGCTCGAAGAGCCGGCCCGCCCGGTAAAGTAGAATTGAAAGGTCGCGCTATCCACCGCGCGCGACGCCATTGAACGATGGGATCCGATCTCGAATTCACCGGTGAGCGCTTCGTACCGGGCATCGTGGGCGAGATCGCGCACGAGCACTGGCACCGCTACGCGTTCGCCCGACGCCTGGTCGCGGGACGGCGCGTGCTCGACGTCGCATGCGGCGAGGGCTACGGCAGCGCGCTGCTGGCGGACGTCGCGGCAAGCGTCACCGGCGTGGACATAGCGCAGGAAGCCGTGGCGCATGCACGCGAGCGCTATGCAAAACGCGCCAATCTGCGCTTTGAGCAGGGTTCCGCTGCGTCGCTGCCGCTTGCCGAAGCCGCGTTCGACGCGGTGGTCTCGTTCGAAACGCTGGAGCACCTGCCGCGCGCGGATCAGCCGCGCATGCTCGCCGAGATCGCACGCGTGCTGGCGCCCGGCGGCATCGTCGTGCTCTCCGCGCCCAACCCGGTCGAGTATTCGCAAGCCCGCGGCTATCGCAATCCCTTTCATCATCACGAGCCTGCCCGGGAGGAGCTAGGGACGTTGCTCGCCGCGGCCCTTCCCGCTGTGCGCTGGTATCGGCAGCGGCGCTACTTCGGCTCCGCAATCTGGAGCGAGGATGCCGCCTCCCGCGATGTGGAAGCGTGGGAGGGCAGCGAAACCGGTGTCCAGGACGCGCGACCGCCGGCCGCGATGTATCACGTCATCGTTGCGGCCAGGACCGCGGCGGCGTTGCCCGATCCGGGAGCGGCGCTTTCGATTTTCTCGGATCGCGACGAGGCCGAGCTTGCCCGGCTCGATGGGCAGGCATCCGAAGTGCTGCGGCTCGACGGCTTGCTCAAGGAGCGCGATGCCGCGCTCGCGCGCGGAACGCACCACATCCATCACCTGGAGGAGCTCGTCGCGGTGCGCGAACGCCTGGTCGAGCAGCGCGACGCGGAGCTTGCTGCCGTGACGCAGGCGCGCGACCGCAACGAGGACGAGCGCAAGAGCGCCGTCGCGGCGCGGGACGACGCGGTGCAGGCCCGCGATGCCGCGGCCCAGGCCCGCGACGCCGCGCACGCCGAGCTTGCATCGGCTCGCCAGGCGATCGAAGCACTGCGCGCGGAAGCGCTGCGCCTCGAGCGTGCGGCGGAGGCGCAGGAACGCATCATCGCGTACCGGCAAAGCGCGCGCTGGTGGCTCGCGCTGCCGTGGCTGCGCCTGTCGCTGTGGTGGAAGGCCATCCGTCGCGCATGACCAACGCCCCGCACTACGTCATCGACGTCGTCGTGCCCGTCTACAACGCGCCGGACGACGTGCAGGCGTGCGTGGCAAGCGTGCTCGCGCATCTGCGGCCCGACGTGCGCGTCGTGCTGATCGACGATGCCTCGCCGGACCCGCGCATCGCCGCCCTGTTCGCGCAGATCGCGCAGCGCGCCCATCCGCAGGTCGTCCTGCTGCGCAACGACGTCAACCAGGGCTTCACCGGGACTGCGAACCGCGGCATGCAGCTGTCGCGCGCGGACGTCGTGCTCCTCAACTCGGACACCATCGTCAGCGCAGGCTGGCTCGACGCGATCATGCACTGCGCGGCGACCGATCCGCGCATCGGCACGATCACGCCGTTCACGAACAATGCCGAGATCCTCTCGTTCCCGAAATTCTGTGAGGACAATCCGTGGCCGGAGGGCGCCGATCCGGAGCCCGTGCGCGCAGCGATCGCGGCGGTCGCGGTGCCGACGTATCCCGACATTCCCACCGGCGTCGGCTTCTGCCTGTACATCCGCCGCGCCCTGATCGACGACGTCGGGATGTTCGACCCCGCGTTCGGGCTGGGCTACGGGGAGGAAAACGACCTGTGCGTATCGGCCGCGCGCGTGGGCTGGCGCAACGTGCTCGCCGACAACGCCTTCGTCGTGCACACGGGCGGCCGTTCCTTTGCCGGCAGGAAGAGCGAGCTCGGGCCGCGCAACATCGAGCTGTTGGTGAAGCGGCATCCGCACTATCTCGACATGGTGCGGGCGTACATCGCCGCCGACCCGTTGCGTCCGCTGCGCGACGCCGCGCAGATGCGTCTTGCGGCCGATGCGACGCCCGGCCGCGGCATCCTGCACATCCTTCACCATCACGGCGGCGGCACGGAAATCCACGTGCGCGCGCTGATTGCCGCGTCGCGCGAGCGGTGGCGCAACTACCTTGCGATCGCCGTCGACGACCGCTGGCAGGTCGAGGAGCACCGCGCGGACGGGACCGTGGTGACGTTCGACTTCGATCGGCCGCCAGCCGAGCGGTGGCGCGACTTCGTGGGTGGAATCTGCGCGTCCTTCGGCATCGCGCTCGTCCACGTGCACCACATTTCCGCATGCCGCGAAGGCTTGCTCGAGGCGCTGGGCGATCTGCCCATTCCCTACGGCATTACGCTGCACGATCTTTTCGTTGCCTGCCCGACGATCACGTTCCACGGGGCCGACGGCATGTACTGCGGCGCGCAGACGGACCTCGCGACCTGCGCCCGCTGCCTCGGATCGCGCGAAGCTTTCGCCGACGTCGACATCGAAGCGTGGCGCGTGCGGCACCACGCACTGCTGCGCCGTGCGGCGTTTCGCGTCGCCCCCTCGAATTGGACGGCGCAAACGCTGGTCCGCTACTTTCCGGATTGTCCGGCGACGGTCATTCCGCACGGCTGGCGCGACGTGGTGCCGCCGCCCGCGCGCGGGGCGCGCTCGGTCGTGCTGCTGCCCGCGGACGATGTTCCGACCGTCGCGGTGCTTGGCGCCATCGGTCCCGACAAGGGCTCGCGCCGGCTCGAGCGCCTCGCCGAGCTTGCGCGTGCGCGTGGCACCCGCGTCCGGTTCGTGCTGATCGGCTACATGGATGTCCAGCATGGCCCCTGGCAGTCCGCGGATGCGATGCTCACGATCCATGGACGTTACGAAAACGCGGACCTGCCCGACCTCTTCGCCCACTATCGCGTAGCACTCGTCCTCTATCCCTCGGCCGGGCCGGAGACTTTCAGCTATACGCTGACCGAAGCCTGGGCCGCTGGCCGTCCCGCGCTCGTGCCGCCCATCGGTGCGCTGCCGGAACGCGTACGCGACAGTGGCGCCGGCTGGGTCATGAGCGAACGCGACTGGCGCGACGACTCTTTGATCCTCGAGCGCCTGAGCGCCTTGCTCGATGCACCTTCGGACCTTGCCGCCGCGGCGACCCGGGCGCGCGAGGTCACGCATGCGACGAACACGCAAATGGCGCACGACACTCTTGCGCTGTACGAGTCCGCGCTGGCGCGCGCCGATTTGCACGCGATGCGCGCGCTCGAGCCGCTCGAGCCCGCCAGGCTTCGCTACGCGCTGCACTATGTGCCGTGGGTGCCGCCGCCGCCCGACGTCGAGCGCGCGGTGCAGGCGCCGCCGCGTTTGCTCGAGCGCATCGCGCTCGCCGCCGCGCGGCGGCGAAACACGACGGCGGGCCGGCTCCTGTATCGCCTCGCGCCCAACGCGGTCGTGTCGGCATTGCGCTCCCGCCTGAAATAATGGCCGATGACGCATTCGCGACGTGGCTTGCACGTGGCCGCGCGCATCAGCAGGAGGGTCGGCCGGCCGACGCCATCCCGTGCTACCGGCGGGCTGCCCGCATCGCACCGCAATCACCGGTGCCGCCGTTTCACCTGGGCGAAGTCCTGTGGCAGCTTGGCTTGGCCTACGATGCGCTCAATGCATGGCGCGCCGCGACGCGGCTCGACCCCGCGTTCCTGCCGTCGCGACTCGCGCTGGCCGAGGCCGCCCTGGCGCAGGGCGACTTTGCCACGGCGCGCGACGCGAGCAGCGAAGCCGTTGCCCTCGCGCCCGCCGATGCGCGCGCCCACGCGACCCTGGTCGCGACTCGTGCGGCAACCGGCGACGCCGGCGCGCTGGCCGAATCCGCCGCGATCTTCGCCGCGAACCCTGCGCTCGCCGATTCGCTGCCCCTGCCGCTGTTCGCCGCGTTGGCCGAGAAGGGTGCGGTTATCGCGGACTCGATCGCCGCGCGCCGGTTCACGCCCGAGGACGGCGAAGCGTTGCGCAAGCTGGCCTACGCGCTGCATTCGAAGTCTCCGGAAGTCGCCGCCCGGCTGGCAGCGGCGTACAGCGCGTTGAGCGCGACGTTGCCTGCGCCCGCGGTCCCGTTGCTCTGGCCAGCTCGAACCGCCGGGCAGACGTTGCGAGTCGCCTGGCTCGCGCCCGCGCCCGACAGCCCGTCGTGGGAGCGCGCGCGGGATGCGCTGCGCGCAATCGCCCCCGGAATTTCGTTGCTCGTTCTTTGCGTTGCTGATCCCGATCGCACGCGCAGCCAGCTCGACGACGTCGTGCCGAAGGACACGCTGTACCTCGCGCTTGCGTCGCCCGCCGATGCCGGTGCGGCGAAGGCCATCGCGGCGCGCGATTGCGACGTCCTCGTCGACGCCGCGGGACTTGCTGTCGCGGTCGCTGCGATGCTTCGCGCGCGCCCCGCGCGCATCACTTGGGCGCTGGACACCGGCGTGCCGATGCATCGCGAACCGCTCGTCGATCGCAGTTTCGCGAGCGTGGGCGAGCTGCGCGACGCGCTGCGCGACCTCCAATCGCAGACAGTCAAAGTCGAGGCGACGGCGAGCACCGCCGACGATCTCGCTCATGCGTGGGACGCGGCCGTGAGAGCGCACCAGGAGGGCGACCTCGAGCAAGCCATGGCGGGCTACGCCGACGTGCTGGCGCAGCAGCCGGCGTTCGCACCCGCCTTGCATCTGACCGGCGTGCTCGCCGTGACGCGCAACGATCCGGCGGGCGCCGCCGTGGCGTTCGCCCAGGCGCTCTCGGCCAATCCGGGCTTCGTCGAGGCACGAGCGGCGGCAGTGGACCTGGCACTCGCGCAGCGTGACTTCGAGCGCGCGCTCACGCTCGTGCAGGAGGGCCTCGCACGCGTTCCGCACGACGCCGCGCTCTTGCGGATCCTGGGGCGCGTCCACTTGCGCCGGCGCGACGGTGCCGCGGCCGAGCTCGCTTTCAGGCAGCTGCTGATGCTGGCGCCGGCCAACGCCGATGCGCACTTCGACCACGGCGTCGCGCTCCAGCAACTGGGGGATGCGCAAGCCGCTGCGCGCGCCTATCAGCGTGCGCTGACGTTCCGCCCCGAGATGATCGCCGCCGACTTCAACCTGGGCGTGCTGTTCCAGCAGCAGGGAAACCGGCAGGCGGCCGTCGCCGCGTATTCGCACGTCCTGTCGGTCGATCCCGCTCACGTGGCGGCCTACAAGCACAAGGGGGACGTGCTCCTTGCCGCCGGCGACATCGATGCGTGGCGCGAGAATTTCCACGCGTTCGAGAAGCACTGCCCGAAGGCGTTGCCGCTCGCGGTCTACGCCCTCGAAGCGTGCCAGCACGAGGCCGACTTCGAGCGGCTCGAGCATTACCTCGACGGCCTGCGGCGCGAGGACTTCCAGGCGCAGGACGAGGAGGAGCTCGCCGACTGTCTCGAGTCGCTGCTCTACCTCCTGCTCTTCTTCGATATCGAGCCTTCGCTCCTGCTGCGCTTCGCGCAGGCCTACGACGCGGTGGCCCTGCGCGTGTACGGCTCACCGCTCCCGGCGGCGCCGCAGCGAAGGCCGGGGCCGCTGCGCATCGGCTACCTATCCGGCGACCTGCGCAATCACGTGATGGGCAAGATGATGTGGCAGGCGATCGCCCATCACGACCGTACGCAATTCCAGCTCTACTTCTACTCGAACAGCCGCGACAGCGACGAGTGGACTCAGCGGTTCGAAGGCGTGGCGGCGCGCTTCGTTCCCGTGGCGGCGCTCGACGACGACGCTGCGGCAGCCGACATCCGCGGCGACGATCTCGACCTCCTGGTCGACCTTTCGACGCACACGCAGGGATCGCGCCCCGGGATCCTCGCCCGCAAGCCCGCCCGCGTGCAGCTCACGCACGTCGCGAGCGCGGGTACGGTCGGACTTTCGCAGATTGCCTACAAGCTGACCGATCGCTACGCGGACGTGCCGGAAAACCAGGAATTCCAGATCGAGCGCTTGCTGGCCATGGAAGGCTGCGTGTTCCCGTTCCGTCACGTGGCGCCCGCGACCCGGCATCCGTTCCATCGCGCGGCGCTCGGCATTGCGGAAGACACGGTGGTCATCGGCGCGTTCGTGAGCCCGCTCAAGCTATCGCGGCGCTGCCTGCGCCTGTGGCGGGAGGTGCTCGCGCGCATTCCACGCGCGCGGCTTGCGTTCTCGCCCGCCAATCCGTCGATGCGCGCAAGCTACATACGCCTGGCCAAAGCCGCCGGCATTGCCGAAGAGCGCATCTTCTTCCTTCCGCAGGGGCGCGACGACGCGGAGAACCACGCGCGCTACGCGCTCGTTGATCTCGTCCTCGACACGATGCCGTTCGGCGGCGTCAACGGGACCATCGAAGCGCTCGACATGGGCGTTCCGGTGGTCACGCTGGTGGGTAAGCGGCACGGCGAAAGAACCTCGTACTCGATCCTGGCAAACCTCGGCGTGACCGCCACGATCGCGCAAACCGGGCCCGAGTACATCGACATCGCGGTGCGCCTCGCCGACGATGCCGGCTTTCGCGCGTCCGTTCGCGCAGCCATCGCCGCGGGCATTGCGCAATCGCCGCTGACCGACATGCAAGGCTATGCGCGCCATCTCGAGGCCGCATACCGCGCCGCGATCGGCGGCACGCCATGAGCAGCGCGCGGTTGTCGGCTATCCAGGAAAGGCTTTCGGCCGGCGATACACAGGGTGCGAAGTTGGCCGCGGACGCGCTCCTCTCGGAAACGGGAATTGCCGCGGCCGATCGATTCAGTGCGCTCGTGCTGCGTTCGCGCGCGCACGAAGCCCAGAACGACCTCGCGCTCGCGATCGTCGATCTCGACGGCGCGCTTGCGCTCGATCCCACGCAAGCGCGCATCTGGAACGAGCTCGGCATCCTGTGCGCGGACGCGGGACAGGCCGATCGCGCGATCGATGCCTTCGGCCACGCCACGCGCGCCGACGCCGGCTACGCGCGCGCGTGGAACAACCTCGGCAACGCGCTTCGCTCGGCCGGCAGGCTCGGCGACGCAATCGCGGCGGTGGAGAGGGCCGTCGCCGCGGACCCGAAATACGCTCTTGCGTGGGCGAATCTCGGCACGCTGCGGCGCGAGGCCGGCGACGATCACGGTGCGGAGCCGGCGCTGCGGCGAGCGCTCGAGCTCGATGGCCGCCAGCGAGGCGCCGCGATGACGCTCGGAGGACTGCTGCGCGAGCGCAGCGAGCTCGTCGCGGCCGCGGCACTGTTCGCGAAGGCCGCCGAGCTCGACCCACGAGACGCGAATGCGTGCCTGCAGCTCGGGGGCACGCGCTCCGAGCGTGACGACCTGGCCGACGCCCGCGCCGCGTACCAGGAAGCGGAGCGGCGCGATCCGCGCATGCTGCGCGCGCTCCTTGGTCACGCGCTCACGCTTCCGATGGTGCCCGACAGTACGTCCGCGGCCAACGCGGCGCGCGCTTCGTTCACCGAAGGGCTTTCGTTGCTCGAGTCGCAGATGCCTTCGCGCGCGGCGGGAATGGCGAGCGAGCGCCTGATCGACGAGCTGCGCTGGAGCAACTTTCTGCTGGCCTACCAAGGCGAGGACGACCGGCCGTTGCAGGCGCGTTACGGCGCGATGGTCGACGGGCTGTTGCGCCGCGGCGCCGCCGAATGGATGCGCCCGCTGCCGTCTCCCGCGCGCGGCGGCCGCGTCAAGGTCGGGTTCGTATCGACGTTCCTGCGCGAGGGCACGGCGGGCCGCTACTTCGAGCATTGGATCACCGACCTGCCGCGCGAGACGTTCGAAGTTTTCGTGTACCACCTTCTCCCGGACAAGGATGCGCTTGCCCAGCGCATCGAGGCGCGCGCCGATCAGTTCCGGCATTGCGCATGGTGGCGGCCGTCCCAGCTTGCACCGCGCATTCGGGCGGACGCACTCGATGCGATCGTGTATCCCGAGCTCGGCATGGGTGCGATTCCGTTCGCGCTGGCGGCGTTGCGCCTCGCGCCGCTGCAATGCGCGGGCTGGGGTCACCCGGTGACGACGGGCTTGCCGTCGATCGACGTGTACTTGTCGAGCGAGGTGATGGAGCCGCCGGACGGCGCCAGCCACTACACGGAAAAGCTCGTGACCCTGCCGGGCATTGGAACGCGTTACGGGGCCTCGCCGATTCCGGCCGACGCCACGCGCGAAGCGTTCGGCCTCCCGCGGGGCGTGCCGCTGCTGCTGTGCCCGCAATCGCTGTTCAAGATCCATCCCGACAACGATGCCTTGTTCGCCCGCGTGCTCGCCGCGGTCCCCGCCGCCGTTCTGGTCGGGTTCGAGGGCCGCGACCCGCAGCTCACATCGCGTTTCCGGGCAAGGCTTGCGCGGGCGGGCATCGACGAGCGCCGGCTGCATCTCGTGCGTCCGCTGCCGCACGCGGATTACCTTCGCGTCAACACACTGTGCGACGTCATGCTGGATACGTTGCACTGGTCCGGCGGCAATACCAGCCTCGACGCGCTCGCGTGCGGTCTGCCGATCGTCACGCTGCCCGGCCGCTTCATGCGCGGCCGCCAGAGCATGGGCATGCTGGCGCTGATGGGCTTGACCGACCTCATCGCACGGGACGTCGACGAGTACGTGCGGATCGTTGGGGCCGTTTGCGACGACGCGGCGTATCGGCAGTCGCTGTCGCAGCGGATTCGCGCCGCGCACGACCGCGTGTTCGACACCTCAGCGCCGGTGAGCGCGTTCGCGCAGTTCCTGCGCGACCGTCGCAACCGGGTCTGACCAGTCGCCCTGCGTCTGCTGGCGAAAGAGCCGGGCCGACGGATACCAGGGGCTGTCGGGGCGCGAAAGCAGCCAGCGCCAGTCGGGCACCTGCGCGAGAAGCACCCACACCGGCTTGTTCAAGGCGCCCGCAAGGTGCGCGATGCTGGTGTCGACGCTGATCACGAGGTCGAGCGCTGCGACGAGTGCCGCGAGGCCGTCGAAGTCGTTGCGGTACGGAAGGGCGGTCATGCGCGTGGACCAGGAGGCGTCGGCTGACGTCAGCGCCTCGCCTTCGCGCTTGAGCGAGAACAG
>Ga0070670_100003802_pt1 | contig 12578 bp, 8 predicted proteins | sample KBSS63metaG_FD_64665 | JGI IMG/M metagenome (GOLD analysis project Ga0070670, IMG submission 64665) | Switchgrass rhizosphere microbial communities from Kellogg Biological Station, Michigan, USA - KBS S6-3 metaG | ecosystem: Host-associated > Plants > Roots > Rhizosphere > Soil ... | reverse complement strand
TGGAAAGTTATCGCGGGGGAGTCAGGTCCGGCTCGCGATCGCCGCCGTCGCGGTCGTTGTCGCATGCGCGCTCGTACCAACGGTCATCGAGACGCTGGTAGGTCCGGCTGTATCGCCACGGCGCCGCCAGCATTACCGGGTCCTCGACCACGGTGTCGATGCGCATGTGGCCGGCAGCCGTGCGCTGGATCCGCTCCACTACCCGTGCCTCACCGGAGGTGGGCAAGCCGCCCGTCAACTGCGTGCCGGCGCGGATGGCGCGCGTGTCGACGACGAGCGCGTCGCCCTCCCAGCGGCCGATCGATTCACCGGTGTAGGTCGGGTCCGGATCGGCGCTGTGCGGCCGACCGTCGGTGAAGATCCGACGGATGGTCGGGCCCTGTTCCAACAGGATCGTCACACGGCCCGGCGTGAACAGCAGTTCCATACCAAAGGCGAAGCGCATCACCTGCGGCATGCCGCCGGGGACACGAACACCGCAGGTGCCCGCCGCGGGAGCATTCCCCTGCGGGTCGCGCTGGGCGAGCAGAGCCTTGATCGACGCGGCGCGGGCCGCCTCCCCCTTGGCGCTGAGCGGCGGGCTCGTCGGATCCTTCGGATTGCGCCACCGATCGGTCTCGTTCGAGAACTCCTCGAACGAGCGCACCCAGACGCCGGACCAGTCTGGTAGTGGAGCCGACCGCGTCTGGCCTGCTACTGGTGCCGCGACGCTCAAGACGGCCGCGACGACCAGGTGCGCGCGCGTCATCTCGCCTCCGCCGGTCCGGAGAAGTACTTGTCGTTGGACCTCGGTGTCCGTAGCGTCCGCCCGTCGGCGAACGTGATGGTGCGAAGCGCGCCGCCGGGACGGCCGCTCTTGAGCGGGGAATAGTCCACGGTCACGGGCTCGCCCGCGGCCAGCACGTGTTTGTGCCAGCCGAAGAAGCGCGACAGCTCGCTCGGCGCGTTGGTTTCGAAGCCGTAGATGGTGGCGGCTCCGGAGACGTCTTTCACCGACACCCACACCCAGACGTGCGGGTTGGTCCACTCGAGCGCGTGAACCGTGCCCTGCACGGTCGCGCGCTTCGTCTGGTCGAACATGACGTACGAGTGGTGGGCGAGCGCCTGGTGCCCAGCGCTCAGAAGTAAAGCCATCCCGAGAAAGCTCCGACGGTTGAGCTGCGCTGCCGTCATCAGTCCTCCGCTGTGTATAGGCGGAAACCGCCGGCGAAAACGGACATCGAGCCGCGACGTAGAATGCGTCAGGACGTCGCCAGGACGATTTCCGTGTCCGCGCATCAGATCACCGAGCTGCTCCGTGCCTGGGGCGGGGGCGACGACGAGGCACTCGCGCTCGTCACGCCGCTGGTCCACGCCGAGCTGCGTCAGATCGCCCGGCGGCACATGCGCGGCGAGCGTCCTGATCACACGCTCCAAGTCACTGCGCTGGTCAACGAGTGCTATCTGCGCCTGTCGGATGCGCAACACACACGGTGGCAGGACCGGACTCATTTCCTGGCGTGGGCCTCCCGCCTCATGCGCCGTATCCTTGTGGACCTCGCCCGCGAACGCCAGGCCGGCAAGCGCGGGGGTCGTGCGGTGCAGGTGCCGCTCGACGCTGCGAGCGAAGGTGCGGCGAGGGGACGCGACCTCGTTGCGCTCGATGACGCCCTGGCGGCGCTCGCCGAGATCGACGAGCGCAAGAGCCGGGTGGTGGAGCTGAGGTTCTTCGGCGGGCTGAGCAACGATGAAGTGGCAACCGTGCTGGGCGTCTCGACGAAGACGGTATTGCGCGACTGGCAGCTGGCAAAGGCGTGGCTGCTGGAGCAGCTCGACGCCCGTGGCCCTCGGGGAGCCGCATGAGCAGTGATCCGCTCCGCACGCGGGACGAGTGGCTTCAGGTCGAAGAGATCTATTGGCGTGTCCTGGACGCCGATGCGGCGAGCCGCATATCAATCCTCGACGAGGCATGCGCCGGCAACCGCGCTCTGCGGCGTGCCGTCGAAGCGCTGCTGGCCCGCGCGCCCGACTCCGGTGGCTTCCTCGAAACGCATGCGCTCACCGTCGCGGCCGACCTCCTCGCTTCGCCGGCCGGCTCCGATCTGATCGGGCAACGAATTGGTCCCTTTGCGATCCGCGCCTGGATCGGGTCCGGCGGGATGGGCGACGTCTATCGCGCCCGTGATGAGCACCTCAATCGAGACGTGGCGCTCAAACTGCTGCCGGCGTTGCTCGCCGGCGACGTCGAGCGACTGACGCGGTTCACGCGCGAGGCGCAAATCCTGGCATCGCTCAACCATCCGAACATCGGAGCGATCTACGGCTTCGAGCCGGGCGGAGGCCAACAGGCGCTGGTGCTGGAGCTGGCCGACGGCCCGACGCTGGCCGACCTGATTGCGCGGGGTCCCATCGGCCTCGATGACACCGTGGCGATGGCGCTCCAGATTGCCGCGGGGCTCGAGGCGGCGCACGAGCGCGGCATCGTCCACCGCGATCTCAAGCCGTCGAATATCGCGGTTCTCGCCGATGGCACGGTGAAGCTGCTCGATTTCGGCATCGCCACCGCGCTGCAGACCGAGGCACCGCCACGGACCTCGGAGGCGCCGACACCCGCACCAGCAGCCGACGCGCCGCTCCCGCCCGCCACCGGCACACCCGCGTATGTCAGCCCCGAGCAGGTCCGCCGGCGCCTCACCGACAAGCGCACCGATATCTGGGCGTTCGGCGCCGTCGTGTTCGAGATGCTCACGGGGCGGGTGGCGTTCCAGGGCCGCACGCCGCCGGACATCATGACGGCGGTCCTGCAGCAGGACGTCGACTGGGCGCTGCTGCCGTCGGCCACGCCGCTGCCGGTGCGCCGGCTGCTCCAGCGTTGTCTCGAGCGCGACGTCTCCCGCAGGCTTCGCGATATCGGCGAGGCGCGCATCGTGCTCGAACCGCTCGTCGGGCGCGGCGGTGCCGAGGCCGCGCCACCAGCGCAGCCGACGCAGTCCCGCTCGCGCCGTGCTCTGTGGCTGCGGCTCGCGTCGCTTGCGCTCGTGGGGTCTGGCGCCACGGTCGCGTGGCTGTGGAGGGCACAGCCGCCCTTGCCGATCGTGACGCGGTTCGCGTACACGCTGCCAGGTGGAGAGTCCGTCGCCCTGCCTACACCGCGCCACGCCATCGCGCTTTCGCCGGATGGCACCCGGCTGGCGTATGTGGCCAACTCACGGCTCTACGTCAGGACGATGTCCGAAATCGAGGGACACCAGGTCCGCGGCACCGAAGGTTATACGGGACTGACGGAGCCGGTCTTCTCACCCGACGGGCATTCGATCGCATTTTGGACATCGGTCGATCGCACGATCAAACGGATCGGCCTCGACGGTGGGAGTGCGACGTCGATCGCGCGCGCCGATGCGCCGTTCGGGATGATGTGGGCGGCGGAGGGCCTTTTCTTCGGGCTGGGCCGCCAAGGCATCCTGCGGGCATCACCCGATGGCGGCCGAACGCCTGAAACGATCGTTCGTGTCGCTCCGCAGGAGCAGGCGCACGGCCCGCAACTGCTGCCCGGCGGCCGTCATCTGATCTTCACCGTCGCGACCGGCGATGGGTGGGAGCGCTGGGAGAAGGCGAACGTATTTGTTCAGTCGCTCGCGGGTGGCGCCCGCCGGCTGCTCATCGAAGGCGCCAGCGACGCGCGCTATCTACCGACCGGTCATCTCGTGTACATGGCCAATGGCACGCTGTTCGCCGTTGCATTCGACCGCGAGCGGCTCGCGGTGCGTGGCACCGCGGTGGCGCTCGTGGAGGGTATCCGCCGTGCCGCCGGGCGCGACACCGGCGCGTCCCAGTTTGCCGTCTCCGAGAACGGCACATTGGCCTTCGTGCCCGGTCCGCGCGTTGGCCCTGAATGGGGACTGCAGCGGTTGATAGTGGGCGATCGGAAAGGCGGAGTCACGCCGATCAATCTGCCGCCAGCGGGCTATCGCGCCGTCTCAGCGTCGCCTGACGGCTCGCAGATCGCGCTCGCGATCGACGACGGCAAACAGAGCGACGTCTTCGTTTACGGCCTCGCCGGATCGCAGCCGCTGCGGCGTCTCACCTACAACGGCGACAACCGGTTTCCCGTGTGGAGTGCGGACGGCCGCTACGTGACGTTTCAATCGAATCGCGACGGCGACCTCGCGGTGTTCCGCCAGCGTGCCGACGGCACCGGTACGGCTGAGCGGTTGACGACGCCGGCTCCTGGCGAGTCGCACGCCCCGGAGTCGTGGTCTCCCGACTCCCGAGTGCTGCTCTTGAGTTCCAGTGTCGGCACCGACCTGACGCTGCGGATCCTGTCGCTCGACGATCACCGGGTGGCGCCATTCGGAGTGCAGTCCACGAGGCCCGTCGGCGCCCGCTTCTCCCCGGACGGACGCTGGGTCGTTTACACGCGCGCGGATCGGGACATGCCCTCCGCGGTCTTCGTCGAGCCGTTTCCTCCGTCCGGTGTCCGCTATCAGCTTCCCTCCGATGGTGGCGTGGAAAAAGGGGGAGCGCATAAACCGATGTGGTCTCGCGATGGCCGCGAGTTGTTTTACGTGCCGCGGCTTGGTGGCTTCCAGGCGGCGCCAGTCACGACGCGTCCGGCGTTTGCCTTCGGTCCCCCGGTCGACATCCCCAGAGCCTTCAGTCCGGGCTCTCCCACTGTCAGGGCCCTCTTCGACGTCCTGCCGCAGGGCCGGTTTGTCGGCGTGACGCCGGTCGGCGACACGGCGCCGATCTATTCGGCTCCGAGCGTTCAAATGGTACTCAACTGGTTCGAAGAAGTGAGGGCGCGCGTGCCCTCGGACCGGTAGCTCCGTGCTATAACCGCGCGTATGTGGCGCTTTTCGCTCGCGTCGCTCATCGCTGCCGGGCTCGCCAGCGCGCCCCTTCTTGCGGCGGATGCCGATCGCCGGCTGATCGAGGCCGTCCGCGCGCAAGACGCGGCGCAGGTGCGCACTCTCCTCAGCGGCCGCGTGGACGTCAACGTCCGGGCCGACGACGGTTCGACGCCGCTGCTGTGGGCCGCGCACTGGAACGACGTCGCGGTGGCCACGGCGCTCGTGCGGGCTGGCGCCGACGCCAACGCTGCCAATGAGTTCGGCATGACGCCGCTGTCGCGCGCGTGCACCAACGCCAGTACCGAGATGGTGGAGCTGCTCCTGAAGGCCGGTGCGAAGGCCGACACGCCAATCGGCACCGGCGAAACGCCGCTGATGACGTGCGCCGCCACCGGGGCAACGGCGGCGGTGAAGATGCTGCTCGCGCGCGGCGCGGCGGTGAACACGGCCGAGCCGAGCGAGCACCAGACCGCGCTGATGTGGGCGGCGGCGGAGCGTCACCCGGACGTCGTCGGTCAGCTGATCGAGGCTGGCGCCGACCCGCGCGCGCGCACGAAGAAAGGCTTCAGTGCTCTCCATTTCGCCGCGCGGGAGGGCGATCTCGAAGGCGTCACGCGCCTGCTGGCCGCGGGCGTCGACCCCGACATCCGCTCGGTGCCGACCGTGAACGAGAACGGCCGCGGGATCGCCTACCAGTCGGCGTTGTCGGTTGGCAGCACGCCGCTGCTCGTGGCCGCGGTTCGGGGCCACGTGCCCCTGGCGCTCTACCTGCTCGATCACGGCGCCGATCCCAACGTCGACGACGCGGGGTTCACGGCGCTCCACTGGGCGGTGGGCACCTGGGAAGGGAACGTGTCGAATCCGGTCTACGGCTTCAGTGATCCGATGAGCGGCATTCCAAACCGCGAGGCGCGCTTGCAGCTGATCAAGGCACTGCTGGCCCATGGCGCGAATCCGAACGGGCGCATGGCGAGGCGGCCCTTCATTGGCGGAGGATACGAGGACGCGGTTGGCGCCACGCCCTTCGTGCTGGCGAGCGCCGCCGCCGACGTCGAGATCATGAAGTTGCTGCTGGCCGCCGGCGCCGATCCCACGCTCGCCACCAGCACGAACGCGACGCCGGTGATGGCGGCGTCTGGACTCAATCGCAGCGTCGGAGAGAGCGCTCTCACCGAGCCGCAGGTGCTGGCGGCGGTGAAGCTGCTCTTCGACCTGGGAGCCGACGCGCGCGGCGAGACGACGTACGGCGAGAACGCGCTCTTCGGCGCGGCCTATCGCGGCTGGAACACGCTGCTTGCGCAGCTGATCGAGAAGGGCGCCAACGTCAACGCGGTGAGCAAGGCGGGGATTACGCCTTGGCTTGCGGCCTCGGGCTATGGCGATCGTCTCGGCGGCGTCCTCTACAACACGGAAGGCGCGAAGATCCTGCTCGATCACGGCGCCGACCCGAAGCTGGGGACACCCTGCCAGGCGCAGGTGAAGTGCAAGTAGTCCGGTGATGAAGATCCTGCGCGCAGTGTTGATTGCCCGCCCTCCGGGCGGGCTGGCGGCGTACGCCGGTCTCGCCTGGTTGGCGGCGGTGTCGGCCACGACATCCAGCGCCGTGCGCGCGCAGGCGCCAGCCGTGCCGGGCACTCCCATTGCCAGCCTGGTCACGACCTACTGCGTGAGCTGCCACAACGACCGCGCGAAGGTGGGCGGCTTTTCGCTGGCCGGCGCCGACGCGACGCACGTGGGCCGCGCGGCCGCGGTGTGGGAAAAAGTGGTCGTGAAGCTGCGCAGCCGCTCGATGCCGCCGGCCGGGATGAAGCGCCCCGACAACGGCACCTACGACGCCGTGTCGGCGTGGCTCGAGCAGGAACTCGATCGCGCGGCGCTCGCGGCTCCCAACCCGGGACGTCCGGCCGATCTGCATCGGCTGAACCGTGGCGAGTACGCCAACGCGATTCGCGACCTGCTCGGCATCGACGTGGATGCGGCGGCGCTGCTGCCACCCGACACGCAGGCGTTCGGCTTCGACACCAACGCCGATGCGCTGTCGATGGAACCGGCGCTGCTCGATCGCTACCTGACGGCGGCGGCGAAGATCGCCCGCATCGCCGTGGGCGATCCGTCGGTGGCGCCCGCGGTGGAGCGCTACACGGCGGTGCCGGGCAATGCGAACGAGCAGACGTGGCTGTGGCAGACGGAGCGCCTGAGCGAAGACTTTCCGCTCGGGTCGCGCGGCGGCATCGCGGCGCGCCATTACTTTCCGGTGGACGGCGAGTACGACCTGCGGATCCGGCTCGCGCGTACCTACGCCGACGTCATCCGCGGTCTGCAGACGCCGAGCGACCTCGAGATTCGCGTAGACGGCGTGCGGGTGGGTAAGTTCACGGTTGGCGGGGCGACGGCGCCGGCGGAAAGCCAGGACGCGGACGAGCCGCTGCACGTGCGCGTGCCGGTGCGGGCCGGTTCGCGCCCGGTGGTCGCGACCATCGTGAGAACCGACGGCGCACGATCCGAAGGATTGGGCCCCGATCGCATCCCGATCTGGAATCGCGATGGCGACGTGCCGACGTTCCCGCTCGGCATCTCGTCACTGCTGGTGAGCGGCCCCTACAACGGACGCGTGCCGGCGGAATCGCCAAGCCGGCAGCGCCTCTTCGTCTGCCCGCCTCCGCCCTCCGGGCTTCGGCGCGACGAGCGCGCATGTGCAACGAAGATTCTTTCGAGCCTGGCACGGCGGGCCTATCGGCGTCCGGTCACGGCAGCCGACGTGCAGACGCTGATGGAATTCTTCGCCGGCGGCCGCGCCGGCGGCAGCTTCGACGACGGCATCCGCGCCGCGCTCGAGCGCGTGCTGGTCAGCCCCGACTTCCTGTTCAGAATCGAGGCCGATCCACGCGGCGTCGCGCCCGGCAGCACCTATCGGCTGTCCGATGTCGAGCTCGCATCGCGCCTCTCCTACTTCCTCTGGAGCAGCGGACCCGATGACGAGCTGCTCGACCTGGCGATCAAGGGGCAGCTACGGCAGCCCGGCGTGCTCGACCGGCAGGTGCGTCGGCTGCTGTCGGCGCCGCGCGCCCGCGCGGCGCTGGTCAACAACTTCTTCGGCCAGTGGCTGCAGTCGCGTAACGTGTGGCTGCTCACGCCCGACACCAACACTCGTTTCCCCTGGTTCGACGACAACCTGCGCGGCGCAATCGTCCGCGAAACGGATCTCTTCCTGAACGATCAGCTCAAGGCGGACCGCGGCATCGCGGAGCTTCTGAGCGCCGAGTACACCTTCCTCAACCAGCAGCTCGCGCGTCACTACGGGATCGGCGGCATCTACGGCAGCCATTTCCGCCGCGTGACGCTGGCCGACGAGAACCGCTGGGGCCTGCTGGGCAAGGCGAGCGTGCTGGCGGTCACGTCCTACCCGACGCGGACGTCGCCGACCATTCGGGGCAAGTGGCTGCTCGACAACATCCTTGCCGCGCCAGTGCCGCCGCCTCCGCCCGACGTGAACACCACCCTCGAAGAGCGCAAGACCGGCAAGCCCGAGTCGGTGCGCGACATGCTGGAGCGGCATCGCACCAATCCCACCTGCGCGAGCTGCCACGCGCGGATGGACCCACTGGGCTTCAGCCTGGAGAACTTCGATGCCATCGGGCAGTGGCGCACCGTCGACGGCGAGTCGGCGATCAACGCCACCGGCGTGCTGCTCGACGGTACGACGGTCAACGGACCGGCCGCGCTTCGTCGCGCGCTGGTGGCGCAGAAGGAGCAGTTCGTGCGGACGGTGACGGCGAAGCTGCTGACCTACGCCCTGGGCCGCGAGATGGAGTACTTCGACGCGCCGGCCATCCGCGGTATCGTGAGGGCCGCCGCCGCCGACGACTATCGATGGTCGGCGACGATTCTGGCGATCGTGAAGAGCACGCCGTTTCAGATGAGGAGGGCGCGGTCGTGACGATTGCCCAGGCCGAGATGGCGGTATCGCGCGCGACACCGAGCGCGAGAAGGCACCCGGTGTTCTTCCCGGCGATGTCGTCGCTGCTGATCGTGCTCGTCTTCCTGGGGTTTGCCCCCACGTACTATCTGCGGCCGGTCGCTGCCGGCCCGATACCAGGCTATCTGCACGTGCACGGCGCGGCGATGACAATGTGGTTCCTGTTGTTGCTGGTGCAAACAGCGCTCATCGCTACCGGACGACGGGCACTGCATCGCCGGCTCGGCATCGCTGGTGCCTGTGTTGCGGTGGTCATCGTGGCGCTGAACCCGCTCGTGGTCGCGTGGAGCGTTCCTCATCTGCTGGCCGGCAATGGATCCACGGAATTGACGGCCCTGATCGTCGTCGGTGATCTGCTCGTCGTGGCGACCTTTCTCGTGCTGGTGGGACTGGCGGTCCGCTGGCGGCGTTATCCCGAGACACATAGCCGCATGCTCCTGCTCGCCTCGCTCGCGGTCTCCGGGCCGGCGCTCGGCCGCTTCTCGATCAGTCTCACTGGCACGCCGTTGCCGGGGCTCATCGCGCTGATGGCGCTCCCATTGCTGGTCGTCGTTCACGATCGCGTGATGATGAAGCGGGTGCACCCGGCGAGCGCGTGGGGGGCGGCGGCGATTATCGGCACCCTCGTGATCAGTATCGCGATCGCCAACACCCCGGCCGGCGGCGCGATCGTTGGGTGGTTCCTATGATCGTGCTGAAAAAGGCCATCTCACGCCGCACCGTGCTGCGCGGGCTGGGCACCGCCATCGCCCTGCCGCTGCTCGACGCCATGGTGCCGGCGCTGACGGCGACGCAGAAGACGGCCGCCGCGCCGGTGCGGCGGCTCGGCGTCGTCTATCACCCCAACGGCGTCATCTACGAGAACTGGCTGCCGAAAGACACCGGCCGCGACTTCACGCTGTCGCCGGTGCTCGAGCCGCTCGAGCCGTTCAAGAACCAGCTGATCGTGGTCACCAACCTGTCGAGCCATCCGGCCGAGGCGCTCGGCGACGGCGGCGGCGATCACTCGCGCGCGTCGGGCACCTATCTCACCGGCGTGCACGTGAAGAAGTCCGACAGCGTCGTCGGCAACGGCATGTCGATGGACCAGATCGCGGCCAAGTCGTTCGAGCGGGATACGCAGCTCTCGTCGCTGCAGCTCACCGCCGACGACAACAGCCTGGTCGGCGCCTGCGACGTCGGCTACAGCTGCGCCTACAGCAGCACGCTGTCGTGGCTCACGCCGACGCTGCCGCTCATGGCCGAGAACAACCCGCGCGTGGTGTTCGAGCGGCTGTTCGGGTCGAGCGAGAGCACCGATCCGCGCGTCCGCGCGTCGCGGCTGCGGCGCGATCGCAGCATTCTCGACTCGGTGAACGCCCGGGTGCGCGAGCTCCAGCAAACGCTCGGCGCGTCCGACACCCGCAAGATGAGCGACTACCTCGAGTCGCTGCGCGACGTGGAACGGCGGATCCAGAAGGCCGAGGAGCAGAGCACGAAGGAGATTCCAGACGTCCACCGGCCGGCCGGCGTGCCCGACGGCTTCCAGCCGCACGTCGAGCTGCTCTACGACCTGCAGCTCCTGGCCTACCAGTCGGATCTGACCCGCGTGATCACGTTCATGTACGGCCGCGAGCAGACCGGCCGTCCCTACCCGCAGATCGGCATTCCCGAGCCGCACCATCCGCTGACGCACCACCAGAACGACGCCGAGAAGATGCGGAAGTGCACGGTGATCCAGACCTACCACGTGCGGCTGTTTGCGTCGTATCTCGAGAAGCTGCGCGCGACGCCCGACGGGGACGGCAGCTTGCTCGACAACCTGGTGCTGCTCTACGGCGGCGGCATCAGCAACAGCGACCGCCACACGCACGGTCCGCTGCCGACACTGCTCCTTGGCGGCGGTGCTGGCACGCTGAAGGGCGGGCGGCACCTCGTGTATCCGCCGGACACGCCGCTCACCAACCTGCAGCTCACGCTGCTCCACAAGATGGGTGTGCCGGCCGAGCGCCTCGGCGACAGCACCGGGCAGTTCACCGAGCTCGCGGATCTGGCCTAGGGCACAGCGCGGCCGCCTCGCCGCGGAATCCCTGGAGCAGCAGCGCGGCTCGCCACACCTCGGACACCGCGGTCGCCGCGGCCGCCGACGAAATGAACTGACTCCGGACCGTCTGTGGTCCGCATCCGCAGCGCAGGATCGAGTGACCTGCCTCCGAAGGGATCAGCTCGCACGTGATGACCTGTTGGCCGCGCGACAACGTCCAGAACGGGATCAAAGCCGGTGTTTCGGCGGCGTAGGGCACGCGCGGCCCAGGAGCATGGACTGTGCCAGCGGGGCGATACGACGACGGTCTCGTGATCTGAAGCTCGACCGCCCGTGACACGCGTTTTTTCGCGCAGCGATTTCTGTAGGTCTTGTAAGAAGAGCCGGTCACACTGGACACGGTCGAGCAAGACCGCCTCGTAAACCCGGCGATGTTTTTGCACAACGCCCGGGCAACTCTGCGGCGGAGGTATTCCCGCATTCAGACACCGGATGCCCACAATTCCACGACTGGCGGGTGGCAGCGTCGAGCTGCTCAGCATCGAGCTCCTCGAGGAGCAGGCGCGCCGGATGGCGGCGCTGATCTCCATCGCCCCGGTCAGGCGGCGCGAAGGGCATACGCATCTACGCCGGCTGTCCGATCACATGCGGGCGCTCCGCACGATCTATGCCGAGCTTGCCGAGGATGCGCGGCGGGAGGCCGTGTCCCCAGCCGCTGAATGGCTCCTCGACAATTTTCACGTCATCTCGGCCGCGGCGCGCGACATCCAGCACGACCTGCCGGCCTCGTTCTTCCGCCGCCTGCCACGCGTCGCCTCGGACGAATTCGTCGGGCTACCGCGTATCTATGCTCTGGCGCTCGAGCTCATCGGATCGAGCGCGGGCCGCCTGGAAGCGCAGCGCCTGCAGCGCTTTATCGCCGCGTTTCAATCGATCACGCCGTTGACGATCGGCGAGCTCTGGGCGTGGCCGAGCGTGTTGAAGCTGGCGCTGATCGACTACCTGCGGGAGCGAAGCGAGGTCCTGGGGCTGATGCGCCGGCACCGCGTGGCGGCCGATCGCCTGGCGTCGGCCCTCGAGGCCGGAACCCCGGGTGCCGGCGGGTGGCCGTCTGAAGCACATCCGGCCTTCGTCACCCGGCTCCTGCGGCGTTCCCGGGCGCTCGGGACGCTCGCCGCAGTGGTGCACCGGCACCTCGACGAGACGTTGTCGGTGCGGGGCGAAACCCTCGAAGACGCGATCCGCGTAGACGGCCAGCAACAAGCGGCGGAGCAGGCGGCTCTCGCCAACCTCATCACCAGCTTGCGGTTCATCGGCTCGTTCGATTGGAGCGAGTTCTTCGAGAGCGTCAGCCTGGTCGAGCAGGTGCTGCAGCGGGATCCCGCCGGCGTCTACGGGCGGATGGACTTCCGGAGCCGCGACCGCTATCGCCACGCCGTCGAGGAGCTGGCGCGCCCGACCGGCGACGCGCAGCTGCGGCTTGCCTTGAAGACGGTGGAGCGTGCCCGGCAGGTCCACGTGCGCGCCCCGGACGACCCCGCGGCGCACGTCGGCCATCACCTGATCGGCGCCGGCCGGTATTCGTTCGAACGCAGCATCGCCTGGCAGCCGGATGTCCGGGAGTGGCTGCGCCGTTCGTTCTTCGCCTGGGCCACCCCGATTTACCTCGGGAGCATCGCCGCCGGTACGGCGGCGCTCGTGGCGGCGGCGGTGATATATGCGGCCAGACACGGCTGGCGCGGCGCCGCCC
>Ga0070670_100003801_pt1 | contig 12580 bp, 12 predicted proteins | sample KBSS63metaG_FD_64665 | JGI IMG/M metagenome (GOLD analysis project Ga0070670, IMG submission 64665) | Switchgrass rhizosphere microbial communities from Kellogg Biological Station, Michigan, USA - KBS S6-3 metaG | ecosystem: Host-associated > Plants > Roots > Rhizosphere > Soil ... | reverse complement strand
CTCGGCATTTCCAGCATCGCGAATTCGGTTCGATACCGGGTCGTCAGAAACGCCGCGTCGAACAGCCCCGGGCGCTTTCCGCCGTTTTCCTTCATCGACGCGAACATGGCCGCGAGATAAAACTCGACATTGTCCGGCGGGGTGCAACAGCCCGTCATCCGCAGTTCCGTATCGCCGGCATTCCACCACCGGTGCGGGGTTCCGGCCGGCCACACGACGACGGCTCCCGGGCCCGCAAACTGCTCCGGCTGCCCAGGCATTTGATAACCGACGCGGCCGGTGACGACCTGTACGCGCTCCTCCTGGAGGTAATGCACGTGCATTGGCGGCCCGGCGCCGGGCCGCGCGACGCCGTCGACTTCGATTCGATCACCGCCTGGCGCCTTCGTGATTCCGAGGAACGTCAGCTGCTCACCGGCGCCATTGTCGATGGTGTAGGGATAACTGGGCATCCTGAACCTCAGCGAAGTGGATCTCACGTATCTCATGGCCTGGTGCCGTCAGGCGAATGCCCAAGGCAGGGCGTGACCTGGTCTGTCAAACCCATCGTCGTAGAATGGGCGCCAACTCGTGGCACCCGTTCCGTACGACCTTTCCACTGCAGACGCTGTCGCATGGCTCTCTGAGCTGTCGGCCGAGTCGGTTGATCTTGTCGTGACCGACCCGGCCTATGAATCGCTCGAGAAGCATCGCGCGATCGGGACGACGACCAGGCTGAAGCACAGCAAGGCGTCGAGCAACGACTGGTTCAAGATTTTTCCGAACGCGCGGTTCGGAGAGCTGTTCCAGGAGCTGTATCGCGTGCTGCGGAAGGACTCCCATTTTTATCTGCTCTGCGACGCCGAAACGATGTTCATTGCCAAGCCGGAAGCGGAACGTGCCGGGTTCCGGTTCTGGAAGCCGCTCGTCTGGGACAAGTGCACGATCGGCATGGGCTATCACTACCGTGCGCGCTATGAATTCATTCTGTTCTTCGAGAAGGGGAAGCGCCGGCTGAACGACCTCGGGACTGCCGACATCATCACCGTGCCGCGTATCCGCGGTGGCTATCCGGCGGAAAAGCCGGCGGAGGTCGCCGACGTGCTCATTCGCCAGAGCTCGAACAGCGGCGATGTCGTGTGCGATCCGTTCATGGGGTCGGGGAGCGTCGGGATTGCCGCCCTCCGGCTCGGACGACGGTTCCTTGGCAACGACCTGAACCCCGAGGCTGTGAGGATTGCGGTGCAGCGTCTGCGGGAGTTCGGCGACGGTCGCGTGCCGCCGGAGGTCACGGCGGAAGCGCCTGAGCAACCCGATTTGCTTGATTCGATTGCGCCGCGGACGTGATGGATTACCAGCAGAAATTGCCGGGTGCCGTCTTCCGGACGACAGGCGCCGACTACGCCAACCTGGTGGCGGCGTACGTGGCCCGGCGGTTCGGGTCGCGCTCGCTGAAGGTGTATCGCGAAATCCGCATCGGCAAAACCATCATCGGCAAGAACCGATGCATCGACATCTTCTGCGTCGCCGACGACTCACAGAAAGCCTTCGCCATCGAGTGCAAGTATCAGGACAGCCAGGGAACGGTGGACGAGAAGATTCCGTACGCGCTCGACGATTTGCTGGCGCTCCCGATGGCCGGCTGCATCGCATATGCAGGGCAGGGCTTCTCCGATGGCGTGCGCCACATGCTTGCTGCCTCGCGTCATGCCGCCTATTGCCTGCCGCTCGAGGGACAGACGGACACCACGGCCGAAACGCGCGAGCTGGATCACATGCTCGCTGTTCATTTCGGATGGTGGGACGTGCTGATCGAAAGGAAACGGCCCGTCTAAGTCGAACCGTCGCTCAGCGAAATAGCCGCGCGCCCGTTGTACGGGTTGAAGTCAGCGCGTCCGATGCCGGTGACTTCGAGGGACAGACGGTCGCCGTCCACACGAATCGTCACGAAGTGATGCGGGTTCTCCGCGGCGGTCATGCCGGGCCTCATCGGATGATCGAGCCGAACCGCCTGCGTGGCGTTAGCCGCCACATACGCGCCCAAGTCGGGTTCGCCGGCATACGAGTAAATCGGAGCGCCTCCGCCGCCGGTGACCACATGATCCATGCGGTAGGTGACTCCGCGATCGACGTAGTGCTCGACCCAGTGGTCGAAGAGATGATCATGCCCCGTGATGGTGAGGTCCACGTGATACTTCCGGAACAACGGAAGCCACACATTCCTGATCACAGCGGTCTGAGGCTCAGGACGATCGGCGAGCTTCTGGTCGTTCCCCGGCGCAGCCGTTCGACTGTGCGGACCTGATGAAAACGCGGGATGGTGAAAGAAAACAATGACGTGGCGGTATCGCGCGCGATCGAGACGTTCGAGCTGATCCCGCACCCATGCGATTTGCAGCGCATCCTCCGGAATGTTCGAATCGATCGCAATGAAGAAACTGTTTCCGTATCCAAATGCATACGTCGGATAGCCCTTGAGCCGCCGCGCCGATTTCTCCGGCGGAATCAATTTCGCCATCGCGGCCAACGTATTCGCGAGGCCCTGGGCTCGTCCACCTTCGCCGCCCGTCACATCGTGGTTACCCACGGCGAAGAAGAACGGGAGATTCGCAGACCGCGTCAGCCGTTCGATGATCGGGGTGAAGCTGACGTTCCACATCGCAACGTCGGTCCCGCGAAGGACGGCGTCGCCCGAGTGCAGCACCAGGCGGATCGGAAACGCGGTTGACGCGAGCTCGCGCGCCTTGGAGATGACGCGGTCGACAACCTGGCTGTGTTCGACTTGCAGGACGCGGCCGTCGCCCGGCATATTCGGATCGCCGCCGCTACGCGTATCGCCGTACGCCACGAAGGAGAATCTGACGATGCGAGCGGAGGCGCGCTCCTCGGGCAGCCGGGTGGGCGGCGGTTCGATCGCGCGTACTGTTGCCGGTGGTGGTGTGCTCGCCGGCGGCTGTGCGACTTGCGTCGCGCGTGCGCTCGCGAGACCGAGAGTCGCCGTGATCACCGGGACGCAGAACCACCGGCTAAGATGCACGCGCGGATAATAGCATCGGGGATTGACGGCTCGGTGATGCTCGCCGTTCACGTCTGATTACCGCTGCATGGCGTTTCTCGGTTTCGTAGGTCTGCTCGCTGTCCTGTACCTCCTGCTGCCAGTGCTGTCGTTCGTCCGCATGGTGCAGCTGGGGCGCGAGTTGAACGAGGTTCGCCGGCGTCTGGAACGAATTGAGGCGGATAGGGCGGGTGAGGCGGGGAGGGCGCGTGAGGCGGGGAGGGCGGGTGAGGCGGGGACTTCGCGCTTGCCCGACTGGGCGCGCGATACGGCCGACTTGAACCTCTCGAACGTTCCGAACGTTCCGAACGTTCCGAACGTTCCGAACGCCCCGAACGCCCCGAACGATCCGAACGATCCGAACGATCTTGAGGTTCGGATCGGCGGCCGCTGGCTCCAGCACGCCGGACTGATCGTGCTGCTGCTCGGAATCGCCTTCTTTCTGCGCTACGCGTTCGAGCACGCATGGTTGTCCCCAACGGTACGCGTGGCGCTCGGTGTCGTCGCGGGGATCGCGATGGCGTGGGGAGGTGTTCGGCTCGCGTCGCGTTACCGCGCCTACGGGTTGCTGCTTGCCGGCGGCGGCATTGCCGCGCTGTACCTATCGTTTTACGCGGCGCTCAACCTCTACGCGCTCGTCGGATCCGAGGTCGCCTTCACCGCGTTGATTGTCGTCACCGTCGCGGCAGCGGCGATGGCCGACCGCACCGATTCGCCGGCGATCGCGCTGATGGCCGTCTGCGGCGGCTTCGCGACACCGTTTCTCGTGGGCGGCCGGGGCGATCAGCAAGTAACCCTCTTCTCCTACACCGCGCTTCTCATCGGCGCCACGATGTATCTTGCACACCGGCGGAAGTGGCAGTGGCTCAACGTTGTCAGCCTGGCGTTGACGATCGTGACGGTTGCCGCGTGGGGTGACTCGTACTACACCGACGCGAAGTATCTGCGCACCGAGCTGTTTCTGACGCTCTACTGCGCGATGTTCATCGACATGCTCCGTCGCTCGTGGGTCGTTGCCGCGTTTGCGGATCCCGCTTCGACGGGCAGGCATGACGCGCCGTTGGTCGCATCGTTGATGCTTGCGCCCGTCGCGTATCACATCAGCTCGCTGGCGATTCTCGCGCCACACGGGCTGGCGTTTCTGATTTACCTGATCGCAGTCACGGCCGTCCTCGTGATGCTCAGCGACTATTACGAGTCGGCCTTGCTGCGCGCCGCAGGATTCATCGGCGTGGCACTGCCGCTTGGCGCGTGGATCCAGGCGAGTCATTGGCGCGACTGGGTCCTGACGTCCACGGCCGCCATTGTTGGTATTTATGCGATGCACGTCGCCGCTCAACTCCGAAGCGTCGTCCGCGAGAAGGCGTTCGACGAACGCGAGGTCGCGCTCCTGCACGCCAACGGCATCGGCGTCTATGTGGCGCTGTATGAAGTCCTCACCGACACGCTCTCCATCGAGCAGCTGGCCGGTCTCGGTGTGTTGCTGGCGCTGCTGAACGTCGGCATCTGGTTCACCGTTCGCCGCGCCGCTCCTATCAGTGCGCTTCACTGGGCTGGCGTCGCGTTTACGCTCGTCGCTGCCGCGGTGTGGCTGCAGTTCGGCGGTCCGTGGGCCGTGGCCATCTGGGCGACCGAGGCCGCTGTGATCTTCTGGATCGCGCTCAAGGCCGATCGGCAATGGTTGCATATCGGCGCATGGCTCATGTTTGCGTTAGCGACATTGCGATGGGCACAGCCTGACATTCAGACAACCACGCTGTCGTACCAAGTGCTGCTGAACGCGCGGGCGATGACAGGCATCTACCTGATCGCGCTGCTGTATCTTGCCGCGTGGATGACGACGAGACACGCGGATGCACGACGCGACCGTGCGCCGGAGCGTGCGATTCTAATCGTGGCGGCCAGCATTGTCACCGCCGTTGTCATCTCAACCGAAATCATGTCCTTCTGGCAGCTCAGGACTGCGAGCGCGGATGCGTACGTCGCTCGCGAGATGATGTTGTCCGCATCGTGGGTGCTTTACGCTGCCGTGCTGGTCGTGCTGGGCATGCGCAGGAAATACGCCCCGATCCGTTACTTCGCGATCGTGCTGTTCGGGATTGCGCTGATCAAGGTGTTCGTCGTGGATCTGGAGACGCTCGGCGGCGTCTATCGCATCGCCGGATTCGTCCTTGTCGGACTCATCCTTCTCGTCGTGTCGTTCCTTTATCAGCGCAACCCGCTCGAAGGCAAGAAGCCTGTATAAATAGCGTGTGACCGACATCCTTCTCGGCAAAGGCGAGCACCCGATCTATCTCCGCTCGAAATACGCAAATCGCCACGGCCTCGTTGCCGGTGCGACCGGAACCGGCAAAACGGTGTCGCTGCTGGTTGCCGCCGAAGGGCTGTCACGAATCGGCGTCCCCGTGTTCATGGCCGACGTGAAAGGTGACGTAGCTGGCCTGTCGATGCCGGGCGCGTTGACGCCTGAGATCGAAACACGTGCGCACGATATCGGCCTCACGGGATTCACACCGGAAGCGGCACCGGTGGTGTTCTGGGACTTTTACGGCAAGACCGGACATCCCATCCGAACGACGATCAGCGAAGTCGGCCCGTCGCTGCTCGCGCGCATGCTGGAATTGAACGACGTCCAGTCGGGGGTGCTCGATATCACCTTCAAGCTCGCGGACGAGCAGGGGTTGCTGCTGCTCGATCTCGACGATCTCCGCTCGATCCTCACACTCGTTTCAGAGAAGCGCGACGAGGTCTCGCAGCGGTATGGCCTTGTCAGCTCACAATCGGTGGCCGCCATTCAGCGCGCGCTGCTCCGCCTCGAGAACGACGGCGGCAAACAGTTCTTCGGTGAGCCTGCGCTGGAACTCACTGATCTGTTGCGGACCGACCTGACTGGCCGTGGCGTCGTCAGCATTCTGGCGGCCGACCGCCTTGTGTTGCAGCCGCGGCTCTACTCCACCTTCCTGCTGTGGCTGCTCTCCGAACTGTTCGAACAGTTGCCCGAGGTGGGCGATCTCGATAAACCGAAGCTGGCATTCGTCTTCGACGAGGCACATCTGCTGTTCGACAACGGGTCGCCGGCATTGATGCAGCGGATCGAGCAGGTGGTGCGGCTGATTCGATCCAAGGGCGTCGGCGTCTACTTCTGTTCGCAGTTTCCCGACGATGTGCCGGGCGAGATCCTGGGGCAGCTCGGCAACCGCATTCAACACGCGCTGCGCGCCTTCACGCCGCGCGACCAGAAGGCGGTGAAGACGGCGGCGGAAACGTTCGTGGCCAACCCGAAGCTCGATGTGGCAAAGGCAATATCGCAGCTTCGCGTGGGAGAGGCACTGGTGTCGACACTGCAGGAAAACGGCGTCCCGATGCCGGTCGAGCGTGCGCTGATGGCGCCGCCGCGTTGTCGCATGGGGACGATCACCGCCGAAGAACGTGCGGCAATTCTGGCGCGGAGTCCGGTCGGCGCGAAATATGACCGTCCCGTGAATCGCGAATCAGCGCACGAGATCCTCACACGTCGCAGAACGGAGACGGCACCGCCGCCCGATCGGCCGTCGACGCACCAGACGCCCGATCGCACGACGGCCGCAAAGCCGGAAGGCGACATGCTGCACGACTGGCTGTGGGGCACCGGCCGCCGGCAGGGAATGGTGGAATCGATGGCCAAGCAGGCGGCGCGCACGGTCGGCAGTCAGCTTGGTCGTCAGATCCTGCGCGGAGTTCTCGGGGGCATCACGGGCTCGCGACGGTAACGCACCATGGATGTCGTTACCGACATCGTGATCGACCGCTCTCCGGAGGTGGTGGCTGCGTACGCGTCGGACCCCGACAACGTTCCCGACTGGTACACCAACATCGAGTCTGTCGAATGGAAGACGGAGCGGCCGGTCCGCGTCGGATCACGAATTGCGTTTGTCGCGCACTTCCTCGGCAAGACGCTCGCGTATACCTACGAAGTCACTGAGCTCGACGCACATCATCTCGTGATGCGGACAGCTCAAGGTCCGTTTCCAATGGAGACCACCTACACGTGGCAATTCGCCGGCGAAGGGAAGACACGGATGACGTTACGCAACCGTGGTGAGCCGGCAGGATTTTCGAAATGGGTTGCACCCTTCATGGCGGTGGCGGTCCGCCGCGCGAACCAGAAGGATCTCGCGCTCCTGAAACAGCGGCTGGAAGACGGAAGGCGGACCTAAAGGTCCGCCTCAACGTTCGTGCTACTTTGCCGCGGCGATCGACTGCACCGCGATCTTGTTCGTCTTCGCGTCGAGCGTGCCCGTCACCTGCACGCGCTGCGCCGCGAACTGTTCCGGGGTCTTCTGATCGCTCAGTTCGTAGGCCTTTTTCCCGTCGTACAGCACGTACGCGGCGCCGTGCGCGGCAACACATGCTTTGACGCAGTCGGCGTCAGTCGGCCCCATCTGCATCTGCCTGTGGTTCGCCATCGGACACATGTTGTCAGTGATGGTGCCCACGAACGTCTGCGGCTTGGTTTGTGCCGTGGACAACGACGCAATGGCAAGCACGCCGACGAAGATCGCTAGCTGGACCCTGACAGCTGACATCTGATACCTCCTGAGGCTATTCGCCCGGCGTCATCAAATGCGCCGTCGTCGTTCCTGCATTCATGATCCAGACGCCGCCGCCGCGCCCGTTTTCCGGCAGCCCCATCGTTGCCTGGGTGGCGCCCGGCACCGCGATCGTCATGTGTGAGCGCGCCATTTCCTTGCTCGGTCCATTCAGGTGATACCAGACGGAGCCAAACACCGGTTTGACGCGCATGCCGCTCTTCTCGAGTTCGGCCAGCCGCGCCTCGGACTTCATCTTGTCGCCGAGCGCTTCGGCTTCGAGGTTCTGCTTCGCGCGATCGAGGTTGCGCTGGTCGGTGCACTCGAGCGAGAACGGCTGCTGCAGCGGAAAGCCCGAGCGGTCGTAGCAGACCAGGCCATTCTTCGACGGCTTCAACGTGTCGTACGTATGATCGGGTTTCCATTTGATAACGCCGGCGTCGGCGCGCAGGTTCGGGGCCAGCGCCAGCAGCGGCGTATCAATGTCAGGCGTCTGTGCGAATGCGGCGCCGAACATGGCAAAAACACCGAGCGCAAATAAAGCAATACGTTTCATCGTGCCCCCTTCTGTTTGACGCCGAGCAACATACCACATTGCTCAGTAGGTGAAACCGATACCGACCGAGGCCACGAGTTTGGTCTGGTCGCCGGCGTTGAACGCCTCCGGCGTATCGCCAAGCGAGTAGAAGTCGATGCCGCCGTGCACGTTCCACGCGCCGTAGTTGCTCGTTCGGACAAACGGCACCTCCGCGTGCGCGCCGAGACTGAGGAACCCGAACGTGTGATCTTCACCGGCCAGCTCGTAATAGTTGCTGAGACTCAGCCCAACCCTGATTGGAAAGAACACGTCCACCGGCGCTCCGGCCCAACGCGGAGAGGCCCCGAGCTCCAGGTACGTGCCGCCGTCCTGTCCACCATCGGCTTGTCCCAGCCCCGGATGTGTATCCAGCTCGAATGCGATGAGGGCGTACGGTGAAATGAAAGTGTTCGACAGCGCGGCGCTGTCAGTGGGGCCCAGTTTGAAGGAGAGCTCCTTCACGGTGCTGAACAAGCCGTTCGGACTCGTATATGCGGTGTAGGTCGCGCCCGCCGCGAAGTCGTTGTTCAACGCGAAGGAGAGCGTCGTGTAGAAATCGCTTTCGTACCACAGCCGGTTCGTCGGCCCATCCAAGCCGGCCAATCCCGTGTGGAGACTGTTCCAGCTGCCGACGTGCAGCACTGGACCGGCGGCCTCAAAGAGCCGGACGCCCACGTCGGCCGCGGGCTGCATGATCCATCCGGTGTCGTCCTGCCGGAGACCGCGAAACAGGTAAGCGTTGGTGACGTCGAAATACGCGCTCAGCTGGATGTTTCCACCGTTCGGGCTTGTCGTCCCCTGCGCCTCGGCGCTCGAGGCTTGAACTGCGAGCAGGCCTAACACAGCCATAGCAGTCCGGACTCCTGTCGTCGATAACATGCGCTCCTCCACGTCGCGGCCTGTCAGCCGCGCAAACATTTCGGCACGGTGCGTCGGCTGCCACTGCACCGAATCGCGCACGTCAGGGAGAAACGCACGCCGCCGCGCGCCCACTGCAAAAACAGGTGCGCGTCTTGCGTAGAGCCCGTCTGCGACACGAACCCCCGGCGTGTTGCGGAGGAACATGCGAGCCTGGATCCTTGTCGCTGTCCTGTTTGTTGCCGCATTTGTTGCCGTCAGCTGCGGTTCTACAGAACCAACTTCACCAACGCCAGTAACGACAGGCGGTGTGCCGTCGCGATCGAGTAACCCCGCGGAGACACCGACCCCCACGCCGTCGCGGACGCCCACGCCATCGCCCACCCCCACGCCTTCTCCAAGTCCTACGGGAAGCGGCACCGGAGCGGTGCAGGTCACCGTCTCGCCGAATCCCGTACCCTTCAGCGGCCAGGCGATTACAGATATTGCGAGCTGCGCGAACAGACCCAATACGTGGTTCTACGATCAGGTGCTGAGAGAAACGGGCGGTGTGGCTGTGACGGTGACGCGTCGAGTGGACACGTTCGATGGCGCAGCCGGCTCAGCGACAAATCCGAATTTGCGGATTGCGGCGAACGGTTCGACGACGGTCCGTACCCGATGGTGCAGCGTCTCGGCATCCGCGCACACCGCGCAGTCCACGTTCAGCGGCACCGACGCGAACGGAAAAACGTGGAGCGTGTCGGGCCCACTCGTACGACTCCAAGCGAAGTAGCGTCCACCAGGTTCCGTTCATTGGGTTCATTGGGTTCATTGGGTTCAGAGGGTTCAGAGGGTTCGTGAATCCGAGCTGAAACGATGAGCTGAGTCTCTGAAAATATCGTGCACAATCGGTAGCCATATGGCGACCGAGTTCGGACTGGGCGATCACGTCTGCGTGCTGTACGACACCGAAGAGGAGCAGCTTACCGTCGCCGCTGCGTACGTCGGGGAGGGCTGCGAAACCGTGAGCGCTGTCTGTACGTCGCCGGGTCCGACGCCGCCCTCGATCGCTTCGTTGCCATGCTGTCGGCCGTCGGCGTCGATGGTCGCGAAGCGCAGGAGCGCGGCGCTCTTCTCCTCAGGACCACCAATCCGTTTTACAGGTCTCCTGAGATCGCGGCGACGCGTCCCGCACAACCGGGCGATCTGAACTGGAAACTCTCGGAGCTGCGCCGCCGATAAAGTCGGGTCCGCGAGATTCATGACGTCATTCGGTTCATTAGGTGCAGAGCGTTCGTGGTTCAATACGGGTCAAGCGCCATGAACTTGATGCACCCAACGAACCTGTTGAACCCAATGACGCGCACGGCGGCGCTGACACTGCTGATGGCGTGTTGCGCGCTGGCGCAGACGATCGATCCGTTCCCGAAGCCGATTGCGGACAACGGCGAACCGCTACGCGTGAACCTCGTCGAGTTCGCGAGCGTCCCTGATGTCGGCGGTGAAGCCGCACGGATGATGCTGCTCGTCAACGAGCCGGGAACGAGGCGGCTGTTTGTCAACGACATGCGCGGCCCGCTCTATACGGTCAGCTACGATGGCAAGACGGTCACGCCGTATGTCGACATCAACGCATCGAATTGGGGCGTGAACGTCCAGTCGCAGGGACGCGAACGCGGATTCCAGAGCTTCGCGTTCCATCCGCAGTTCAACCAGCCAGGCACGCGCGGCTACGGCAAGTTCTACACCTACACCGATTCGAGCAACATGCAGCCGAAGCCGGATTTCGTTCCTGCCGGCGGAATGAACGCACACGATACGGTGCTCTTCGAGTGGACCGCGAAGAACCCGGCCGCTGCCACGTACGACGGCGGCCCGCCGCGCGAAGTCGTGCGGTTCCGGCAGCCGTTCGCGAACCACAACGCAGGGCTGAGCGCATTCAATCCGCTGACGGCACAGGGCTCGCCGGACTATGGCTTGCTCTACTTCACGCTTGCCGACGGCGGCAGCGGCGGCGATCCGCTGAACATGGCGCAGAGCCTGGGGACGCCGTACGGAAAACTGCTTCGGATTGACCCGCTCGGCAACAACAGCGCAAATGGCAAGTACGGAATCCCGGCGAGCAACCCGTTCATGGCCGATAACAATCCGCAGACGCTCGGCGAGGTCTACGCCTATGGACTTCGCAATCCGCAGCGTTTCGGTTGGGATTCGAAGGACGGTCGCCTGTTCCTCGCCGAGATCGGGCAGAACATCGTCGAGGAAGTGAATGTCGTGACGCCTGGCGCCAACCTCGGTTGGAACCACTGGGAGGCGAGCTTCCGCTTCATCGATCGGACGCACATCGAACTGAATCAGCCGCGCGCGGATCCGAAAGTCACTTTCCCGATCGTCGAATTCGATCATCGTGATCCGCTGTTCGGCAACAACGTCGCGGTGACCGGCACCGTGGTCTACCGCGGCAACGCGGTCCCGCAACTGTCGAACAAGGTGCTCTTCGGCGACAACCCGAGCGGTGAGGTCTTCTACATCGAGGCCGATCGGTTACCCAACGGCGGACAGGACGCGATTAGGCGCGTGCTGTTCGGCAGCGGCGCATCCGCAAAAACGCTGCTGCAGCTAATCAGGGAAAAGAATGCAGCGCAGAAGCGATCGGCGGCGGACCGCGCCGATCTGCGATTTGGTACTGGGCCGGAGAATCGCGTGTTCCTCCTCAACAAGCAGGACGGCACGATTCGGGAGATCGTGAAATGAGTCGACTGACGGCGTGGCAGGGTTTCTGCCCATTGCCCACTGCCCCTGCCCACTGCCCACAGTTATAATCGCGCGCATGATGAACAGACTTTTCGTGATCGCGTTGCTCGGAACCTCGCTTGCCGCGCCTGCCTTCGCTCAGCAGGGACAACCGCCGCAGGCGCCGCCGACCACGTCGGCGTTCCTGCGCAACATGTACAACGGCAACAAGAACAACATCGTGCGCTCGGCCGAGAAGATAACGGAGGACATGTATGGCCTGCGGCCGGGGACCCAGGAAGAAGTGCGGACGTTCGGCCAGCATCTCGCCCATGTGGCGAACTACAACTTCCTGTGGTGTTCGCAGGCGAAGGGCGAGAAGAACCCAAACGCCGGCGTCAATCTCGAGAGAACGCTGAAGACGAAAGCCGAATTCCAGAAGGCGCTCACCGATTCGTTCGCCTACTGCGATCCTGTGTACATGTCGCTCAACGATGAAAACGGCGCGCAGGTGGTGGAGATTACGCAGGAGAGCGGCCGCGTGGTTCGCAACACCCGCATGGCGCTGCTGATGCTGAACGTCGTCCACAACAACGAGATCTACGGCAATCTGGTGACGACGATGCGCATGAAGAATATCGTGCCGCCTTCGTCTGAACCGCGTCCCGCGCAGCCGGCACCCGCGAAGTAGTCCAGGCTCAAGGCTCAGGGCTCAAGGCTTTGGCACGACCGAAGCCTGGAGCCCGACGCCCTGAAGTCCCCCAGAATTTAGAGGATGATATGGCCCGGAGGATTACCGTGAAAAAGCTGCTTCTCGCGTCATGGGTG
>Ga0070670_100003800_pt1 | contig 12582 bp, 8 predicted proteins | sample KBSS63metaG_FD_64665 | JGI IMG/M metagenome (GOLD analysis project Ga0070670, IMG submission 64665) | Switchgrass rhizosphere microbial communities from Kellogg Biological Station, Michigan, USA - KBS S6-3 metaG | ecosystem: Host-associated > Plants > Roots > Rhizosphere > Soil ... | reverse complement strand
CTGTACGCGAACGGGCTCGGGACGCGCGAAGCGCTTCGTCGGATGACCGAGGCCCAGCTGCCCGTCGATGTCGACGCGATTCCGGAGCGGCGCGACCGGCCGTTCAGCGTCGAGGAGTTCGCACCGCTCGCGGCCGCGACGGTACCCGTCCGGATCCCGGGCCAGCCGAACGACCGCGTTGGGCCGCTGATGCATTGGCCGCTGACGAACGGCGGCGTCACGCCGGTCGCCGCGACCGTGTTCGTCCAGGCGCCGACGGCGGCCGAGCTCGAAGAGACTGCGCCCGACGGCGAGCTGCGCTACGCCGCCGCGGTCGCACCGCTACTCGAGCTGTACGTCGGCGGCCCGCTCCGGATCGGACTCGCGTACCGCGACACGGTTCCGGATGCGAAGACGTTGCGCATCCGCCCCGTATTCGCCTCGTGGATCGGCTCGGACGCGGGTGTTGCGACCGCCGCGTCGGAGCCGGGAGACATGGACGCCGATCCGACAGCGCCCGGCCCGTGGGCTGAAGCGGCGGGCGCGCCCGCCGGGCCGATCTCCGCGCTACTGCGGACGGAGGAGAATGTGCTCTGGGCCGCCGTCGCGACGGGCGAGCTCTGGCGTTACGACGGCGCCGCCTGGACGCAGGCGCTTTCGGGCCTCGGGACGATCCACTGTCTCGCGGAGGACGATCACGATCTCTTGGTCGGCACCGACGGCGGGCTCGTCCGGATGTTCCGCTTCCCGGACGACGGGTTTACGGCGCAGCCGGAGCCCGACCCGGACGACCGGAGTGTGCGCGCGCTGCTCCGAACGTCCGACGGAGTGTGGTGGGCGGGAACGTCGGCCGGCCTCGGCACGCTCGGTCCCGGCGACGAGTTCGTGCCGACGCCGTTCACGCTGGATGTGTGGTCGCTCGGCGCGGACTCCACCGGCGCGCTCTACGTGGGCGGCGTCCTCGGCCTCGCGGCGCATCGCCCCGACACCGGCGAATGGTGGTGGTACGACGGCGAGTCGGCGAGCGACGAGGTCTCCGAGTGGGGCGCGTTCGACCCATCGTTCTCGTTTCCGACTGACGCCGACGTCTTCCTCCCGCCCGTGACCGCAGTGCTCCGCTCACGCGACGGGACACTCTGGATCGGAACGACCGACGGGCTAGCGCGCTATCTCGCGCGCGGCGACGGCGGCCCCGTGGCCTACCGCACGCTGCTCGAGGCGTTCCCCGACCTCGGCACCGGCCGTGTCGACACGCTGGCGGAGGACGAGCGCGGCCTGCTCTGGGTCGGGACGAGCCGCGGCCTGCTCCGCTACGACGGCCGCGACTGGTTTCAGTTCCAGAACGACGCTTGGATGCAGCTCGGCCGCGCCGCCTCGCTGTACCCCGACGGCGGCGAGGCGGTCCCGCGCGGCACGTGGCGGTTCCGCCGCTCCGGCGGTTCGTGGGAGCGCTTCGACACCGCGCTTGCGAGTCCCGCCTGGATCGCCTCCTCGGGCGACCCGCGGACGACGGACGAGCAACGCGTGCGCGCGCTGGCGTTCACCGACGGCCTCGTCGCCGACATCGTCGACTCGTGGGACCCGGCGACGTTCGCTGTCACCGGGTCGAGCCCCGTCGAGGCGTCGCGCTTCGTCACGCGCGTCAAGCTCGACGGCGATCGCCGCGTCGTCGACGGCGGCATTGCCGCGCTGCCGCGCGTCCCGGTCGGCAAGTCGACGTGGAGATACCTCTCGCTCGAGCCCGCGGAGGCCATGCTTCCGCCGTCGCGGCCGGCGTGGACGATCGAGGGCCGGCTGCTGCCGCCTACGGAGGAGACGCCGACACCCGAGCCGGAGCCCGGTCGCTACTACCAAGGTTTGGCGGACCCGCTCGACGACGAAAGCGAGTACGACGACGCGCTGTTCGCGTTCCCCCCGGCCGCGCGCGTCGTCTTCTCGTGGTCTCCGAAGCATCCGCTCTCGGTGCTCGTCCGCCTCGGGGCGCGCAAGGAGAACGACACGATCGACCCGGCCGCGCTCGACCGCGTCTTCGACGGGATGCGACAGGTGCGACCGGCGGGCGTCAGGGCAGTCCTCGCCGTCGGCGAGAAAACGGTGCGAAAGGAGTCGTGATGACGTTCGTCGAGGAGTTCGGAAACAAGAGCGCCGGCGAGCTGATCCGTGCCGAGCTCTGGAACAGCGTGATGGCCGCGCTCGACGGTTTCTCGGCGAGCGTCGACACGCACTTCGCTTCCGTCGACGATTCGCTGACGGGACTCCGTGCGGACGTGACGGCGTTGCAAGGTGCGGTCGAGTCGGTGCAGAGCGACCTCGGCGAACTGAAGGGCGTGCTCGCCGACTACTACAACGTGTCGTTGTCGACGGTGCGCGTCAGCTACGCGACGGGCGAGGAGGCGACGCTCGTCGCCCAGCTCAGCGGGCTTGGCGGAGACGCGATCACGTTCCCGGAGGGCGAGCGCCCGTGGATCGACTTCGTGACCGTCTCCGGTCACCTCCGCCCCGCCGAGGGCTTCGAGTCCCAAAGCGGCGACAGCTCAGGCGGCCACCGGGGCATCTCCGTGCGGACGAACAGCGCCGGCGAGGCGCGCGTACTCCTGCGCGCCGACGTCGGTCCCGACCTTCCGGTCGAGACGCACGCGGACGTCTCTGCGTTCATGAAGGCGAAGCTAGCTGACAACCGTACGGTCGCCCAGGCGATCCTCGACGCGCCGACGCCGGCCGACGCGAAGAGCGCCGGCGCGTTCGAGTCGATCGCGGTCGAGTATGACCGGCCGGCGGCGAAGAACGTGCGCTCCTACCTCGACGCGTACTACCAGCGTCGCGCGCCCAGCGTGATCGGGAAGGTTGCTCCGCCGATCGTCGGCCCGCGCTGGCGTGACTACAGCTCGATCGTCGTCGCGGTCGCGCGCGCGGACTCGGATCCGACGACACCCGACCAGGCACGCGGCGCCGGCTCGATCCGCGTCTCGTTCCGTGACTGGGTCGGCCCGTGGCTGCTGCTGCACTACCTCGATCCCGTCGTGCTCGCTCCCGCGGTCGACGACTTCCGCATCAAGCTCCAGCCGCATTTCACTGCCGACTACTTCGACTCGGTCTCGCGTCTGCGCAACGAGATCGGGACGCTCGTGCAGCCAAGCCGCGGTCTCGTCGGCCGCATCCGCGATCTCCAGGCGGCGCACGGTGCACTCGACGGCGTCGCCGTCGGTCACCCGGCCGAGCTCGTGGCAAAGGTGCGCGGGACGGTCCAGACGGCGATCGTCTTCCAGCAGTCCATGGAGCCGGCACAGGCCAGCACGTTCTCCGCGGGCGACGGCAATGTCGCGGTGGACGCGCTGACCGACTCGGCGCTGCGCGCCGCGACGGATGTGCAGGCGCTGAAGACGCAGGTGGGTGGGCTCGAGGTGAAGGTCGACCGCGCCGCCAACCGCGTCGACTCCGCACACCAGCGCCTGTCGACGCTCGACGGGCGCGTAAACGAGACGAGCAGCACCGTGGCTGCGATCTCCAACTCGGTCACGACCGTCCACGAACAGGTGAACAAGGTGGCGGAGCTATACCCGGACTCGGTCAAGCAGAAGTTCATCGAGCTGCACGGCGCGCTCGGCGAGGTGCAGCAGATCAAGAAGGTGCTGAACATCCCGTGAGGGCAGCCGCGTGAACTACTCGGAGATCCGCCCGCACGAGGTCGCCGCGGGTGACGCACGCACGATCCTGGACTTCCTGAACGGCGCCGAGTCGTCAGCGGAGATCGACCTGCGCATAGACCTCCCGGGCGAGCCGGACATCGGACCACGGCTCGCGGCGCACATCTTCGACCACCGGACGCAGATCGGTTCGTTCACGAGCCTCGAGCAGCTGTTCGACGTGCCGCTGATCGGCCCGGTGCGCTTCGCGCAGATCGTCCGCTCGCTCGTCCCGAACGTCCGCGCCGGGATCAGCCGCGACGAGTTCGACGCGCTCGTCGCCGAGGTCGCGGCGCTCCGCGGCGTCGGCGCAGCCCCCGGGGCGGTGCCGCGCATCGAGCTGCGGGCGGTGGACCCGCCGCACTACATCGGACAGCCGCTGACGGTCGTGGCGACGGCGGTCGCGGCCGACGGGGAACCGCTCGACGGCGTTCCGGTCACGCTATCCGCGTCGTGGGGCCGGCTCCGCGGCTCAGACGGGCTCTCCGTGCAGGAGGGAGCCAGCGTGACATTGCGGACGAGCGGCGACGGCACCGTGACCGCGACGCTCGTCGCTCCGACTTCGGAGGATCTCGCGCAGACGCAGCAGGCGGCGGTCGAGTTCGAGCTGCGCCGCCTGAGCCCGGACGCCGCGACGCCCGAGGACGCACTCGACGCCCTGACGTCGCTTGTCGCCGCGTATCGCTTCGAGGCGAACGACGACTTCCGCAACGGCGTCGACGTCTACTTCCGCGACTTCCACGCCCACCTGGTCGATCGCGTCAACTACGCAGACGAGCTGAAGCGGTGGCGCACGTTCGACTCCGTCGTCGTCGCATACCTGCACGAGCGCGACGACGACGCGGCAAAGACGGTGATGACCGCGGTGCAGTCCGTCGCGGCGGACGTTGTCCGCGTCCGCGACTGGCTAGCGCCGTGGCTGCAGGTCCACGTCACCTCGATGAGCGCCGCGACGCTGCTCGGCGGCGATCTCGCTCTTGCGACGACCATCGACGACGCCGACGAGGCGCTCACGAACATCCATGGCAAGGTTCGCGACTTCGTCTCGTTCCAGCAGGGCGTGGCCGGGCGCGTCGTCGGCGAGAAGGTCGCGGATGCGAAGCTGAACCACTTCCTCGGGACCGAACTGGCGACGCTGCCCGATACCGCGGACATGAAGTGGGATCTCGGCTCGCTCGTCGGTGACTCGTCGGTGACGCTCGGCACCCTCGGCGTTCACGCGCTGAACGCGCTCGAGCAGACGCGTGTCGAGGTGCGTAGGCGCGTAACCGGGGACGTCGGCACGCTGGTCGACGGTGCGATCGCCTCGGCGACCGCCGGGCTCGTCGACCAGGAGACGTTCGACCATGCGATCGCAGGCAAGGTCGACCGGGCGGCGTTCCAGACCGCGCTCGCGACGAAGGTCGACCAGACGACGTTCACGAATGCGCTGGCAGCGAAGGTCGACCTCGCGACACTCAACGACAAGCTGAGAGAGGCGGCAGATTTCGCGAGCTTCAAGACGGAGCTGACCTCGGTCTTCCAACCGTTGATTCCTCCCGGCGGCTTCATCGTGAACCCGTGACCGTCTCGACGAAACCGACCATCGAGAGGCAGCTCGCGGAGGTCAAGAAGCCGAAGCCAGCGGTCGTGTCGATCGCGACCTACGAGGTCGAATCCCCCGCCGCCGGCCCCCGCACCGTCTATCGCGCGACGTTCGACATCGACGTTCCGCGGCCGTCACTGGACGCGCGGATCGTCGTCGATCCTGCCGCAGCGCGCTTCCGCGGAGAGTTCGAAGCGGTGGCGGTCCTGGTGACATCGCTTGCGAACGGCAAGGGCGGCGTCGTCGTCGAACTCGCGGGGCCGCGCAAAGTGACGGCCGTGCTGTTCAAGGGCAGCTCGCTCTCCGGCAAGACGGTGAACCTGCTCCGGCTCGACGAGGATCAACCGGCGCCGCAGCCGACGGTCACGGCGGTCGTGGGCGGCAGGAATGTCGCGCTCGTCACCGACGAGTTCATCGACGCTCGCTTCTGCATCGCGATCGCCGGCGCGAGCTCGCCGCTTAAAACGGCGTCTGTCGGGGGCGTCGCGGTCGAAGCGGAGCCGACCGGCATGCGGCTCGGCCTGCTCGATCCCGCAGGCACGAACGAGCCGGAGTTCTTCTGGCCGACGTCGGACGCGGCCAACGAGAGCGTGCAGGCCGACGACGCGTTCGCGGCCGCGCTGCAGGCGTACTTCGACGCCCGCACAGCCGACTCTTCGCCGACGGCACGCGTCGTCATCCAGTCGGACCAGGAGTGCCGCCTCCTGATGACCGCGTTCGACACCGCCGCGTCGTTCGCGCAGGACGTGTTCGCCTCGCCCGCACTGCGGACGAGCGACCTCCTCGACGCCGACGCGCTCGGGGCGGCGATCGCCGCTGCTGGCGATCCGGTGTCCGCGTACCTCAAGTACCAGCTCGGATCGGCCGACCTCGTCGACGGGCTCAACGCGGTCGTGACCGACGGCGCGCTCTACGACGCGCAGCGCTTCGCGGACGTGGAGTCGAGTCCACAGACGGAGGCGGCGCTCGCATCGGCGGCTGACGTTCCGCGTCTTAACCGGCTGCTGCTCCAGGACGCCTACCCCGACCTGATCGCCGCACCGGCAGTCAAGCGCGTGCTGCGGTTCAGCGGGTCGAGTGTGTCCGCGGGCGATTTCGCGATCGGGGTTCCCGCGGGTGCTGCGGTCTCGAAGGCCACGATCGAGACGCAGGAAAGCGTTCGCGACGACCGCACCGCCGACGGCGAGCTGGCGGTAGCGGCGGCTGAGCGAATCGGAGTCCACATTGGCGGCGATGCGACGACTGCAGCCGCGGTGACAATCGCCGAGGCGATCTCGGCGTCGGGCGTGTCACTGCCGCTGCTCGCGCTTGCGACCACGACGCAGGTGACGGTCGAACTGCAGAACGACCACAACGGAGCCGCCTCCGGGAAGGCGCTCGCTCGTGGAACGGCGACGCTCGCGGGACCGGGTGCCACTGCCTGGGCGACGGTGTTCTTCGATCCCGTCGTCCTCTCCGCCGGCCCTGCGTGGCTCGTCGTCCGCGCGGAGAGGGGGGAGGCGGTGTGGCTCGCCGCTTCCGACGGCGATCAGCCGCACGTGTCCCGCACCGACGGTGACGGCGCGGCGTCCGAGGTCGTGGTGAGCAATGCCGCACCGCTCTTCAGCCTCTTCACGCGCAGCGGCGCTGCCATCGAGCTTCCGGCGACGGTGCTACGCGTGAATGGCACGGCGGTTACCGCAATACGCGACGGCGACCGAGCGACCTACGACATCACGACTGCTATGCAGGCCGCCCTTGCAGAGTCGTCAGGCGAGCCAATCCTGCTCACGCTCACGTCAACCGTCGCCGGCACGGTCACCGTCTACCCGCCGCACGTCGAGTACGCGCTGTAAGCCGGAGGTCGGACTCGCTCCGCGCCTGGGGTTCGACCGCTATCAGGGTTGCCTGTTCAGGCCACTCGTTCGACCTGGTAGCCCGAACCCTCATTCTTGCGGCTTAGGCGTGGAGCGCCGGTCAGGCTTCGGCGCTGTCGGTCGGCCTGATCTGACACAGATCTGACAGACGCGCCACTTCTCCAACGAGGTCCCGCAGTCCGGCAGAACAGCTGCGATGCATCTCGAGCAGCGTTGACGAGCGCCGCGATGTCGGACGGAATGGCCGACCTCGACCTCACCCTCACGATCGCGTTTGCGTAACGAGACTGCCCCGCGAGCAAAGGTCGCGGCGGCAGCCGTTCAGCAAAGTGGGATACGTCCTAGCAGCCGCCTCCAGTCCCGAGGTTCCACGGGTATCCGCCGTAGATCGAATATTTCCCGGAGTTGACGCCATACACGGACGTGTCGTACCCGCGCCACTTCGGATACGACGAGTGCGCGAGCTTCACGTTGGGCGTCACTGGCGAGGCCGTCTTCGCGCCGACGTAGTAGTAGTAGTAGTAGTACGGGCTCTGCCTCCAGAACTTCGCGGTAGAGCCGCACGGCGACACAGATGGCGACCCGGAGTGGCTCCCGCCCTGCGGGGTCGTCGAAAGCCGCAGCGCGTCCCCTCGAGCGGAGCAAGGCTGCTCGCGAGATTGTCAAGGACGAAAGAAGGGAACACGCCCGGTCGTGCAGGGGTGGCCTCGAGCACGCTCCGTGAGCGGGCTTGACGGCGCTTGCAACATATGCCACCTTATGGCTGCTGCGGCCTCGAAGGTCTTCGACAGGGGACGCCGCCATGCACTACCGACAGATGCTTCTCGTGATGGGTTGCGGGTGCGCAGCGCTGGTCGCGTCCTCGTCGAGCCGTGGCGTCCATGCCGCGGGGAACGGGCCGATCGTCTTCGAGAGCACCCGCGGCGGAAACCCCGACATCTTCACGACCACGGACGGCAAGCGCGTCCAGCAGTTGACGAGCGATCCCGGGCAGGACACCACGCCGAGCTGGTCACCGGATGCCAAGAGGATCGCGTTCGCGAGCAACCGCACCGGGGCCTGGAAGCTCTACCTCATGTCGGCTTCGGGCTCGGCACTACGGGAGCTCAAGACCTCCGTGCGAGCGCCGTTCGCTCCGCGCTTCTCGCCGGACGGTACGCAGATCGCCTTTCAAAGCTTCGACGAGCGGGGGCGATCGTCGGTGCACGTGATCGACGTGACCGGACAGAACGAGCGCACGCTTTCCCCGTCGGGAGTCGATGACACGTCGGTGAGCTGGAGCCCGAAGGGCGATCGGGTCGTCCTGTCCCGAGGTCTCAAGGGGCTCTACGGCCTCTATGTCGTCGACGTGGCGACGGGCGCCGCGACCCGACTGACCAAGCCGGCGGCCGACTTCGAGCCGGACTTCTCTCCCTCGGGCGACCGTGTGGCCTTCACCCGGCTCGACCGTACGGGGAACTACGACGTCTACGTCATGAAGGCGACGCCGGGGGCGAAGCCGATTCGTCTCACACGCGATCTGGCCGAGGACGGCGGTCCCGTCTTCTCGCCGGACGGTACGCGGATCGCGTTTCGCACGAGCCGCAGCGGTGTCTACGCGCTCTGGGTGATGACATCCACAGGCCAAAATGCACGTCGGTTCGTAACGCCGGGCCCGGGGGTCGACGTGGCGCCCGACTGGGCGGCCGCGAGGGCGGCGTCGGTGCGCCTACCGGCTGCGGCTGAGGCGGACGCTTCCTCCGCCGCCTTCTTCTGCAAGAAGAACGGCACGAACAGCGGCGAGACCATCGCCGGCACCAACTACGCCGACTTCATCTGCGCCTGGGGTGGAAACGACAAGATTCGCGGGTACGGGGCAGGTGACCAGATCGACGGCGGGACGGGCAACGAGCGGTTCTACGTCAGCGGTGTGCTCGCCGACGGATTCCTCGGCGGCGACGGCGACGACATCCTGTACGCACAGGCCAAGTTGGCCCCGACACCGGATTGCGACTTCGTGGACGGCGGCGGAGGCCCGGATACCGCGTGGGTGGACAAGGCAAAGGTGCCGTGCAGCTCGACCCTTTCGCTTGCCGACGTGTGGAAGAACGTCAGCGTCGTCCGACCGCCGTGATCGCGGACGACGAGGGTGCAGCAGGCGCTGCGACCGAGCAACCACCGCCGCCCTCGCAGCTGAAGAAGGTCGCCGCCTGGGTCGCCGGAGTCACCGCCGTTCTGCTGGCGATCGGCGGGCTCGCCAAGGCGGTGACCGAGCTTGTCGACCTGTTCGACAAGGACGGCGGCGACGGTCCACCGGTGCAATCCGGCTCCGTCGTCATCCACGAGCCGCAGCTTCGCGGCTCGAATGCCGTTTTCGACACGGACGTAACGGCGACCGGCATGCGCGGTCGCAAGGTTCGAGTGTTGTGGACTCTCATGGACGGGGAGCGGGGACAACCCGTCGCGGAAGAAGGGTTCGACAAGCAGCTGCTCGCCGAGTTCGAGCCGGACGCCGACACGGTCGAGCGAAGCTTGCAGGCGATCGTCCCGGCTCCCTCGACCACGGATCTCGTGTTTCTCCGCGTCGAACTTCTCAACGAGCAGGGGGACCGCGTCACCTTCGACGACAGCGAGCCGCTGAGGCTCGGCGGCGTGGGCACATAGGCGAAACAGGCCAGTCTGGCGCACGTCGACGGTGTCGCCGGTCGGGCCGAAGAGCATGGTCACCTCGTGAACGCCGCAGCTCGTCTTAATGTCCAGCTCGTGGTCGCCGCGCAGGAAGACGCGAAGCATCGACCCATTCTCGGTGAGCACGTCCGCGGTGAAGCCGCGGACGCCGTGCTCGCTCGCGTACTCGACCATTCGCGCATGGAGGACGCCTGCGAGCCCGAGTCCCTGCCAGTCCGGGTCGACCATGCTCGGGATGCGGACTCCTCGACTCGCGGGTCTTGCTGAGACCGCCGAGACACAGGTGTGACCAAGCGCATCGATCTCGGATAACAAATCGGCCTTGGGCGCTCTCATGTCGCTCAACGAGCACCGGCGCCAGGCGAAAAGTAATCGATTTGCAGGGACTTTCATGCGCCCGGGAGGATTCGAACCTCCGACCCGCGGATTAGAAGTCCGCCGCTCTGTCCACTGAGCTACGGGCGCCGGTCGTGAGGGTAGTCGGCGCGACGGCCGCACGCCTTCAGCGCGCGGTGAGGACGAGCGGTGGACACTCGGCGCCCGTCGCCTCGCGTACGGGTCGTCCCTTCGCGTCCTTCATGGCGACGGTGAGGCGCTTCGCGGTGACGGTGACCTCGGAGTAGCTGTACGTGTCGAGCGCGGCGCAGCGCATTCCCATCCCGTTCGGCGGCGTGGGCTTGAAGAAGAGCGCGCCGATCGCCGTCCCCGCGCCCTTCTGGCCGAGGTAGCCGTCGATCTCCTTCGCGAACGTGTTCGTCGCGACCGGGCCGGTGACGACCTCCCTCATCCCCGAGCCCTCGGGCGTGCCAAACGTCTTGTAGCGCACCTCGTTCACGAGGTTTCCGTGCGTGTCCGTGGTGAGGAAGACGACGTTCTTCACGTTGTCCTGGAGGAAGTGGAGGAGCTTCTCGCGCTCTGCCTCGTACCCCTCCCAGCGATCGTACGGCAGCGCGTAGTACTGCTGGATGGGCACCTCGTTGACAATGACCTTCCACCGCGCTGTCGACGCCTTTATCGCCTTCGTGAAGGCGGCGTATTGCGTGGCGCCGAGCATGGTTCGAGTCGGATCGTTCAACGTCGCGGTGCACAAGGGCGAAACCGGGTTCCTGAGCCCAGGCGCGAGCGCCGCGAACGCGTCGCGTACCGCCTGCGGCGCCGTCGGCGCGAGGTCGCCGTTGCAGATGTCCGCGGCCTTCGCCGAGCGGAACGAGCGCTCGTCGAGGAAGAAGAGCTGGACGTTCTTTCCCCAGCGGACGCTCTTGTACAGACCGAGACCCCTAGGGCCCTCCGTCACCGGCGCGTAGTCCATGAACGCCTTGACACCAGCGTCGTAGATCTCCTGCCCGTTCTCCGGAAGCGAGAAGTCGTTGACGAACTCGTGGTCGTCCCAGTGGCTGTACAACCCTGCCGAGGACCGGAGCTTGCGGAGTGCGGGAAGCTCGAGGCCGAGCTTGTACTTGGCCCACTTCTCCTCGACCGTGCGCGCGACAGGCGATCCGCCGATCTCGCTGTCCGAGTAGATCGTGTCGCCCAGGTTGACGTTGAAGTCGTTCGCCTCGGTCGCCATGCGTCCGTAGACCTCGAAGCGGTTGAAGCCCGGCTTGCCGTTCGCGCCCGCGCTCGCGTCGGCGTCACCCGAGATCGCAAAGCGGATGGTTGCGTTCGCGGCTGGTGGCGGAGCCGTCTCGAACGTCCCCATCGGGCTCCGCACGCCGCCCTGTTCGAAGACGTAGCGGTAGCGCGTCCCGGGGCGGAGCCCATCCACTCCGACCGACGTCGTCTGGTCGCCGCCCTTTGGCGCAAGGACCGACCGGAACCGCGCCGTGGTGACAGGCGAGCTCGCGGGAAACACGGCGTAGCGGACGCGACCGGGAGCCGGCGCGCGCGTCCAGAGGACGGCGGACGTCGCCGTGATCTGTCCCGCCGCAACGCCGTATCGGAACCCGGGCGTCGCCGCGCCGGCGGAGACCGCCGCGACCACGAGAGTCGCGACTGCGGCAAGCACGGCGAGGCGGCGCACGTGCCGCGACCCTACGCGGCAACCGCGGGAGGGTCAACGTCCTCTCTCCGCTCTTCCTCCAGAAGGAAACGAAAGAACCAATACGCGAACATGGCGAAGAAGACGAGCGCCTGCTCGAGCGCCATCAGCATCCCCGCGAGCTGCTGATCCTCGAGTGGGTCGAGCCCCCAGACGCGGTGGTGCGCATCGACGTAGAAGTCGTAGATCGGCTCCGGGACGAGCGCCATGACGAGGCCGATCGGGCTCGCGAGCACGAATCCGGCGAACACGTACGCCGCGCGCGCTCCCGCGCCGAGGCGGTGCGGCTCGTCCTGGAAGACGCACCACCACATCAAGACGCCGGTGACGACGTACAGCGCGTGCTCGAGGTGGAGCAGCGAGCTCGGGTTCCGGAGCGCGGCGTCGTAGATCCAAGGCAGGTGCCAGACCATGTAGTTCGCGAGCCAGAGCGGAAGCGCGACCAAGGGATGCGTGAGCGCCCGCACAACGCCCAGCTGCGAGAGGGAGGTAGCGAGCGCCGGCGTCACCCCGAGCACGAGAAGGAGGGGCGCCCATTCGGCGAGCACGACATTCTGAAGGAGGTGCATCGTCAGGAGGTAGTGCATCCCGAGCGTGTGGATCGGCGTCACGCTGACGGCGAGGAGCAGCGCCATCGCGCCGAGAAACGACGCAACGCGCCACGCGGGAGCCGGGAACCGGCGGAGCGAGACGAGGTACGCGGCGGTCGATCCGAGGACGACGATCGCCTCCGCGTTCCACGACCACGCGTACGGATCCACGACGCTACGCTAG
>Ga0070670_100003796_pt1 | contig 12583 bp, 19 predicted proteins | sample KBSS63metaG_FD_64665 | JGI IMG/M metagenome (GOLD analysis project Ga0070670, IMG submission 64665) | Switchgrass rhizosphere microbial communities from Kellogg Biological Station, Michigan, USA - KBS S6-3 metaG | ecosystem: Host-associated > Plants > Roots > Rhizosphere > Soil ... | reverse complement strand
CAGAGCGGATGGAGCGCCGAGGAGAACGTGGCTCCCGACTGTCGGCAGACAGAGCCAGAGCGGCTCAGGTGCGCAACGGAAGCGCCCCAATGTTGGGCGTCGACAACCGTTGGTATACCAGGCACCCTGATCCAGGCACATTTTTCGGCACCGTTCAAGGCATCACCGGCTACTATCAGAGACCAAAGCGATTTACCCAGCAAGAGCGCCTGGCGGCATTCGGTCGCAAGCTTGCCGGTTTTCATCGTGACGTCGGTGCCGCCCAGCGTGCACTGGTTCGGGGTGCCGGTATCGGCCATCTCAGAAACAGCGCTCAGAGCAACTTTGCGGCCTTCAATACCGGCCATCTCCCTCGACTCGCTGACATGCCGTGGACCAAGCCCGGCCAGCAAATAAAGCTGCTGCTCGCCTTCAGGTCGGCCGTGCCATACACCGCCCGGTTCGATTATGACGGCGTGATGAGGCGAGCTTTCGCCGCTCGCGTCAACGACACTCAGCTGGCGGCATCGATCCGATATCACAAGACCCAGATCGGCGCCCGGCCGGAGAACTATCAGCCGTAACCATCGGCGTTCGTTCCTTGCAAGCCGTCGGCTGAAGCTTCCCCCAAGCAAAAAATTGCATGGGGAGAGCAGCTATGTCGGTATTCGACAACCTATTTCAGGCGGGCGACCGTCTATCCAATCAGATCAAGGCAGCATGCCGTCTCCACGATATCGACACCCGCCTCGCGACCGAGCGTGTTGCTGGTGAAGAGATCAGCCGTGGCTTCTCAAAGCACCTTATCATGCCGCATCTCATTAAAGGCGGCCACGTCTTCGACCAGAGGATGAGGCAGACCTCGGACCTCGATATCCTTTTCGCCCGCAGGATGGAATGTCATGAGATCAAGCGTGCCTTCGAAGAGATGCGCGGTGACCTCGCCGCAAAGGGCATCGAGCTAGTCCGCTACTCGACGACCCCGAAGCGTCTCTGGATCAACGGCAATTCCGGTGACCGGTACGGCGTCGTGCTCAAGATGGGCAACACCCGCGTCGATCTCCAAGTCGATCTGAGCTTCGGCTCGAACCTATTCCCGCTGGAGATTCCTGAGGTCACGGAAGGCACCACGTTTTTTAAGGCCCAGCAACCGCTCCGGGGATATTTCCAATCGGTCGAGAGCCTGGCCGCCGACAAGATCGAGACGGTCATCGCTGGTCGTTCGGACACTACCCGCTGGAAGGATTTTGCAGACCTCGACATGCTGGGTAGCCTGAACCTGGACCCCAGGAAGGTTGCAGGTGAGCTGGTCCATCTGATGCGAAAGCGCGGCAAGTCCGACGCCGAGATCATGGCTCTCCTGCCGCAGCATCCCGATCACTTGGCAGCATCCTACGCGGCCGACAAAGCCGCCGTCTGGAAAATCTGGGAGAGCCGCAACCGGCATACAGACCGAGATTTCAACAGCATCCTAGACGGTGCCCGCAAGTTCTATGCCGCCGTCAGGTCCGAGCTGGTCAATGCCCGCGAGCAGCACATGCAGGCAAAGCAGGAACAGCAGCGTCGTCCCCGTCGGCCTCGGAGCGCCTCGAACACGCTGACGTTGGAGATGAAGGCCCGCATCATGGCTGGTCGTGTGCGGTCTAAGGTCGTCAACCTAGATGACTACCGGGAAGACGAAGCACCGGGATATCGTCCTAAAGGTTTTTGAGTTGCGGCCGATGGAATTTAGGACATCATTGAAAGGCTTACAATCCTCGTTAGATCAAGAGCAAGAGTTTGGGACCGGCAACCCCCAAACTCAAAGGCCACCGGGTCGGTACTGGTGGCCTTTTCTATTTCAGGAATGTTGTCCTAATAAGGGGAGCTTTCGGGCTCCCTTTTTTATTTGCACAAATCTTGCAAAACCACTCGACGCCGACGGGTTTTGCCCACACACTTTTAGATAAGGAAACAAAAAAGGATGTAGGGAGCATCCTCCTCATGGCAAAATTCGCTAAAGAAATTGAAGTAACCATCGGCAAAATCTCCACGATCTCGTGGATCGAAATCGCTACCAGCGCTCGCCACACCGCAACCCTCACATCGAACGGCTACATCACATCCGATCAGGACGTCGATCTGAATACGTTCGCTGATCTCGAACGGTACATCGACCGTCGTCGCCCGAAGCTGGGAAGCTTGAGCTATTCTCAGCTGATCTACACTGCCGCCTTGGTCGACGAGACCAAGCCTATCAAGCGTTGGAAGCTTCATCGTAAGGGCATGGACAGCGTCGCCCGCCTCCAGCAAGAAGCCCTGTGCATGGATCGCGCCGTTGAAGCCGCCGAGGCATTCGACAAGGCCGAGAGCCAGATCGACATCGGAAGGCTCAACGCATTGATTGATGCCTACAACAGCGCTATCCGTTTTGTTTCCGCGAACAAAACATTGTGGAAAGATCAAGAGGATCTCGTCGTCAAGAATGGCATTCGGCGTTTGACGAATGCGGAGGACGAACTGCGGCTTGAGTTGATCAATCTGGGCGCGACCCCAGACCTGCGAACTCATTCAATAGGCCTGCTATTCGACTACAAGCGTTCAGTCACACACGATCTGGTTCGTGCTCACGGTGCAGAGCTTGAAGAGCCGGGCTCGCGCAAGCGCCTGCTGGCAGCCGTCAACGTTGGCGTCTCAGAACCTAAGGCAGCCACCCCAGAGGTAACCTGTGACCCGTTCATCCACGGCTTGCATCTGCAGCTGTATCGTTACTGGGCGGCGATCTACAATTCTATCGACACATCTAAAGTCGAAGCCGACATTAATGAATACATGCTCGGTATCGAAGGCGGCCTCAGTTGCTGGGATATGCAGGACCTATATGGGCTTTTCCATAACTTCAAAGTAGCTTCCCAGCTGGATATGGGTAAAACCCCCGGTCGTCATCAGACGCAGCCAGAAGCTCGCAAGAAGATCATCTCATACGTCGAGCGCCTGCTGTCTAAAGCTCGCGGTGCGTCCGGTCAGGTCAAGTCCATGGAGGCTGTGGGTCTCGGCGAAGCCGTTGGCCAAGCCGTCGTCGACAGTGCTGCCGCAGACTTCAAGGCTTATACCGACGAGAAGGTTGCGCGTTGGATGTCTAAGGACACTGTCACTGTCGGTGACGATGTTCAGGCCGAGCCTAAGGCAACGGAAGGCTCGACCGAGGGTTACATCGATATCGATGGCGCTCTGTCCGCGCTGAAAAAGGTCGTCTCCGGTTTGTTCGCTGGCACCTTGAATACTGAACAACGGAAGTTGGTCGATGAGTTCAGGCTTCATGGCTCCGTTCATGAGCGGCTGGACGATGAAGGCACCATCCACACCACCATCAAGGCCATCTTCGATCATGACGGAGGGTATGAAGGTGATATCGTCGATGTCACATGGCACACCGCAAAGCACCCTTGGCAGATGGACGATAAGGCGGTGTCTCTATGAGCGCCCCCGTCGACTACATTCGCGCTGACGGCAACATGTCCGATATCCCCTTGACCTGGGAGCGTCCAATGCCGACGTTCTCGCGGTTCCTGATCGGCGACCTGAAGCAGGCGCTACCTATGCTTGGTGTCGCCATGGGTGCCGCCTGTATCGGCTTCCTCGCGTGCCTGTACGTCTCTCTGCCGCTGATCCAGATGACGCTGACACCGACCATCGTGCATCCGGCACCGGTCGACAAGCCGGTCTCGAACCGGGACACGTTCACCATCCCGCTCGGCATGTCGACGCCTGATGGATGCGCCTACTACCGGTCGCTGACGACACCAGGGATGGCCATCAAACGGTGTGCGTGGGAGTTCTCACGATGAACACGCCTGCCATGATCACTTGGGCATCCCGACCCAACAAGTTCGGCCAGCCTCTGGAGCATGCCTATCTTGATGGGCGCGATATCGGTTTCGTCTGCTCGATCCGCCGCCTGGACGATGAAGAGTTGATCTGGAAATGGATGACGCCCGGACTTACTGAACTTGGCGGCAAAGGCGTATCGGAACCGTTCGAGACAGCGCAAGAAGCCAAGCGGGACCTTGAAGCCGCCGTCCGGGTTTGGTGGATTAGTTGAAAACCTCATGTCCGCTGTCTATGTGGCTTTAGGCCAGCTCGAATGGCGGCCAAAATCCTGGCCCGTTTTGCATCAGGAAAGACAACATGAACCCGGACCTAAACCGCACTCTGAAGCTGCGCGTGCGTATTTTTCTCCACCGCTACCTGGCTGCAGTTTACGATAACGCTTTATCTAGCGACGACGAGTCGCTTCAAGCGGTCGCCGATGCCCGCCAACCACTCCGTAACATATCAATCGACGTAGCCAGTGCCTCCGACGACTACCGGGACGAAGCCCTTGAGCTGCTGATGATTGCTGTCGAAGCGCACCCGTCGGAGGAGCTTGAGGCTGTGATAAAGATGCATTTCACTCGCTCACTTGAGTTCTGGGATTTGAAAAACATCAGCGAGATGTTTCCAGCGAAGCGTTCAAGAAAGTGGAAGGCGGTCACTGCCTAAATATGATGTTTAGATCATATTTCCCGGAAGAGATGACGGTTAAGACATATTGAGTTCAGATAAAATATACTCTTGGAGATATAATCGGCCCCAATTATACCGTCAGCGATATAAATTAGGCGATTTCACTCTCGCTTGAGCAGCAGCGATCCCGGCGCCCAATTCAAGTCGCCGGGCCTCTAGTTCCTGCATTGTAACCTCGGGTAGGAATGGGTCCCTGACACCCCACCTTGCGTCTCGATCTGCCCGTTTTTTAGTCACCCTTTCGATTGTCAACTTGAACGTGTCATCTGGGTCCCACTCGCCACGATCCAGCAACTCGACGCCATACGTCTTTGACAACTCCCATCGCAAGGCAGACGATTCAAGGCCGATCCAAGCGAACCGAAAATCACGCTCTTCAAAGAATTCATAATAGTCTGGAGGTCCGTCGCCATAATCTGCGAGATGACCACACATTCTATTGGCGGCATCGATCTTGTTGGGCAGCGCTCGGATGCGGTAGTGTAAGCTCTTGGGGAATGCCGACCATTTCAGATTTTCGCTGAATACGATGACTGGCGGAGAGACGGTAGGCTCCCATATGCCGGTATCGCTTTGGTGTTGCGGATCGTTCACAACATCGGAGCACTCCGATACCAGGCGATCTAGTTCCGTAGCCAAACTGAATGCCAACACCTCGGCATCTTCATGCTTGGTCCACTTTGCCATCAGGACTTCACGGAGCCAGTTCAGCGAGAACAGCACGATACCGCCGCCGAGGGCGACCGCCAGTCCGGTGAAGATAGTTGTCAGGATTGATGTTTGGGGAACAGAATTGCCGATAGTAATCTCAATCAGGCTCATCATCGTAGTCCTGATCAAATGCTTCGGGGATTTCTTCTATGAATAGACCTTCCTCACGCAGGAAGACTTCCCATTGAGCTGACATGTCCTCGAACAGCTCCAGTGCCGAATACTTTTCACCATCCTGTTTGATGTAAAGCCAGGCAAAGGCCCGAAACCCAGGCGGGGGCATCTCGCCAGCGATGAATGACGGCTCGAATTTCACCGTGGCGGCCGTCGACATGTTTTCCATCAGCGGACCACGTGTGACTACGACGTGCTTCATCGAGTTCGCAAGCTGTCGGCAATGCTCCAGCGCTGGCAGACGGTCCGCGTTGATCTCGCCAAACCCTTTGATGACGCCATGCTTGTTGCGTTCCAAGCCGGTCAATCTCACATGGGCCTGCTCATCAACCGCATGCAGCGTCCATTCGACGAGATGGTTCGCGTCGACCGCGCAGTCAAATGCGGCATACTGAACCCGACGCGTTGACACGCTGGACTTCAACCGCTCAATGTCGAAGAGAAGCTTACGGTAAAGATCGATAGGTTTCGTGAGCCCAAAAGTCTTTGTAGGCTCGCTCATGGCCTGATGTTCGCAATCACGTCGTTCAGCAAACACTGACCGAAGATTGTCATGTTTTCCTTGTAGTACATCGCCGGTCTCGGCATCGCGCTTTCGGTGATGACGTTCGCTTTTTGCAGTTGTTCGACTTTCCAGCCGTAACTGACATCGATGATCATTGAGGTCAGCCTTGCCCACTCTGACAACTCATAATCAAACTTGTACTGATACTTCGAGATTATTCCTGCAGTAGCGACAATACGATCAGTCTGCTGCTTTGCCGTCCTCTTGGCCATTTCGATAGAACCCGAAGCCGTCGCTGCTCTGGTGGTGAACGTGTCGTTGTTGGCCGCCAGCTGATCATCGTATTCCGTCTTGAGCCACGCGGCTTCAGTCGGAGACAGCGTCGGGATGGCATTGTCGAGCTTGCTGAACACCGTGACCAGGTAAGCCGCGACTTGATCGCGTTCGGCGTCTGTATGAGCGCCCGGAGCGCCGACCTTGCAGACCAACTTGTCTCCCGGCATCTGCTGCGCCACGGCCGGGACAGCCATCAGGGTGGCTGCAATCAATGCAATGTACGACTTCATGATATCCCCCGCCTTCTTAGTGTCCTACTCTACATATTTTGCAGTCTTTGCCAGCTTCCCTCTTGCGATATCCAGACCCACAACAAGATCGGACATACGCTTATCTAACTCAGCCCTTGGGACTTTCGGTTTGAAATGCTCGGGTATCTCCCATTTGAACTTATCTTCTTTTCGGCTCTGATCGATAAGAGCGATCTTGTCCGAGAACATCTCGTCCGGTTTCCAGCCGCCTCTGTCCAAGATCGGCACCCCATACTTCTCGGCCAAGCTATCATTGACGAGGACGGCTTCTAGGCCAATGAAGGCGAACCGGTACTCTCTTTCTTCCCAAGCGTCGGAATAGTCTGGCGCTCCATCTCCCCATTCGAACAGACTGCTGACAGACCTGTTTGCCGCGTCAATCTTGTTAGGCAATGAACGGACTTGGTACTGTAGTTTTTTTGGGAACACGGTCCAGTTCCAGTGGTCGGGGAACTGGACTTCAGGAGATTTGACGGTCGTTCTAGTGTTTCCGTCCTCATTCTCTCGGCGTGGATCGGAAACGACGTCAGAGCACTCGGCGATCAAACGATCAAGTTGATTGACTAGCGAGAAAGCCAGAACCTCAGCTTCGCTCTTGCGCTTCAAATAGGAAGTCAACCACTCGCGGAACCAGTTTAACCCAAAAACGACCAGGCCAGCGAGGATAGCCACGCTGATGCCGGTCAGGAAATTCGTGAAGGCAGATGATTGGGCTGCCCCGCCGAGCGATAGGAAAATGAACATGATGCCCTGCTACTCGCTCTGGCACAGGCCGAATCTCATGTTTGCCCAGGTGTGCTGCTCGTCGCCATCGACTTCCACGATCACCGCCTCAGGCACGCCCACGGTGTAATGCAGGGCCTTACCGGCGTATTTAATCAGGTACGTCGGCATTTGCTTAGCGGGTTTATACGTCTGCCCGCCCACTCCCAGTAAATCAGCCGGGTGCCGTGATCGACGCCATCGATATCGTAGCTCCAGTGTCGACTGGCACCCTTCTCAGCTTCTGCAGACGCCTGCTCTTTGGTCTTTCCATCGGTCATAAGGCTCTGGATGTATCGAGGCTTTGCGAAGTCGGATATCTTCAAGACGCCATCATACTCAACCTTGTGAGCTGCCAGGTCGGCGACGTAGGATTCGAAATTCTCCTGATACGCGTTCGACTTCTGATCGCACATGTCTGCCGGGTCCTGCCGGTGACCGTTCGATGAAAACGTTTCCTGCGGCGACATCGAGCAACTCACGACGTTCGACTTGCCGCCTTTGAAGCCCTCAGCTCGGAAGGTGCATCGAATTTTTGTAAGATCGTCGGCAAGAACGGCCGATGAGTAGAGCATCGTGAGCGCGACTAGGCCGATTGCAAGCTTCATTAAACGACATCCCCCGGTTTAACGATTGATATCGCAGGGGGATGCCGTTCACAAGGTTGTCGTTAGGCTGAGACGAAACCGAAATCTTCCCAGCCACTCTGAAGATATTTAATCAGGTCAACGACCCGTTCGTCCGGCATTGCGCACGTTATACGAGCACGCTGCGGCTCTTTCAGATAAGCAGCATTGCCGATGACCATCTTCTCACGCCCGTCGAAGAGGCGGATGACATCGTAACCGGCCATTCCGCCAAATGTGAAGATATCCTCACCGTCTTCGCCGCCAAGTGCTCTGATAATGTCATTGTCAGACGGCACGTTAGGCAACTCGACACTGCGTACGGTGAAATCATCAGAAACGATTTTAGCAATAATGGTCATCGGTATTCTCCTTTTGAGACTTACCTATGCGAGCATCCATTAAGTTTTCTCAAATTGGGACGCGCAAATCTTATCGACTGCGATTTTGCTTGATGCCGACAAGCCGACGGACAATGATTCTAATAACGAAACGCGTGGGGAGACGCGTCATGGCAACCGAATACACAATCATCTACAACGATAGCTGTCGCTCCGAAGATCATCTCTTTGGCGACTGGACCTGCACAGTTGACGGCGGAGCATACGTTTTCACCCGGTGGGCAGGTCGAACCCGCAAAGAAGGCGGATACGAGGTCCTGTCGATCCCGCTAGCAAACGTCTGGAAGGTCCTGGCACGGGAAGTATGCCGATCTAGAGGTGGCGTCATGAGCGATTGGGAATACACAAACCCGGAAATCGGCAGCGCTTTGGAATTGCCTGATGGCTATGAGATCGTCGACCCAGACTTAGTGACTTGGGTCGATCAGGGCGGCGGTTACGTTGAGGGATTTATCGGCAAAATCAAAATTATTCTGCTCAAATCTACCGACGAAGCTCCATACAAGTTCTGGCTGGATGCAGGGTGGTTGAACGACACCTGCGATTACACGTGCTATGGTGCTGACAACTTCGAGGACGCAAAGAATCGTATCGAAGATATGGCCCGCAAGTGGGTCTCCGCTGCCGGTCTTATGCCGGTCCGCGTCATCTACCAGTTCATGAAAAACGGCGATCAGACTGCCGAGGTGACGACATGAGCGGGTTCGAGGTCATACCCGGCGTCCTAAACGGCCGCCATGTGACCCATGAGATCGCCGATGTCCGTCGCGATATCTTCACGCTGGTTGGTCGGATCGCGACTGGGGAGGTGCCGTGGTAACATACATCATGAAACGCTCGGATGCTGCGCCCGACTCCCACCTACCAGAGACGTGGGATGATATCGTTACGCAGGCATGTCTGGCGGTCGACGATATGCTGTTAGAAGGCGAATACGATTACGGCGTGTATAACTGCAGTGATTGGCCTGAACTGCGGGATATCATCGAGACCGCCATCCTTAAGGTAATCACCAGCAGTAGCGACGGGACACCCCGACATGACAGAACTCTATACCGACTATGGCATGGTAGATATCATCGGCAAGGGTGCGCTGTCTGATCGATGCGTGCGCGTGCGTGACAGCCAACGCATATGGGCGGCACGATACGCTAACCCCGAGCTTTGCCACAGACCGAGATTGTCTTACAGTGTCATACGTTGCTGAAAGAGGTCATTATGTCAGGGTCGCAATCCGTCACACTCCGTGTCCCATCTGAGGTCATTTCTGAGATTGATCTGATCGCAGAAGCGACCGAGCGTTCTCGAAGCTACATTTTCGTGAGGGCACTGCGGACTTACCTTTTGAACGAGGGAGCGAATATCCTGGCTGCCAAGAAAGGCAAGGATCAGATTGCTGCTGGCGATTACGAGGACTTGGATGATGTCATTGCTGAAATGGATCAAATCGTGGCCGGGGTTTAGCTATTGTGTCGATCACGCCGACGGATCATGCTTTGGTTCTCGACACGCGTATGGGAGACGCGGGCATGACGACATATACCTCAAACGATCACCGCCTCGACGCAATCATGACCTTGCTGGATGACGAAACCTACGGTGAGCCTGGGTTTGGGTCGAAATGGCTGGCAAGGATGCGCACCAAAGTGGCGAATATCCTCACACCGACTGCTAGTGAGCATTGGCTCTCACCTATAGAGAGCATGGCAGAAGACTTCGATATTGGAGATTTGCACTCGTTGACGAACTTCGGGACAGGCACAGTAACCTGGACCGTAACGTTGACCGAACGCGACGTCGAAGCCCGTAAATCCCGATTTGTTGCTGACACGCCCAAAATTTAGTCGCCGGGGGACCCTGGTCCTTTACCTGGGATGCGGTGGATTGAAGGCCCCATCCGACCTCTAGATCGGAAATTTTCAAATCCGAGTCACCATCAGCACCCCATTCCGGACGTCATGGCTTAGTTCGTCGCATTGAATCTTGCAGATTTAAAATCCCTAATGTTTCCAACGCTTTTGGAAACCCGCGATCATGGCCCGTCACGTCAAACAAAATGACCCCCTGCTGAAATCTGACGACGATGACGAAGAGAATTCAACACTCCCTACCTCAGACTCATCACCCTCATTGACACGCCGCGACATTACTAAGCAGCGTCATGTGTCGCTGAAGCAGCTCGCAATCCTGATCAACCGCGACCGCAATACGATCATGAAGTATTTGGCAGAAGACATGCCATACGTCGAGAAAGCTGACCGTGATCGCGGTGCGCAATGGGTCTTGGACATCGGCGAGTGCGTTCGTTGGCTCGAACAGCGGGCGGCAAAGAACGTTACTGATAAACTCGGAGGTGGATCGAGCACTCTCCCCAGCATCGATGTCATCGAACAGCGGTCGAAGGCCGCAAAGATGTACACTTTGGAGACCGAAGCGGCCGAGGCCATCGGCGTTGTAGCCCGCATCCACGACATCCTGACCCTGATCAAGCGCGATTATTCGGAGATGCGCATCAAACTGATGGCCGTTTCAGAGACCGTCGGGTCCAAGTTTGAGGACAAGATCGCCCTAAAGGTGAAGACGGCCATCGCCGAGCAGATCGAAGCCGCCCTTGAATCGCTTAGAGCCGACCAGGATGTCGAGAAAGCCCAGCAGAAGTTGGCCGCGAAGGGTGTCTGACCATGGCATTGGACCTGATCGGCAACCGGCAAGAGGCTCATTCAGCCCTTGAAGCCCACGACTTCTCCATTGGCTTCGCTGAATTACTACGTGGAGTTGAGTCGCTCAAGCAGGAATACCTGAAGATACCGGTATTCGTGGACCCTGTTGAGTGGGCGTTTCACAACATCAAACTGTCTCTGTCGGAGACTTCTCGATCAGGGAGCTTCAAGGCTACGGTCTATCAGCGACTGATGATGAGGCTTGTCGTAGACCCTGACACCCGTCAGATAACGGTGCTAAAAGGTGTGCAGATCGGGTATTCCAAGGCCCTGAAGGTCATCTTCGCTTACGTCATCTCGTATTTGGCAAAGCGTGTGGCTGTTGCATTCCCGACGCAGGTCGCGGTCAAGCGTTTTTATAAGGACGAGATCGCCGACATGTATCAGTCCGTCGACGAACTGGCGAGGATCGTCCGCGAGATCGAGCGTGGGGTGGCTCAAGACACGCTTAACGAGCAGCGCTTTGTCAATTCGGCCATTGCTTATTTCCGTGCAGCCTTCAACGAGGATGATCTTCAGAGCTTCACGGCTTGGCTTATGATGGCCGACGAAGTCGACCGTGCAGGCTGGCAGTCTCGTAAAGATAGCGCCGGTAACAAACTCAACCAGTTCCGTAACCGTGGCGTCGACTTGCCTGGATCGACGCTGATTGTGGGTTCTACACCGGGTGTCCGGCATATGTCAGTCATCTGGCAGGAGTGGCTGACCAGTGACCAGCGCAAGCTCTTCGTCAAATGCCCACACTGCGAGGCAGAGCAGGAACTCGTCTGGGGTTCAGACAAGACCCTGTACGGGTTCAGCTGGGACAAGGATAAGGATGGCCGTGTCACCAAGGGCTTCTATCGCTGCATCTCATCGACGGCGGAAAAGCAATGTCGAATCGACGAAGATGACAAAGAGGACATGATCGATGCCGGTGTGTTCCGGGCAACCACCATCGCCAAGGAACCGGGAAACGTGGGCCTGCACGTGCCATCCTGGCTATCCATGTCGCCTGGCGCAACGTGGAAGGTCCTGGCCCAGAAATGGCTGAATGCCCAAGGAGATATCGAGAAACTCAAAGAGTTCACGATGTTCAACATGGCGCAACCTTGGGATGAGTTCGACAGCAGAGCCTTCAACAGTGATCGTCTGACCGATAAGACCAAGGCATATCCGGCCGAGGTTCCTGATGACGTCGTTGTCATCACCATCGGCGGAGACGACCAGACAAACAAAGAGGGTGACGCCGTATTCAAGCAGGCTTCCCGCGAAATCTCTGTCGTCGGCTGGACCCGGCACAAGAAGCCACGGGTGATCCTGCACAAGGTGATCCCCGGCACCGTCGGCGAGCAGACGGCTGACCTCATCTACAAGCATTACATGACCAGACCCTACATCAAGCGGGACGGAACGAAGATGTTCGTCCAGGCGACGGCGATGGACATGGGTGGTCACCACCCGGATGAGACGCTGATCTTCGCGAACTCGTTCCCGACCGGTATGAATGTATTTGCGATCCGTGGCTCGTCGCAAGCTTCGGGTCTACGGCTTCCGACCATGTGGCCGAAGACGGTCGGCGTGTCGACCAAGG
>Ga0070670_100003795_pt1 | contig 12583 bp, 10 predicted proteins | sample KBSS63metaG_FD_64665 | JGI IMG/M metagenome (GOLD analysis project Ga0070670, IMG submission 64665) | Switchgrass rhizosphere microbial communities from Kellogg Biological Station, Michigan, USA - KBS S6-3 metaG | ecosystem: Host-associated > Plants > Roots > Rhizosphere > Soil ... | reverse complement strand
GGCGATTCAGCGAATTTGGCAGGGGAGGAAGGATTCGAACCTTCGCATGTCGGAATCAAAATCCGATGCCTTAACCAGCTTGGCGACTCCCCTACACCGGAGCGCGGCTCGTGCCGCGCACCTGAACACATTCACGGCTTTCGCCTCGACTCCTCGCCCTCGCGGCGGACCCAGGCGGCGAGCGGGTGGCGCCGCAACGAGCGGCACATCCGGCCCGACCAGCCCTCGGGCCAATCGCTCGGCATCGCTGCCGCTGGCGCCGAGCCGTGGCCCGCCCAGGCGAAGACCGCGCTTCCCGAGCCGGTCATGCGGCTGTTGCCGAACGATCGGTCCAGGGCGGCCGACGCGCGCATGACATCGGAACAAAGACCCTCGGCGGCTGCCTGCAGGTCGTTGCGTCCGAAGCCCGGGGCAAGTTCCGGCTCGGTTTCCCCAACCCCGCCCAGCTCGCCTGGCGAGCCCGAAAAGGGTTCGGAAAAGCCCGCGATTCTAGCAGCGGCGACGCGATCGGCCACCTGCGGGCTGGCGAAGACGGCGCTGGTGGCGAGCGCCGCGGCCGGTTTGACGACGGCGAACCAGGCCGCCGGGAAGTCGACCGGAGCCAGGACTTCGCCCACGCCGCGGGCGCGGGCGTTGCTGCCGCAGAGGAAGAAGGGCACGTCGGCGCCCAGCGCCAGGCCGATCGGCAGCAGCCGCTCGAGTGGCCAGTCGAGCTGCCAGAGTCGGTTCAGCGCGACCAGCGTCGAGGCGGCATCGGAGCTGCCGCCGCCCAGGCCGGCACCCCACGGGACCCGCTTGTCGATCGTGATGTCCGCGCCCTGGGCGATGCCGGCAGCCGCCTGCAACGCGCGCGCCGCGCGCAGGCACAGGTCTTCGTCTGGCAGCTCGGCGAGCGCGTCGTGCCGGGCCAGGCAGCCGTCGTCGCGGCGCTCGAAGTGCAGCGTATCGCTCCAGTCGATCAGCACCATCAGCGAATCGAGCAGGTGCATGCCGTCGCCGCGCTTGCCGACGACGTGCAGGAACAGGTTCAGCTTGGCTGGCGCCGGGACGTCGTAGATCGCGTCGACGCTCATGGGAGCGACTTTGCCTCGCGGCCGGTGGAGGCCGCCTTGGAATCGGCCCGGCGGCTCATGGCGCGGCGCGGTCGAGGCGGATCCGGGCGGTGACCGTCGGCGGCGGCTCGCTGCGGGTCGCCACCACGCTGCCTTCGTCGAAGTGCGAGAGATCGACGTTCCAGCCGACCTGGGTGAAGCCGGTCGACGAGCCGACGCTCGACGCGCCGGGCCACGGCCGGCCGCGCAGCCAGTCGAACCAGGCCGAGACCGGGACGCTCTCGCCGAGCGCTTCGCGCGTCAGCTCGTCGAGGCTGGCGAAAGCACGCTCGCCCTTCGGCGTCGTCAACACGACCTCGTTCGGCGACCAGCGTGCCAGCGCCAGCGTCGTGCCGAGCGGCGTCGACAGGCCGAGCGTTCCGGCGCGCGCGTCGCCGCGCAGGTCGAACGCTGCCGACAGAGCGCGTGGCGGCTGCATGCCGAATTCATCGACGCGCAGTGCCAGCCGGCCCGAGAGGCTGTCGCTGCCCGGCGCGAGTACGGGAACGGTGGTGCAGCCGGTCGCGATCAGGAGCGACGCCGCAACCAGGGCGGCGCGGCGCCACGAGGAAGGCTGGCGCGGCGACGTCGCGCCGCGGCTCACAGGTCGACGCGCAGGCGCGCGAGCGTTTCGCGCAGGACGTCGTTCTGGGCATCGCGCAATCGCGCCTCGCGGAAGATGCGGCGCGCTTCCTCGGTGCGGCCTGCGCTCCAGAGGACTTCGCCGAGGTGGGCAGCGATCTCGGGATCGGGCCGGGCCTGGTAGGCGCTGCGCAGCAGGCGAATCGCCTCTTCCTTGTTGCCGAGACGGTACTCGACCCAGCCCATGCTGTCGGTGATGGACGGCTCGTTCGGGCTCAGGTCGACTGCCTTCTGGATCAGAGCACGTGCCTCCGTCAGCCGGATCTTGCGATCGGCGAGCGAATAGCCAAGCGCGTTGTAGGCGTGCTGATGGTCGGGCTTGAGCTCGATCACGCGCCGCAGCAGCCGCTCCATCTGATCGACCCGATCGAGTTTTTCATCGAGCATCGCCTGCTCGTAGAGCAGGTCGGTGTCGTCGGGGAAGGCCTTGTTGGCCTGCGCCATCACCTGCTCGGCGTCGGCGAACATCTTGCGATCGCGCAGCAGCTCGGTCTCGGCGAGCAGCTTGGCGCGCGCGTCGCCCGGCGACTGCTCGGGGACACGCCGGATCAGCTCGCGCGCCTCCTTGATCTTGCCCTGGCGCGCCAGCAGCGACGCGCGCCGGGACTGCACCTCGAGCGCACGCTGCGGGTTGTCGATCTTGGCCAGCCAGCGCTCGGCGCCGGCGAAGTCCTGCGACTGCTCCGCCGCCTGCGCCAAGAGCAGGTAGGCCTGCGTCAGGGCGACGCTCGCGTTTGACGGCGTGTCGTCTTCGTCGTCGCCGCCCGACGTGGCCGGCGAGGTCGCGGCGGCGCCGAAAGTCACCGGTGCGCCGCCCTCGACCAGCCTGACGTAGTTGAGCAGCGCCGCGGTGGCTTCCTTCGGGCGCTTCATCTCGAGCTCGAGCGCACCGAGCGTGAGCCAGGGCGGCGCGAGGTTGGGCTCGCTCTGGGTCAGGACCGCGATCTCGCTTGCTGCCTCGGGCAGGCGCTGCGATGTCGCCAGCGTGCGAACGTAGAGCAGGCGGATCGACGGGCTGCCGGGGCGCGCCGCGAGCTGACGCTTGACGATCGCCTCGGCCTCGGCGGTGGCCGGAAGCATGTCGAGGGCGAGCAGGGCGGCGCCTTCGGAGCCCGGATCGGCGGCGCTCGCGCGCTGCGCGAACGCCAGCGCCTTGGCCGAGTCGTTGGCCGCGAGCCAGCCGCGGCCTATCGCGACCAGCGCCGGCGCCTGGGTTTCCGGAGCGTCTGCGAACGGCAGCAGCGTGCGCTCGATCAGCGAAGCGGTCGCAGCGCGATCGGTCGCGCGGGCGAGAAAGCGAGGCACTGCTTCAAGCGTGGCGGGCAGCGCCGGACGCGGCGTCTGGCGAAGCAGTCGCGCAAGCGGCTCTTCGACTTCGGCGACGCGGTTGAGCGCGACCAGCAGCTGGATCTGGTAGCGCAGCGCGTCCTGCGAATCGGGCACCGCCTGGCGCCAGGCGACGACCGCGGCGAGGGCTTGCTCGCCCGCGCGTGCCTGCGTCGCGATCTCGGTCGCGCGCCGGAACAGCTGCTCGTCCTTGGTTCGCCGTGCCGCGTCGAGCATCAGCTGATACGCGGTGCCGGCCTGGCCGTCGCGAAGCTCGATCTCGCCGAGCAGCAACTGGTAGAAGAGCGGCGCGTCGAGGGTCGAGTTCTCGACCGGCGCGGCAACGCGATCGGCGGCCGAGGCGATTGCCGGGACGGCGCATCCGGCGACCAGCGCGAGCGCGGCGGCGAAGGCCCGGCTCGGGGCTGAAGCAACGCGAAACGCCGGCATTGACGGACTCCCTCAGGCGGAAAACGATTCTAGTGTGACGACGTCGCGGACCTCACGTGCGAGCGCTCCGGGAAGACCGTTCCAGCCGATGTGACCGCGGCCGATCGTGATAATTCCCCGCGTCGAGTGCAAAGCTCGCCGAAAGGCTGCCGGCGCGCCGCTTCCCACCCCGACTCATGCCCGAGCTTCCCGAAGTCGAAGTCACGCGGCTCGGCTTCGCCGAGCGAATCCGCGGTGCCCGCGTCACTGCGGTCCGCGTCGGCAAGCCCTTGCGCTGGCCGCTCGGCCAGGCGCCCGACGCGATCGTCGGCCAGACGGTCGGCGTGGTCAGCCGACGCGGCAAGTACCTCTGGCTCGCGCTCGAGCGGGGCGGCCTGCTGATGCATCTCGGCATGTCGGGATCGCTGTCGTTCGCCCAGGGCTCGGCCGAGCCCGGTTCGCACGATCACTTCGATCTCGTCACCACCCGCGGCACCTTGCGTCTCACCGATCCGCGCCGCTTCGGCGCGGTCGTCTGGTCGTCCGCGGCCGATGTCGACCCGGCGGCGAAGCTGCTCGCCGGCCTCGGCCTCGAGCCGTTCGACGCGAGCTTCGACGGCGCCTATCTCCACGCAGCACTGCGTCGGCGCCGCGTCTCCGTCAAGCAGGCGCTGCTCGGCGGTGCGATCGTCGTCGGCGCCGGCAACATCTACGCATGCGAGGCGCTCTGGGAGGCGCAGATCGACCCGCGAACGCGCAGCGACCGCATCAGCCGGCCGCGTGCCGCGGTCCTCGCCGATGCGATCCGCGCGACGCTCGCGCGCGCGGTCGAGCTCGGCGGCTCGACTCTGCGCAACTACCGCAGCGTCGAAGGTGTCGAAGGCGCGTTCCAGCTGAAGGCCAAGGTCTATGGTCGTGCCGGCAAGCCGTGCTTTCGTTGCGGCGCCGCCGTACGTCGCATCGTCCAGGGAGCGCGCGCGACTTTCTTCTGCCCCGGCTGCCAGCGCCGCTGAGCACGAACGCACGCCATCGGGTGTGCGAAACGCCCGCCACGGCGTGTGAGGAAGTGTTTCGTCACGTCTCGATACGGGGGTCCTGCGCTACGATGATCCGAACCCTTTTCCTCCTCGATGACGCCTTCATTCGCCACCAGTCTCGATGCCCTCGGCGGCTGGCGCGCCGCTCTCGGCGAGCGTGTCGAAGCGCTGGCCCGTTTTCTCGGCGAGCAGGAGCTTGCCCACGGCGACGCGGCGGAGCAGATCGTCGCGCTGCGCGAGCGCCTTGGTAACGAAAAGCTGGTCGTCGCCTTCGTCGCCGAGTTCTCGCGCGGCAAGTCCGAGCTCATCAACGCGATCTTCTTTGCCGATACCGGGCGGCGCATCCTGCCGGCGACGCCGGGCCGCACGACGATGTGCCCGGTCGAGCTCGGCTGGCGTGGTGACGAGCCGGCATCGCTGCTGCTGCTGCCGATCGAGACCCGCCTCGAGGGCCTCTCGCTCGGCGAACTGCGCTCCCAGCCGCGCGCCTGGCGCCGCCTGGCGCTCGACATCCGCGATCCCAACCAGCTGGCGCAGTCTCTGCTCGAGGTGACTCGCACGGAGTGGGTCACCGAAGAGCAGGCACGCGCGCTCGGCTTCTGGGACGACACCACGCCCGAGGACAACCCTCCGCGCGACGATGCCGGCAAGGTCGAGGTGCCGGCGTGGCGCCACGCGCTCATCAACTATCCGCATCCGCTGCTGAAGCAAGGGCTGGTTGTCCTCGACACGCCAGGTCTGAACGCGATCGGCGCCGAGCCCGAGCTGACGTTGAGCCTGCTGCCGAGCGCGCACGCGACGGTCTTCATCCTCGGCGCCGACACGGGAGTCACCAAGTCAGACCTGGCGATCTGGCGCGACCACCTCGGCGCGCACACGCCGACGCGCTTCGTCGTCCTCAACAAGATCGACGCGCTCGAGGACCCGCTCGCGACTCTCGAGCAGGTCGAGGCGCAGATCACGCAGCAGCAGCGCGAGACCGCGCGCACCCTCGGCATCCCGATCCAGCGCGTCTTTCCGCTGTCGGCGCGGCAGGCGCTCGCGGCACGCGTCGGCGGCGACGAGATGCGGCTCAACGAGAGCCGCCTGCCGCTGCTCGAAGCAGCGCTCGGCGCGCAGCTACTGCCGCAGCGGCGCCAGGTCCTCGAGCAGGTCGTCCAGGAGGCGGTGCAGCGGATCGAGGGCTACGTCAACCGTCACATCGGCGACGCCCGCCGCCAGCTCGCCGAGCAGACGCTCGAGCTGCGCGGCCTGCGTGGCAAGAACGGGTCCAAGGTCCGGCTGATGCTCAAGCGCGTCGAGGCCGAGACGGCGGAGTTCGAGCAGTGCACGACCCTGCTTCAGGCGATGCGCTCGGTGCATGCGCGCATGCTGAAAGACATGCTCGTCGACCTCTCGTCGGACCGCCTGCGCGACGAGGTCGCGGAGATGCAGGCGTCGATGGGATCGGCGTTCCTCAATCTGGGCGCGCGACGCTCGTTCGTCGCGCTGTGCGGCCGCCTTCGCGCGCTCCTGAGCCAGGGTCAGCAGCGCAACAACGAGATCCGCGAAATGCTGAGCGCTTCGTTCGGGCGACTGAACGCCGAGTTCGGGTTCGGCCTCGCGATCGGCAAGCCGCTCGAGCTCGATCGCTTCGCCAACGAACTCCAGCTGATCGAGAGCAACTACGTCCAGTACCTCGGCCTGACGCTGGCGCTGCGCCTGGCGCAGCCGAAGTTCATGGAGCAGTTCCGGCGCATGCTGGTGTCCAAGCTGCGAGTGGTGTTCGAAAACGCGAGCAGCGAGCTCGAGCTCTGGAACAAGGCGGTCTCGGCGCAGGTCGACGCCCAGCTGCGCGAGCGCAGGAAGAGCTTCAAGCGACGCACCGAAACGCTCGAGAAGGTGCAGACCGCGGCGGGCGAGCTCGAGACGCGCATCAACGAGATCGAGTTGCAGGACCAGCGCCTGCAGCAGCACCAGCAGCGCACCGTCGAGCTGGCCGAGTCGCTGCGCGAGCACGCTTTCGCGGCGCCGCTGGCCACCGATGCCGCACTCGTCAAGCTCGACCTGCCGTTGTTCGAGGACGCGGTGCCGGTCGAGGAAATGGCCCAGCGCCAGGCTTGACCCGGCCCGCGGTAGGCTCGCTGCATGAGCGAGCGGCGCGACCTTCCCGAGCATTTCGCGGCACATCTAGTGGCGTGGCAGAAGGAACACGGCCGCCACGCCCTGCCCTGGCAAGGGACGCGCGACCCGTATCGCGTCTGGCTGTCCGAGATCATGCTGCAGCAGACCCAGGTGGCGACCGTGCGCGCGTACTACGAGCGCTTCGTCGCGCGCTTCGGCGACGTGCGGGCGCTGGCGGCGGCCGAGCCGGGCGACGTGCTCGCGGCCTGGAGCGGCCTCGGCTACTACGGCCGTGCGCGCAACCTGCATCGCTGCGCCCGGGTCGTCGTTGCCGAGCACGCCGGCGAGTTCCCGGGTACCAGCGCGGCGCTCGCCGAGCTGCCCGGCATCGGCCGCTCGACCGCCGCGGCGATCGCCGCGTTCTGCTTCGGCGAACGCGTCGCGATCCTCGACGGCAACGTCAAGCGCGTGCTCGCGCGTGTGCTCGCGTTCGGCGCCGACCTGGCCGATGCGCGCACCGAGCGCGAGCTCTGGCAGCTGGCGAGCGAGCTGCTGCCGACCGAAGACATCGAGACCTACACTCAAGGGCTGATGGACCTCGGCGCGACCGTCTGCCTGGCCCGTGCGCCGCTGTGCCTGCTCTGTCCGGTGCGCGATGGATGCGTCGCGGCCCGCACCGGAACCCAGGATCGCTATCCCGTCAAATCGCGGCGCCCGGTGCGTGGCCGGCGCGACAACGTCTGGCTCGAGCTGCGCCGGGGCGACGCGATCTGGCTGGTCGAGCGCGAGCCGAGCGGCGTCTGGGCCGGCCTGTGGAGCCTGCCCGAGTTCGACTCGATCGCCGACCTGGAAGCGGTCACCATAGGCTGGCCCGGCAACGTCGCGACGCTTGTGCCGTTCGTCCACGTGCTGACCCATTTCGACTGGCATCTTCAGCCGCTGCGCTGGACCTTTCCGGCACACGCTTCGGCGCGAACGCTGGCGCCGCTGGCCGCGCGCTGGCCGCGCGGGCGCTGGTTCGCGCTCGATGCCGCACTCGCGCTCGGATTGCCGGCGCCGCTGAGGAAACGTCTCGAGGCCGAGCTCGCGGCAAGCGCCCTCAGTGCGTCTCGTTCCTGACCCGCAGCAGCGAATCGACGACGTCGAGCCGGGCGAGCGGATCCTCGAGCGCCATCAGGCGCTGCTTGGCCTCGAGCGGGAAGGGCAGGATCTCGCACCAGCGATTGGCGACCCAGCCGGCGTCGTCGAGCCGGTGCGGCTCGAGGAAGGGGAGAGCGTCCTGCGCCGCGAGCGTCGCGATCGCGTCCGCCAGGCCCCTGACGATGTCGCCGTGCGCGGAGGCCGGAGCGACGACCGGATCGGCGGCGATGGGCGTCGTCGCGTCTGCGCACCAGAGCCCGTCCGGCTCCTGATGCGTTGCGCCGATCGTGAAGCGGGCGCCGCCGCGGCAGCGCACCTGCAGGATGCCGACCTGCGTGCTGTCGACATCGATCAGCTCGGCGATCGTGGCGACGTCGTGCAGTTCGACGCGCTCGTTCGGCTGTCGCGCCTCGTGGCCGCTTTTCAAGGCGACGACGGCGAACGGCTGCTGCTCGCGCAGACAGCGCGAGATCAGGTCGAGGTAGCGCGTCTCGAAGATCTTGAGCTCGAGCAGGCCATCCGGAAACAGCACCGTGCGCAGAGGAAAGAGCGGCAGGTCGGCCACGGTCGGCTCACGGCGTGAGGTCGAGCTCGCGGTGCCGGACCAGCGTCGCGGCGCGCGCGCCAAACGCCTCGGCCAGCCGCTCGGCGAACCAGACAGAGCGATGCTGGCCGCCGGTGCAGCCGATCGCGACCGTCAGGTAGCTGCGCTGGTCGGCCTCGAACGCAGGCAGCCAACGGCGCAGGAACGATTCGATCTGCGCCAGCATCTCGGCCACCTCGGGCTGCGCCGCGAGGTAGGCGGCGACCGGGGCGTCGCGGCCGGTGAGCGGGCGCAGCTCGCGCACGTAGTGCGGGTTCGGCAGCATCCGGATGTCGAACACGTAGTCGGCGTCGAGCGGGATGCCGTGCTTGTAGGCGAAGCTCTCGAACACCAGCGCCAGGCGGCTGTCGGCGGCGCCGACGAGCTCGCGCATCCAGGCGCGCAGCTGGGTCGGGCGCAGCTGGCTGGTGTCGATCACGGTGGAGAGCTCGCGCAGTTCCGCGAGCAGCTGGCGCTCGAGCTCGATCGCCTCGACCAGCGCGCCGCGCTCGGCCAGCGGGTGAGCGCGCCGCGTCTCGGAGAAGCGCCGCACCAGCGCGCCGGTGGTGGCGTCGAGGAAGATCGTCTGCACCGCGACGCCTTCGCTGCGCAGCTGCTCGAGCAGCGGCAGCAGGTGCGGCAGCGAGCCGGCGCTGCGAACGTCGACCGCGATGGCGATGCGGCGATCGGTGCGCTCGCCTTCGAGACGCAGGAAGTCGCGCAGCAATTCGGGCGGCAGGTTGTCGACGCAGAAGAAGCCGGCGTCTTCCAGTGCATGTAGCGCCACGGACTTGCCCGAGCCTGAGATTCCGGTCACTAGCACGACGTTTGTGGCAACGACGCCGGCTGCGCCGGGCAGGGCTGCTCCCTCCCCGACCCCGCCCTCCGAGAGGGAGGGGAGGCCGGCTTCGCCAGCCATTGACAGGCTTGCTCCCGCCCCGCTTCGCTCCCCTCCCTCAGAGAGGGAGGGGCCGACCCCGTTGGGGCCGCTGGGGGTGCCTGGAGGGGAGGAGGCTCCGGGAGGGTCGGTGCTCATCGCGCGGCCTTTTTGGCGGGGCGCGGGGCGGCGCTGGAGGCGAGCATTTCCTGGGCGTGGGCGAGGCTCGTGGACGACAGCTTCTCGCCGCCGAGCATGCGCGCGATCTCGGCGACGCGGGCTTCGCCGTTGACGGGCTCGACGGCGCTGGTCGTGATGCCGGCCTTCGATTGCTTGCTGACGACGAAGTGATGGTCGGCGCACGACGCGACTTGCGGCAGGTGGGTCACGGCGAGTACCTGGCGCTCGCGGCCGATCTGCTTCATGAGCCGGCCGACCGTCTCGGCGACCGCGCCGCCGATGCCGGCGTCGACCTCGTCGAAGATCAGCGTTCCCGGCGTCTCGGTGCCACGCTGCAGCTCGCTGGTGACGACCGCGACCGCTAACGCGATGCGCGACAGCTCGCCTCCGGAAGCGACCTTGGCGAGCGGACGCGGGGTCGTTCCGGCATGGCCGGCAACGAGGAATTCGGCCGATTCGAGGCCGAACGATTGCGGCGCTTCGGTCGCCTCGAGGGCGACGTCGAAGCGGCCGCCGGCCATGCCGAGCTGCTGCATCGCCCGCGTCACCGCTGCCGCGAATTTCGGCGCCGCAGCGCGACGCGCTGACGAGATCCGGCGGGCCTCGCCGTCGTAGGCGGCGCGCGCGGCGGCGCTCGCGCGCTCGAGCGCCTCGAGGTCGGCGGCGGCGTCGAGCGCAGCCAGCTCTTCCTGCCACTGCGCGAGGAGCGCCGGCAGCTCGGCGGGCGGCCGACGATGGCGGCGCGCCAGGCCGAGCCACGCCGACAGGCGCTCGTCGAGCTGACGCAGCCGCTCGGGATCGAGCTCGCTGCGATCGAGATAACCGGCGAGGGTGTGCGCCGCGTCCTGGAGCTGTGCCTGCGCGCCGGCGAGCGCCTCGATCGGCCCCTCGAGCCGAGCGTCGAAAGTCGCCACGACTTGCAGCGCCGCGAGCGCACGGCCGGCGAGCGCGTCGGCGTTGATCTCGGCCTGGTCGATCGCGTCGAGCGCCAGGCGCGCGGCATCGATCAGCGACTGGCCGTGCGCGAGGCGCGTGTGCTCGGCGTCGAGCTCGCCCCATTCGTCGGCGCCGGGAGCGAGCTTGGCGACCTCGCTGATCTGCCACGCCAGCCGCTCGCGCTCGCGCTCGAGATCGCCTTGCTTCTCGCGCGCGCCGGCAAGCGCTTGCGTCGCGGCACGCCATTCGCTCCAGCGCGCGGCCAGCGGCGCGACGTCGAGCTGGGCGTAGCCGTCGAGCAGCGCGCGCACCGAGACAGCGCGCGTCAGGCCTTGCCAGGCGTGCTGGCCGTGGATGTCGACCAGCAGATCGGCAGCCTCGCGCAGCTGCGCGATGGTCGCGCCGCCGCCGTTGACCCATGCCCGGCTCTTGCCCTGCGCGTCGATCGTCCGGCGCAGCAGCAGCCGGCCGGCGTCGCCCGTGTCGGCGGCGAAGCCGGCGTCGGCGAGCCACGCGGCGAGCGCCGCCGGCGTGTCGAACTCGGCGCTGATCTCGGCGCGCGTCGCGCCCTCGCGCACGACGCCGGCGTCGCCGCGGCTGCCGAGCGCGAGCTGGAGCGCGTCGACGAGGATCGACTTGCCCGCGCCGGTTTCGCCGCTGAGCACGGAGAGCCCCGGCGCGAATTCGATCTCGAGCGCGTCGACGATGACGAAGTCGCGGATGGCGAGACGATGCAGCATGACTTCGGTCGGCCCTCGGCCGCTCAAACCTCGGACGTGCCAGACGCCCAGTGGAGCTTGCCGCGCAGCGTCGCGTAGTAGCTCCAGCCGCGCGGATGGAGGAAGCGCACGCGGTGCGCCGAGCGGCGCACGCGGATCCGGTCGCCGTGCGCGAGGCTGGTCAGCGACTGCATGTCGAAGTTCACGCTCGCATCGCGGCCGGCGACGATCGCGATCGCGATCTCGCCGCTGTCGGGAACGACGATCGGCCGGTTCGAGAGATCGTGGGGCGCGATCGGCACCATCGCCCAGCCGGCGATGCCGGGATGCATGATCGGTCCGCCGGCGGAGAGCGCGTACGCGGTCGATCCGGTCGGCGAGCCGATGATCAGGCCGTCGGCGCGCAGCTGGGCGACGAACTCGCCGTCGATCTCGATCCTGAGCTCGACCATGCCGGCGCTCGCGCCGCGGCTGACGATCACGTCGTTCAGCGCCAGGCCGTCGAAGATCGTCTTGCCGTCGCGCTCGACCTCGCCCTCGAGCATCGTCCGCTTTTCCTCGGCATAGGCGCCGGACAGGATCGCGCCGAGCGCCCCCTCGAAGTCGCCCAACGCGATGTCGGTGATGAAGCCGAGCCGGCCCTGGTTGATGCCGACCAGCGGCGTGTCGTGGCGCGCGAGCCGGCGCGCGATGCCGAGCATCGTGCCGTCGCCGCCGACGACGACCGCGATGTCGCAGGCCGCGCCGAGCGCGCTCGCGCCGAGGCGCGGGTAGCCGGTGATGCCGGTGTTGGCGGCGGTCTCTTCCTCGAGCGTGACCGCCAGGCCGTGCCCGACCAGGAACCTGGCCACCGTCTCGAGCTCTTCGCGGATGCCGCCGGCGTTGAACTTGCCGACGAGTGCAGCGTGCCGGAAGGGGTTCGCCATTCGCGGGATTACACCACGGCGACCCCTCTCGACCCAGGCAGAATCGGCCCGTGAACCACCACTCGACCGATGCTTGACGAGCGTGCCAAGACCCTCCTGAAAGCGCTCGTCGAGCGCTACATCGCCGACGGCCAGCCGGTCGGCTCGCGCACGCTCTCGCGCGCCAGCGGGCTCGAGCTGTCGCCGGCGACGATCAGGAACGTGATGGCCGATCTCGAGGAGCTCGGCCTGATCGCGAGCCCGCACACCAGCGCCGGCCGCGTGCCGACGGCGCGCGGCTACCGGCTCTTCGTCGACACCATGCTGACGGCGCAGACGCAGCGCGAGACGGCGGCGGCGTCCGGCGAGCCGCCGATCGAGGCGCAGCTCCACGCCGACCAGCCGCAGCGCGTGATCGCCAACGCGGCGCAGCTGCTGTCGAGCCTGTCGAGCTTCGTCGGCGTGATCACGGCGCCGAAGAAGCCGAGCGTGTTTCACCACATCGAGTTCATGCGCCTGTCGGAGCGGCGCGTGCTGGTGATCCTGGTGGCGCCCGACGGCGACGTCCAGAACCGGGTCATCTTCACCGCCCAGGACTACACCGCGGCGCAGCTG
>Ga0070670_100003786_pt1 | contig 12594 bp, 8 predicted proteins | sample KBSS63metaG_FD_64665 | JGI IMG/M metagenome (GOLD analysis project Ga0070670, IMG submission 64665) | Switchgrass rhizosphere microbial communities from Kellogg Biological Station, Michigan, USA - KBS S6-3 metaG | ecosystem: Host-associated > Plants > Roots > Rhizosphere > Soil ... | reverse complement strand
CGTACGTGGTGGGTGTGGTGGGCGACGTTCGGTTCGGCACGCTGGATTCACTCCCCGACCCGGACGTCTATCTGTCGTACTATCAGTCGCCGCGGGGGCGCATGATGATGTTCCTGCGAAGCCCCGGGGATACCCGCTCGCTCGTCGGCGCCGTGCGTCGTGAGATGGCGGCGTTGGCGCCGGGCGTCCCGCTCTATGACGTGCGGCCGATGCGCGAACGTGTCGCCGACGCCATGGGCTATGCCAGGTTCAGTGCCACGTTGCTCGCCGCATTCGCGGCGGTGGCGCTCGCGCTTGCGGCGTTAGGCACGTACGGGGTGATCTCGTTCGGGGTTTCGCAGCGCACGAAGGAGATCGGCGTCCGGGTAGCGCTCGGCGCAACGCGCGGGAATGTGCTTCGCCTCGTCGTGGGCCAGGGAGTGGGTCTCGCGGTGGTGGGTGGGGCGCTGGGTCTCGCGGGTGCGCTGGCGACCACCCGGGTGCTCCGATCGCTGCTCTACGGTGTGGCGCCGTCGGACCCGGTGACGTTGGTGTCGATCGTTGCGGTATTGATGGTCGCGGTGATCCTGGCGAGTTGGCTGCCGGCCCGCCGGGCGGCCGGCGTGCATCCGGCGGAGGCACTGCGATCGTAGCCGCGGCGCAACAGCGCCGCGGCAGCCATCAGCCATCAGCCATCAGCTGGGCCAAGTCCCTCTACCGGGAGGGCGGCGATTCCTCGACTCGCTGCCGCTCGCTCGGAATGACACGCGCCTCTTGCCGTCGCCGGTCGCGCCCTCGTCCGTCTCCGCTGTCGCCTGTCGCCTGTCGCGCGACGCCGCCTTGCAGCCGAACCGCCAATTGTTCAGCTTGTCTTGGCGCTGAGCCGCCCGCGCGGCTTCGCACAGCGTTCACACCGACCCGACCGACGCGTCGAACGACCTCCCACCGCGTCGAGCGCAACGCCACCTTAGCCCCCACTTCTCCGTGGTCCTCGCGTTAGGCGCATCGGTGGCATGACCATCGGACGTGTTGTGCGGCAGTCGTGGACCTCAGCCGCCCTCATGGTGAGTGTGTGGATTGGCGGCGGATGCAGCGACGGAGCGTCGTCCCCGGAGGACTCGGACACGACGACGATCGTACTCCATCGCGTGAGCGGGGATGCCCAGATCTCGGCCGCCGGCTCGGACCTGCCATCTCCACTTGTCGTGCGCGTGACGGATGCGCGTGGTAAACCGATCTCCGGCGTGCCGCTCGACTGGGCGACGGCAGACAGCGGCCGACTCGATCCCGAGCGGCCCACCAGCAATGACTCGGGATTGGTCCGAGCCGCCTGGATACTCGGCGGACAGACCGGCCGCCACGTCGCGACGGCAACGAGCGGCCTGCAGACCGTGACGTTCGCCGCCACCGCTACCCAACCACTATCGTTAGGCGCCGTCCGCCGCCTCCGGCTCGCGACGTTCGACGGATCCGGGGAGGTCGTCCACCCCGACGTCGCCCGCGTGCCCCGCGGCTGGGCACCGGCGCGTCGGTTCCTCGCCATCACCCCGTACCCGGGCGGCGACATTACGCACGAGCTGCCGTCGATCTACGAATCCGGTGACCCGGCGGAGTGGGACGTCCCCGCAGGCGTGACGAACCCGATCGTCAGGCCATGGAAGGGTTACCTCTCCGACCCGGACCTCCTCTTCGAGCCAACGAGGCGGGAGCTGTGGATGTACTTCCGCCACGTTGCGCAGATGAACTCCGTATTCCTCACAGTATCGGGCGACGGCACGCACTGGAGTAGACCTACGCGCGTCGTCCGCGCGCCGAATCACGAGCTGGTTTCGCCGACGGTCGTTCGCGTCAGCGAAACGCAGTGGTACATGTGGGCCGTCAACGCTGGCCCGGGCGGCTGCAACAGCGCGTCGACGACGGTCGAGCACCGCACGTCGACCGATGGGCTCCACTGGTCGGCTTCGCGGACAGTCGATGTGTCGGGCCCCGGCGCCCTGCCCCCTTGGCACATCGACGTCACGTGGGTACCGGAGCTGCGGGAATTCTGGGCGCTGTACAACGAGAAACCGCCCGAGACGTGTGCGACACCGGCGCTTCGGCTCTCTACCAGCACCGACGGCATCACCTGGACGCAGCACCGAACTCCAGTCCTGCGCGCGGGCATGACGGCGGAATTCAAAGACATCGTGTATCGCTCGACGCTCGAGTACGACGGCCGAACCGACATGGTCACGCTCTGGTACTCCGGTGCCCGCGCGTCGGGTGAAACGTGGATATGGAGCGCGGCGGTCGAGCGTCGCTCTCGTGCCGACCTGTTCGCCATGATCGACCTGCCGGAGACAGCGTCGCGCGTTGCTATACGCCGCCCTGTGCTGCAACTCACCAACGCACCATGAGCAACGGATGACGGCCCACGCGCTGTCCTGTTCCGCGACATTCGTGTCCTGATGCTGCCACCCGGCCGACGCCAAACGCGACATCATTGACCAGTGTCCCCTCAGCGGCCCAGAATCAGGCTGGGTTCGCGATCGCGCCGGTGATAGCCGCCGTCGCACGCCGTACCACTGAGAGTCGCCGAGGAACTATGCCCACGGGCCAGGTCTTCCGTCGCGTGGTTTGGTACGGACTCCTGCTCGGCGCTGTCGATGCCGTCGGTGGGCGTCTGCTGCAGGCCGCTCCGGATCCGAGTGCGGTGCTTTCGCTCGGTGCGACGGCGTGGGCCGCATACCGACTTGCAGAAACAAAGGCCACGCGGATCGCGTTCCCGGCCGCGATGACACTGTTCGTCGTGTACATCGTCACGTTCCTCATTTGTGCTTGGCTTCTCGTGGGATGGAACGGCTCCGTGCCTTGGCGGCCACGGTCCGCCACGTGGATCACGATGTTCGTGATCTCGGCTCCGATCATTGCGATCATCGCTCAGTTCCTGGGGAGTCGCGCCGGAGCGCGAGCCGGGGCAAAGCCGGTATCATCGCAGTAGCGAAACAACCGTAACGCCGACGACTCGAACGACCGCGATAGTCAGGAGAGCTTTCGCTATCGCCGAACGCGGCGCGTCAGGCGCCGCACCGCGAAGGCCGAGCCACAACAGCACGAGCACGTAGCCCGACCGCACGTCCATCTCGCCCGCGAGCGTCGGGACAACCGCTGATTCCGTCCCGCCCACGAGTGACGACAGGTTGGTGAACGGCGGATTCCGGAGGTTCACGTCACCGGCCTCCGCCAACAGCGCACCCGCCACACTCGCGAATGCAACGGTGGCGAGCGTGAACGCCACGTAGACGTGCGTGAGGATCGAGAACACGGTCGCCCAAGCCACGTTGATGCGCCGGCCTCTCGCGGCGAACCACACGACCAGGGACGAGAGCAGTACCGTCGGCACCACCGTCAGGATCTGAAAGAGCAGACCCCCAAGCACCTTGATTGGCGCGACGGTGGGCCGGTAGAACACGAAGAGACTTCCGAATCGGATACCAATGGCGGCGAGAAAGGCGAGTCTCCACGAGGGATCGTGTGCAATGCCGCGAAACGCAGCGACGGGGTCGACCACCAGGTTCACGAGCCGCGCCCCGGCGCCCGATCGAGGCGCCGAGGCGTCGCAAATCGATGTCACGGGCAGCAGCCGACCGATGACACGGCGCAGGTACCCGACCACAGCGTGGCGGCACACGCTCCGCAGCTGATGTTTTTCGAGATCGCGATCGTGACGACGGTGACACAGGCCATGGATGTTCCGCAGATGCCCGTCTGCGTGAGCCCAGCGGCCGTCCCGCCGGCGACGTCTCCGAGGTCAGCGTCATCGAGCTCAATCGTTCCGGCGGGAGATTGCGTGGCCGCCGCGTCTTCAGCGGGCAGCGTCTGTCGATAGTCCGCGTCCTTCCACGCTCGGATAGTTGTATGATCGTGCATTGGTTCTCCTGAGCTCGAGAAGACAATTATTCAACATGGCGTGAACGCCGCCGCTGCCGGGCGGCACGGTCGGGCTGCGAGCCCGACGACCTCCATGAGTGGGTTCACGGCGAAAGGCAGCCATCGCCGGAGGGCGCGCACCGGCGCTACGCGAGAACTCGACGCCTACTCGTTAGGTGTTCCGTGTCGCATTCGTTTGCGACCGCTTGATCGGCGTGCGTGTCCGATCCGGCCGGGCCTTGTGCCGCCGCCAACTCGGCATACATCCCGCACGCCCGCAGCAACTGCACGTGCGAGCCGCGCTCGATCACCCGTCCATGGCGGAGCACGAGGATCTGATCGGCAGTCCGGACGGCCGAGAGTCGATGCGCGATGACGATCCGGGTGCAGCGCAGCCGCTCGAGATGTGCATTGAGCTCTGCCTCCGCCGCGACGTCGAGATGGCTGCTTGCTTCGTCGAGTAGGAGGATCGAAGGGCGTGGAGCAATCGCGCGAGCGATCGCGAGCCGCTGGCGCTGGCCACCCGAGAGATTGCTTCCGCCTTCGGCGACGCTGGTCTCATACGCCATGGGAAGGCGGCGAATATCCGTGGCCAGCCCCGCGATCTCCGCGGCGGCATCGATCTGTTCCGCGGTCGCGGCGGGCGTATTGAGCAGGATGTTGGTCTTGAACGAGCCGGCGAACGCCGCGGAGTCCTGAAGCACGACGCCACACCATCGACGAACATCGCGCGGATCGAGCTCGGACAACGGAATGCCGTCATACAGGACTTCGCCAGCGGTTGGCTGGTAGAGCCCGAGCAGCAACATGAGGATCGTACTTTTTCCCGATCCCGTCGGACCGACGATCCCGAGCTTCGCGCCAGGTGTCACGGAAAAGGAGACGTCGTCGACGATCGCTGGGCCGTCGGGCGAAAAGCGATATGACAGGCCACGAGCCTCGATACGGCCAGCGAGACGCGTAGCCCTCGCGCGCTGTGAAATGTCCGGACGTCGCTCGCGTTCCGTCTCGAGCACATCGGTGAGCCGCTCGACATAGGCGTCGAGCAGCTGGAGCTGCTGCGTGCTCTGAACGAGCGAGGTGACGGGTGCGAGAAACGACGTGGCGAGCGTGGTGAGCGCGAGCATCGTGCCGAGCGGCATCGACGCGTGAGCAACCAGGTAAGCTCCGTACCACAGCAGGACGAGGGGAGACGCCGTTCGCGCGAAGCCTAACGCTAATTCGACCTTGGCCGAGAGGTAGCTTCGCTCGACCGACACGCCGAGCTGGCGCCGAAACAGCTCGACCCAACGATCGTACGCCCGCTGTTCACCCGCCGAGGCCTTGATGTACGCGATTCCCTTCATGAGCTCGACCAGACAACTCTGCTCGTCGGTCTTGGCAACGACGGTGCGTTGTGCGAGATCCCGGAGTGGGCGCAGGGATGCGAACGCGAGCACGCCCTGCCCAACCGCCATTGCAGCAGCGACCAGAGCGAGCGGCGGCGAGACGACGAGCATGATGATGAGGAACAGCGCGCTCAGCGGCCCGTCCAGCACGAACGAGAGCAGTTGCGTGGTCAGGATCTCGCGGATCATCGTGTTGCTGGACAATCGCATGAGGAGATCGCCGCTCGTTTTGCTCTGGAAGAAACGGTACGGAAGGGCCATCAGATGCTCGAAGAAGCCCTGCGTGAGACGCGCGTCGAGACGGGTCTGGAGCCTGGTCATCACCAGGCTCCGTACGAACGTGGTAACGGACTTCCCGAGCACGACGATGGACATCGCCGTGGCCATGAGGCCGAGTGACACGGTCGATTCGCGGGTCCCTGCATCGACCACGAGCTTCGTGAACAGTGGTCCGGCGAGTCCGGCACCCTGCAGGAGCAAGGACGCAACAACGATCTGCGCGAGCGCGAACTGCGCTGTTTGGTCGCGAAACATTGCGGCGAGATACCACACCCAGAGCGGCAGGCGAGACCTCGGGCGCCTAACGATGTCGCTTCGCGGCTCGAGCGACAGCACGGTTCCGGCGAACGCCGCCGTGAACTCGTCATAGGTGAGGGTACGACGTCCAGTGGCGGGATCGACGATCGTCACGCGTCGTGGCCCCCACCGCTCGACGACGACGAAGTGGCGATGCTGCCAGTGCGCGATAGCAGGCAACGCAACAGATCCGAAGCACTCCGGACGCACGCGACCAGGACGCGCCGCGACGCCGAATCGGTCGGCCACGGCAACCAGCGTCCGAAGTCGTGTGCCATCACGACCGGCGTGACAGAGCTCGCGACACTCGGACGCGGTATCGTGCACCCCGTGCGCGGCGAGCACCATCGCCAGACACGTCGGCCCGCAATCATCCGCCCCGATCTGCGGATACCAGGGAACGCGGAGCCTCTGCTTCATCGGCCACCTCGCACACCGATCGTTCCCCGAGGCGGCTCGAGCGCCAACAACGATGGCGCGCGCTCCGGCGCAGCGATCCGAAGGAGTCCATAACCAATACCCGCGAGACCCGTCATGAGCCCGGGCGTTTCGACGCCGCCCGGAACGCCACAACGCCAATGGCCTTCCTGCAAGCGTGTCACGAGCCGCGACGAGTGGCTCGCGAGCGCGTCTTCCCACTCACCGCGATAACCCAGCTCGTACGCGCGCACGAACAGCTCGAGATTCCCGAGGTCGCCGTGACACAGCGAGTCGTTGCTTCCGAATCCGAAACGAGCGGTCGAGGTGAGCGCCGCTGCGAGATCGCTCGCCAGCTCCGGATCATCGCTGCTGCCTAGCGCGTCGAGGCGGCCGAGGCCGATTCCCGGCGCTCCGTGGCACCACGCCCACATCCACGCGAGCCCCTCGTCGGAGTTCCGACCCGGGAGGATACGGTAGTCGGGCCAGTTCATCCGCGTGGGGTCGAAGCAACTCCGCTCGTAACACATCGCGCGAATCGCGGCGTGTATGAACGGCGGGTGGTTCACCAGCCGGCCGGCTGCGAGCAAGGCCAGCGCCATTCCCGACGCGCCATGCGACATCCCGGTCAGCGGCTGTGACGCTGGAAGACTCGTGGACCACGACAGCCCACCCGCCCGCTGCTCGGCGCGAGCGATAAGGCACTCGGCCGCATGCTTCAGCGCGCGGCGTGTAATTGGTGCGGACCGAACATGCTCGAGCGCGGACGCCGCCATGATGAATCCCGCCGTGCCGCCGATTATGTCGAGTGTTCGGTCCGCGTCGACGTGATCGCGAAGCGCCAGCACCAGGCGCTCGCCGAGGTCTACCAGATCATGATCGCCCCAGAGTGCGCCGATGTGAGCCAGCGCGTAGATGGCGCCACTCAGTGCGCCGAACGCACCGAGTGAAGACGGGAGGAATGCTGCCGTGTCCGACGCCTCGAGCGTCGACACCAGTCGACGCGTGAGCTGACGCACCACCGTTTGAGCGAGCGCACGCGAGTTGGCGTCACCGGCAACGTGGTCGAAGTACGCAAGGAACAACGCAATCCCGGGCGCGCCGCTGTACAGATCGGCGCCAACTGGCTGGATCGTCCAGTCGCGCTCTCGCAGCAGCGTGAGACCGAGCCAGCTCGCGCGATCTTCCTGCTTCAGGGCCCGCCCGACCAGATGCTCGGCCACGCGGCGCGCTGCATGGAGCGCCGCCTCGCGAGACGATCCGCCGATGGCGCGCGGTACCCACGATTCCGGAACGATATCATCAGTCGCGGGGGCGACGTGCATGCCCGGGAGCAACGCGACGAGCGAAGCCTCGATGACCCAGCGCTGATGGCGTAGATCGGCTTCGCTCATGGCCTCGATGCGGTCGATTGCCGAGGACAGGCCGGAGCGACGGAAAAAGGCCGGAATGGCTTCACCGTGCGCGGTGAACAGATCGACACTCGCGGGCTTACTGGCGAACATGGGGACATCGCCCCTCACGAGATCCGCGTGCTCCGGTGCAATGACGCGCTCGAGCTCGGGTCGAGCGGGAATGGCGACCCAGAGCCGATCGAACAGGCGGTCCTGGTCGAGCGCATCTCGCATCACATCCGGGTGATTGCTCTCCGAGAGAATGAGTGCGTACTGGCGCGTCGGGCGGAGAACGACCCGAATAGGATCATTGGCGAACGCCCGGAGGGGCCCGCGTGGTGCGAGCAGGGCCTCCCGGTGCGCGAGTAACAGTCGATAGGTCGCGGTGAAACCCGACAGGAGCGAGCCGGCAAATGCCGCGGGATCGACCAGCTGGCCGCCTAACGTTGGGCGGTTCTGCGACGGCGGCAGGCTGACGAAGTCGCGCTCGAGTCGCATCTCGTCGGTTCCGGGCGCAACCAGGACCGGAAACCGGTTGGGCGTACGCTGGCCACCTGCGCCGCCCATGGCGCTCATGTCGAGCCCACTGGACTGCTCGTTGTCGTATGCTCGAAACGGTAACACGCCGGTCCGGAGCACCGATCGCTGCAACGCCTCCCAGCCCACCTGTTCGGGCTCCTTCCCCGCGTTAGGTGCTTCCGGAAGCGGATGGAAGAGCGCTTCGAGGTCGATCAGCATCGGGAACTCGCCGGACGCTATGACGTTCTCATAGTGGAAGTCGGTCGCGTTCAGGATGTGCAGAACCGCGGCCCACCCCCCGAACCGCTGATAGAACCGCTCGACCTCATCGCGAGAATTGCACGGCGCGTTTGATACGAACTCCGCCCATCCGTGATCTCCGCGCGTGAGTACCTGCACGGCACGGAGGTTTGGAGCCTGGCCGAGCGAGTTGACCCAGGTGACCAGCTCGGCGAAATGGCGATCGACGTCGAGCGATCGCGGCTTGTAGACCAGGCGGATGCCTGACGAGAACTCGGCGATGGCGACCGAGCGCCCGCGACGGTGCACATCTCCGGCGTTTCCATCGAGGGCGATCAGGGTCCCCAGCTCACCCCCTGCCGCAAAGGCGTCCCGGAGCGCGTCGAAATCCTCGGCGAGATAGCGGAGGAGCTCTCGCGCCGAGTCCACCCAATAGTCGGTGGCAGTCACGATCGAGCGCGCGAGCACTGGGTACTCCTCAATGATCTGATCGCGGACGGGACTTGACCGAAGCTGCGAGGCGAAGTGAGCACACCGAGCTTCGGGTGAGTCACCAACCAGCGTTCCACGGACTCGTGCCACGTTGAGCTCGAGGATCACGACCTTCAACGCGCGTCCGACCAGGTGTCCCCAGAGCAGCGGCTCGAACAGCAGCGTTGCGTGCTCGGCATCGAACGGCGCGCGCGGATGCTCCGCCACGATCGATCGGACCTCTGCGTGCAGGTGCACCATGCCTGCGGTTACGAACGGTTCCACGAACGTACGCACGGGCGCGAGCCCGTCGCTGCTTGCCTCGCTCAGGCGCGCGGGCAGCTGCGCGATCTCACGCGCTATGGCGTCGGCCCGCTCGACCTCGCGCGCCCAGTGCGGCGGCTCGCCCTCACCACTCACGCCTGTCGGAAGCGTGTCGACCAGCGCGTCGAATTCGATCTCGGTAAGTCCGTCGATGCGAAGCCGTCGCGCGAGGAGCTCGGGTCGATCGAACGGTCGTTGTGAGCGCCAGCGATTCGCCCGACTCGCGCCGCCCGCCGGCGCGGGCTCGCCGGCCTGGCTCCCACTCTGGCCGCGACGCAGCGCAGCGCGTTCGGCGAGTGTGAACGCTCGCGGCCACCAGCGGTTCGACATGTGACTCACGTCTTCCTGCAAACCGACCTGGTCGTCCACCAGACCGTCACGCACAAGGTCGTGCAGATGAAAACGCCGCCACCGGCAGTCAGATCGCACATGCCGCCGCCGACTTGCGTAATGCCCTGGCAGCAGCCCAGCGTTTCAGCGTATTCGGTCGTGACCGCGACGCCGCCGCCGAGGTCCAGCGCGCTGTCGGCAAGCTCGATCGGTCCGACGGGATGAGCGGGCAGCGGTGTTGCGTCGGCAGCGAGACACGCGCCGTAGTCGGCGTCCTTCCACGCGCGAATGACATGATCCGATGACATGGAGCCTCCTGGGTTAGTGGTGCGACGTTGCCGCCGCTCTGTCGCGATCGGTGTGAGGCAACCGAATACGGCTCAGTGCGAGCAGACCGACCAGCGCGGCGAGCGTGGCGATCCAGAGCAGCGCGATGGATGGCGTACGAAGAAAGAGAGGTGGCGGACTGCTCAGCCCATTGTCAGGCGACACGTCCGTCGCCGTCAGTCGCCACAGGGCGGCGCGGACTTTGGTTTCGTGAGCGGTTCGCATGCCGCGGCTGGTTGGCACTTCCCGCGCCCACTCGAGCGATTCGGCAACTCGTGTCGGCGACGTGAGTTGCATCAGCCTGCGTTCGTTCGTTAGGCGTCACGTGACGCCGGCGAGACCGCAAGCTCGTGTTACGTCACGGCGCCGGGGCAGCTCCGCGCACACCGGGCTGCGTCGTGCCCTTCACGTATTCGTGAATCGTCTTGCGGGAAACGCCGAGTTGTGCGGCGGCGACGGTTTTATTGCCGCCGGCGTCGAGGATGGCCTGCATGACGAGCGGTCGCGTCAATGTGCCGCGCCGCGCGCCGCGAGCGCCGCGCAAGCGCTCGAGGTTACCCGTGCAGTGCGCGAGCGAGATGGCCGGCGCACCGACGGCGTCGATCATGAGTCGTTCGACGGCGGCGACGAGCTCGCGCAGGTTGCCGGGCCATGAGTCCCGCTCGAGTGCGTGCATGAGCGCGTCGTCGAATGCGGGAGGCCGGTCGGAATAGCCGCAGCGCTTCGCTCGCACGGCTGCCGTGTGCCGCACCAGGTCCGGGATGTCGGACGCGCGATCGCGCAGGGGCGGGATGTGTATGGCGAACGCACTGATGCGATCGCGCAGGTCGGCGAGGAATCGATCCTGGTCGACGAGCGCGTCGAGTCCTTCGTTGGCGGCGAAAATGAACCGCACGTCGCCGCGGACGGGGCGATCGCTCCCGACTGGAAAGAACTCGCCGTCATCTTCTACGATGTGCAGCAGCTTGCCCTGAACGAGCTTCGATGCCTTACCGAGTTCGTCGAGGAATAGCGTGCCGCCAGCCGCGGATACGATGGCGCCTGCGCGGGCGGAATCGGCGCCGGTGAACGCGCCCTTTGCGTGGCCGAAGAGGTCCGAACCGACGAGCGCATCGTCGGCCGCGGCGAGCGAGATCGCGCGGAATGCGCGGCCGACGCGTGGTGACAGCTCGTGCGCGTGCCGAGCGAGGATGGTCTTACCGCATCCGCGCTCTCCCTCGAGCAGCAGGCATGCGTGGTCATGTGCGGCGTACCGGCGCAACTGCGCCAGCGCGTCGCGCATGGACGCTGCACTGCTCTCGAAGATGTAGGGTGATCGAGCTGTCGCGACGGTGACGGTCCTTGTGTCGTGGCCGAATGAATTTCGCTCGACGACCACGACTGCGGGGCGCCGGAATGAGACACTCCGCCTAACAGGTCAGACAGAACGCGCAATCGCTCGGGCCACGACGACTCAACCTCGTCGGCGCACAAGCGAACGGGAAAGTCAACGAGCAGGGGTCAGAGTCGTTTGCGTGATGTATCGCTACTGCGCGACCTTGCGCACCGTCGGATACTCGATGCCTAACTGCTCCAGATACGTCTTGTACTTCTTCGGGTCGTAGTAGTACTTCCGCATCTCCGGCCGATACTGCGCCATGATGTCCGCGTTGAGCCAGATCGGCGGCTTGTCCGTCGGCGCAAAGAACGGCTTGTACTTCACTTCCTTCGTCTGGACGTTGTTGAAGTAGTCCCACGCGTCCGTCACGATCTGCGGCGTCATCAGGATGTCGAGGAGCGTCATTGCCTGCACCTTCGCGCCGGCGACAACGCCCTTGTGCGCGATCGGCGTCGCCATCGAAATCGCGTTCGCCCAGTTGTGCCCCGGCATCCCCGGAATGTTCGATGGATAGTTGAGCGTAATCGTCGGAACGTTCCAGCTCACGTCACCGATGTCGTCCGACCCGCCGCCCATGCGCGTCGCTTCGTTCACCGGGCCGTTCAACCGGCCCGGCCGCGTGCTCAATCCGCTGTCCGGAACGCCAAGCTCGCGCTGAATGCCTTTGGCGAGCGTCTGATCCTTCTCGTCCCACGTCGGCATCCCGACCTTCTGAATGTTCTCGTACATCGCCTCCGCGACGGGACGCGAGAAGTGCCCACTCCATCCCGATCCGATCATCATGATCGTGTCGATCTGCGTGTCCGTCATGAGCGTCGCACCCTGGGCCATTTTCTTTGCCGCCTCGAACATCGCCATCGTCCGCGGGTAGTCGCGTTCACGGAAGTAGAACCAGATGCTCGCCGTGCTGGGTACCACGTTAGGCTGATCGCCGCCGTCCTTGATCACGTAGTGCGACCGCTGCGGCAGCTCCATGTGCTCGCGGTGAAACTCCCACGCCTGCCCCATGAGCATGACGGCATCGAGCGCGCTCTTGCCACGCCACGGCGCGCCCGCCGCGTGTGCGCTCGAGCCCTTGAACTTGAAGATGGCCGAGATGAGCGCGTTGGATCCGGACTGGCCCCACGACACCTGCAGCGATTGGCCGACGTGCGTGAACAGCGTGACGTCGACGTCCTTGAACACACCCGCTCTCACGAGCCACGCCTTCCCGGTCATCTGCTCCTCGGCCACACCGGGCCAGAGCACGAGCGTGCCCGGAATCTTGTCGCGCTCCATGATCTTCTTGACCACGAGCGCCGCCGCGACGTTGAGCGGCATGCCGGAGTTGTGGCCTTCGCCG